>Ga0335085_10014120_pt1 | contig 11673 bp, 9 predicted proteins | sample Lox_Sample_45_FD_206712 | JGI IMG/M metagenome (GOLD analysis project Ga0335085, IMG submission 206712) | Soil microbial communities from Loxahatchee National Wildlife Refuge, Florida, United States - Lox_Sample_4.5 | ecosystem: Environmental > Terrestrial > Soil > Wetlands | place: USA: Florida...
TGAGCGCGAAATGGCGGCCGCGGAAAAACTCGGCGTCCTCTTCGTAGCATTGGGCGAAGGCGCATATCCGCTGCGCTTGCAAATGATCGACGACGCGCCGCCCTTGCTCGCAATCCGCGGCCAGCTTCGGGCGCTGACGATGCCGATGGTGGCGATTGTCGGCTCGCGCAATGCTTCGGGCGCGGGATTGAAATTCACCCAGCGGATCGCGCATGAACTCGGTGAAGCCGGTTTCGCCGTTGTTTCCGGTCTGGCCCGCGGTATCGATGCGGCGGCGCATGGAGCAAGTCTGACGACCGGGACGATCGCCGTGCTCGCCGGCGGCCACGATCGGCTCTATCCGCCCGAACATGCGGATCTGCTTAAGGCCATTCTGCGCGCGGGCGCCGCGCTGTCGGAAATGCCATTTGGCTGGGAACCGCGCGCGCGCGATTTTCCGCGCCGCAATCGCCTGATCTCCGCGCTGTCGCTTGGCGTCGTTGTGGTAGAGGCTGCCAAGCGTTCCGGCTCGCTGATCACAGCGCGGTTTGCGGCCGAGCAGAACCGCGAAGTGTTTGCTGTCCCTGGTTCTCCGCTCGATCCGCGAGCAGAAGGCACCAACGGCCTCATCAAGCAAGGGGCAACACCCGTGACCGAGACGGCCGATATCGTTTCCGTGCTGCGGCCGATCATGGAGGAGAAGACGATCCCGGCCCACGAACCAGCATCGGAACCATCGGCCGGTGACGACGCGGAACCGGCTACCGACGAGCGCGCGCGCATTGTTTCGTTACTCGGCCCTGCTCCTGTCCAAATCGACGATCTGGTCAGACTGTCCAAAAGCTCTCCGGCCGTGGTGCGAATGGTGCTGCTCGAGCTTGAGATCGCCGGACGTCTCGAACGCCACGGCAGCGGCCTGGTATCGCTTGCTTGACAGACTGCGCTATTCCACCGGGACGGATTTGAGCCCGTGCCGGTCGACGATCTCACGCATGACCGCCTTGATGCTGTCCTGCTCGGCGGCCTTTAGATGCCCGAAGAACTTGGCGTCGTTCTGGTCCGCAAGTGCGGCAAGCTTGGGCACCAGGGCGCGTCCCTTTACGGTCAACGCCAACGCCTGGTAACGCCGATCTTCGTCGCTCGTGGTCCGCGTCACCAGGGCTTTCGCTAACAGCCTGTCGGCCAGTTTCGAGATGGCGCCGCGGGTCATGCCGATCTTCTCGGCCAATACGCTCGGTACCGTAGCGTCGCATTCGTACAGCTCGCGCAGGACCACCCACTCGGCCACGGTGACGTTGCGGTCCGCGAGCTTGAGGCTGAACGAATGCGATACCTGGTTCGAGACGAAGCGCAGCCAATAGCCGAGATGCGCTTCCAGCGGACTGACCGACGCGGACTTTCCCCTCACGCCGCCTGCTCGCGTTTGGCGCCCGGAAACCATTCGACATGGCTGTCACCGGTGCGGCCATAATAGACGGCGCGCTGGCCGGCCAGTGACACCATATAGCCGACGCAACCAGCTTCGCTGATCTGCTCGCAGAAGGTCCCGTACTGAATCTTGCCGGCCTGGATGGCCCGCACCGCCGCATCGACGCCCGTCGCCGAGAAGTTACGTGCCGGGGTGGCCGCGACGGCGTTGCCCTTCACCACTTCGGATTCGCCATCCGGCAGGTAGTAACTCTTTTCGCCGCGCAGCAGGTCGGTGTGATAGCGCTCGATGCCTGCTCTAGCCAAATTCTTCACCACCTCGCCGAAAGTCGCGCGCTCCTCATCGGAAGCTCTGGTGGCTTCCACCACGACTTCTTTGATACGTGAGTCCATTGCAACCTCCTCTGCCATTCACTCGGGACGGCCCGCTAAGTTTCCACGGAAACTAATATGCGCGAAGCAGTTTCCTTGTCAACTATTATCTTGAAGCGGCTTGATCCTAAGAGGAGAAGCACCTTGAAAAATCCATTAGCGCGCCGGCAGCAAGCCGAGCCGGCCACCGATCATGCGATCGACCACGCGGCGGGGAAGATTGCGGGCCATAAAATCTTGCAGCGGTTGCGGCGACACCGCGTAGCGAACTTTGGGTTTCGGCGCGGTCAGGGCGGCCAGCACAGCCTCGCCGATCCGTTCCGGCGGCAGGCCCTTCTTGCCCATTGTCACCATGTAAGCGCGCAGGCGTTCGAGCGGCACCGCATAGGGCATATCGCGATACCGGGTGATGTCGACCTGTTCGGCCTTATCCCAGATCGGCGTCGCCACAGCGCCGGGTCCGATAACGATGACATCGATCCCGAATGGCAGCAGTTCGCGTCGCAGGCTTTCGGAGAGGCCTTCGATGGCGAACTTCGAGGCGTTGTAAGGCGCAAGGAACGGTACGGCGTTGCGCCCGCCAACCGAGCTGATGTTAACGATGCGGCCGGGGCTGCCGGTGAGATGGCGATCAATGCCGAGAAGCGGCGCGAAGGCTTGAGTGGTAATCACCACGCCGACCACGTTGATCTCGATCTGGCGGCGAAAGTCGTCGATCGGCAGTTCCAGGAGCGGACCGGCTACGGCGACGCCGGCATTGTTGACCAGGCCAAAAAGCTTCTCGCCTGCGAGTTCGCTGCGCACATTGGCTGCGGCCGCTTTCACCGCGGCTTCATCGGTCACGTCAAAGATCAGCGGTACGAAGCCTGGACCGAACTCGGCTGCCAGGCGCTCTGCGTCGGCCACTTTGCGCACGCTGCCGAAAACACGAAAGCCGTTGGCGGTAAGCACTTTTGCGGTGCCCCAGCCGATGCCGGTTGAAGTTCCCGTAATCACCACGCTGCGCATTTCACCCTCCTGCCACAGGCGGACGAGTTAGCCTGTTCGGTCGCATCTCCAATCGTCCCCTGCCATAAAGGTATGTGGTCACTTTCCGGGGCGAAGACGATGGTGCAACGGGCGTTGCTGGTTTTGGCGCTCATATTTGCGAGCCCCTCCGCCAAATGCGAGCCCGACAGCTCGTTTGCTGCGTTTCTGACAGCGCTTTGGCCGGATGCTGCGAAGGCAGGGATCACCCGCGCGACTTTTGACTCGGCCTTTTCGGGGCTCACGCCGGACGCCGGCGTCATTGCCGCGCGGCGTCGGCAGCCGGAATACGGCAAGCCGTTCGGCGCCTACCTCGCCAGCCTGGTTTCCCAGTCGCGCGTTGCTGCCGGCGCACGCAAATCGGCGCAATGGGCTGTCACTTTGCGTGCCGTGGAGGAAAGATATGGCGTCGATCCAAGTATTCTCGTCAGTATCTGGGGAATAGAATCTTCGTATGGCAGCGGCGAGCAGCGCTGGGACGTTTTCCGCTCGCTTGCGACCTTGGCCGAAGCGCGCTTCCACCATCCCTTTTTCCGCGATGAACTATTGAGCGCGCTCAAGATCTTGCAGGACGATCATATCCCGCGCCGCGAATTTGTCGGCTCGTGGGCGGGCGCGATGGGGCAAGCGCAATTCCTACCGTCGAGTTTTCTCCGCTACGCCGTCGATTTCGACGGCGACGGCAAAGCCGATATTTGGCGCAACGTGCCGGACGTACTCGCCTCGATTGCGAATTATTTGCACGAGACCGGCTGGCAGAAAGGCCTGCCGTGGGGTTTTGAGGTGCGGGTTCCCGCCGGCTTCGATTACCGCCTCAGCCGCGGCACGTTCTCGGAGTGGGCGCAGCGTGGCTTTGCCCGCGCCGACGGACGCCCTTTGCCGACAGACGATGCCGCGGCCATTCTCTTTTTTCCAAGCGGCGCCTCGGGACCGGCGTTTCTCGTCACCAACAATTTCATCGTGCTCAAGCGATTCAACGATTCGGATGCCTATGCGCTTGCGGCGGGCGTGCTTTCGGACCTCCTGCGCGGTCTGCCTCCGGTTCGCGCCAGTTGGCCGGCCGACGACTTCCAGCCTTCACGCGATGAACGCATTGCTCTGCAACGCCGGCTCGCCAGCCTTGGCTACAAGATCGCGGAATTTCAGGGCCACTTCGATTTCGACCTGCGGGATGCGGTGCGCGACCAACAGCGCCGCTTCGGCATGATCCCTGATGGCTATCCTAGCCGCGCGTTCCTGGACCACATCGGTGTGCGCACGCCATAGCGATCGGCCGATCAATCCGAGCCAGATCGCGCGGAGGCAAGTCGAGCGCTAAACCGCTTGGAAACCTGATCAGCCTCAAGCCGGGCCATCTCCAGAATGTAAGCAAGCGCGTCGAAGTCATGGTTCTTTGCGAGTCGCGCCAATTCCTCTGCTAGCGAGCCGATATAAAGTGCGACTTCCGGCTTGTTATCGGTTTCAGAGGCCATCCGGTCCCTTGCCTTGCATCAGCTGGAACACTCTCGACGCAGCCCGCACTTCCTTTTAGGTGTATTTATATAAAAAGCAACCTTGAGATGCAGATTAGGCCCGAACGAAAATTTTCGAGCGGGCGTGAATTTCGCCCATTTGACGGCCTTTATGGCCCTATTCCCGCCCTCGTTTGCGGCGCTAACGATTTGACAGGCAGAATTGCATTACCCATGTTCCCGGCGGCCGGGAGGGCGTCAGGACCTGCCGTAAGGACGCAAAAAGGCCAATAAATCAAAAGGTTGTCATGAATCTTGTGATTGTGGAATCGCCCGCCAAGGCGAAGACGATCAATAAGTATCTCGGCCGGGGCTATGAGGTTTTGGCCTCATACGGGCACGTGCGCGACCTGCCGGCCAAGAACGGCTCGGTCGATCCCGATGCCAATTTCCGCATGATCTGGGAGGTCGACGCCAAGGGGCAAAAGCGCCTCAACGACATCGCCCGCGCCGCCAAAGGCGCTGATCGCCTTATCCTGGCAACCGACCCCGATCGCGAAGGCGAGGCCATTTCCTGGCATGTTCTCGAAGTGCTCAAGCAAAAGAAGGCGCTGAATGGGCAGCCGATCGATCGGGTGGTGTTCAATGCCATTACCAAGCAGGCGGTAACCGAGGCGATGGCGCACCCACGCCGCATCGATCAGGCGCTGGTGGACGCCTATCTGGCCCGCCGGGCGCTCGATTACCTGGTCGGTTTCACGATTTCCCCGGTTCTGTGGCGCAAGCTGCCGGGCGCGCGTTCAGCCGGCCGGGTTCAGTCGGTGGCACTGCGGCTGGTCTGCGACCGCGAACTGGAAATCGAAAAGTTCATCCGTAGAGAATATTGGTCGCTGGTTGCGACCTTGGCGACACCGCGCGACGACACCTTCGAAGCGCGTCTGGTCGGCGCCGACGGCAAAAAGCTGCAGCGGCTCGACATCGGAACCGGCGCTGAAGCGGAAGCTTTCAAGCAGGCGCTCGAAACCGCGGCGTTTCGGGTCGAGTCGGTGGAAGCGAAGCCGGTCAAACGGCATCCGCAACCGCCGTTCACCACCTCGACGCTGCAGCAGGAAGCCAGCCGCAAGCTTGGCTTTGCGCCGGCGCACACGATGCGGGTGGCACAACGTCTCTACGAGGGCATTGAGGTCGGCGGCGAAGCGGTCGGCCTGATCACCTATATGCGCACCGACGGAGTGCAGATCGCTGACGAAGCCATCAGTGCCGTACGCCGGGTTATCGAGGCAGATTACGGCGCCAAATACGTGCCGCACGCGCCGCGGCGCTACGAGACCAAAGCGAAAAACGCCCAGGAAGCCCACGAGGCAATCCGCCCGACGGACCTCTCCCGCCGGCCGGGCGAGACCAAAACCTTCCTCGATGCGGATCAGGCCAAGCTTTACGAGTTGATCTGGCTGCGCACGGTGGCAAGCCAGATGGAATCCGCCGAACTCGAGCGCACCACCGTCGACATCACCGCCAAAGTGGCGAGCCGCATTCTCGAACTGCGGGCGACCGGAACGGTGGTGAAGTTCGACGGCTTTCTTGCTCTTTATCAGGAGGGGCAGGACGAAGATCCGGAAGACGAGGAGGCGCGCCGGCTGCCGCCGATGAGCGCAGGCGAACCCTTGTCCAAGCGCTCGATCGCCGCCAACCAGCATTTCACCGAGCCGCCGCCGCGCTATTCCGAGGCATCGCTCATCAAGCGTCTGGAAGAACTGGGGATCGGCCGTCCGTCGACCTACGCCTCGATCATGCAGGTGCTCAAAGACCGCAAATATGTGCGGCTCGACAAGAGGCGGCTGTATCCCGAGGACCGCGGACGAATCGTAGTCGCTTTCCTCGAAAGCTTTTTTGCCAAATACGTCGAGTATGATTTTACTGCGGGCCTCGAGGAGCAGCTCGATCTCATCTCCAACAACGAGGTGGCGTGGCGTGATGTGCTGCGCGATTTCTGGCGCGATTTCATTGGCTCGGTCGATGAGATCAAGGATCTGAAAATCTCGCAGGTGATCGATGCGCTGGATGAACTACTCGCCCCGCATCTGTTCCCGCCCAACGCCGACGGCAGCGATCCGCGGCAATGTCCGGGCTGCAGCGGCGGCCGGCTGACGCTTAAGCTGTCCAAGTTCGGAGCCTTCATTGGCTGTTCGAACTATCCCGAGTGCCGTTATACCCGCCCGCTAACGACGCCGACCGACGGCTCAGGCGTCGTCGGCACCAAGAAGCTTGGCGAAGATCCCAAGACCGGCCTCGAAGTGACCCTGCGCGGCGGCCGCTTCGGACCTTATGTGCAGCTGGGCGAGGCGGTCGAAGGCGAAAAACCGAAGCGCGCCGGTCTGCCGAAGGGCACCGCACCCGACGAAGTCGACCTTGAACGGGCACTAATGTTGTTGTCGCTGCCGCGCGAAGTCGGCCGCCATCCCGAAGACGGCGAGCCGATCCGGGCGGCCAACGGCAGGTTCGGACCTTACGTGCAGCATGGCAAGACCTACGCCAATCTCGAGCCCGGCGACGATGTCTTCCATATTGGTCTCAACCGTGCCGTGACCTTGATTGCGGAAAAGATTGCCAAGGGTCCGCGCCGGCGTTTTGGCGCCGACCCCGGCCGGCCGCTTGGCGAGCATCCGACCAAGGGTGGGCCGATTGCCGCCAAGAACGGCCGCTATGGGCCTTACGTCAGCCACAACGGCGTCAACGCTACGCTTCCGGCCGACAAGACGCCGGAGAGCATCACGCTCGAAGAAGCTGCCGCTCTGATCGATGCCAGATCTGAGCGCAACGCGCCTGCCCCGCACGCGCGACCGCGCAAGGCGAAACGGCCTTCGCCCGGTACGGCGCGGCACGTTAAAGCTTCGTCCAAGCGACCGGCCGCGCGAGCCACCAAGCGGCCGGCAACCAGAAAACCGTCACGGAAAACCACCCAAGCTGCCGAGTAGGCCGACGCGAAGGGCCGGCCAGCGCCACGGCCAATGAGCGGCCCATGAAACCGACTTCCCTCCCCTCGCGTGAGCAGCTCTTAACTTTCATTCGCGAGCATGCCGGCAAGGTCGGCACGCGCGAGATTGCCCGCGCGTTTGGCGCCAAGAATGCCGACCGCGCGGCGCTCAAACAGATGCTGCGCGAACTCGCCGACGGCGGGCACATCGAGAAGCGCAGAAAGCGCCTGCATCACGCCGGCACATTACCTTCCGTCGTCCTCGCCGACATCACCGGCCGCGACAGCGATGGCGAATTGTTGGCGCGGCCGACGGAATGGGACGAAGATGCGCATGGCGCGCCGCCGGTGATCCACCTTGCCGTGCCCCGCCGCGCACGGCCCGGAGAAATTCCCGGTGTCGGCGATCGTGCACTGTTGCGCATCGAACAAACAGACAAGGAGGAGACGAGCGGCCGCGTCATAAAACTGATCGACCGCGCCAAACACCGCGTGCTCGGTATCTTTCGCGGCCTGCCGAACGGCGGTGGCCGGCTCGTTCCGATCGACAAGAAGCAGCTTGGCCGCGAAACCGCAATCGCCGCGAGCGATGCCGGCGGTGCTGAGGACGGCGATCTCGTCGCCGTCGAAATCGCCCGCCACGGCAAGTTCGGCCTGCCAGCCGGCAAGGTCGTGGAGCGGCTCGGTTCGCTCAAGAGCGAGCGGGCGGTCAGCTTGATCGCTATCCATGCCCACGGCATCCCGAACGTCTTTAGTGGTGCGGTCGTGGCCGAAGCGGAAGTTGCGCGTCCCGCAACGCTGGAAGGCCGCGAGGATTGGCGCGAAGTGCCATTCGTGACCATCGATCCGGCGGATGCCAAGGATCACGACGACGCCGTCCACGCGGTGCCGGATCCCGACCCGCGCAATCGCGGCGGCCACATCGTCAGCGTCGCCATTGCCGACGTCGCCGGCTACGTGCGGCCGGGCTCGGCGCTCGATCGCACCGCCGCCGAGCGCGGCAATTCGGTTTATTTTCCCGACCGCGTCGTGCCGATGCTGCCCGAGCGCATCTCCAACGATCTTTGCTCGCTGCGGCCGCTCCAGGACCGCCCGGCACTCGCCGTGCGGATGGCGATCGGCGCCGATGGCCGCAAGCGCTCCCACACCTTCCACCGGGTGCTGATCCGCTCAGCCGCGCGGCTGCATTACGAGCAAGCGCAACTTGCCGTCTCCGGACGGACGGACGAAGTCACCGAGCCGATCGCGCAAAAAATCCTCGAGCCGCTTTATGCCGCGTATCGGGCAGTCCGCCACGCCCGCGACGAGCGCGGCCCGCTCGATCTCGAGCTGCCCGAACGCAAGATCTTGCTCAAATCCGACGGCACCGTTGATCGCGTGATCATGCCGCAGCGGCTGGAATCACACCGGCTGATCGAGGAGTTCATGATCCTCGCCAATGTGGCGGCGGCCGAAACCTGCGAGCGCGCACGGGTACCCCTGATCTATCGCGTCCACGACGAGCCGACCCCGGAAAAGCTCAACGCGTTGCGCGAGTTTTTGATGACGCTTGATATTTCATTGCCCAAAAGCGGTGCGCTGCGGCCCGACGCGTTCAATGGCATCCTGCAGCGAGTCAAGGGCCGCGATATGGAGCGGCTGGTCAACGAGGTGGTGTTGCGCAGCCAGGCGCAGGCGGAATATTCAGCCGAAAATTTCGGGCACTTCGGTCTCAATTTGCGCCGCTACGCGCATTTCACGTCTCCGATCCGCCGTTACGCCGACCTCATCGTGCATCGCGCGCTGATCCGGGCGCTTAAACTGGGCCCCGACGGCCTTGCCGACAGCACGGACAGCCGCGCGCTGTCCGAAGTCGCCGCCAACATTTCGGCGACCGAACGTCGCGCCATGAAAGCGGAACGCGAGACTGCCGACCGGCTGATCGCACACTTCTTGGCCGATCGCGTCGGCGCGACCTTTGACGGCCACATTTCCGGCGTCACCCGCGCCGGGCTGTTTGTCGAACTCGACGAGACCGGCGCCGATGGCTTGATCCCGGCGCGTTACATCGGCGACGAATATTTCCGTTACAATGACGCTACCCATTCTTTCGTTGGCAAGTCGGCCACCTACCGGCTTGGCGATCCGGTAGCCGTCGAACTGGTAGAGGCGGCGCCGGTCGCCGGGGCGTTGCGTTTCCGGCTGGTGCGCGCTGCGCATACCGCAAGCGAACGGGCTGGACACCGACCACAGCAGCAGCGAAAAGGCGGACGGCAAACGGAACGGCGCGGACCTCGCGGCAGGAATTCATGAGTGACGACAGTCCCAGTCCAATGGCTGGTGATAAGCAGGGCGATCGCACCGACCGGTTGACTCGTGCCGCGCGCGATCGCTCGTTCGCCAATCTGCGGCCGCGGGATTCGGCGACGCTCATTCTGATCGATCGCACCGAAAGCGTGCCGAAGGTTCTGCTCGGCCGCCGCCACGAGAGTCACAAATTTCTTCCCGGCAAATTCGTGTTTCCGGGCGGCCGCGTTGAGCCCACCGATCGGTTGATGCCGACGGCGGCACCCCTCCACGTGCGAGATACCGAACGCCTGATGCTGGGAGTGCAACGGCCGAGCAAAGTTAAGGCCGCCGGCTACGCGCTCGCCGCCATCCGCGAAACCTACGAGGAAACCGGGCTTATGCTCGGCGCGCCCGCAGTGGAAGTCGTCGCGCCGGCCGGTCCCTGGCAAGCCTTCTCGCAAGCTGGAATCATCCCGGACCTCAGCGCCGTCCATTTTGTTGGCCGAGCCATTACGCCACCGGGGCGGCCACGGCGTTTCGACAGCCGCTTTTTCGCTGCGGATATGACCTCAGTCGCCCACCGCGCTGACGGTTTTGTCGGGCCAGACGCCGAACTCGTCGAACTCGTCTGGCTACCGATCACCGAGGCACGGCGTCTCGATATGCCCACTATCACGGCAGTAACGCTGGAAGAGTTGCAGGAACGCATCGCAACTGGAATGAGCCACGATCATCCGGTGCCGTTCTACCACATGCTGCGCAATCGCTTTGTGCGTGAAAACCTTTAACCGCAAGCTTCCTTGACATTCGGGGGCCGGCGACTAGGTTGACGGCCAACAACGAAGGAATTGCAGGGTCCTGCCATGGCCAAAGCCACGACGATCAAGGTTAAGCTGGTTTCCAGCGCTGACACCGGCTTCTATTACGTGACGCGCAAGAATTCGCGCACCATGACCGACAAGCTCGTCAAAAAGAAATACGACCCGGTCGCAAAGAAGCACGTCGAGTTTCGCGAAAGCAAGATCAAGTAGGCGCCAAGCGGCGCATACTGGGATGGTGCCCGGCTCTGTGCCGGGCATTTGCATTTCAATCGACGCGACAAACGCAGCGCGATGGCGCTGGCATGAGGTGGCCGGCCGGGTGCAGTGTCTGAGAGGCCACTCGCACCACCGCCCCCGTGCCGGCCGAACCCCACGGACCCAGGAGATGCGGCGGACCTGAGCACTCCGCAGGGCTATTTCTGATAACTATTCCCAACAGGCTATTCCGCATGCACCCAACCTTCCCCGGAGCCGACTTTCCGGCTCGCCCGAGAAGGCGCCAGTCATTTTGCTGATTTCCGCCGATAAAAATATCGCAACGGTTACTGAAATCAATCAGCAAAGTGATCGAAACTCTTTGCAGCTTGTTCTAAACCACAGAAATATTTGACGGATCTGGTCGCTCGCCAAGCGAACAGAAATTCAGATTGACGAACTTTACGCGGCGTCCGGAACAACACGGTTCCGACCATCGCGCTTGGCGCGATAGAGCGCCTGGTCTGCGCGCTTGAGCAGGCTCGTGGGCGTGTCGTCGCGCCCGCGCAGCGACGCGATGCCGATCGAGAGCGTTACCGGAATCGTGCGCGTGCCCTCACTGATGGCAAACGGCTCGGTCGCGATACGCCGGCGCAACCGTTCGGCAACGCTTGCGGCCACCGCCATGTCGGTTTCAGGCATGACGATAATGAACTCCTCGCCGCCGCTACGGGTGGCGAGGTCGATGCCGCGGATCGAGCGCTTTATGCGCAGGGCGAAATCCCGCAGCACGTCGTCGCCGGCATCGTGGCCGTGGGTGTCGTTGATCGATTTGAAGTGGTCGATGTCGAGCGCCAGCACTGCCAGTGGCTTGCCGCGAGCGACGGCCTGTTCGACCAGTGTGCCAAGGTGATTTTCCATGTAGCGGCGATTGAACAGGCCGGTGAGCGCGTCGGTGATCGCCATCTCGATCGAGATCTGCACATTGTCGCGCAGCCGTTCAGTGTAGCGGCGTTTGCGCACCTGGGTGCGTGCCCGCGCCAACAGCTCGTTCTTGTCGATCGGCCGCATCAGATAATCGTTCACGCCGATTTCGAGACCGCGCAGCATGCGTGTACTGTTGTCGGGCTCGGTGATCGCAAGGATCGGAACATTGCGG
>Ga0335085_10014121_pt1 | contig 11673 bp, 11 predicted proteins | sample Lox_Sample_45_FD_206712 | JGI IMG/M metagenome (GOLD analysis project Ga0335085, IMG submission 206712) | Soil microbial communities from Loxahatchee National Wildlife Refuge, Florida, United States - Lox_Sample_4.5 | ecosystem: Environmental > Terrestrial > Soil > Wetlands | place: USA...
CGGGAGCGGTGATGCTGTTGCGGTTTCGGGTGCTGTTTCGGCTTCGACTCGAAAGGCTTGTTGCCCTCGAAGCCGGGGACGGGCCGCGACTCCACCTTGCGGTTCATGAGCTTCTCGATCGCCGACATGAGCGGGCGCTCGTCGTGGCTCACCAGGGACACCGCCTCGCCCGACGACCCGGCGCGGCCGGTGCGGCCGATGCGGTGCACGTAGTCTTCCGCCACGTGCGGCAGGTCGAAGTTGACGACGTGCGGCAGCTCCTCGATGTCGATGCCGCGCGCGGCGATGTCGGTGGCGACCAGCACGCGCAGCTCGTCGTCCTTGAAGCGCTTCAGCACGCGCGTGCGCTGCGGCTGGCTCTTGTTGCCGTGGATCGCGTCGGCCTCGATGCCGGCGGCGTTGAGCTGCTTGGCGAGCCGGTTCGCGCCGTGCTTGGTGCGCGTGAACACGAGCACCTGGTGCCAGTCGTTGGCCTTGACGAGGTGCGCGAGCAGCTCGCGCTTCCTGTCCTGCGCCACCGGGTGCTGCACCTGCGCGACGAGCTCGGCGGGCGTGTTGCGCCGCGCGACCTCCACGGTCACCGGCTCGTGCATGAAGCTCGCCGCCAGCTTGCGGATCTCCTCCGGGAAGGTCGCCGAGAACATGAGGTTCTGGCGCCGCTTCGGCAGCAGATTGATGATGCGGCGGATATCGTGGATGAAGCCCATGTCGAGCATGCGGTCGGCCTCGTCCAGCACCAGGATCTCGATCGTGCGCAGGTCGATCGTCTTCTGCTGCACGTGGTCGAGCAGCCGGCCCGGCGTCGCCACCACGATATCCACGCCGCGGCGCAATTCCTCGATCTGCGGGTTGATGTTCACGCCGCCGAATATGGTGGTCGAGCGCAGCGGCTTGTACTTGCCGTAGGTGCGCACGCTATCCTGCACCTGCGCCGCGAGCTCGCGCGTCGGCACGAGGATCAGGCAGCGAACCGCCTTGCCTGCGCCACGCTTGTTGAGAATCTGAAGCAGCGGCAGCGTGAAGCCGGCCGTCTTGCCGGTGCCGGTCTGCGCGGCGGCAAGCAGATCCTTGCCGGCCAGCACGACGGGAATCGCTTGCGCCTGGATGGGGGTGGGTTGGGTATAGCCCTGCTCGGAAACAGCACGGAGCAGCCCGGCCGTGAGGCCGAGGGAATCAAATGGCGTAGTAATGACGAATCTCCTGAACAATCGGCCTGGGAGCTGGGCTCCAACCGGTTCAGGCAATTGAAGTAGCTAAGGGAACGCTAACCGGATGACGCGAGGAACGACTGAATTGCGTGCGCATTGTAGCACGAACGGTTCGCGCGCGCTCAGAGGCGCCCGATCGCGACCCACCACAGCGGGCCGGCGATCAGCCAGATCGCGAGATAGGCGACGCTCATGAGGAAGCCCGCGATCCACCACTCGCGCTGCGTGACGTAGCCGGCGCCGAACATTACGGGCGCCGAACCGATCGCGTACTGCGTGAGGCAGCCGTTGATGCTGCTCAGCGCGCCCAGCGCGAGCGCGGCCGGGAAGGCGGGCACGCCCGCCGCGGTCATCAGAGCGACGCACACCGGGAACAGCGCGCTGACGTGCGCGGTCGCGCTGGCGAAGAAGTAGTGCACGTAGAAGTAGATCAGGCAGATCAGCACGAATATCGAGTATTTCGAGTAGCCCGCGAGCAGCGGCCCGAACTCGGCGCCGAACCACTTCACCATCCCGTACTGGTTGAGCTTCGCGGCGAGCATGATGAGCAGGCCGATCCAGATCATCGTGTCCCAGGCCGAAGTCTCCGCGAGCGCGTCCTTCCACGTGAGCACGCCCAGCACGATCATCAGGCAGACGCCAATCGCCGCCGCGAGCGTTGCGCCGACTCCGATCCAGTCTCCAAGCACCCAGAGCACGACGAGTCCCAGGAAAATCGCGCCCATCACCCATTCGTCGCGGGACACGGGGCCCATGGCGTCGAGATCGCGCTGCGCCAGCGTGACGGCGTCGGGCGTAGCGCGCACTTCGGGCCGCACGATCCACAGCAGCAGCAGGGGAATCGCCGCGAGGCAGATCAGGCCGGGCACCGAGGCGGCGATGGCCCAGTCGGTCCAGCTGATCTGCACGCCCTGGTCGCCCGCGAGCTTCACCGCGAGAGGATTGCCGGCCATCGCGGTGACGAACATGCCGGCCGAGATGACGTTGGCGTGAAAGGCGCACAGGATCAGGTAACTGCCGACGCGGCCGCGCGTCGCCTCGTCCGGCCGGCTGCCCAGCACCTCGGCGATCGCGCGCGTGATCGGCAGCAGCACGCCGCCCGCGCGCGCGGTGATGCTGGGCATCGCCGGCGCGACGATCAGCTCGGTGAGCGCGAGGCCGTAGCCCAGGCCGACCGTGCGCCGGCCGAGCAGGCGCATGAACAGCAACGCCACGCGGTGGCCGAGCCCGGACTTGATCACGCCGCGGGAGATGAAGAACGCGAGCATCACCAGCCACACGAGGTCAGTGCCCGTGGCGGCGACGACGTCCTTGAACTCGATGACGCCGAGCAGCGCGCCGGCGGTCGCGCCGATCAGCGCCACCACCGACATTGGCACGGGCGCGGTGATGATGCCGGCGATGGTCGCGACGAAGATCGCGAACATATGCCAGGCGCGCGGCTCGAGGCCGGCCGGCGAAGGCAGGAACCAGAGCAATACGCCGAGCGCTAGAGGGATGGCGTACTTGAGGAGGGTCGAGCACATGCCCGTAAGTATTCGCCCGGCCCTCGCTGCGGGTCAAACGGCGCCGCACCATGCGCCGTCAACCCGCGGGCAGGTGTTTCTCCGTCTCCTTCATCACCTGATTGGCCGTGGCGTCGTCGCTGCCGGTGACGCGCACGCGCGTGGAATTGGCGCCCAGGCGCTCGATCTCGACTTCCACGCTCTTGTCGGCCTTGCGCGCCTTCACGACCTCGCTCTTGCCGCGCAATTCCATCGCCGCGATCGGCATGCCCATCTGGCTGAGCGTGGAGATGAAGGCGGGCTTGACGCGCGCGACCGGCGCGCTGAACGTGCGCTCGACGCTCGCGCCCGCGAGGCCCTTCCAGGTGCTCTCGATCGTGGTGCAGCCCGAGAGGATCGCGAAGGCGATGCCCAGAACAAAAGCGTTTTTCATCCAGGCACTTTAGCGGCACTTGCTGCGCGGGAACAGTGTCGCCGCGGCCCGCCACCCGCGCTACTTCTTGCAGGCCTCGCCTTCGCGGCTCTCCGCCGTGCAGTCGGGAAGCTTGATGCCTTCGCCTTGAATCCGGATGTTCATTGGCGCAGGCGCGAAGCCAGGATTCGCGCTTGTCCGTGTCTGCTGCGTCTGCGTCTGTGTCTGCGTCTGCGTCGGAGCGCTGCGTTTGTCCTGATTGATCGTCGTGGTCGCGGCCGCCGGAGCCGCCTGCAACGGCGGCGTCTGCGCGACGGCGGTTTCGGCGAATATCGCGATGACGAGGCTGCCGCAGAGTTGCTTCATCATGATCGTCCCCCTTGGCGCGCACGATGCCCCCGCGCGATGATTCCGTCTAGGGGACGCCGGCAGGTGCGCCGTCCGAACGGACAGGGCAAACTTCAGTTCCATAGGAATCATGGCGTTACGTATCGGAATCGACCTGGGCGGCACCAAGATCGAGTGTGTCGCGCTCGACCAAGCCGGCGTCGAGGTGTTCAGGAACAGAGTCCCGACTCCGAAGGGAGACTACGAGGCGACGGTCGAAGTCGTGAAGTCTCTCTGCTTGCAGGCAGAGGAAAGACTCAAGACTAGGGCGACGGTGGGCGTCGGCATGCCGGGCGCGCTATCGCTCGCGACCGGGCTCGTCAAGAACGCCAACTCGACCTGCCTCATCGGCCGCGACCTGAAAGGGGACCTCGAGCGAGCGCTGGGGCGCGAGGTGCGGCTCGCGAACGACGCCAACTGCTTCGCGCTCTCCGAGGCGGTGGATGGCGCTGGCAAGGGCGCGCGGGTGGTCTTCGGCGTGATCCTGGGCACGGGCGTGGGCGGGGGCATCGTGGTCGGCGGCGAAGTGCTGACCGGCGCGAACGCGATCGCGGGCGAGTGGGGACACAACCCGCTGCCGCTGCCGCAGGCGGAGGATCTGCCGCTGCCCGCCTGCTACTGCGGGCGCAAGGGCTGCATCGAGAGCTACCTCTCGGGACCGGCGCTGGAGCGCGACGGCGGCAACCTGGATCGCTACGAGGAACGCCTGGCCAGGTCGCTGGCGGGGGTGATCAATATCCTCGACCCGGAGGTTATCGTCCTGGGCGGGGGAATATCCAACATCGCCCGGCTGTATGCCAACATACCCGGCCGCTGGCGCCCCTACGTGTTCTCCGACCGGGTGGCGACGAAGCTGCTGCCGCCAGTGCACGGCGACGCGAGCGGGGTGCGCGGCGCGGCCTGGCTGTGGAACCGATCGATTGCAGAGACCTGAGGGAGGGTCCGATGACGAAGACAAGGACGATGGCGGTGTGCGCCGCGCTCGCGCTCGCGGCGCCGGCGTCGCAAGCGGCCGATCCGGTGGCCGGCAAGGCGCTGGTCGAGACGGTCTGCGCGGCCTGTCACGGCGCGAACGGCGTGAGCGTGAGCGATACGATTCCGAACCTCGCGGCGCAGAAGCCCGCCTATCTCGAGGCCCAGCTGAAGGCGCTCAAGGACGGCGCGCGCAAGAATCCGATCATGGGCCCGATGGCCGCGCAGCTGAGCGCCGCCGACATCGAGAACGTCGCGGCCTACTTCGCTTCGCAGCCCGGGGGCGCCACGGGGGCCAAGTCGGCGCAGCTGCCGAACGTTGCGAAGAGCAACGTGCCGTTCCCGGAGGGCTACAAGGACTCGTTCGTGAAGTACCTCACGATCAACTTCCCCGCGACCAAGCAGGTGCGCTATTTCCTCGCGAACAAGGTCGCGCTCGAGGCCGCGAAGGCCGGCCGGCCGCTGCCGGACGGGTCGTTCCTGCTCGCCGAGGTCTACGCCGCGAAGCTCGACGCAGCGGGCAAGCCGGTGGTGGGCGCCGACGGCTTCTTCGTGCCGGAAAAGCAGATCGCCTACAGCACGATGGCGAGCGGCGCGGGCTGGGGGGACGCAGTCCCCGGCATGCTGCGCAACGGCAACTGGAACTACGCGGTGTTCACGCTCGACAAGAAGCCGCGTCCGATCAACCAGGCCGAGTGCTTCGCGTGCCACAAGCCGCACGACCAGGAGAGCTTCCTTTTCACTCTGAAGCAGCTCGCCGCGGCGAAATAGCCTACTCGGCCTTGCGGTCGGAGATGACGACGCGCGCGCTGCGCTCGTAGGTCCAGTACGCCCAGGCCCAGTCGATCAGCACCACGAGCCGGTTGCGGAAGCCGATGAGGAAGTAGATGTGCGCGACCAGCCACAGCAGCCAGGCCGGGTAGCCGGAGAACCGCAGCCGGCCGAGCACCGCCACCGCGGAATTCATGCCGATGGTCGCGAGCATGCCGACGTCCTTGTACCGGAAGGGGAGGACCTTCTTCCCTTCGAGACCCTTCAGGATGCAAAGGGCAGCGTAGCGCCCCATCTGCTTGGCGGCGGGCGCGATTCCCGGCACCGGCGGCGAGTGCCAGGGCAGCGCAGCGAGGTCGCCGATCACCGCGATCTCGGGATGCGCGGGCACGCAGAGATCCTCGCCCACGACGACGCGCCCGGCGCGATCGAGCGGCACGCCGAGGCTCGCGCCGAGCGGCGAGGCCGAGACGCCGGCCGCCCAGACGACCGTGTGCGCCGCCAGCCGGTCCGGGCCCATGGTCGCGCCGCCGGCATCGATGCCGGTGACCGTCTTGCCGAGCCACACCGTGACGCCGAGGCGCTCGAGCTGCAGCCGCGCGCGCTCCGAGAGGCGCGGCGGATAGCCGCTCAGCACGCGCTCGGCGCCCTCGACGAGCACCACGCGCGCGTTGCGCGGGTCGAAATTGCGGAACTCGCCGCGCAGCGTGTGCCGCGCGATCTCGGCGAACGCGCCCGCGAGCTCGACGCCGGTGGCGCCGCCGCCGATGACCACGAACGTGAGCCAGGCCGCGCGCTTCGCGGCGTCGCTCTCGCGCTCGGCGTACTCGAAGGCGAGCAGCACGCGGCGGCGGATCTCGTAGGCGTCCTCGAGCGTCTTCAGGCTCGGCGCGTGCGCGCGCCACTCGTCGTGGCCGAAATAGTTGTTCGCCGCGCCGGTGGCGACGATGAGCCGGTCGTAGGCGATTTCGCCGCCGTCGGCGAGCAATACCGCGCGGCGCGGCGCGTCGATGCGCACGGCTTCGCCGTAGAGCACCGTGGCGTTGCGCTGGCCGGCGAGGATCTGGCGGATCGGCGCCGCGACCGCGGGCGCGCTCAGGCCCGCGGTGGCGACCTGGTACAGCAGCGGCTGGAAGAGGTGGTGGTTGGTGCGATCGAGGACCGTCACGCGCACCGGCGCGCGCGCGAGCGCCCGCGCCGCGAACAGGCCGCCGAAGCCGCAACCCAGGATCACTACGTGCGGGGGCATGGGTAACAGAGTGTAACGGGCGCGGAGACCCGGCAAAAAGCACTAGAATGAATGCGCCCATGAAACCGCTGGTCTTCGTCTGCCTTGCCGGGATCGCGCTCGGCGCGTCTGCGCCCGCGCCCGCCCAGGAGCGCAAATTCGGCGCCGTCGACCAGCAGCGCAGCGCCGACCCGGAGACCGAGAAGCACCGCACGAGCGAACGCCGCAGCCATCGCCGCGGCAGCTATCCGCAGGGCGTCACGAAGGTCGGCGAGCCGAATCCCTACGAGCCGAAGGTCGGCGCGCCGAACCCGTACGCGACGCAGGGCGGCACGCCGAACCCGTACGCGACGCAGGGCGGCGAGCCCGCGAGGCTCGGCACGGGCGCCCCGCGGCGCTGACTCGGCTACACTCCGCCGGGAGCCATGGATCTCCCGGCACTGCTGCCGCCCGGCACGAGCGGGCGCGCGGAACTCCTCGTGGGCGAAGAGCACACCGCCCCGCGCGTGGGCAGCGGCCTCGTGCACGTGCTCGCCACGCCCGTGATGATCAACCTGTTCGAGGCCGCGGCGCTCGACGCCGTGGACAAGCACCTGCCGCAGGGCTACCAGAGCCTCGGCACGGTGCTCAACGTGCGCCACATCGCGGCCACTCCCGTAGGGATGAAGGTCTTCGTCATCGCCCGAATAGAAAAAATTGAAGGCAGGACAGTGCATCTGTTCGTCGAAGCGCGGGACGAGAAGGAAGTCATCGGCGGCGGCCTGCACGAGCGCGTCGTCGTCAACGTGGAGAAATTCAGCCGCCGCCTGCAGGCGAAGCTGGAGCCGCGCTGAGCCGTCAGTGGGACGCGCCGGGCGCCCCGCCGAAGGGCGGCTTGGCGGTCCAGACCAGGGCGATCAGCACCAGGAACAGCACGCCGATCACCCAGAAGATCTCGTTCGCCGACAGCATGTAGGCCTGGCCGGAGAGCGTGCGCTCGATCTGCGCATAGGCCTGCTCGGGGGTCAGGCCGGAGGCCGTCATCTGCTCCAGCGTCTGCCGCGCCGCGTCGCCGTAGGCGTTCACGTTCTCGCCCAGGCGGCTGCGGTGCAGCTGCTGGCGGTTGTCCCAGGCGGCGATGGCGATCGAGGCACCGAAGCTGCCGAGCATCATGCGGAAGAAATTCTGCACGCCGGCCGCGTCGGCGAGCCGTGCCGGCGGGATGCCGCCGAGGTTCATCGAGATCAGCGGCGTGAAGAAGAAGGCGATGCCGACGCCCTGCAGCAGCTGCGGCAGCGCGATGGTGGCGAAATCCGCGTCGGTGTTGAAACGCGCGCGCCAGAACGCGACCGCGGCGAACACCACGAAGCCGAAGGTGGCGAGCGCACGCGGGTCCGCCTTGCCGCTGCCCAGCAGCCGCGCGGCCAGCGGCGACAGCAGCACCGCGAAGACGCCGCCCGGCGCGATCGCGAAGCCGGCCCATTGCGAGTTGTAGCCCATCTGCGTCTGCAGCCACAGCGGGATCAGGATCAGGCTGGCGAAGAACAGCGAAAAGCCGAGTCCCAGCGTGACGATGCCGCTGCGGAAATTGTGGAAGCGGAACAGGCTTAGGTCCACCACCGGGTGCTCGTCGGTGAGCTCCCAGGCGAGGAACAGAGCGAAGCAGAGCGCGGCGACCACGGCCAGGCCGAGCAGGAAGCTCGAGTTGAACCAGTCGAGCTCGTTGCCCTTGTCGAGGATCACCTGCAGGCTGCCGACCCAGAGCACCAGCAGCACCATGCCGACCCCGTCCACCGGCAGCTTGCGCGTCGGCGTGTCGCGATCGCGCAGGAGCAGCCAGGTGGCCGCCGAGGCGAACACGCCGACCGGAATGTTGATCAGGAAGATCCACGACCAGTGGTAGTTGTCGGTGATCCAGCCGCCAAGGATCGGACCGATGATCGGCGCGATGGTGATCGTCATCGCCCAGACCGCCATGCCCATCGCACGTTTCTGCGGCGGAAAGCTGTTCATCAGCAGCGCCTGCGACAGAGGCACCATGAAGCCCGCCGCCGCGCCCTGCAGCACACGGGACGCGACCAGCATCGGCAGGCTGGTCGCCAGCGCGCACAGCAGCGAGCACGCGGTGAAGGCGGCGATCATCACGGCGTACATGCGCACCTGGCCGAAGCGCTGCGCGAACCAGCCCGCCATCGGCACCGTGATGGCGTTGGCCACCGCGTAGGAGGTGATGATCCAGGCGCCCTGCGTGGGCGAGGCGCCGAGGTTGCCCGTGATGGTCGGGATGGCGACGTTGGCGATCGTGAGGTCGATCACCTCCATCATGTTCGCCATGGCGAGCACGAACGTGAGGAACCACAGCATGGCCCCCGTGTACGGGGCGGGCGCGCTAGAGGGCGTGCTTGCCATCGCCGCCGCCGTTCTGCCGGACGATCGCGGCGATGCGGTCCTCGGCCTGCTGCTCCGACAGGTCGAACACGCTCGTCTGCTGGACCGTCTGCGCTCGCGCGGCCTGCGGCAGGCGCGCGCCGCTGCGATCGTGCGTGTCCACCTCGACGCGCATCGACAGGCCGACCTGCAGCGGATGGCGCGCGAGCTCCTGCGGGTCGAGCGCGACGCGCACCGGCACGCGCTGCACGACCTTGATCCAGTTGCCGGTGGCGTTCTGCGGCGGCAGCAGCGCGAACGCGGCGCCCGTGCCGGCGGCGAATCCCGCCACCTTGCCGTGGTAGGCCACGCGGCCGCCGTAGAGGTCGGCGCTGACCGAAACCGGCTGGCCGATGCGCACGTCGGCGAGCTGCCCTTCCTTGAAGTTGGCGTCCACCCAGACCTGCTCCAGGGGGATCACCGCCATCAGAGGCGTTCCCGCCTGCACGCGCTGCCCGACCTGCACGCTGCGCTTGGCGACGTAGCCCGAGAGCGGCGCGGCGATCGACGTGCGTGCATAGGCGATGAAGGCTTCGTGCACCTTCGCCGCCGCGGCCTTCACGTCCGGGTGCTCGGCCACGCTGGTGCCCTCGGTGAGCACCCGGTTCACGCGGCGCTGCTCGCGCGCGGCGTCGAGCGCGGCCTGCGCCGAGGCGATCGCGTCGCGCGCGTGCTCGATCTCCTCGCGCGACACGGCGCCGCTCGGCGCCGCGGCCTCGCGCCGCGCCAGGTCCTGCTTCGCCTTGACGAGCTCGCTCTCGCGCTGCGCGGCGCTCGCCGCGAGCTGCGCGTCGGTCGCGTATAGCGTGCGCACCTGGCGCACCGTGCGCGCGAGCTGCGCCTCGGCCTGCTCGAGCGCGACCTTGGCGTCCGCGCGGTCTAGGCGCACCAGCTCCTCGCCCGCCTTGACGAAATCGGTGTCGTCGGCGCGCACCGCGACCACGGTGCCCGGCGCCTGGGGCGTCACCTGCACGATGTTGCCGCCCACGTAGGCGTCGTCCGTATATTCGTACCACTGACCGAGCAGCCACCACCACGCGCCCCACGCGGCGAGCCCCGCGGCGAAGAGGAAAAGGATCGCGGCGAGTGCGTGCCTGCGCCTGCCGTTGCCGTTTGCCCGCGTTGCCGGTTCCTGCGCCATGGTCACGTCCTTCCGGTGTAGCCGCCGCCCAGCGCCTTGGCGAGGCCGATCGCGGCTTCGAAGCGGCGCGCGCGCAAATCCGCGGCCAGGCCGCGCTGCGCGGTGAGCTGCGCTTCCGTGCTGAGCACGCTGAGGTAGTTGGCGAGCCCGGCGCGGTAGCGCGCGAGCGAGAGGTCGTAGGCGGACTGCGCGGCCGCGAGCGCCGCGGCAAGCTCCGCGTCCTGGCGCTCGATCGAGCGCCAGGCGGCGACCTGGTCCGCGACGTCGCGCAGCGCGTCGGCGAGCGCCTGGTTGTACTGCTCCGCGGCCGCGTCGTAGTCGGCGTACCTCGCGCCGAGGTTGCCGCGCAGCCGCCCGCCGTCGAAGATCGGCAGGCGCAGCGCGGGGCCGATGCCCGGCACGAGGCTGCCGGCGTCGAGGAAGTGCGTCCACGAGATCGCCTGGAATCCGATGAAGGCAATCAGGTTGATGTTGGGGTAGAACTCGGCGCGCGCCGCCTCGGCGTCCTGCGCGGCGGCCTCGACGCGCCAGCGGCTCGCGACGATGTCAGGCCGCCGGCCCAGCAGATCGACCGGCAGCTGCGAGGGCAGTGCGAGCGCGCCGGTGGCCAGCCTCGGCCGCTCGAGCGCCAGGCCGCGGTCCGGCCCCTGGCCGAGCAGCGCGGCGATCTGGTGGCGCGTCAGCGCGGCCGTCTCCTCGAGCTGCGCGATGCGCTGGCGCGTCTCGTGCGGCGCGCCCTCGGCCTGCTTGAGCTCGATGCGCGAATCGAGGCCGGCGGCGAGGCGCTCGCGCACGAGCGCGAGCTGGCGCTCGCGCTGCGCGAGCAGCTCGTTGGCGACATCGAGCTGGTCCAGCGTGCGCGCGAGCTGGACGTAGGCGGTCGCGATCGCGCTGGAGAGCACGAGCGCCGCGCCGTGCGCGTCGGCCTCGGCCGCGCGCTGGGCGCCGAGCGCGGACTCCAGCGCGGCGCGGTTCCTGCCCCAGAAATCGAACTCGTAAGAGAAGTTGATCTGCGCGACGTTCTGCCAGATCGTCGAGCCCGCCAGCGGCGGCGGGAAGATGCCGTGCTCGCTCAGGCGCTCGCGCGTCGCCTCGAGGTCGAGGCCGACCTGCGGGGTGCGCGGCGCGCCGGCCGCTTCGGCCAGCGCGGCCGCGCGGTTCAAGCGCGCGCGCGCCAGCCGGATGGACGGGCTGGCGGCGAGCGCCTCGTCGACGAGGCGGTCGAGCTGCGGATCGCCGAGCGCCTGCCACCATTGCTCGCTCGGCCAGGCGTCCGGGCGGACGGGCGCGCCCGCGAGCGCGCGCGCGGCCTCGAGGCGGCCCGGCGCGACGGGCGCGGAGTGCTTCTGCAATCCCTCCTGGCTCGCGCAGCCGGCGAGCGACAGCAGCAGCAGCGCGGCGCGCGCGGTCCTCATGGGGCGTTCGCCAGCATGCGCTTGAGGTAGCCGAACAGTTGGCGCGTCTCGGCCTTGGTGAAGCCGCGCAGGAAGACGTCGAACACGGCGAACGCGGCGGTGCCCAGGTGCGGCAGCGCGGCGCGCCCCGCGGGCGTGAGCTCGATGCGCACGTTGCGCCGGTTCTTCGCGCTGCGCACGCGGCGCACGAAGCCCTTGGCTTCCAGGCGGTCGAGCAGGCGCGTCATC
>Ga0335085_10014122_pt1 | contig 11672 bp, 5 predicted proteins | sample Lox_Sample_45_FD_206712 | JGI IMG/M metagenome (GOLD analysis project Ga0335085, IMG submission 206712) | Soil microbial communities from Loxahatchee National Wildlife Refuge, Florida, United States - Lox_Sample_4.5 | ecosystem: Environmental > Terrestrial > Soil > Wetlands | place: USA: Florida...
AATCGATCATCCAGTTCTGAATACTGATACTGTGCCCCGCAAAACAGATTCTATTCCTAAAAAACAGCATAAAGGAATTGCAAAATATTTCAATATCATTACAGATAAACAGCAGAGAGATTCTCTGCTTTCGAAATTATCGAACCAAAATGCTCCTCCGCCTACTCCGGATAGTGTCCTGTTTCAAAGAAGGCAAAATAATTTTTCACCTTATCGTGGTAAGATAATCCGGTCTATATACTATAATCGCCTGAAAGTATTCGGGACATTGATCGAGGATACGGCTTATAATCCTTCCAAGTTGGTACGCTTTGCAAATAAATTGCATTTTGACACCCGCGAATGGATGATCAGGCAGTCTTTGTTTTTCAGAGAGAATGATACACTGAATGCATATAAACTCGTCGATAATGAAAGGTATCTCCGTAGTTTACCTTTTATCCAGGACGCGAGATTATACGTGATCAATACTTACCAGGATTCTGATTCGATCGATATTGTGGTTGTGACTAAGGACATATTCGAATATGGAGGAAATCTTTCTGATTTTAGTCCGACCTCTGTTGCAGCAACTGCTTACAATACAAATTTGTTTGGTGCAGGACAAAGAGCTTCCGTCGGGTTTCGTTGGGATGAAGCATTTAGCCCGCAATGGCGTGGTGGTGTTGGGTACAGTAAATATAATGTTGGCGGGTCTTTTGCAGATGTTTCGGTAGGTTACAGTGTTTTGAATGACCGCCCCACAACGGATACTGGAGTGTATGAACGTTCCTATTATGTAACTGTCAATCGTCCGCTCTATAGCTCATGGGCAAAATTTACAGGCGGATTAAATATAGCTTATAATTCTTCTGTTAATGTTTATCTGTTAAATGATTCGATCTACAGAAACTATCATTACAATGTTTTTGACGTCTGGGCGGGTTATAATTTCATGAATCAGTTTAAGAACAATGGGATCAATAGTGAAAACCCGAATCTTGCTCTGGAATTGCGACTGTTTAATATGAATTTTATGACAAAACCATTTCAGCCCAAGTATCAATATGATCCGAATTATAACGATCACCATTACCTGCTTGGAAAATTTGTGATCTTTCATCAGGATTTCTTTAAAACAAATTATTTTTTTGGATTTGGCCGCACGGAAGATATTCCTCTTGGATATAATGCAGGAGTATCCCTGGGATTGGATGACTGGGTCGGGAAAAAAAGAACTTATACGGCTATCGAAGCACAGAAATATTGGTTCAAAGGAAAAAATTTAATCAGCACAAATCTGGGAATTGGGAGTTTTTGGTATAATAGGAATTCTGAAGACGCGGTCATTCATTTGCAAACAGATTATTACAGTAACCTGTTCAGACTCCAGGGACCAAAATTCAGGCAGTTCATCCATGGAGATTATCTTATCTGCCTTAATCCTGATTTATATAAACCAGTCAACATTAACCGCGAAAATGGAATTTTTGGTTATCGAAACACGATAATGAATGGCTACCAGCGATTAAATCTGAGTACACAAACGAATTATTATAGCAATTTGAGTGTATACGGCTTTAAATTTAATTTCTTCCTGCTTTTCCAGACTTCGCTCTTAGCCGATGACAAAGAAAACCTGTTTAAAAGTCCATTATATTCGGGTATTGGTCTGGGTTGTATGATCCGCAATGAAAATTTAGCGTTCAATACGGTTCAGATATCGGTCAATTATCTTCCCCCTGTTCCCAATGCTCCTAATTCATTTTTTATTCAGCTCACTTCTGTAGCGCCAATTGGCTTTAATATTTTTGCCCTGCAGGCGCCTTCGTTGATCACCTTTAAATAAAATAAATCGAGATGATTTTATAGCTCGGTTGTTTGATGGTTGAATCCAATCAAATCATCTAACTATCAAACAATAATATTTAAGTTTGCACTCAATATGAATATTCATAGTATATCTGCTTTTGAGTAAATATAACCGCATGATCAAACCACCGCTGTTCATTTTTCTTGGATTATTTGCACCTCTTATTATTTTTAGCCAGACAGATACTTTACAAAATCCGAAGCAGTTTACACAAATGGATATCAAAGACTGGCTGGCTCAAAAAAACTGGATCAAACCAAGAGCTGAAAAAAATAATTTCTTACTCATCATTCCAATTATTGCTTCCAACCCTTCAGCAGGATTTATTTTTGGCGCTGGTCTTACTTATGCTTATCAGTCACCTCCCAAATCGATTCGACTATCATCTGTCACAGCCAATGCTTCCTATTCCAGCAAGGGATTGCTCAATCTAAACATGAAGAGCAATGTTTTTGCATTGAGCGATAAATTGATTCTAAATGGTGACTGGCGTTTTTTAATCAATAATGAAACTACTTATGGTCTTGGTACAAAAAAATATTCCAGCACTTCAGATGTGGATATAAATGGATATGAAACGGATGGAGACAGTCTTGGCCAGATTTTAAAATATGATCAGATCAGGCTTTATGAAACTGGATCATGGGAGTTATTCCGGAATTTTTTTGCAGGAATCGGAATTCACTACGATTATTATGCAAATATTAAAGACGAGACAGTTCAAGACGGTGATACAGCAAACTCCTATCATTACCAGTATAGTATTTCGCATGGGTTTAATCCTCAAAAATATACTGCAACCGGCCTCAGCCTGAATTTTTTGTTCGACAGCAGGGATAACCAGGTGAATGCATACAGGGGATTTTATGCAAATGCTAATTACCGCGTCAACCTGTTGGGGCTCGGCAGTTCAAAAAGCAGTACAATGTTATTGACAGAATATCGCTCTTTTCATTCGCTGGATTCCAGGCACAGAAATATACTCGCTTTTTGGTTTTATGGAAATTTTGTTCTTACAGGAGAAGTCCCTTATCTCTTACTTCCGGCTCTCGGGTATGACCAGCGTCAGAAAACAGGAAGGGGATATACTTTCGGGAGATTCCGGGGAGAAGATATGCTGTATGGCGAAACGGAATATCGCTTTCCAATTTCAAGATATACGGGTATACTTGGCGGTGTTCTTTTCGCGAACGCTACCACTACGACCAATAAAATGGAAGACATTTTGTTGCTTGAATATCTCCGGTTTGGTTATGGAGGCGGTTTGCGCATTATGCTTGATAAAAAATCCAGGACGAGATTAGAAATAGATGCAGGAATCGCAAACAAAACAGTTGGTTTCTATCTCGGCGCTCAGGAAACATTTTAAGATATTCGCACAGAGGGAACAGAGAAAAAGAGAATATGTTTCGCACAGAGGGAACAGAGAAAAAGAGAATATGTTTCGCACAGAGGGAACAGAGAAAAAGAGAATATGTTTCGCACAGAGGGAACAGAGAAAAAGAGAATATGTTTCGCACAGAGGGAACAAAGAAAAAGAGAATTTAATCCTTTTCTTCGTTAGCTCTGGTCAGATATCTTCCTAATCTCATATGGGTTGTAAGCGTTTTTTCATATTAGTTTTTTTATTTCTTCTTGACATTCGGGTATCAGCCCAACAGCCTGGGATCGACAGTGCTTCTGTACCACAAAAAGACCTTATCGATATAGTTTTAAAATTATTCAAAGCTGAAAAGGCAAAAGAGAACAGAGAAAAAAGAAAAGTACTTTTTTCGATCATACCTCTTGCAAGCGTATCAGGCGGGGGACGCCAGGTGGTTGTTTCATCCGTTAATGCTGCATTTTTTTTAGGACCTCCAACCACTACTAATATTTCTACTGTGAATTTTGTTCCCTATACGAATTTTGCAGACAGACTTGGATTTATTATCACTCCCAATATCTGGCTCGATGAAAATAAATGGAACCTTACAGGCGAATTTCGCATTGCAAATAATATTGTCGATACTTATGGATTAGGGGCCAACAGTTCAAAGGACTCTTTAGTTGAAATCAATTATCAGTACATACGTGTGTATCTGAATGCTAACCGTAAAGTAGTGGGTCCATTTTACTTGGGATTGGGATATAAACTCGATTATTTTTACAATGTAAAAGAAATCAGCCCAACCATTGATTCCAGTTTTTTTTCAAAATATGGTATTGGTACAGGCCCGCAAACGACATCCACCGGCATAACACTTAATTTTTTATTTGACAATCGCAGAAATTCCATAAACCCATCACAGGGATTTTATTCGTCGTTATTTTTCCGGTTCAATCCTAAATTTCTGGCGAACGATTACGAATGGTCATCCATATATTTTGATACGAGGAAATATTTCTCACTGAGCGATAAGCGACATTCCGTTCTTGGCATCTGGGCTCTGTACTGGGGTTCTTTCGGAGATGTACCATTTGTGAATCTGCCGGGAACAAAACTGGACCTCGGACAAAGATCTGCTCGCGGTTATGATCTGGCCCGTTATATGGGTAAGCAAATGTTATACGGAGAAATGGAATACCGTTTTGATATTACAAGGGATGGCTTATTCGGAGCAACTGTTTTTGCAAATGCTCAGTCATATACTGAACCTGCATCAAATAAATTCGAATACATTAAGCCTGCTGCAGGTATTGGCCTCAGGATTAAATTCAATAAAAGGTCTAATACGAATGTTACGCTGGATTTTGCAATTGGTAAAAATTCGTTTAACTGGTATCTTAATCTGGGTGAGTTTTTTTGATCACGGATATGAAATCGAACAGAGCTGACAGAGGAAAGAGAATCCTCCTTCTCTCTGTCAGCTCTGTGCGCTATTATTAATTCTCACCCTCCTGATCTTCTTTTTCCGTAAGCTCTTCTTTATCGTTTTTATTCAATTTAATTTTTGGGTTTTCAGATGTTCCCGTGATATGCATGGGAATTCCGATAATGCCCAGAGGAGGGAGACCGATCCGCATTTTAAGATTTATATTTCCGTCGAAGGAAGTTTGGCCCTCCATTCTGATCCGGAATCCTGAAGTCTTAAATTTTACACGCTCCAGCGTAATCAGATTGTTTTTGATGGTGGTTTTCAGGTCGATCTTCGATAAGTCGGGGTCCCTGATATCTTTCTCTGTTGTTGAACTGACAACATTAAATAGTTTCAGCCCTTTAAACCTCACGTTTTTAATGGATAAAACCCCGCCTCCTGTCAACGATGGATAAATCGGATACATATCACCATTCAATCTGCCCTTCAGGTCATAATCCAGGGAAATAATACCTTCTGCCTTGGCTGCGGAAGTGAACATGTCATGAAACAATTTTACCTGGTTATAAGCTTTTTTGATATCAAAATCTTTTGCCTGGAGATGATATTGGAAAAATGCCCGCGTAGGAGAAGTATTTCCATACAATCCATTCATTGCAACAGTACAATCAATCAGGGAAAAATTGGTTTCATTTAACTGCAGCTGTGCATTACTGATAGTTACACCCCCTGAAAAGTTTTTTATATTCAAACCATTATAAGAAATGGAATTTACATTTGCCTTGATGATCAGATCCAGGTTGGCAGGTATCATCACCACGCCCGTCGATTTATTTCCACTGGTGCTGTCGGTCTGCACAGGTTTTTTCTCCTGACCAGTTCCACGCTGGTTTGAAAAAGCTGTAAACTCATCAACCGATATAAAATCTGAATTCAGATTAAAATTCCCTTTCAATTTTCCGTCACTGGTAAAAAAATAATTAATCAGATTTTCCAGGAACCCATCCATCTTCATATCCGAATGCCCATAGGTTGCGCTGAATTTATCAAACCACATTTTATCCTGCCTGAAGCTGAACAATCCTTCTTTAATAAAAAATGATTTTGGAAAATATTCGTGTTTCAATTCTATATTCTTTAATTCTACTGTACCTGAATTTTCAAGCCGGTCATATCTGCCATTTGTTCCATCACTTTGTCTGCCTTTCAGTGATATGGCAGCTTTGGCATATCCTGAAACATCGATCCCCTGTTGTGCAAAAACCTGGTAAATCTTCCCGATATCGATTTCGCCTTTTGCTTTTATATTGTATAATATATCGTCGAAGTTCTGCAGATTGGCTTTGACGAAAAATGTTTTCCCCTCAAATAGAAAAGATGCGGGCTCGACAGAGACCTTTAATCCGCTCAAACTGCCATCGGCATCATTCGCTTTGGCATTGACCTGGATGTCTTTAATCGGGTGAGGATAATATTTGGTTTGAATCAATCCGTTCTGAATTTCGATATCTGCTGCTACCTGTGGGAATAATTTTTTTTCGGGAGCATATTTGCCCTTTGTATTGATATTGAGCTTTAGTAATCCAGACAGGTCAAGACTGTCGATCGGATAACATTTTTTGATATCAGCAAGATTGATATCTGACTGCAAATTTGCTTCCAGCGGAAAATCTTTTAAACTGGTTATAAGTGCAGAACCCTTGAGATAATTATTCAGCGCAATCGCATTCAGCGTGTCAATTTTAAGAGATATCATTTTATAGTCATGGCCGGGACAGGTGGCATGCATCACAAGGTTGATATTTGTTACGGGCTCCGGCAATGTTTTGTATTTTAAATATCCGTCCCGAAGCGATGATTCCAATGTGAATGAAGGAAAGCTTAAGATGACCGTATCTTTTTTTCGAAAACTTTTTGGATCAAGTCCGGTTGCATATTTTCCCTCTGCTGTAAGATGTAAATTTATTTTTCCCTTTGTATCGATTGACTGGATCCCGAATGCTTTATTTAATTCTTCCAGGTCCATTTGTGCATCCGCTTTTGCCCTGATAAAAGGTTGAGCAAGTCCGACAGTATGGAGAGTTGTTCTGAAATAATTTTTATTCAGGGTGAAAAATAATGAATCCAGGTTTACCTGCAGGCTGTCTGTGTTAAAGGAAGGAAGCTTTATATCCAAATCGGCCATAAGATTGCTGGCAGGCACAGGAGCATTTTCATAAGCGACATATCCGTTCCTGATCTTCATATTTAATGAAAGAGTGGGCTCCTGGTTGGTAGAAGCGATGTATTGCCCTCTAAGCGCCAATGAGAGTGCCGCAGTTCCTTTCACTTGTGTTTTTTGCAGCCAGCTTACATATTGAGGAGGAAGCGCCGTAATGAAATCATGAAAATCAGACTGGCCTGAGCTTACCCCTAAATCAATATTATATCCGGTTTTCAAAATATCCAGTTTGCCACTGAATTGTAATTGAAGTTGATTGATGGCGAGATTATTTTTTCCGAATATGAAGGAAAGCGAATTAGTATTGATTTTTGTTATCAGGTCGGCATCGATTTTTTTATGCCTTAAATAAGGTTCATTATTCAAAATAAAATCCAGCGAATCAATTTTTATATGCGATTTCAAATCAAAAATGGCTTCACTCAGGTCGCCGGTTCCTTTGTAATTAAAATTTTTAGCTTCAAATATGAGCGGGACTGAACGGTCATGGTAAATCAAATGGCTTTGATCAATTTCTATTCTTTCTAACCTTAGGGACGCGCCGGATGTATCTGATTCCGGGGTTTGCTTTTGTTCTTTTTTTGATTCATAAATATTGTAATTAGCTTCTCCTTTTTCATTGACCTCGGCATCTATCAGTGCATGTGTCAGGAATATTTTATTTATTTTAATTTTCTTGTCGAATAGCAATGTTTTTAAATTGATTCCAAAGGAAATTTTTTCCGCAGCTACCAGGGTGTCATTTTGATAAGGGGCAGAACCTTTCAGACTGAAATCATGCAATGAAAGCGTCAGGGAAGGGAAATGATTGAAAAAAGACAATCTTGCCCTTGAGAAATTCACTTCTCCTTTGATACTGCTATTGGTCCATTGCTTTATTTTTTCTGCAACTGTATTAGGAAAAATATAGGGAGCAAGAAAAAGTAATAAAAGCAGACTGCCGATGACAATAACTGTAATTTTCAAAAATTTCAGTAATCGCTTGAACAAGGAGTTTTTCACAACTGGTAATTTAGCCAAGGTTTTGTATTTATTGTCAGACAATCGAAATTATGTAGAAATACTTCCACATATCATTCAGGTCAAAAAACATTTTATGGGAAAAGAGGTATTGAAAATTATATCCTCGGTTGAAGGTCACATAAATCAGCTCAAAAATATGAAATGGTTATGAAGCATTATTTAATTAAATTGAATAAAATCCGAAGAAGAGATTGCATTTTGTCAATTAACTATTTCCTATGGCACCGGTGAAGCTTGCATTTTACGCGCGTGTGGCGCTGGTCTTGCATGGACTGGCTTTGATTCTTCTGTTCATGTATTTTGGGAGAACCATTTTTATTCCTCTTTTCTTCGCTTTTCTTGCCGCAATTCTACTGCTTCCCCTGGTCAAATGGCTGCAAAAAAAACATATTCCACGGATGATCGCCGCAATTGTATCTATCCTTCTTTTCATGGTAATTATCGGTGGAATGATTTATTTTTTTAGCAGGCAGGTCATAAAATTTAGCAGGGACTTACCTAATCTGGAACAAAAATTTTCTGAAAAATTGCAGAATATGCAGACCTGGATATCGAATCACTTTCATATCGATGATGAAGTGCAGGTGAGCTATATCAATAAGTCTGCAAACAGTGTAGTGAATCCCGTTGTAAATTCACTGGCTACAACATTTGTAGGAATTATTCAATTTTTTATACTCACTATTTTCTTTTTTGTGTTTAGTTTTTTTATGCTTTATCATCAGAAATTATTAAAACGTTTTTTACTGTCACTTTTTAATAAAAATCATGCTGTGCGTGTAACAAAAGTCATAGAAAAGATCCGGACCATCATTAATAGTTATGTACTTGGATTGTTAACCGAAATGCTGGTTTTAATTATTTTGATTTTTACGGTACTCTCCATTATGGGAATTAAATATGCATTACTGATAAGCCTGCTTGCGGCCGTATTGAATATAATTCCATATCTCGGTATTTATACTGCCTTATTCGTGAGTTTGTTAATTACTTTGGCTAATGGAACGAATACCCAGCTGATTGAAGTCATCATTGTTTTTATTTCCGCTCATTTTGTAGATGCCAATATCATTCTGCCAAGAATTGTCGGTAGCAGGGTAAAAATGAACGCTTTTATCACGATCATTGCTGTATTGATCGGGCATTTGCTCTGGGGTATACCCGGTATGTTTTTGTTTATCCCGCTTACAGCAATTATTCGCATTATCAGTGAAGAAGTAGAGGGTTTGAAACCGCTGGCGATATTAATCGGCGAAGAAAAGGAGTAATTCATCTCATTTATCCAAGGAATTCGTAATAGAGCAATGCAATGGCGCAGAGAGACATTAAGATCAACGTAATGATCCCTAAAATATTCGACCATTTTCCATTGACTGCATCCCCCATAACTTTTTTGTTATTGCTTATATGCAAAATAACGGCAATCATCACCGGCGCAGTTATTCCATAGAGGATTGCAGAATATAACAAGGCTTGTACGGGCGGAAGTCCTAAAAAATCCATCGACAGTCCGGCAAGTAACGAAACGATGATCACAATATAAAAACCCGGCGCTTCAGAGAATTTTTTTTCAAGCCCCTGTTGCCAGTTAAAAGTTTCCGCCACAATATAGGAAAGCGCTCCGGCAAGGACCGGGATTGCTAAAAACCCCGTACCAATAATGCCAATCGCAAACAGCAGGTATGCCATGTTGCCTGCGATCGGCTCAAAAGCTTTTGCAGCCTGTTCTACAGTGTCAATTTTTCTTATGCCGGCATTGTAAAGGACTACTCCGGCTGTGAGTATAATAAAAAACATTACAAAATTTGAGAAGAACATGCCAATGGAGATATCCAGCTGCAACCTGTTCAGGAAATTTTTATCGACCACCAGCTTTGTTTTCCTGTTGTTGATATCTTCTACTTCCATATTGGCCTGCCAGAAAAAAAGATAGGGGGAAATAGTAGTTCCCAATATGGCAACGAGTATCATCAGGAAATCTTTGTTGAGGTGAATCGTAGGAATAAATGTTTGCCGGATGACCTGCCCCCAGTTTACATGAACAAGAAAGGGAATAATGATGTAAAGAAATAAAACGAGACAAAGCCATTTAAGAATAAAAGCAATTTTTTGATATGAATATTTGATCAGCGCGAAAAGAATGATGGCTGTAAAAAAAATTTCAAAGCTAAAGGTGGGTATCCCTGGCAAGAGTAAATGCATCACGGCTCCCATACTTTCGATATCGGCACCGATATTGAAAATAATTGCCGGGAAGCTGAAGAGCATCATAGTATACAAAATGCTTTTTGGATAATGGTTTTTCAAAACTCCTGTCAGTCCCTGTGAAGTTTCGGCTCCAATTCTTGCGCACATTTCCTGGATCGAAGCCATCAATGGAAATGTAATCCATGCAGTCCAGAGGGGAGCTAATCCAAATCCTGCGCCCGCCTGTGAATAAGTCGCAATGCCGGATGGATCGTCATCGCTTGCTCCGGTAATTAAACCCGGTCCAAGCATTGACCAGAATTGACTGATTTTTGAACGCGATTTTTCTGATTTGGGTTTATTTTTTTTCCTCAACTAGTTAGGTTTATTTTCTCATTGCAAACAGTCAGCCATTTTCCGGACAACTCAAAACTTTCTTTTGAAGTGGATAAGATACAACTTTATTGAACTACTCTTGTCTCTGACAGATAGATTAATTTTGATTTAATATAAAGAATTTATTATTGTTTTTTTGGAGTATTTTCTGACCTCATTTTATCTTACAATATAAATCCAATAGTAAGGGCCTGATCTTTGCTTAATTGATAACGTATAACGTGTATGGTCATTCAGCCGCGAATGAAAAAAATAGTGCGAAGAATTTTCCGTATCATTTGGATAACGGCCCTGGTGGTTATTGTGCTGGTGATTACAATCATCATTCTTATTCAAACAGATCCTGTTCAAAATTTCGCACGAAAAAAAATAGTGTCTTACCTGCAATCAAAACTGCATACCCGGGTTGATATTGGCGATCTTCATATTGATTTCCCTAAGAAAATTGTTTTAAGAAATATTTATTTCGAAGACCAGCAACATGACACGCTGCTTTATGCCGGAAGGATAGACGCGGATATCAGCATGTTTCAATTGCTCAGGAGCAAGCTTCAACTGAATGAATTGAATCTCGATCAGGTAAATGCGAAAGTAAAGAGGCTTCTGCCTGATTCAACATTCAATTTTGATTATATCATCAAGGCATTTTCAGGAAATTCGGCAAAGCAAGTCAGGGAAACTGACACTGCCGGCTCTTTTGTTTTTGAAGTTGGTAAAATCCATTTGCATAACATATCTGCAACCTATAAGGATGATGCAACGGGAAATGATGATTTTGTTTACCTCGAGAATTTCGAGACAGATATCAAGACCTTCGACCCGGGTCATTCTGTTTTTTCTATCCGGGATATTTATTTATCCGGGGTCAAATCGAATCTCCGGCAATACAAGTCGATATTGATCATTCAAAAAACAGCTGATACGAACAGCAAAAATTCTTCACCTGTTTCTCTTCAGTTGGGAACGATCGGATTAAAAAATATCGCCCTTGATTACAGGAATGATATAGATCATCAGGATGCCGGCCTTCGGCTTGGCATATTCAACACTGAAGTCAGTTCAATTGATTTTGGGAAAATGATTTTCGGCCTGAAAAATATTGAACTGAAGAATTCCGTGGTTTCAGTAAAAATGGGGAAGCAACGAGTGGCTGAAGACAAAAAAGAAAATAGAAATGATAGCGCGGTAAATAATTCCG
>Ga0335085_10014123_pt1 | contig 11672 bp, 7 predicted proteins | sample Lox_Sample_45_FD_206712 | JGI IMG/M metagenome (GOLD analysis project Ga0335085, IMG submission 206712) | Soil microbial communities from Loxahatchee National Wildlife Refuge, Florida, United States - Lox_Sample_4.5 | ecosystem: Environmental > Terrestrial > Soil > Wetlands | place: USA: Florida...
GTGCTTGAAGGAGTCCTGCCTGCAGTTAGTGCCGTTGATTAAAATCAACGGCAAAGGATAACGCTTCAATATTTTGCCCGGCTATCTTTTGCACCCGATTTCAATCGGGTGAATAATTCCCGTTGATTAAAATCAATGGCTGAGAATAACGTTTCAATATTTTGCCCGGCTATCTTTTGCACCCGATTTTAATCGGGTGCAAACCAAAAAGAAAAGGGCCTTCTTTTCAGAAAGCCCTTTGAGATGAGATGCTCTTGAAATTAGTCGACTGTAATCTTTTTCGTGATCTGCTTTCCATTTGCAATCACAGAAAAATTATAAATGCCGCTGCTGAGATTCTCTTTGTTCAGCGTGAAGAAGTGAGTTCCCGCTGCGTAATTCAAACTTGTGCTGTACACTTCCTGTCCCAAAATGTTCGTCACTTTCACAGTAACGTTTGATTGATTCGGGACTGTAATTTTAAACTGTGTGCGATCGTTGAACGGATTCGGATAATTCTGTGAAACTTCAAACTCAGGTGTGTTCACAGTTGGAACACTATTGAAAGGAAATTCCGAGTCATCAAACTGAACACCATTCAAATAAAAGAAGGTAGCAGGAGCTGTATCAAACGCACCGCTTGAGTTCACTTGTATCACCACTGTTGGAATGATGGATGCATCATTCGAAGAGTTGCGCATGCAAATAGGAGCGGTGTGCGGCATGTAGGCAAGTGCATCGAAATTGGTGCCGCCGGTGATATTTTTTACAGGTGTGGTATGAAGATTCGCATCAATGCCGGCGCCAAACATGTTCGGATAACTGTTAGAGTACGTCTGATCAAACAATGTTGAATCAGTAGCAATCCAGGTCACATACATTTTTGATCCATCAGGTGTGCGTGAAATTCTCACGCGATTATCTTCCGTGTAATCTCCTGCCGCACCACTTCCAACGTATCCGCGGAAAGACTGACCGGCATCGCCAAGCTGAATGGCCTGCCATGTATCACCGAAGTGTACAATATCAAAAATTACATGAGTGTATCCTTCGATTCCGTTATCGCTGCCGGAGCCGATCACGCTTACAAAATGAGGATTGCCATTTGCATCTACCGCAAGATTCACATCAAACGCCGTAGTTGGAATTCCGCTTCCTGAAGGGTCGAGCGTGGTGAGAATATTATCGAATTGGCTCAGGTCAAGAAATTCAGGCACTGACCACGTGGTTCCGCCATCGGTAGTGTTAAAGAACACCGGCTGATAAACGTAAATTCCGTCATTAATGAAATCTCCATCAATTACAATCCATCCTTTCTCTCCTGTAGGATCGAAAGCGATAAGCGGATCAACTGCATAAGTATTTCCGTCAAAGCCGAGATCAGGCGGAAGATTGATGATGGTTGAAATGCTCCAGTCAATATCTCTTGTTGTTGCATTCCAGATTCCTTTCAACACAACATAATTGCTGTCATTGGGATATCCGGCAAGATCATCGCCGTCCCATGCAGGTGTCACTGTCCAGAAGGTGCCCGGCGTGCTCTCACACATCGAAGTGAAAATTCCGACATTGCCATGATTGACTGAATCATCTCCTTCAGTAAATGTTCCTGTAGTGCCATCAACGCGGCCAACACCGTGAATGGCGCCATCCCACGTATTGAAATTGCTCGATCCATTATGCCATGTTCCGAGATAAGCGAGATAAATGCTGTCTGCTGTTGTTGCGCCGGAAGGATTGAAGAATACTGCCTGCGGATATCTTCCGTTGATTCCGCCTACCCCGCTTCCGTCAGTATTAGGATTCAACGGCCCGTAGTTAATTGTCCATGTCATGCCGCCGTCAGTGGATGCGTCGAAGTTAAACTGTGAGCTTGTGCCAAATCCGGTTGCGCTGGGATCATTTCTGTGAATGAAGGCTACTGTGCCGAGATCACTGTTCGCCATCACACAGTTTGTAGCGTTGTTCAGTACCGTAAGCCCGTTCGCTGACGTTCCGATTTCTACTCCCGTAACATCGCGCGTACCGGCATTGTTTATCGATACGTGATGGTAATTGACAACGGTTGGTTGATTCAACATGTTTTCATTTCTCAGATCAATGCTCATTGCAGGGTTAGGCGCACGGCACAGCTTAGAAGCATCTTGTGCGAATGCAACAGATACAACAAGGATTGATGTCAAAAGAAGCACTGTAGATTTTTTCATGTGGTTGGTTTTTTTGAATGAAGGAAATTCGATTGCAATATTAGCCATCCGTTCTGCAATTGAAAATATTTTTTTACAGCCGAAATTCTGAAACTGCATGAAATCACGAAGCCGTCCCGAACTATTCCGGAACGGCTTCGTGCGGTTGGTTGGTGAATGATTACTCAATAATGATCTTCTTCGTCACTTTCTCTCCGCCTGCAATAACTGTGAAGTTATAAATTCCGCCGGCAAGTGTTCCCTTATCTAAAGTGAACACATGGTTGCCCGCAGCATAATTCATGTTTTGATTCAGCACCTGCTGACCTAACACGTTGGTCACTCTCACATTCACATCCGATGATTTATTGAGTGTGATGTTGAATTGTGTTTGATCATTGAAAGGATTGGGAACATTTTGCGAGACACTGAATCCAACGGGTGAAGGATTCGAAACGCCGGTCAATTGTCCCTGCTGAATTTTCGCATAGACAATGTCACTGGCAACGTTGTTCCATCCGGCTTCAACAGTGATGGTCGAAAGACTTGTTCCCGGAGCAGGATCGCGCTGATAAATGATGTGCAGATAATCATCGACATTTTCAGCCATGTCAGCAAACACAGCTTCTTCATCTTCACCATCGCCGCCTTCAGCAATGCTTGGTACAATGTCGAATGGTGTACTCCATGTTGCGCCACCGTCTTGCGATGTTATTGTGTACACGTGTCGGTGACCACAATCGAATGCTGTGGTATCTGCATTCTCATCAAATGTTGCGTAGGTCACATAAATTCTGTTTGCATCATCAAAGCCCAGTGTGGGTTCGAGAGATAATCCTGCGCCATATGTTCCCGAGCCATATCCGCTACTGCTTGTAACTGGCACATTCAGCACACCGTCGCCATTTAAATCTTCTGCAGCAGCAATCAATACAGGAGGATTGTTGGCATCGCTTTCATTCCAGTACCAGATTCCGCCATCTGCATCGGGATAATATCCAACTGCACTTGCTGTGTCGAGATCGGAAACAAATGTTTCAGAAAACACAACATGAATCAAACCGTTCTTATCGAATGCAACGCGTCCGTCTCCGGTAGGAACGGCAATGATGTCCGGTGTTCCGTCGTTGTTGGTGTCAATTACGTTTGTTGTTTCATCATAATTGGGAATCGGGAATTGCCAGATCACAGTCTTTGTCCATGTGTCACCGTTATCGGTTGATTTTAGAAGAATCAAATCCGTTGTGAAATCGCTCACGAGAATAGCCACATTATTTCCCTGAGCAGCGATTGCATAGTCATCAGCAGAGAAACCAAGATAGTAAGGAGTGTCAATTAAACTAATACACTGATGAAGCACGGGCCATGTTGCACCTTCATCCGTTGATCTCGAATAAACAAGTGCTCCCACTTGGCCGCAATAGACATTTGTGCCGATACCTGAAGCATTCCAGATTGCATGGATTGTTTTTCCATCAGCACCGCCGACAACTGCTTTTGTCCAAGTATCATCAGCATTTTCACCAAGCGCGGAAGCGTCTTCTGTCCAAGCGCCGGAACCTTTTGTTGGACGCGATGTAATTAGAATGCCTCCTCCAGTACCAATTGTCGAAGAATGAGCAATTGAAAATTCCTTCCCACTAGCTGTAACACCTATGTTGGGAAATCCTGTTCGATCATCCGGCTCAATTCGATGGCAATCTGCAGCAAGCCATGATGTGTCATTAAAATAATTGTAACCTGTTCCACGGCTCGATGATGCTCCGCCACTGCATATCGTTGTCCACGAAGCACTCAATGTGCCATCTGAATTTCGAACAAGCCGATTGCTGATAGCGCGGTTTGTCTGAAGATCATAAGTTGTATTGCCAATGATAGTTTCACTAATGTCTCTCAAACCGTCCGTCTTTTCCGATGCTGTTGAACTTACCGAAGATGCGGATGGACTTTTTTCAGGCACGCTCACATTGTCGCCGACCGGTTTCGGCAACGGCAACATGCGCATTTTTAAATTTGGATTAGTAGGAACTAAGTGAATCTGGCTTACGGGTACTTGCGCGTAAGCGACTGCTCCAATAAGCAAAGCAGTAATTAAGAATGTAAACTTTCTCATGGTTGGTTGATTTTTGGTGAATGATTGAAAACTTCATAACACAATATTAAGGAGCAAACGGCTCAAATAAAAAACTTTGAGGAAACATTTTGCAAAGATTGAACCGAAGAATGTTATCAAATCAGTTTTTACAATTCACAAACGATAAAATCACCCGATTAAAATCGGGTGCAAAGGATACTGTTGAGAAATAACAGGGCGTTATCTTTTGCCGTTGATTTCAATCAACGGCGATTTCAGTCCGTGCTCGCTGCAGTTCTTCAAATAAAATCACCCGATTGAAATCGGGTGCAAAGGATACTGTTGAGAAATAACAGGACGTTATCTTTTGCCGTTGATTTCAATCAACGGCGATTTCAGTCCGTGCTCGCTGCCGTTCTTCAAATAAAATCACCCGATTGAAATCGGGTGCAAAGGATACTGTTGAGAAATAACAGGACGTTATCCTTTGCAGTTGATTTCAATCAACGGCGATTTCAGTCCGTGCTCGCTGCAGTGCTTCAAATAAAATCACCCGATTGAAATCGGGTGCAAAGGATAATCGTGAGAAATAGGAGGACGTTATCTTTTGCCGTTGATTTCAATCAACGGCTCTAACTGCAAGCAGGAATTCTTCAAGCACCCGATTAAAATCGGGTGCAAAGGATACTGTTGAGAAATAGCAGGACGTTATCTTTTGCCGTTGATTTCAATCAACGGCGATGAATGAGATTAAGCAAGGTTGAAATTATTTGCGCGGTCGTCCGCGATCACCCTGCGCCCGTTGCATCTCCTCCAGCCGCTGCTGCCACTTTGATTTTGCCTTGGGCTTCTTTTTATTCTCCTGAATCTGCGCGTGAATTTTCTTCTCATCAATAATATAATTCTTAATGATGAATTGCTGAACGAAAGCCACAATGTTGGAGAGTGAATAATAATACGTGAGTGCCGCCGGCAATGAATTAAAAATTCCCAGCAGCATAACGGGCATGATGTACGCCATCCATTTCATTTGCCCCTGCACGCCGCTCAATTGATTGTTGTAAACCGCGAAGCCGATGGAAGTGGCAGTCATAATGATGGTGAACAAGCTCACGTGATTACCATAGAAGGGAATGCTGTAACTGAAATTCAAAATGGAATCATAAGTGGAAAGATCTTTTGCCCAGAGAAATGGCTGCTGCCGCAGCTCAATCGACTGCGGGAAGAAGGTGTACATCGCTGCGAGGATAGGCAACTGGAAAAGGAGCGGAAGACATCCGCCGAGCGGATTCACGCCGGCTTGTCTGAACAATTTCATCTGCTCCTGTCCGAATTTGGTTTGATCGTCGCCGTATTTTGCTTTCAGCTCATCGATCTCCGGCTTGAGCACACGCATCTTCGCCGCAGAGATAAAAGACCGGTAAGTAAACGGGAAAACAATTATTCTCAGCAGAATGGTCATGATGAGAATGATCAATCCATAATTCGTGATGTAATTGTTCAGTAAATTAAACAGCGGAATAAAGAAAAGCTTGTTCAATGGCGAAGAGATGAAACCAAACAAACCATAGTTGAGCGGAATGATGGCTTCGAGGCCGATGCCGAGGCGTTTGAGATCCTGGTAGTTATTCGGTGCGAAATAGAAGTTCATCGGGTAGCTCACGTCGCGCTTGTTGTCGAACGGCAACACCATATCGGCTTTCAGCTCTTTCACATAATCGGCATTCGCATCATAACCCGAAGTGACCGTGCCCTGATCGAACGGGATCTTCGAAATGAGCGATGAGTTGAAGAAGTGCGTCTTGCATGAAATCCACTCCACTTTATTCGAGGCCCGCAGATCGCCCGTCGAGCGCTCGCTGATTCCGTCCACATCCTCATCCGTGTAGCGCATGTACATCGAAGAGTAATTTCTCTCCGAGGCGATGTCGTACTCGGTGTGACTGAACTTCGTGTCCCAAACCAGATTGATGTATGAGTTCGTGTTGTGAATCAAACTATCCATGCCATGCAGTGAGAACTTGTAGCCGAGCATGTAGCTGTTACCTTTCAAAGTGTATCGCTGCTCGATGTAATGGTCCGGCGATGTGTAAGCGCGGAAGACAATCGAGTTGGAATCTTTGCCTGAAACAGAAAACGAATTTCCTTCGGGCTTGAAGAGAAGCTGATTCGTTTGCACCGCACTATTGCCGACGTAGAAAACATAATTGAACGAAGTGTTTTGCGGAGTAAAGAGAACAAGCGGCTTGCCGTCATACGTTTTGTATTGCTTCAACTCAACGGATACGATTTTGCCGCCGCGGTTGGAGAGTGTGAGTGAAAGCAATTCATTAGAGATGGTAAACTCTTGTTCCTTCTGCATGGTGTCAGGAAAGATGCTCTGCATGGCTTTCATGTCAGCAGCACTTATTTGCTGGGTGGATGCAGTGGCAGTATTATTCGGCTGCAGCGCCGCCAATGAATCGGCAATGTGCTTCTGTTGTGCCACAAGCGTGAGCGAATCCTGAATGTGTTTTTGTTTCTCCACCTCCTTCTGCGAAGGCGTAGTGTAAATTGTGTATCCGATTACAAGAAGAGCGATCAGCGCAAACCCAATGATGGTATTTCTATCCATGAAATTCTTAAAAGAGGCGCAAACTTAGGGCAATATCGAATAGGGAGCAAGGACGATTCAGATGGGGCATTATTTCATTATTCCAAAGCATTTATCTTACTTCTCACTTTTTATTTTTCACATCTCACATTTCACTTCTCACATCTCACTTCCCACCACTCACTATCTTCGCTCCATGCACGTGATCGGCAGAAGCGACAAGGTGGACTTTCCCGAGCTCGGTCTTGAGAACATCGACGCCAAGATTGACAGCGGGGCTTTCACTTCATCCATCCATTGCGAAAACATTCACGCGCATTACAAAGGTGAAGATCACTTCGTGAAGTTTACTGTTTACAATAATGACGAAGCGCTGCATCGTGAAGCAAAGGTGTTTGCCAGCAAGCAGGTGAAGAATTCATTCGGGCAAACGGAATACCGTTATTCGATTAAGACGCCGGTATTGCTCTTTGGCAAATCATATGTGATTGAATTGGCACTCACCAATCGCTCGCAGATGAAGTACCCGGTGTTGCTTGGCAGGCAGTTGATCGGCGAGCGGTTTATTATTGATGTGACGAAGCGGAACCTTTCATTCAAAGAAAAGACAAAACAGAAAAAGCAGAGCTGAGCAGTTAATTGTTAATGGTCAATAGTCAATAGCGATAAGCCGAAAGTGAAAAGTGAGTTGTGAAATTGGCGCAGCGTTCCCCTCCCCGGAGGGGTCAGGGGTGGGTCCATTTAATCAATACGGCAATTGAAAAAGAGCAAAAGGAAATTCGAAATGAAAATCGCCATTCTTTCCCGCAGCACAAGAATCTATTCAACTGCAAGGCTGGTGCAGGCGTGTAAGGTGCGCGGGCATGAAGCCATTGTGCTCGACCACACGAAATGCTACATGGGCATCGAACAAAATCGCCCCGCAGTTTATTATCATGGCAAGGAAGTGAAGAATATCGATGCTGTGATTCCAAGAATCGGCGCTTCAGTAACGTTCTACGGCACGGCGGTGGTGCGCCAGTTCGAGATGCAACGGATTTTTTCCGCCAACGAATCGCAGTCCATCACGCGCTCGCGCGACAAGCTGCGCAGCCTGCAGTTGCTTTCACGCGCGGGGCTCGGCATTCCCAAAACAGTATTCGCTGACAGTTCTAAAAATGCTGATGATCTGATCAGGATGATCGGAGGCCCGCCTCTTGTGATCAAATTGCTCGAGGGAACGCAAGGCATCGGTGTCATACTCGCTGAAACGGAACAGAGTGCGAAGTCCATCATCGAGGCATTTCTCGGCAAAGAGATCTATATCCTCGTTCAGGAGTTTATCAAAGAAGCCAATGGCGCGGACATTCGCGCTTTTGTGATCGACGGGCAAGTGGTGGGAGCAATGGAACGGAAAGGGAAGGAGGGAGAGTTTCGTTCTAACCTTCACCTCGGAGGCAAGGGGCGTGTGATCGATCTTTCCGAAGCAGAAAAACTCTCTGCCATCCGTGCCGCTCAAGTGCTCGGCCTGCAAATAGCAGGCGTTGACCTGATCCGCTCTTCGCGCGGACCGATGATTCTTGAAGTGAACTCATCACCGGGATTGAAAGGCATTGAACAAGCTACGAACGTTGATATCGCATCGAAGATCATCGAATTCGTGGAAAGCAAAGCACCGATGAAAGAAGTGAAAGATAAGGTGGGGTATTGAAATGAATATCGAAAAGCGATCAACGAATTAAGAAGTTCGAAGTCGGTATTCACCAAAGTTTCAATTAACTTTAGGATTTAGAAAATGTACCTCAGCCATCGTGAAATTGCATTTCAGAATCTTTGCAATTCTTATCGCGTGCTCAATTGATTGTTCAGCACAGAAATTTTCATGGGGAGTTTCTGCAGAAGGGGGGGTTAATTTTCTTCGCATAGGGCAGAATTACTATGTCGGTAACTACAGTAAAAAAGTTTATCCGAAGTTATCCTTTCAATCAGGTTTATTCGGCAATTATCAATTTAGTCAACATTCATCTTTGTATGGCGGTTTAAATGTTTTATTCCAGCAGGGGAAAATAACGCAGAGAGCAGATTCACTTTGGGATGATGAATTATATGGTCATAGTATAGCCGACTCACTTACTTTTAAAGCATGGTATCTCACATTTCCGCTTCAGTATAGTTACACCATTCACCGGTTTTCATTCTTTGCAGGAATTCAACTGAGGTTTCTGCTGCATGCGCAACAGTTTGATCAGGCAACGTTAAGGCTTGCTGACACTACGTTTTACTTTACTAATAATCCGAATTCTTATTCATTGTCTAGTGCCAACCTTGGATTTTCTTTAGGGATGCGTGTAAGAATATTGCCACAGTGTTACGCAACCCTGACATCTTACTATGGACCGCAGTGCTCAACTTCAGGTTATATGTACAATTATCTGTTTTACTTTAATGTGCTCGCAGGATTATCCTATCAGTTTGCAGAAAAGAAGCAAACTTCAGAATGAAATTCTGAATTCCTCGCATAACAATAATTTTCAAGTTCAGCGTTTTTAGTATAAACCCCATTCACCATGAAACTTCTTGCATTATCTCCGGCATTCCTTTTCGTTTGCTCTCTTTCCTGCTATTTTAAGAGGAGAGGGGAAACATGAATAAAAAGATTTTAAGAATAAGCAATGATGTTGTTTGCTGACTCACCCCCGGCCCCTCTCTTCTGCGAAGAGAGGGGGGAGCTTTCGCGCGCAGCGTCCCCCTCTCTATGAAATAGAGAGGGGTTAAGGGTGAGTCAATTTAAAGAATGATGTCCGAAGGCCAGGGTGAGTTCTCCTCCGCTTTACTAATGGAAAGAATTATGCGATGAAAAGGTTTATCGTGATGCATGATCAATGAAACCCCGTTCTTCCTCAAAATGATAGTAAGAATTACGGCAATGTGTGTTCAAACTTTCTCTTGCGATATGGAACATGCATAAGTGTCTGTTCGTAAACAGCAAGGTACTTTTAATATTATTTAACCTTAAAACCATAATCTTATGGGCAAACTACGCAGAAAATCCTCTGACCTCGAGAATGCGAACAAGCGGATGTCATCCGTGAAGAGCATTGATCCCAATTTCGATTTAGGCAACGGCGTAACGCAGGTAGCGTATCAGAAGCTGATCGATGCTGTGAACTCGTCGCTGGACACATACAACACGAAGCTCGGCGAAGCTGACGATGCGCTCGATTCAGTAACCAGCGCTGAAAAAGATCTTCGCGACATGAGCCAGCGTGTGCTCAGCGGCGTCGGCAGCAAGTACGGCTACGACAGCAGTGAGTACGAACAGGCGGGCGGCACGCGCAAGAGCGAGAAGAAGCGCCCGATTCGCAAAGCCAAAGCTGCATAATTCGCGCATTCAATTAAAAGGGCGCACCCTGGTGAGTGCGCCCTTTTTATTTTTGGGTGTTGGTGGTTGAGTTGCTGTTGAGAGATAACTTATTTATAACCCGATTTCTAAAATCATTACTCCTTCACCACCGGCATCATCTTCATCATTTCATCATTCACCTTCACAGTGATGAAGTAAGTGCCCGACGGCAGATCATTTCCCCAGTGCAGATTTCCCTGTGCCATGCTTATGGGATAGGAGCGGAGCAATTGCCCCACCGAATTGTAAATGCTGATCTTCGCCATCCTGAAATTTTGCTGATTGAAGCTGAAGCTGATCACGCTCTCATCAGAAAAAGGATTCGGAGCGGAAAGAAGCTGATTCCTTTCATTGCCCGATGAAGGAACTCCGGTGGATAATGAATCCTCTACCTCGAACACATCGAGCCCGCCTTCGATCCAGTTCGCATTGCCCTCGTAATCTACGGTCGAGAGTTTCATCGTCATGTTGCTGGTGGGCGTGATGTAGTTGCTTACTTTAAACGAATGCCAGTCCCAGTTTGCATCGGAATTGCCGGCAAGGAGGTCAAGAAGTTTTACGGTGGTGCTGCCATTCGACAGCGTAATATGCATAGTATCATCCGGCGCGCCGAAAGGTCCGCTGTCAACCCACCATGCGTAGAAGTTGATATAGGGCTCGCCGTAGTTGCTGAGATCGAAAACGGGTGAGATGAGATTTACTTTCGTACCGTCCACGTCGCTCGTGCCCGGGTCGCCGCCTCCGTTGCCGGTTATAAAACATTCTGTTCCGTAGTCATTATCAACGTCGAAGTAAGGATTATAAACCCCGTTGTTGTCACTGGTTCCTATCGGCACGTCATGCACCCATTTTCCATTTCCGGAGTTTCCGCCCTGCGACACCCAGTTATAGTTGAACAGGAAATCATCGTAGTAGCCCTTGTCGAGATAAAAAACCAGCGGCGAACTGTTTACGCTCAATGAAGTACTTAACTCCGCTTTAGTTCGGTAACTCCATTTGCCTGCATAACAGTTGTATGCGCCCGGGTACATGGAAGCGATGTTGAAGTTGCCATTGGCATCGGTGGTAACGTTGGTAACTCCATTTGTGCCTCCGTCAAGCATCACGTTTGCGCCGGAAACAGGATTGCCCGTCCCGGATTCCAGCACCTGCCCGGAGTAAGAGAATGCCACTACAGGCGGAAGCACTACGTCCAGCGTATCCACCACGCCCGATTCAAGGTCTACAGAGATGGTTTTAGTTCCGTATCCAACTTTACTGAACTGTACATCATACGTGCCTGCCACTCCATTGCCGGTTTTGTAGTTGCCTGACAGATCAGAGTTCACTGAATTCTGTGTGGTAAGCACCTGCACGCTTACGTTGTTCAGACTAAGCCCGGTAGCGCTGTCAGTAATATGTCCCTGCAGCCAGCATGCGGGAACGTATGTTGGGGTAAGCACGGTGAGTTTTCCGCCC
>Ga0335085_10014124_pt1 | contig 11672 bp, 11 predicted proteins | sample Lox_Sample_45_FD_206712 | JGI IMG/M metagenome (GOLD analysis project Ga0335085, IMG submission 206712) | Soil microbial communities from Loxahatchee National Wildlife Refuge, Florida, United States - Lox_Sample_4.5 | ecosystem: Environmental > Terrestrial > Soil > Wetlands | place: USA...
ACGATCGCCGCAGTGTCGAGCTCTCCGGGCAGGATCTGCCCACGCTCGCGAGCCCGACGAGCCTCCACGCACTCCTCCCTCAGCCGCTGACGGGGTCACACCACGATAGGAGGTTCGCGGGCGTTCGCGCAATCGAGCGGCCAGCTCGGCGGTCCGATGGGGGCGCTCGCGCCGCTCGTCGGCGAGCTGCTCGGGGTCGAGCGGGCGGCGATCGAGGTCCACGACGACGGGCTGCGTCACAGCGTCCGCATCGGTGATGCGATCGATTTCGAGATCGAGGACATCGTGCCGTTCGGCATCGAGACCGGCGAGCCCGTGCGGTTCTCCGGGATGTTCCACCCGGTGGCGTCGGATCTGACGATGGCGGAGGCGAAGCGCTCGCGCATCAATGCCTTCGGTATCGAGTACGAGGGAAAGACCGGGCTCTCGACAGCCGAGTTCTCCTGGGCCGCCTGAGCGCATGATCGCTTCGGCCCCCGATGCCGTTCCCGTCGGCTCGGGCCTCGGCCCCGCGTTCGCGGCCGCGCGCGCGAGGCTCGGGCTCGTCGCCCTGCTCTTCGGGCTCGCCGGCCTCGGCTGGTGGTGGACGATCGACCAGATGCAGGGCATGGACAACGGATCCTGGACCGGTCTCGGCACGTTCGGCTGGTTCCTCGCGGTGTGGGTCGTGATGATGGCCGCGATGATGTTCCCGTCGGTCTCCCCGACGGTCGCGCTCTACTCGCGCATGACGAAAGAGCGCTCGCCCCTCTCGCCGCTCGTCTTCACCGGCGGCTATCTCGTGACGTGGGCCGGCGCCGGCCTGCTCACGTTCGCGATCGCGGCGATCGGCGGCCGGACCGTCGGCGACGTGCTCGCGTGGGACCGCGCCGGCCGGTGGGTCGCGGGCGCGACGCTCATCGCTGCCGCCGTCTATCAACTGACGCCGCTCAAGGACGCCTGCCTCGGGAGGTGCCGCAGCCCGCTCGGCTTCCTGCTGGGCTCCTGGCGCGACGGCCCGTCGGGCGCTTTCCGGATGGGCGCGAAGAACGGCGCGTGGTGCGTCGGCTGCTGCTGGGCGCTGATGGCCTCGCTCTTCGCCCTCGGGATCATGCGCATCGCCTGGATGGCGTTCGTCGCCGGGCTGATCGCCGTCGAGAAGACGATCCCCTGGCACCGGGTCGCCACCTTCGGCACGGCGGCGATCCTGCTCGGCATCGGCCTGCTGCTCATCTTTGCGCCCGACTCGATTCCGGCCTTCACCATCCCCGGCAGCGGCCCCATGTCCCACATGGGCGGCATGGGCTCGTAGGCCCCGCCGCTGCCGGCTCGAAGCACGGCGGTTCGGAAGCCGTAGGCTCACACGTGGTGCGGACGCTGTATCTGCTACGGCACGCGAAGTCGAGCTGGTCGGATCCGTCGCTTCCCGACGAGGAGCGGCCGCTCGCCCCGAGAGGGCGCCGCGACGCGAAGCGGATCGCCGCCCACCTGCGCGAGCACCGGATCGAGCCGGGGCTCGTTCTCTGCTCGCCTGCCGAGCGGACGAGGGAGACGCTCGAGCTCGTGCGGCCGGCGCTCGGGCAAGCCACGACCGTGAGAATCGAGCCGGATCTCTACCCGGGTCTCTCCGAGGAGCTGCTCGACCTGCTGCACGGGGTCTCGGACGACACGGCGTCCGTGCTGCTGATCGGACACAACCCCGGAGTCCAGGGGCTCGCCCTCCGTCTCGCCGCCGCCGGCTCCGACCTCGAGCGGCTCCGAGAGAAGTTCCCGACCGGGGCGCTCGCGACCTTGACGATCGCGCGAGCCCGCTGGGAGCGGCTGGGCGCGGGCGATGCCGTGCTCGCCGCGTTCGTCGTTCCGCGCCGGCTCGCGTAGCAGCGCTCCATCGGGATGGAATGATGGGAAGCGATGACGACTCGTGGACCTGTGGGAGAAGGACGGCGGCCGGCGTCCTCCCGGTACCTCAGGCCCCCTGCCGTGATCGCGCTCCCCGAGCAGATCGACGCCTGCCTGTTCGACCTGGACGGCGTCCTGACCACCACGGCGAAGCTGCACGCGCGGGCATGGAAGGCGATCTTCGACGAGTTCCTCCGCCGCCGAGCCGATGAGACGGGCGAGCCGTTCCGGCCGTTCGACGAGACCGTCGACTACGAGCGCTACGTCGACGGGCGGCACCGCAGCGACGGTGTCCGGGGCTTCCTCTCCTCACGCGGGATCGAGCTTCCCGACGGCGACCCGGGCGACAGCCCCACCCTCGAGACCGTCGCCGGCCTGGGGGCCCGCAAGAACAGCCGGCTGCTCCAGCTGCTCGACGAGCAGGGCGTCGAGGCGTATCCCGGCTCGGTCAGCTTCGTCCGTGCCGTGCGGGAGCAGGGGCTCCGGACGGCAGTCGTGTCCGCAAGCCACAACTGCCGGAGGGTGCTGCGGGCCGCCGGGATCGAGGACCTGTTCGACACGCGGGTCGACGGCACGACGCTCGACACCGAGGGCCTGGCGGGGAAGCCCGCGCCCGACTCCTATCTCGCCGCGGCGCACAGGCTCGCGGTGGAACCCTCGCGTGCGGCGGTCTTCGAGGATGCGAGTGCGGGAATCGCCGCGGGCCGCACGGGGGGCTTCGGGCTGGTCGTCGGCGTCGCTCGCCACGGCAACGGCGAGACGCTCCGGGCTGCGGGAGCGGACACGGTCGTCTCCGACCTGGCCGAGCTGCTCGGGTGAGCGACCGCCGGCCATGAGCGCGCGCCGCCCCGGCTTCCCCGTCGAGCCCTGGTCGATCCGCGAGACAGAGCTCGACCTCGACCTGCTCGCCCAGACCGAGTCGCTCTTCGCTCTCGCGAACGGCCACATCGGCCTCCGCGGGAATCTCGACGAGGGCGAGCCCTGCGCGTTGCCGGGCACCTACCTGAACTCGTTCTACGAGATCCGCCCGCTCCCGTACGCCGAGGCCGGCTACGGCTACCCGGAGTCCGGCCAGTCGATCGTGAACGCGACCGACGGCAAGCTCATCCGCCTGCTCGTCGACGACGAGCCCCTCGACGTCCGCTACGGGCGACTGCTGGCGCACGAACGCGTGCTCGACCTGCGCGCGGGAACCCTGGACCGACGGGCCGAGTGGCGCTCACCGGCGGGGAGCGGAGTGCGGATCCACTCGACCCGGCTCGTCTCCTTCGTGCAGCGCGCGGCCGCCGCGATCTGCTACGAGCTCGAGCCGCTCGACAAGCCTCTGCGGGTCGTCGTGCAGTCGGAACTGGTGGCGAACGAGCCGGCGCCGCCCCGGTCGAGCGATCCGCGGGCCGCGGCAGCGCTGCAGTCGCCGCTCGTCGCCGCGGAACACTTCGAGCACGCCGAGCGAGTCGTCCTCGTGCACTCCACCCGCGTGAGTCAGCTGGGGATGGCAGCCGGCATGGATCACCTGGTCGCCGGCCCCGCCGGGACCGAAACCGCCGTCGACAGCCGCCCCGACATGGGCCGGGTGACCGTCGCCGCGGACCTCGCCCCCGGAGACCGGCTCAGGATCGTGAAGTTCCTCGCCTACGCCTGGTCGAGCCAGCGCTCCCACCCCGCCCTGCGCGACGAGGTCGTCGCCGCCCTCACGGAGGCCCGCCACACCGGCTGGGACGGCCTCCTCGACGGACAGCGTGCCTATCTCGACGAGTTCTGGACGAACGCCGACGTCGAGCTCGACGGCGACACCGAGCTGCAGCCGGTGCTCCGGTTCGCGCTCTTCCACACGCTCCAGGCCGGCGCCCGTGCCGAGCAGCGGGCGATCGCCGCGAAGGGGCTCACGGGCACCGGCTACGACGGGCACACCTTCTGGGACACCGAGCGCTTCGTCCTCCCCGTACTCACCTACACCGCTCCGGACGCAGCCGGGGACGCGCTGCGCTGGCGGCATTCCACCCTCGAGCTCGCCCGCGAGCGCGCGCGCCAGCTCGGCCACGACGGCGCGGCTTTCCCGTGGCGGACGATCCGCGGCCAGGAATGCTCCGGCTACTGGCCGGCCGGCACCGCCGCCTTCCATATCGGGGCCGACATCGCCGACGCCGTCCTCCGGTATCACTATGCGACCTCGGACGACGAGTTCGAGCGCGAGATCGGGCTCGAGCTGCTCGTCGAGACGGCCCGCTTCTGGCGCTCGCTCGGCCATCACGACCACCAGGGCCGCTTCCGCATCGACGGCGTGACCGGTCCCGACGAGTACAGCGCCATCGCCGACAACAACGTCTACACGAACCTGCTCGCACAGCGGAACCTCCGCGCCGCCGCCGACGCCGTCGGCCACCACCCCCGCCACGCGGCGGCTCTCGGCGCCGACCCCGAGGAAGCCGCCTCCTGGCGCGACGCCGCCAACGCCGTCGTCATCCCCTGGGACGACGACCTCGGGGTCCATCCCCAGTCGGAAGGCTTCACCAGCCACCAGCGCTGGGACTTCTCGCGTACACGACCCGACCAGTATCCGCTCCTGCTCCACTTCCCCTACTTCGAGCTCTATCGGCGTCAGGTGGTCAAGCAAGCCGACCTCGTTCTCGCCCTGCATGTCTGCGGCGACGCCTTCACCGACGAGGAGAAGACCCGCGACTTCGCCTATTACGAGGCGATCACCGTTCGCGACTCGTCCCTCTCAGCGTGCGCGCAGGCCGTCATCGCCGCCGAAGTGGGACACCTCGACCTGGCTTTCGACTACCTGGCCGAAACCGCCCTGATCGATCTGCACGACATCGCCCACAACACGCGCGACGGCCTCCACATCGCCGCGCTCGCCGGCACCTGGATCGCCGCCGTCGCCGGTTTCGGCGGCATGCGCGACCACGCAGGCAAGCTCTCGTTCGCCCCCCGCCTCCCCGGACGGCTCGACCGGCTCGCCTTTCGCCTGCTCTTCCGCGGCCGGCGCCTGAAGGTCGAGACGACCAAATCCGAGGCGAGCTACCAGCTCCTCGATGGCGACCCCCTCGAGATCACCCACCACGGCGACCCGCTGACTGTCTCGCCGGGCGATCCTGTGCGCCGGCCCATCCCGCCGCCACCGGAGCGGCCTCCCCCAGGCCAGCCGCAGGGACGAGAGCCCGCCCGACGCGGAACCGACGCTCGTTCGTCGGAGTGAACGTCCTGGGCCGCCGGCTCCGAGGACGTGCGGTCCGCTCAGACGGGCCCGGCACGCGCGACGGCCCTGACCTCGGCGCCTGCGCTCTCCGAGACGAAGGCGACGGCGGCGCATCCCTCGTGGGCGAAGGCGACGAGTTCGATCTGCGCGCCGAGGTCGATCGGCTGCCGGTACTCGAGCTCGGCCCGCAGCGGCCGGCGTGGATCGACCCCCAGGGCCGGAAGCAGTTCCTCGACCGCCTGCCAGTAGACGGCGTTGTTGACGTGGCCGTGCAGGTCGACGTCCGCAAGACGGAGCGCCCAGGGACGGCGCCCGGCACCCGTCGGTGGGTCCGGCAGCTCGAGTCTCGTCGAGACGCGTCGACCGCCGGCCGCCTCGGCATAGACGCCGAAGTCCTCGATGCGGACCGGGCTCCCGCGGGCATCGAGGTGGATCCAGACGCTGTCCACCTCGATCCGCCCGTCGGCGTCGCCGGCGACCGACCACCTGCGGCCGGCGGCGATGGCGGCGACGCCGCTGCACCACGTCGCCAGCTCGACCTCGCTGTCGGCCAGGAAGGGCCGGAGCACGTCGATGCGGATGCGCCGCACGAACCAGAGGTGCTCCGGCATCCCCCAGCCGGTCTCCCCCACGTCGTCGATCGCGACGTCCTGGAGGAAACGGGCGACTGCGTCGAGCCGCAGCCGGCCATGCGCGTCCACGTCGGAGAGACGGACGCGGCGGCTCGACGAGTACGTGCGGCCGCGAGCCGGAACGGGGATGCCGGTATCGAGCACGACCCGCCCGTCGACTCACGAAGCCGGGGTCTGAGCGGCGAGGCCCGGGACGGTCGAGCTCAGCCTGGATCCACCGATCTGCGCGGGCGCTGCGCCCGTCTGGGCTCGCCAGGCCGCTTCCCGTCCGGGTTTCGGCCCGGGTCGGGCCTGCACCCGGCCGGTGCGCTCCGAGACGCGCTGGCGAGTCCCGCGCACCGGCCCGCCCCTCGCCAGCGCGTCCCGCCCTGGCCGCCCAGCCGAACCCACCGCGGTCACGGATCTCGGTGGATCCAGGCTCAGGAGTCCGTGCTCGGGCTGTCCGCCTCCGCGATGACCGCGGCAGAGGCTTCTGCGCTCAAGGCGTGGCGGGAGATCCGGTCGTAGCCCTGGAGCCCGGCTTCGAGCTGCTCGAGCATCCGGTCCTCCGCGATCGCGATGATCGCCGAGGTGCCGGGATCCATGCTCTCGCCGATCGCCTTCAGCTCCTCGTCCGGGATGCCCTTGTCGCGGATCTTGCCCCAGAGCGCGCCCGCGCCGCCGCCGACGACGGCCGAGCCGATCAGGCTCGGTGGAAAGATCAGGCCGACGAGCCCACCGACGATCGCCCCCCGCTTGCCCCACCTCTTCGCGCCGGGATCGACCGTCTCCTCGAACTTCACCTTCCCGTCGGCCTTGCGGACGACCACCGCGGCGTCGATCAGATCGATCGATCCGAGATCCTCGGCCGCCTTGAAGTCCTTCAGGGCCTCCTTCGCCTCGCCCTCGTCGTCGTAGAGGGCGACGAACAGTTCGACCGGGTTCGAGCTCATGTCGAGTCTCCTCTCGCTGAGACGGGATTCGTCCGAATCTCTCGGCCCGAGGATGGCGGGTGACCTCGCGTGCAGAAACCGGGCGCGCCTCACAGAGCGAGGCGAGCGTGCACTCCTACCCGGGCGGCTCCGTCGGCCCGATTCCTCCGTTCGGCCACGGTTGACCCTCGTCCGGCCCGAGATCGGTAGGCTCGCAGCGGAATGGACGCCGGTGACCCGTCGATGCCGCTCGTTCGGCCGCGGCTGCGCGGCGTCCTGCACGTTGCCGGTTTCGGGGTCGCCTGCGTGGTCGGCGGCCTCCTCGTGGCCACTGCCGACGGCGGCCGCAGAGCCGTTGCCGCTTCGGTCTTCGCCAGCTCGGTCGCGGCGATGCTGGCAGCGAGCTCGCTCTACCATCGCGTCAGCTGGGGGCCTTCCGCGCGGGTGTGGATGCGACGCGTTGACCACGCCGGCATCTTCCTCCTGATCGCCGGCACGTACACCGCCGTCGGCCTGCTCAGCCTGCACGGGCCGCTCCAGCAGATCCTGCTCGCGCTCGCCTGGGCCGGCGCAGCCGCCGCAACGGCGATCAGGTTCTGCTGGACGAGTGCACCGAGGTGGCTCTCGGCGCTGATCGGCGTCGCCCTCGGCTGGCTGGCCGTCGTGGCACTGCCGCAGCTACTGACGACGGCCGGCCCGACTGCGGTCGCCCTCCTCGGCCTGGGCGGCATCGCCTACACGCTCGGCGCCGTCGTCTACGCGCGGCGCAAGCCGGATCCCATCCCGGCCGTGTTCGGCTATCACGAGGTCTTCCACGCGCTGACGCTGGTCGCGCTCGCCTGCCAGTACGTCGCGATCGCCTTCTTCGTCGTCCGGGTCGACTGACGCCCGGATCGAGAGCCCGCAGCTCAGGCTCAGCGGCCGCGGAGCGGGCGCCGATTGCGCGAGCTCTTCGCGGTCGGCGTCCACGGCGGGGCGCGCCGCGCTCGACATCCCGATCCCTCCGATCGTGCTGTGAGAATCGACCTGTGAGACGACCACGCACGCTGCAGCGCACGATCGAGCGCTTCCTCGACGATCCCGCTTCGATCCGGAACGCGTCCTGGCTGATCATCTCCGCCACCAGCGTGGCGGTGATCGCCGGCGCCGTGATTGTGCGGGTGTTCGACCACAAGGAGTACCCGAGCTTCGGGCGGGCACTGTGGTTCACGCTGCAAACCGTCACGACGGTGGGCTACGGCGACGTCACCCCGAAGGACGCGCTCGGGCGCGTCGTCGGAGCGTTCGTGATGCTGATCGCGATCGGATTCATCACCGTCGTCACGGCCGCCATCACGTCGACGTTCGTCGAAGCGGCCAGGCGGAAGGCGGATCAGGCGACCGAGGCTGCCGACGCCGAGGCGTTCGATCGCACCGAGGAGGCGCTCACGGCGATCGGGGCGCGGCTCGACCGGATCGAGGAGACGCTGAAAGTCCTCGTCGAGCAGGCGCCCGGCTAGCCCAGGTTGGCCCCTTCCGGCCAGCCGCCCTCGGAGCAAGCGGAGTAGATTAGTGCGGTGAGCGCCGAGCCCGAGCGGGAGCGCCCCGGGGGATCTCGTACGCGCGACGACGACGTCCCGATCGAGCCGCGCTGGCCGGTGGCGCTCGTCATCCTCACCTTCGTCGCGATCACGATCGCGTTGCGCGTGGCCCAGCCCGACCGGCAGTCGCTCGGCCCTCGCTGGCTCGTTCCGGGAATCGAGATCGGGATGCTCATCGCCCTGCTCGCCGCCGATCCCGCCCACGTGCACGAGCGCCGCAAGTGGCTCCGGCCGGTGGCGATCGCCCTCGTCGGGGCACTCGCGGTCGTGGCGCTGGTGGCAGCAGGAACCCTGATCACCCAGCTGGTGACGGGCGGGAAGGTCACCAACTCGGCCGGCCCGCTTCTGGCCTCCGGAACGCTGATCTGGCTCGGGAACATGCTCGTGTTCAGCCTGCTCTACTGGCTGCTCGACAGCGGCGGCCCCCTTGCGCGCTACGAAGGCGAACGCGACTACCCCGACTTCCTCTTCACCCAGCAGGCGAGCCCCGAGTTCGCTCCGCCGGGATGGAAGCCCCACTACGTCGACTACCTCATCCTGGGGCTGAACACGAGTACAGCCTTCAGCCCGACCGACGTCATGCCCATGAGCCGCTGGGCGAAGCTGACGATGGCGCTGCAGTCGCTCCTGTCGCTCGTCGTCATCGGCCTCGTGATCGCACGCGCCGTGAACGTCTTCACCTAGCGGCAGGTAGAAATTCCGTGGCAGCGCACGGGACCCGTGCGCGAGTTCGGCTTCGAGGAGGCAGACCAGATGGCGGCACCGTCGGCGGTTGGATCGTTCCCGAGCCCACACGAGGTCGAGACACCTCCCGGCTGCGAAGGCTGGGAGGAGATGTACCCGTACTACGCGCGGTTCGACGAGGACCGGCGCGAGGCGGACGAGCAGCGCTTCTGGTTCTGGAACTCCATGCACTTTCCGGTACCGATGCCCGCGTTCGACGCGATCTGCATCGACACGGCCTACCAGGCGCTCGGCTCCTGGCAGAACCGCGTCTTCGCCGTCCCGCCGGCGATGGGCATCGACTGGCGCTGCATCAACGGCTACATCTACATCTCGGGCAACCCGGTCACCGACCCGGCGAAGATCGCGGAGCGCGCCGGGCACTTCCAGCAGCGCGCGGGCTACTACTACGCCAACTGGGATGATCTGTACGCGAAGTGGCGCACGAAGATGGAGGGGCTGATCGCCGAGCTCGACGAGCTGCGCGTCCCGGAGCTTCGCGAGTACGAGCCGGACGAGGTCGCCTTCGGCGACCAGGAGACGAGCTACTGCGCCGTCCTCGACGCCTACCGGCGCGCCCTCCGCCTCGCCGACCTGATGTGGCAGAACCACTTCGAGTTCCTGCTCCTCGGCTACGGCGCGTACATGACGTTCGCCGAGCTCTGCAAGGCGAACCTGCCGGACATCCCGGACCAGCACATCGCGCAGATGGTCGCCGGCCTCGACGTGCTCCTCTTTCGGCCCGACGCGGAGCTGCGCAGGCTCGCGCGGCTCGCGATCGACCTGGGGGTCGACTCGGCGTTCGTCGAGGGGCGCACGCCGGCAGAGATCGACGCCGAGCTCGCCTCGAGCGACGCCGGCCGGAGCTGGCTCGCCGAGCTGGAGCAGGTCAAGGACCCCTGGTTCCACATGGCGACGGGCGACGGCCTCTACCACACCTACCACAGCTGGCTCGACGACCCGACGATCCCCTACGCGTCCCTGATCGGGTACGTCGGCGCGCTCAGGGCGGGCGAGGACGTCGAGCGGCCGTCCGACCACATCGCGACCGAGCGTGAGCGGCTCGCGAACGAGTACCGCGACCTGCTCGACGAGGACGAGCGGAAGGGCTTCGACGAGCTGCTCGCGCTCTCGCGCACGGTGTTCCCGTACGTCGAGGAGCACAAGTTCATCTGCGACTACTGGTTCCTCACGAGCTGGTGGAACAAGATCCGCGAGTTCGGCGACCTGCTCGTCGCGCACCGGTTCCTGGCGGACCGCGAGGACATCTTCCAGCTCTCCCGGCTCGAGGTGCACGCGGCGCTCGACGAGCTCCTCCTGACGTGGGCGACCGGCGGCGAGGCGCGCGGCCCGACGTACTGGCCGCCGATCGTGGCGCGCCGGAGGAAGCTGCTCGAGAGGCTCGCGGAGTGGACGCCGCCGCCCGCCGTCGGCGCAGTGCCCGAGGTGATGCTGGACCCGGCCCTGATCATGCTCTGGGGCGTCACGACCGAGCGCGTCCACGAGTGGGCGCGCCACACCGACGTGGGCGGCGCCGAGCTCAGCGGCACCGCCGCCTCGCCGGGCGTCGTCGAGGGCGTCGCCCGCGTCGTCAAGACGGTCCGGGAGATCGGCGACGTTCGCGAGGGCGAGATTCTCGTGTGCAGCATCACCTCGCCCGCGTGGGCGCCGATCTTCTCGAAGATCCAGGCAGCGGTGACCGACATCGGAGGCGTCATGTCGCACGCCGCAATCGTCTGCCGCGAGTACGGGCTCCCCGCCGTCGTCGGCACGGGTCGCGCCACCTCGCTGATCAGCACCGGACAGCGCATCCGGGTCGACGGGTCCACGGGCAAGGTGGCCATCGTCGAGTGAGCGCGATGCCCCACACGCTTCCCCTGGGCGGGCTCCGCCACGGGAACAGCTCGTCGTTCGGCGGGAAGAGCTCGAGCCTCGGCGAGCTGCTGGCGGCGGGGATCCCCGTGCCGCCGGGCTTCGCCGTCTCGACCTCGGCCTTCCACGCGTTCGTCGCGGAAGCGGGACTCGAGGGGAGGATCGCGGCCGAGCTCGAGCACGTCTCTCCCGACGACGTCGATTCCGTCGGCGCCGCCTCGCACGCGATCAGCGAGGCGATGCGCTTCGCGCCCGTACCGGACGCCGTGCGCACCGAGATCACGCGGCGCTACGCCGAGCTCGAGGCAGAGGTCGGCCTCGCCGAGCCTCCGGTCGCCGTTCGTTCAAGCGCCCTCGGCGAGGACGGCCGGGAAGCGACCTTCGCAGGCCAACAGGAGACGTACCTCTGGGTGCGAGGCGTCGATCACGTCTCCGACGCCGTGCGCGACTGCTGGGTGAGCCTCTACAGTCCGCCCGCGATCTCGTACCGCGCGCGGCTGGGCGGCTCGGAGCAGCCGGCGATGGGCGTCGCCGTCCAGCTGATGGTGGACGCGGAGGTGTCGGGGGTGCTGTTCACGTGCAACCCGGTGAGCGGCGATCGAAGCATGGTCGCGATCAATGCGAGCTGGGGGCTCGGCCTGGCAGTGGTGGGGGGCGAGGTGACGCCGGACGACTACCTCGTCAGCAAGGTCACGCGCGAGATCGTGCGCGAGGACGTCCACGTGAAGTCAGTCGAATACGTGCCCGACACCGGCGGGCGGGGAGCGATCCGTGTCGACGTGCCCGCAGAGCGCCGGGCCGTCGCGTGCCTCGACCGGCCCGCGCTCGAGGCGCTGGTGGAGATCGCCCGCCGGGTGGAGCAGTATTTCGGCTC
>Ga0335085_10014125_pt1 | contig 11672 bp, 7 predicted proteins | sample Lox_Sample_45_FD_206712 | JGI IMG/M metagenome (GOLD analysis project Ga0335085, IMG submission 206712) | Soil microbial communities from Loxahatchee National Wildlife Refuge, Florida, United States - Lox_Sample_4.5 | ecosystem: Environmental > Terrestrial > Soil > Wetlands | place: USA: Florida...
GATTGACCGGACTCTCTTCGCTCAGGAACTCGCCGCTGCCAAGACCGTAGACGCTGCACGAGGAGGCGTACACGAAGCGCCGCACACCCGCGGCGCGCGCGAGATTCGCGAGGTGCACCGATCCCTCATGATTGATCTTGTAGGTGACCTCCGGGTTGTTCTGTCCCAGCGGGTCGTTGGAGAGCTCCGCGAGGTGCACGACGGCATCGATACCCTCGAAGTCCTTTGCCTCCGCATGACGCAGATCGAGCAGGCGCGTGAAAGGCACGATCGGCATGCGCTTCGGGTCCACGTACAGTGTGCCCTCGCGATAAAACCCGGTGTCGAGTCCGCGAACCTCGTGGCCGGCCGCCACCAGCAATGGCGCGAGACGCGAGCCGATATAGCCTTCAGTACCGGTGATGAGAATCTTCATGTGGCTTTATTTGGAATCCGTTCTTTATGGTCAGGCCGAATCACAGCAGAGCATCGCGACGCTGGTATTATTCAGCGCGGATCGGAGCAGCGTGCGGGCTTTATCCCCTGGCGATCATAGTACCGCCACCGCTACGCTTTAATCTATTTAAATCATAGCATTGCGCACGCGATCTCAGCCATCAGATGGCCCGGGATTCGCTGCCCAAAAAGTGGGCAACATAATCGGCGGGCGGTGGGGCCAATTGGCCGAAACCCGCCCCAAAAGTGAGAGCCCGGTCACAGACGCGTGAATGAATCGAAATGCGAGTGCTGAATGCGACCTAGCAGAATCGTCTTCTACGGAAATTTTGGCGCCGGCAACCTCGGCAACGAGGTCACGCTGCAAACCGCCATCGACCAGACGCGGGCGCGCATACCCGGGGCTGAGCTGCTATGTGTCTGCACTAATCCGGACGACGTGCGCAGCCGCCACGGCATCGACGCAGCTCCCGCGATGTCACGCGACTCCGGTTGGTCCTGGTCCGAACTGGACGCGCAGCAAACCGCAGTGGCGACCACCGGCGCTGCGCAGCCTGGCGAGCTCCCCACGAGACGGAGATTCGCTGCGAAGCTCAAACGGCTCGGACGGATATTGTTCCGCCGCCTACCGCGCGAGCTTGCCCACTGGTACCAGATGGCGCGCCTGATGGCGCGCAGCGACGCTTTCCTGGTTCCGGGGACCGGAATCATTACGGATGGCTCGTGTGGATCGCTTGGCTGGCCATACGACATGTTCAAGCTGTCGATGCTGGCGAGGCTCTGCGGCAAGCGCGTCATATTTCTGAGCGTCGGCGCCGGCCCCTTTGAGCATCGGCTCGGCTCCTGGCTCATCAAGCGCAGCCTCGGGTTCGCGCACTACCGCAGCTACCGTGACGCGGATTCGAAACGGCGCCTCGAGGAAATTGGCTTCGACACCACTCGCGATGTCCTGTGCCCGGATCTCGTGTTCGGCTTATCGCACGATCGTCTGCACAAGCCCGCGATTGAGCGAACTCCAAGGATCGTCGGCCTAGGACTCAAGGACTACGCGGCTCCGGTGGACGACGCTGACAGCAAGCAATATCGGGATTATCTGGGCCTGATGGCGGATTTCGTCGTGTGGTTGCAAGGACAGCAATGCGCGGTCCGGCTCATCATCGGTGACGCGCAATACGATACGCGCGTGCGTGAGGACCTGGTTGCCGCGCTGGCGCAACGCGGCGTCAGCACCCAGGCGCCGCTGCTGCTGTCGGAACCGGTACCCACGGTGGACGAGTTGCTGCGCCAGCTGAGTGAGACAGACGCTGTGATTTCGCCGAGATTTCACAACCTCGTCCTTGCCCTCATGTTGAATAAGCCGGTGATCGCATTGTCAGACCTCCCGAAGGTCACTGCGCTCCTGGTGGATCTCGGGCTGGGGCAGTTCTGCCTCCCCCTGGAGACCCTCAAGATCGAGGGTCTGACGGGATGCTTCACGCAGGTACTGGACAGCACTGGGACGCTTAAGCCATTCCTAAATGACGCAATGAACAGGTATCGCCGGGCGGTCGAAGAGCAGTACGCGAGCGTATATGCGCGTTTTGGGGAAGCTCACCACGCCAATCGGCCCAGGTAAACTTGCACGGAAAGCAGCAAGCCGGTTAATCGGCAGCGTCCATGGCATTCTTCACATAATCAATCCGGTCATTGTCAGTTTTAAAAACTCTTATTAATCATGGGTATAGATGATTTAACTCGCGCCCTGCCCGCCGGGTAAGCCTCTCGAGGAACTTAGGATTGCGACCTCCGTCACACTTTCAATATGCGCAAATGCCGCGCTGCAGTGTGGAGGTCATAGTTCGAGCGCATAATTGATTGGCTTAAGAACTCAAGCTCACCAGAACAAGAAAGTAGAGAGGTTCCCACCCGTGCCAGCGGCATTTGAGTCGTTTAGCGACTCACTCAGGCGTTCGACAACCGCCAAGCGCGTGCGTTTGGGGAGTGTCGAGCCTGCGGCTCTTGCCTTGCTCAAGCAGCTCGACCCGCTGGTTGCGGTGCTTTCGCTGTTTGCCTGCACGCTTGCCTACGGACAGCCGCTCAATGACGCGACGCTCGGTGTGGGTTTACTGACCTTTTTGATCGCGAGTCCCATCTTCACACGCTCACCCCGGTATAGCGGCATCCCGGGATCGCGCCTATACACCACTTACTCCCGCATCTTGGTCGAATGGGCCATGGTGGCAGCGATCCTGTTGTTTCTGGGATTTGCCTTCAAGGTGAGCGCGACGTTTTCCCGCCTGGTCACGGTGACCTGGTTCATCGCAACGCCGCTCGCGCTGCTGGCAACCCATGGGATTAGGCTGCGGGCGCATTCGATGCTGGCGGCCCACAGCGGACCACGCTATATCATTGTTGGCGCCAATAATGTCGGTTTTGAACTCCTGCGGCGGCTCCCGCAAAAGGGCTTTCTCGGCTTCTTCGACTTCCGCAGCGCCGACCGTGTCTCGCAGGTGATCGACCCCGAGCAGCTCGCGGGACACTGCAAAGACATCGCGAGCTACGCGCGCACGCATGGCGTGGCCGCTATCTACATTGCCCTGCCGCTCAGCAACGTGCCGCGCATCGGCGAGATGATCCGCGAGCTGCGCGACACTACGGCTTCCATTTACTTCCTGCCTGACGTGTTTGCTTTCGACCTGATCCAAGGCCGCCTGGTTGACCTCAACGGCATGCCCGCGATCTCGGTCTGCGACACGCCATTCCATGGCATGGACGCGGTGCTCAAGCGAACGATGGATCTGGTGCTGACAGGCGCGGCGCTACTCGTGGCGGCGCCGTTGATGGCAGTTATCGCACTCGCAGTGAAGATCACTTCGCGCGGCCCAGTCCTGTTCCGGCAGCGCCGCTACGGGCTGCACGGTGAGCTTATCAACGTCTATAAGTTCCGCAGCATGACAGTGTGCGAGGACGGTGCGGTGGTCACGCAGGCGACACGCGATGACACGCGTATCACGTGGCTCGGCAAGTTCCTCCGGCGCACGTCGCTTGACGAGCTGCCGCAGCTGCTCAACGTGCTGCAGGGGAAGATGAGCCTCGTCGGACCCCGGCCGCACGCCATCGCGCACAACGAAATGTACCGCAAGCTAATCAGCGGATACATGATTCGTCACAAGGTCCGACCGGGCATTACCGGCTGGGCGCAAGTTAACGGTCTGCGCGGCGAGACGGATACAGTCGAGAAGATGAGCGCCCGCGTCAAATTTGACATCGACTACCTCAACAGCTGGTCACCCTGGCTGGATCTCAAGATCCTGCTGCGCACGGTGATGCTGGTCGTTCGGGACGACAAGGCGTACTAACAGCCTTTTGAATTTCCAATTGCAAGCCGCGACCCGCGGCCTCGCTGCCTCTGCAAACGCATCAAGACGGGCAATCGCCCGCGCGCGATGCCATTATTGAGGCCATGAAGCTACCCGTCGCAAAAACAGCAGCCCTATTGGTGCTCCTGCTGGGCGTGTCGCTTGTTGCGGTGGTAGCCGACTATCGCTGGAGAGTGATCGTCGCCGCGCGCAAGGTCACCGGTCTGCTCAACGACGTCACTTGGGCGGACCTCGGCGATATTGCTCGTCCGGGCTCTGGCTTCGAATTGCGCCATCTGGCGCGCTGGGGCGATCCCTACTCCACTATCCAAAACCCATACACGACTGCGTTGGACCGCGTCCGCGGCCGCGAGCTGTTTGCCTTGAACTGTGCCAAGTGCCACGGTGCAGATGCGCGTGGGGGCCTCGCCCCGCCGCTCATCGCCCGCTCTCTGCATCACGGCGACAGCGACTGGGCCATCTACCGGACTGCCACTCGTGGTGTACCGGGCACCGCAATGGTGGGTGGCCTCATCGCCCGCCGCGACGTCTGGCGCGTCATCGCCTATCTGCGCGAGTTGGGCGCCACTGGCGTTACCAGAACGGGTGCTTCGGGGCCCGACGAAATCATGCTGGGTCCTGCAGAAGACGTGACATCGGCACAGCTCCTCGAATCCTCCGGCGCAATCGGCAAATGGTTGCTCCCCGGTGGGTCCTACGACGGCAAACGCTTCTCGCGCGACGCCGAGATCAATACCCTTAACGTCGCGGGACTGTCGGTGCAATGGGTTTATCAACTGCCGCCGAGCGAGGCTCCGAATGAGTCGGGCCCGATCGTCTCGGGACGCTACCTCTATGTCACCGTGCCGCCTGGTACGGTGATCGCCCTCGATGCGCAATCCGGCGCCAAGGTTTGGCAATACACGCGGGCCATACCGCCTGATATTCATGTGTGCTGCCTGGCGACTAACCGAGGTGTCGCCGTACTTGGGCAGCGCGTCTATTTCGGGACGCTGGACGCGCACTTGGTCGCCTTAAACGCAACGAACGGGCAGATGATCTGGGACCGGACCGTTGCCGACTACAAGACCGGCTACAGCATCACCTCGGCTCCACTGCCAGTGGGCGATCTTGTCATCACCGGGATCGCCGGTTCGGAGTTCCCGATCCGCGGCTTCATCAGCGCTTATGAGGCCGCCAGCGGAACGCTGAAATGGCGCTTCAATACAGTCCCCGAGCCCGGGCAGCCAGGCAGTGATACGTGGGGCGGGGATTCCTGGAAAACCGGCGGAGCGGCCACTTGGGGAATCGGAGCCTTCGATCCGGAGCTCAGTTTGCTCTATTGGGGCGTCGCCACTGCCGCACCCGACTTCAACGCGGCGCTCCATCCGGGCGACAACCTGTACGCCAATTCTCTGCTCGCCCTCAACCCGGCCACCGGCAAGCTAGCTTGGTACTTCCAGTTCCTTCCGGGTGATGACCATGATTGGGATTCCACCCAGACGCCAGCACTCATCGATCTGGAGGAAGGAGGTCACACCGAGAAGTTACTTGCCGTCGCCAACCGCGGCGGCTTCTTCTACGTGCTCGATCGCAAGACGGGACGCTTCATTCGCGGCGCACCGTTCGCCAAGCAGACCTGGGCCACAGGACTTTCACCCTCGGGTCGGCCTATCCGCGCGCCGAATTCGACCCCGAGCGCGCAAGGTGTCTACGTCTACCCGAGCGCAAATGGCGCAACCAACTGGTGGCCCTCCGCATACAGTCCCATAACGCATCTTTACTACGTTAACGTCGAGGAGACGGGGGCGCTTTTCTTTGCCAAGCAGGATGGCGCGAAACCCGGCCGGCTGTTCATCGGCGGTGCGGCGACTTTCAATGACCCTGCAGTGGATTCGGTGCGAGCCGTGGACCCGGTCACTGCAACAGTGCGGTGGGAACGCAAGAACATCACGGTGACCAGCGCACCGCGTGGCGGGCTGCTCGCCACGGCAGGCGGTCTGCTGTTTGGCTCCGACGGTACCCGTCTTTACGCGCTGGACGCCGGGAATGGCAAAGAGCTCTGGTCGTTCAACACCGGAGCGCACATCAGCGCGCCGCCGATGACCTTCCGAACCGCCGACCGGCAAGTAATCGCGGTCGTAGCTGGCCATGATCTCATCACCTTCGCCCTCGCAGCGCCGGCCAAGACACGCAATCAGCCGTAGGAACGGCGCAGACACTCCTCGTACCCGAACGGCGGGCGCCATCCGAGCAACTCTCGCGCGCGCCGGTTTGTGAAGCGCAGCGGCTTCAACCGTGACTCGAAGCGGCACGGGATGAGTACATGTGGCAGCTTCTCGTTGCGCTTGAAGAGAGTCGCGAACGTCAGCCTGACGAGGCCGAACGCGACCGTATAAGGGAACGGTACGCGTAATCCTCCCTCGCCCGAGCGCTTCAGGTGATTGCCGAGGTACGTCCAGATTCGCTCGCCAGGCCCGTCTACGACGTTGAACGTGTGGCCGGCCGCGCGCGGATCGGCGACGACCCGTGCGAATAGATCGGCACAATTGTCGACGTGCGTCAGCGGCATGCGCGAGAAAGGCCCGATCACGACATGCAGACGGCCGATCTGCTGTCCGCAGGCCGCGAGATAGCCATGGTCGCGCCCCCAGATGAATCCGGGACGTAGCACCGTCAGGTCCCAACCGTGCGCCGCTGCGAAGCGCCGCGTGACACGCTCCTGCCAGGACTTCGCGATCGAGTAGCCATCGCGGCGGTAGAGATCCGCGCCAGCCTCGAGCGGCGAGGTCTCGTCGAGCGTTCCGTGGATGGCACTCCAATCGTAGACAGCGAAGCTGCTCGCCAGCACGATGCGGCGGCAGCTCGTGCCGGCCATCGCGGCGAGCAGCCGCTCCGTCCCACTGACAGTCGACGCGAACATCGCATCCTCGCCGCCGGTGACCGCCGCCGCCAGATGGATGAGCGCATCCACGCGATCGAACGCCGACGCCAACTCGCGCGTTGAGCGCAAATCACCGCGCACGATCTCGACGGACGCGGGCCACCCGAGCGATTCCACCGCGGTTGCCGGGCGTACCATCGCGCGCACGGTGTGGCCCTGGGCCAAGAGTGCCTGCACGACACTGCGGCCGAGGAAGCCGTTGGCACCGGTCACGAGCACCCTCATGAGCCGGCCTCCGCGGGCTTCAGCGCCTCGACCATCCGATTCACCGCAATGACGTTCTCGATCGGTACCGGCAACGCAGTACCGCGAGCCAGCGCTTCATAGGTTCCCGTAAGAAGGTGCCACATTCCGTCATATGCGCCGGGCCCCGGCTTGAACTTGCGCATCAGCGTAGCGATGGCCGCGCGGCGCACCGCACGCGCTTCCTCCAGCCCATTCTTGAGCGGCTGCAGCGGCTTCGGCCCATCGCGCAGCCGTTCGAAGGTGAGCCGTGTCTCAAACAGGTTGGTAGTCGCCTGGGCGCGCTCGCCGAACACGCGCAGCCAAAATGCATCTGGCTGTGCGTTGGCGCTGAACCCGAGCGTCGCGGTTGCGCGCTCTCCTTCGACGACCGCGTGCATTTCATCATAGGGAAGAATGGAGGGGCGACGCTTGGTCCAGATCGCGTGGGCGCGGCGATGCACGCCTGCGAAACGATGCGCCAGCGACGCGAGGTGCGGCAAAAAGTCCGCCAGCGCACCGCCCGCCAATGCGAGTGCCGGATGGCGGGCATTCGGATCGGCGAAGCCCCCGGGCCCGAACAGATTGAGCGCCATTAAGACATCAACGTGGACAACCGCCCCAAGCGCACCGTTGTCGACCCAACGTGCGATCTCGCGCGTCGCATGATTGAAGACATAGTTGTAGTCCTCCGTGAGGACGAGCTGGCGCTCATTCGCATAGCGCACCAGCTGTTCCAGCTCGGTGAGGGCCGCGGTGGCGGGCTTTTCAACCAGCACGTGCGCACCCGCCTGCATGGCGTCCATCGCCAGGCGGAAGTGCGACGTGGGAGGCGTCGTAATATGGACGACTTCTGGCTTCACCTCGCGCAGCATGACGGCGTGATCGGTGAACCACGCCGGCACCGCGTAGCGCTCCGCGATACTTTCCGCGACCGCGGGCGACAGGTCGCAAATCGCCACAATTTGCACGCCCGGAAGAGTCTTGAGGCAGCTAAGGTGCTGGCGGGCAATCTGCCCTGCCCCGATTAAAGCGACTCTCATGCAGCCTCATCCCGTCGCACCAGCGTTTGCCCGAAGAATCTCTCGAGCGCGGCGGCCGCCCCCTGCCAGGAGTAGCGCCCGGTCACCAATTCCCGACCGGCGCGACCGAGGCTTTCCGCGAGTTCCTCCTCGCTGAGAACCCGCAGCACCGCGTCCGCGAACGCACCCGGATCGTCGGCGATCAGCAGGTCCCGACCCGGGACCGCTTCGAGTCCTTCGGCGCCGAGCGATGTCGATATCACCGGACGGCCCATGGCCCAGGACTCTAGAATCTTCAGCCGCGTACCGCTGCCGAGCCGCAGCGGGACCACTATGGCATCCGCCGACGCCATGTAAGGTCGCAGGTCGTCGACCGGTCCGACCACGATCACCCCGGGTCCCGCATGCGCCTGAATGGCCGGCGCCGGATTGCCTCCGACGATCACGAAGCGGGCCTCGGGACGAGCAGCGATGATCCGTGGCCAGATCTCGCGGAGAAAATACACCACACCATCAACGTTCGGTACCGTCGAGAGCAGACCAAAGAACAGCACCGTTCTCCCGTCGGGCTTGGGATCGGTGGCGCGCGGCTGCAGGGTATCGACGTCGGCCGCATTGGGAATCACGACGGTTGTGGCAGCCGGCGCGTCCGCGGCAAGGCGCTTCTGGTCGGCAGTGCTGCAGACGCAGACTCCATCGGCGGCGCTGTACGCGGCCAGCTCCTCGCGCGCGAGCTTGCGCCAATTGAAGCGCGCGTGGATGCGCTGGCCGAAGGGCGCCGAGCTCGTCGCGACCTGGCGCGCAAGGTCGTAGCCGACGTCATGGGAATCGATCACGATGACCGGTGCCGGCATGCCGGGCGGGGCCCGGCGCATCTGGTAGTGCGCCAGATACGGAAGATTTACGAAGACCACATCGAAGCGATGCTTGGTCAACACCCGGTCGAATGTCTGCTGCAGACCTGGAATGGTAAACAGGTGACGCTGAAAGCTGCGCCCGGATAACCAGGAGCGTGCCTGCAGAACGCGCCGCTTCCAGCCGGCCGCCGCGTGTGGATTACGCACAAAGACCACTTCGCGGCAGTAGGCGCGCATGGCGGGACCAGCGGTCGCGGAGGTCTGGTCGTCCTCGTGCACGACGATCGCGGTGAGGTCGTGTCGTTTCGCTAGACCGGTGAGCAGCCCATGAGTGCGCGCCTGGGCTCCGGACCGCGGTGGGCTGGGCGGCATCGGCGAGACCAACAGCACGTTCATCCGCGCGTTCATGCGGCGAGAGCCATATTGTGGTTCTGGCACCAGGAGAGCAGTGCGTAAATCGACCAGACGCGGGACCAGTACAGGCCGGGCCTGCCAGCCACATAAGACGTCCACAACATGCGCACGGTCCGCGGATCGAGGCCCGTGCTGCTCACCAGCGCGGTGTCGAACATGAGCTTCTCGAGCTCCGGTTGCAAGCGCCTGCGCGCCCACTCACCGATCGGCAGGACGAAGCCAGACTTCGGTCGATCGAAAATAGAAGGGTCGAGCCTGCTGAGCGCCAGTTCCCGCAACAGGCGCTTCTTGCCCAGCGGCGAGAACCGCCGCGACGGTTCGATGCCGGCCACGGTCTCGTAGAGGGTCCAATCGAGCAGCGGCACGCGTGCTTCAAGCGAGACTGCCATGCTCGCGGTGTCGGTGTCGCGCAGCAGCCGCTCGCCAACGAAGCTCGCCAGCTCGAGCAGCGACACGGCATGGCGGATCTCGCTGCCCTCTGTCTGCGCTCGCCAGGCAAGGGCCACGTCCGCAGCCAAGCCGAAATCCTGGGATTTTTGCGCATCGCGAACGACCGCCGCGGCCAGGCGCGACTGCGCCTCGCGCGTAAAGAGTGCGTAGGACGTCTGGTAGAGTCCGAGCAGATCATCGCCTGCGGCCGCCACATCGGCGATCTTCCCCCAGCGCGTTTGCGGTGGCGCGCGCCCCAGGATGCTCCAATAGAACGCGGCTGCGACATGATAGGCCCCGCTGACCGCACTACCGAGCGGCCACGGCACCCACGCACCGGCGCGAAGCATGCGCGGCAGTTCCCTGAAGCTTGGGTAGCCGCCGAAGAGCTCATCGCCACCCGTACCAGCCAGCGCGACCGTCATGCCAGCCTCGCGCGCAGCACGGGAAACGAAATACGTATTGAGAGCGTCGAAGGTGGGCTGGTCGATCGCTGTCAGGGCTTGCGGCAGCTGCCGCAGAAAATCCTCCTCGCGCAGCGTCACATTGGTGTGACGGCTGCCGATCGCCGCCGCAACCCGGGCGGCGTACTGCGACTCATCGAGCCCAGCCTCATCAAAGCCGATTGTGAACGTGTGCACGGCGCCCGGCTGGGCCTCGCTGGCAAGCGCCGCCACGGCGCTCGAATCGATTCCTCCCGACAGGAAGATTCCCAGGGGCGCATCGGACACGAGTTGCATCCGCACCGTGCTCGCCAGCTCCTGACGCAACTCCTCCTCGGTCGTACGACGAACGTCGGATGACGGTGGCCGCCAATAGCATCCCTGCGTGTAGCGATAGTTGTTGAAGTCCTGTGCTCTCCTGCCGGGCGCGATGGTCAGAATGCCGGCTGCCGGCAACAGCTCAATTCCTTCAACTATAGTCGTCGGGCCGACCACGAAACCCTGGGCGAGATAGGAGGCGACGCCAGCCGGATCCAGCCGCCGCGGGATTACCCCACTGGCCAGGAGTGCTCGCACTTCCGATGCGAATAGAACGACTTCTCGTCCGAGCACGCCGTCCTGAACTTTGGTCCAGTACAGCGGCTTGATGCCGAGGTGATCGCGCACCAGGTGCACTGCGCGGGTCCGCGGGTCCCAGATGGCCATCGCAAAGATGCCTCGCAGACGCGGGACGACGCCGAGCCCCCAGCGCGTGTAGGCTTTGAGGATCACCTCGGTGTCTGAGGTCGATCGGAATCGCTCGCCGAACCCTTCCAGTTGGCGTCGCAGCTCTTGGAAATTGTAGACCTCCCCGTTGAAGGTTATGACGCAGCCGGTCGCGACATCCACCATCGGCTGAGCACCCGCCTCGCTGAGGTCGATGATCGCGAGCCGCCGGTGACCAAATACCGCTTCGCCGGACTCCGTGGCCCAAAGCCCGGCGCCGTCCGGTCCGCGATGGCGCTGCGCGGCGCTTATTCGCTCGACGCAGGAAATAGCGGCCTCACGATCCGAGACGATGCCCACGGCACCCGCGATTCCACACATGGGTGTCTCCCGGCTCTACCGCGGCAGGGGCCGGCCCGGCCGAGACGTTCTGAAGCGGGGACGACGCGCCACCGCCTTGGGCGAGGCCGGCGCAGCGGCGGCAGCGCGCGCCGCTGGCAGCGCCTGGCTCCACGCAGCGACCTTGCCTGCGGTTCCAAGAGCTGCACCAAACATCAGCGAGCATGGGAAGGACTGCAACCCGATGTCCCCGTAGCAGTGAACGCTATAGGCGACAAGGGAACCGAGCGCAACCATAGCGGCAGCTCGTTGAACCGCGCCCGAGCTGGCCCAATAGCCCCGCGCGGCGACGTACGCCCCAACAGGCACGACTCCCCATATGCCGATGATCCCCACCAGACCGCTGAAGGCGGCCAAGCCGAGAACGGCGTTATGTGGCGTGTAGAGCGTGAGAACCCAGTTCGCGTCGTAATTCGACCAGTAGCTCTCGGCTTTGTCGTAGGGATGCCCCCAGCCCAGGCCGA
>Ga0335085_10014126_pt1 | contig 11672 bp, 11 predicted proteins | sample Lox_Sample_45_FD_206712 | JGI IMG/M metagenome (GOLD analysis project Ga0335085, IMG submission 206712) | Soil microbial communities from Loxahatchee National Wildlife Refuge, Florida, United States - Lox_Sample_4.5 | ecosystem: Environmental > Terrestrial > Soil > Wetlands | place: USA...
GGCTGTTCCTGATCAGCGGCGTGGTCGGCCTGTTCTCGACCTTCATGATGCGCCACGCGCCCGGCTTCTGGTGGTCGCTGCTGTCCGCCGTGCTTGGGATCGTGGTCGGTCTTATGCTGTTGGCGCGGCCGATCACCGGCGCCTTCTCGCTGACCTTGCTGCTGATCGTGTTCTTCATCATGGAAGGCGTCGCCTCGATCATGTTCGCGCTCGATCACAAGCGCGAATTATCCGGCCGCTGGGGCTGGATGCTGGTGAGCGGCGTCGTCGACCTGATCCTGGCGGCCTTCGTCTTCGCCGGCCTGCCAAGCACGGCGGCCTGGGCGATCGGCCTTTTGGTCGGCATCAACATGGTGTTTGGCGGTTCGGCGCTGATCGCCATGGCGCTGCACGCACGCAACGCGCCGGCGTAAGCGGTTAGCCGCCGTAACGCTCCGACAATTGCCGGTCGTAGTCGAGCACGGCCTGCAGCAGCACCTGCGCGCCGGCCGCGCATTGCTCTTTCGAGGAATATTCCGCCTCGTTGTGGCTGATGCCGTCGCGGCAGGGCACGAAAATCATGGCAGCGGGGGCGACGCGCGACACGTAAGCGGCGTCGTGGCCGGCGCGCGAGATGATGTCGCGGCTGCTGTAGCCGGAGATCGCGGCGGCCGCGCGTACCGCGGCGATGCAGCCGGCGTCGAACTGCACCGCGGGCTCCGCCGAAATTGGTTTCAGCGTTATTTCAAGCCCGAGTTCGCCGGCGATGCGCTGCGTTGTTTCCCCGATATACCGTTCCATGCGGTCGATCACGGCGGCGTCGGGATCGCGCAGGTCGATGGTGAGGAACACCTCGCCGGGTACGACATTGGGCGAGCCCGGCTTGGCCTCCAAAATGCCGACCGTGCCGACCGCCTCGGGGTGTTCGCGCGCACAGGCATTGACCGCCGCGACGACGCGCGCGGCGCCCAACAGCGCATCGCGCCGGCGCGGCATCGGCGTCGTGCCGGCGTGCGCATCCTGCCCGACGAGACCCATCTCGTACCAGCGCATCGCCTGCACGCCAGTGACGACGCCGATGTCCTGGCCCGCGGCTTCGAGATAGGGGCCTTGCTCGATATGCAGCTCGAAAAACGCCGACAGTCTGTGCGCGCCGCAGCGCTCGTCGCCGCGATAGCCGATTTTCTCCAGCGCCGCGCCGAAGGTCTCGCCGCCGCGGTCGGCGCGCGCGCAGGCCCAATCGCGCGTGAACACGCCGGCGAAGACGCCGGAAGCGATCATCGACGGCGAGAAACGCGAGCCTTCCTCATTGGTCCAGTTGACGACTTCGATGGGCGCGAAGGTTTCATAGCCGGCGCGCTGCAACGTGCGCAGCGCCTCGAGCGCCGCCAACACGCCGAGCGCGCCGTCGAACTTGCCGCCGCTCGGCTGCGTGTCGAGATGGCTGCCCATGCCGATCGGGGGAACGTCGGTGCGCTGGCCCGGCCGCCTCGCGAACATCGTGCCCATGTCGTCGACGGTGACGGTGCAACCGAGCGCTGCCGTCTGCGCCTTGAACCAGTCGCGCACCTCGCGGTCGAGTTCGCTCAGCGTCAGCCGGCAGATGCCGCCTTTTGCGGTGGCGCCGATCTTGGCGGTCTGCATCAGGTCGTCCCACAGCCGCTCGGGATCGATGGTGAGGTTCTTCATGGCGCCTCAGCCGCGGTGTGCGAAGGGAATCGCCATGTCGATAAGCTTGCGCACCATGTCGTGTTGACCGATGTTTGCGGGCCTGATCTATGGCAGTCTCAAGTAGAGGGGCGAAACTGTCCAGGAGGAAAGCATGCCCGCTTATTGGGTTGCGCGCTCGAAAATCAACGACCCGGTCGAGTACAAAAAATACACCGATCTGGTGCCTGAGATCATCGCCAAGTACGGCGGCAAGGTGCTGGCGCGCGGCGGCCGCTACCAGGTCATGGAAGGCCCGCACAAATTCCACCGCTTCATCGTGATCGAATTCCCGACTTTGGAGCAGGGCGTCGCCTGCTTCACGTCGCCGGAATACGACAAGGCGGCGGCATTTCGGCGCAGCGGCGCCGGCGAGGTCGAAACCATCATGGTGGAGGGGATATAGCCCACCGGACGCCGCGGATTACCTCTAGCGCCGGCCGCCGAAATACGCCTAAAATGACAAAAAACAAGATTTACTCGGGAGGACTAGAATGCTTCGACATCTCAAAACCAAGACATTCGCGTGGTTTGCGGGCGTGGTTCTCACGTTCGCCGCTGGCGCGATGTTCGTCGTCTCCCGCGCGCAAGCGCAGGAGAAGGAGCCGATCAAGATCGGCTTTGCCATGGCGTTGACCGGCTTCCTGTCGCCGAACGGCAAACAGGCGCTGCTCGCCATGCAAATCTGGGCGGAGAAGACCAACAAGGCCGGCGGTCTGCTCGGGCGTCCGGTCAAGCTCATCTATTACGATGACAAGAGCTCGCCGGCGGAAATTCCCGGCATCTACACCAAGCTGCTCGACGTTGACAAAGTCGATCTGCTGCTTGGGCCTTATGCGACCAACGACAACGCGCCGGCGATGCCGATCGTGATCCGCCGGGGCAAGCTGTTCATCAGCTTGTTCGCGTTGGGTCTCAACGACAAGTTCAAGTACAAGAAATATTTCTCCATGCTGCCGACCGGCCCGACGCCGAAGGAGGCCTTCACCGAGGGCTTCTTCGATGTTGCCGCCGCGCAGAAGCCGAAGCCGAAGACGGTGGCGATCGCCACCGCCGATGCCGAGTTCTCGCAGAACTGCCGCGAGGGCGCGCAGCATAACGCCAAGAAGGAAGGCTTCAGCGTCATCTACGACAAGACCTATCCGCCTCCGCCGAAGACCACCGACTTCACCCCGATCGCGCAGGCTCTCAAGGCCGCCAACGCCGATCTGGTCGTGATCTGCGCCTATCCGGCCGACTCGGTCGGTATCGTGGAAGCGGCCAACGAGGTCGGCTTGACGCCGAAGATGTTCGGCGGCGGCATGGTCGGCCTGCAGGCGACCGTGTTCAAGAACAAGCTCAAGTCGAAGCTCAACGGCATCACGAACTATGAGTTCTGGGTGCCGGTCCAGTCGATGATGTACGACGGCACCAAGGAGTTCTTCGACGAGTACCAGGCGCGGGCGGCCAAGGAAGGCATCGATCCGCTCGGCTATTACCTGGGCGGATGGGGCTATGCCTACATCCAGCTGCTTGGACAGGCGATCGAGGGCGCCAAGAGCATCAACGACGACAAACTTGCCGATTATATTCGCACCCACACGTTTAAGACCGTGATGGGCGACGTGAAGTTCGGCAAGAACGGCGAGTGGGCGAAGTCGCGCGTATTGCAGGTGCAATATCACGGCATCAAGGAAAGCGACGGCCTCGATACGTGGCGCGGCATGAGCTACCAGACCATCGTCTCGCCGAAGGAATACAAGACGGGTAACGAAATCTACCCGTACGACAAGGGCCACATGTAGCTCGCAAAATCCGGCCAAAAACACAAAGGCGCCGCGCGAAATCGCGGCGCCTTTTTCGTTCGCCGTTCGGGAACGGCTGAAGCGGCGCGGAGGATCGACGGTACCGGCCGCTACGAGGGCCGGCCTCACATCCCGAGGTAAAACTTGCGGATCAAATCGTTGTTGTTGAGCTCGTCGGCGGAGCCGCCCTCGAAGGCGATCTTGCCGTGCACGATGACGTAGCCGCGGTCGGCGATGCGGATGGCCTGCGTGAAGTTCTGTTCCGCCATCAGCACCGTGAGCTGGAAGTGGTCCTTGAGCTGCTTGATGGCGTCGATGGTGCGGCTGACCAGCACCGGCGCGAGCCCGACCGAGGGCTCGTCGACCAGCAGAATCCGCGGCGCCAGCATCAACGCGCGCGCCAGCGCCAGCATCTGCTGCTCGCCGCCGCTCATCGAGCCGGCGAGCTGGCCGCGGCGCTCGGCAAGCCGCGGGAAGACCTCGAAGCAGAAGTCCAGGTTGGTCTTGATTTTCTCGCGTGCCTTGCGGCGGCTGGCGCCAAGCAGCAGGTTTTCCTCGACGGTCTGACGCGGAAACAGCCGGCGGCCTTCGGGCACCAGGGCAATGCCGAGGTCGACGATCTGCTCGGTGGTCTTGCCGACGAGGTCGTGGGCCTCGCCGTCGATTTCGGCGCGGATGCGGCCCTGGCTCGGGCGCACCATGCCCATCACGCATTTCATCAGCGTGCTCTTGCCGTTGCCGTTGGTGCCGAGCAATACCACGGTTTCGCCGCTGGCGACGGTGAGCGAGACGTCCTCGAGCACGCGCACCGAGCCATAGGCGGCGTCGACGTTCTCGACGGTGATGCTGTTGGTGCTATGCGCCAAGATAGGCTCCGATCACGTCCTGGTCCTTGATCACCTCGTCGGGCTTGCCGTCGGCGATCTTGCGGCCCGACACCAGCACGACCAGCCGCTGCGAAAAGCTCATGACCGCGCTCATGATGTGCTCGATCAGGATGATGGTGATGCCGCGCTCGTTCAGCCGCAGCAGCAGCGCCAAAATCTCCTCGATCTCCGAATGCGACAGGCCGGCCATCGATTCGTCGGCGATCAGGAGCTTGGGCTCCGCCGCCATGGCGCGGGCGAGCTCGAGCTTGCGCATCTCGACCTGCGTCAGGTCGCGCGGCATCTGGTGGGCCTTGGCCGCCAGCCCGACCATGGTGAGCAGCTCCTGGCAGCGCATGCCGAGATCGGCGTGCGCGTGCAGCATGCCCTCGCGCGCGCGCACCGTGTAGAGCAGGGGGATGCGCAGATTTTCGGCGAGCGTCATGCTGTGGAACGGCCGCGGCAGCTGGAAGCTGCGCGCAAGGCCGCGCCGCGTGCGCTGATGCGCGATCAGGCCGTCGATCTTTTCACCGGCAAAGCCGACGCTGCCGGTGTCGTTGCGCAAGGTGCCGCAGATGCAGTTGACCAGCGTGCTCTTGCCGGAGCCGTTGGGACCGATGAGGCCGACGCGTTCGCCGACGGCGACCGTCAGGTCGATGTTGTCGAGTGCGACGAAGCCGCCGAAGCGCTTGCTGAGCTGATCGACTTGCAGCAACGGCGCGCTCATGGTTTGGGCCCTTTCCTCACCCATTTCTGCCACAGCCCGACGATGCCGCTCGGCGCCACGATGACGAAGCCGATGAGCAGCAGGCCGACGATGAGCAGATTGACCGCCGACGAAATCGTCACGGTGGCGACCTGCTGCAGCGTGCCGAGCAGGATGGCGCCGATCAGCGGTCCGGCCCAGGTCGTGGTGCCGCCGATCATCGGCATGGCGATCGAGTTCACGGCATAGGACAGGTTGAACGCGGAATCCGGCTCGACGTAACCGATATAGAACGGGAAGGTCGCGCCGGCCATTCCCATCAGCGCGCCGGAAACGACGGTGGCGATCAGTTTCAGCCGCAGCGTCGGCACGCCCGAGGCTTCGGCCGCCATTTCATCGTCGCGGATGGTGGCGAAGCCGTAGCCCAGACGCGAGCGCTCGATCAGGCGGGCGACAGTCAGGGAAACGACGACCAGGATCAGCATCAGCATGAACAAATATTGGATATAGGGGCCGAACACCGGAATCTTCTCCGGCGGGATGACGTAGGCGCCGCGCGAGCCGCCGACGAAGTCCCAGTTGACCACCAGCGTCTGCAGCACGACGGCGAGCGCGAGCGTGGCGATGGCGAAGAACACCCCGCGCAGGCGCAGCGTCAGGTAGCCGGTGCCGAGCCCGATCAACCCGGCGACGGCGCCGGCGATGACGATGAGCACCGGGACCGGCAGCGGGAAAATCCACTGCATCGGCGCCAGCAGCTTTTCCGGCATGATGTCGTCGAGGTTCTGGCCGATATTGTAGAAGAACACGCTCGAATAGGCGCCGAGGGCGAAAAATCCGGCGGTGCCGAAGTTCACGTAGCCGCAATAGCCGCCGAGAATATTCCAGGCGGTGCCGAGCACGATGAATTGCAGCACCGTGTAGCCGGCAAAAAACAGGTAGTCGTTGCCGTAATTGCGGAACAGCAGGAAAAGCGCCGCCCCGACAACGACCTCCCAGAATATGAAGACCGGTGTGCGCACGGGCCTAGCGTCCCAGCAATCCGGACGGCCGTACGGCCAAGGTCAGCAGCAGGATGCCGAACGACACCGCCGGCGCCCAGGACGGGCCGTAAAACACCGAGGTAATGCTTTCGATCACGCCAAGCAGCAGCGCCGCGATCAAAGTCCCGGGCAGGCTGCCGAGGCCGCCGAGCACGCAGATGGCGAAGATACGGCCGATATAGTCACGGCCGACCGAGGGAATGACCGGCTGGATGATGATAAGGAAGGCGCCGGCCATCGAGGCGGTGGCGATCGAGATGCCGAACGCGATGCGTTTGATGCGGGTCGGGTCGACCGCCATCAGCCGCAGCGCCGTCGGGTCCTGCGAGACCGCCATCACCGCGCGGCCGATAAAGGTGCGCGACAGGAAAAGTTGCAGCGCGGCAAACATCGCCAGCGAAACCAAACACGGCACCAGCAGGCGCAGCGGAAATTCCATCGGGCCGAGGTGCAAGCTCGGCCCGATATAGCCGGCGTTGACCGAACGGTAGTCGACGCCGAAGACCAGCAGCAGGCACACCTCGGTGACGAACAACAGACCGAAGAAGAAGGCGAGCCCGCGCAGGGATTCCTGGCCGAATTTCTCGAACGACACGTAATAGATTTGATAGACGGCGGTGCCCAAAAGATAGAACAACGGCAGCGCGAGGATGCTCACCACGATCGGGTCGATGCCGAAACTGCTGTTGACGATGTAAGCGATGTAAGAGCCGAGAATGATGAAGCCGGGATGCGCGATATTGACGATATCGAGCATGCCGAACGAGATCGACACGCCCCCGGTGACCGCGGCGTAGAAGACGCCGAGCAGGAGCCCGGCGATGATCGCGTTGATCAGGAGAGTGAATTCCATTCGACCTCGGCTCGCGCACCCTTGCCAGCAATTCGCGTTCGTCCCAAGCGTGCGCAAGCGGGTCAAGCGCCCAAGAGGGAACGACGGTCTCGCTGGATGGGTGGTATTTCTCCCCTCTGCCGCAATTATTTTTGTCACGCCTTGCGGCGGATCCCCGCACCGGGCTTTGGCGGCTCGGCGTCCGGACGTTGCGTCGCAGTTTGCAGGAAAGGCGCGGGCTTGGCTAGTCCGTGGCGACGGCTTCAGGACAACGCAAACGCCCGCCGCATGCCGCGGCGGGCGCTCCCGCGTTCGTTAAGAGGGGTCAGGCCGCGGCTTGCGGTCGCACGTCGGCGGGCAGCGGCATCGGCTTGTTGGCGCTGTCCTTGAACTCGACGGTCATGAAGATCATGTCCTTGTCGCCGAGATTTTCCAGGTCGTGCACCTTGAACTCGCCCTTGCCGTAGGTCTCGTGCCGCGTCTCGCCCGGGGCATAGGTGTATTCGACGGTGGTGCCGTCGTGGACGTGCTGGCGCCCGCGCCCGCCGTTGACCGAGGTCCAGAAATAATCGAGCACGTGGCGGTGGAAACCAATGCGTTCGCCGGGTGCGAGGCGGATGATCCACACGCGCGTGCGCTCGTTTTCCGACAACAGCGTCGAGCCGACGCAAGGATTGGGGTTGTTGGCCTCACGCTCGAATTCGGCGACGAGTTCCGCCGGCCATTGCGATTTTTCCTTCTTCTCGGCGGTCTTGTCGAGCATGGTCAATGCCATGGCAAATCCTCCAGTGTATTTTCGGCTCATATATAGCATATTTTGCCGAACGGAAAGTTTGCGGGGACGTTCCATTGCCGGGGAACAAAGCCATTGTCATCGGCGGCTCGATGAGCGGCCTGTTGAGCGCGCTGATGCTGGTGCGCGCCGGCTGGGACGTCGACGTCTACGAGCGCGTGGAAAGCGAATTGTCGGGCCGCGGCGCCGGCATTGTCGCGCAATATGAGCTGATCGAGCGCTTGCGCGCGCTGGGGCTTGCCACCGACGCGCTCGGTGTCGCTATCACCACGCGCAAGATCCTCGACCGCGAAGGCCGGCTGACCGAGCAATTCGATTGCCCGCAGGTGCTCACCGCCTGGGAGCGGGTCTACCGACTTCTGCGCGACGCCTTTGCGCCGGAGCGCTACCACCGCGGCCGCGGGCTCGCCGGTTTCGAGCTGCGCGCCGACAAGGTGGTCGCGCGATTTTCCGACGGCGATGCGATCGAAGCCGATCTCCTGGTCGGCGCCGACGGCACGCGCTCGACCGTGCGCCAGCAAGCGCTACCGGAGGCCACCCCGCTTTACGCGGGCTACTGCGCCTGGCGCGCGCTGATCGCGGAACGCGCGCTGCCGGCGGACGTGCACGACGAACTGTTCGAATACATGACCTTCACGCTGCCGCCGGGCGAACAGTTGCTCGGCTATCCGGTGGCGGGGCCGGACGACGACCTGCGCCCGGGCCATCGTCGCTACAACGTGGTGTGGTACCGGCCGGCCGACGAGCGAACCAAGCTGCCGTGGCTGCTCACCGACGAGAGCGGGGTGAGGCACGCGATTTCCATCCCGCCGCCGCTCATCCGCCGCGAGGCGATCGCCGAAATGCGCGCCGCCGCCGAACGGCTGGCGGCGCCGCAGTTCCGCCAGATCGTGCGGCTGATCGACGAGCCGATCCTGCAGCCGATCTACGATCTCGAATCGCCGCGCATGGCGTTCGAACGCGTGGCGGTCCTCGGCGATGCCGCGTTCGTCGCGCGGCCGCATGTCGCGGCCGGCGTCTCCAAAGCGGCGGACGACGCGGCGGCGCTCGCCGCGGCGGTTCAAGCCGAGCCCGACGTGCCGGCGGCGCTCAAGCGCTTCGAAGCGGCGCGTTTGCAGGAGAATTTCCGCATCATCGAGCGCGCGCGGCACCTCGGCGCCTATCTGCAGGCGACGCAGACGAGCGAAGAGCGCGCGCGCGCCGACCGCCACAGCACCGACAAGGCGGTGATCGAGGAGACCGCGGTGCTGGATTTTTTATACGCCTAGCGATGATCCGTTCGTTGCGGCGAATGTGGGGCCGAGGGCCAAGCGGCACTTACGGCTTACAATCCCAACAGTCTTTTCGCATTGCCGCCGCAAATGGCCGCTCGCGCCGTATCGTCGAAACCGTCGACGGAAGCGACATGACCAACCGGGTCATACTCCAGCATGTCGTAAGGGTAGTCTGTGCCCAGCACGATGCGGTCGGCGCCGTAGGTCTTCACCAGCGCCTCGAGCTGATGCGGCGTGAACACCACCGTGTCGAGATACACATTCCGGCGCAAATAGGTCGTCGGCGGCTGCGGCAAATCGCCGTGCGCATCCGAGCGAGCGCCCCAGGCATGGTCGATGCGGCCGGAATAGGCGCCGAGGAAACCGCCGCCATGGGCGGCGAGCACGCGCAGTTTGGGGTGACGTTCAAACACGCCGTCGAAAATCAGATAGTGCAGCGCGACCGTGGTATCGAGCGGATTGCCGATGACGTTGTTGAAATAGAAGCGGGCGAAACGCTGCGGCTGGGTGAAGCCCGTCGGGTGGATGAAAACCAGCGCGTCGAGCTCCTCGGCCTTCTTCCAGAACGGCGCGAAAGCGGGATCGGACAATTCCTTGCCGTTGACGTTGGTCAGGATTTCGGCGCCCTTGAAGCCGAGCTGTTTCATGCCGCGCTCGAGTTCCTTGGCCGCCTCGTTGCCGTCCTGCATCGGCACGCCGCCGAGCGCGACCAGGCGGTCGCGATGCTTGCCGACGTATTCGGCAATGCCGTCGTTGAGCGCGCGCGCCGCCTCGACGCCGACCGCGAGCGGCAGGTTGTAATAGATCTGCGGCGGCGCCGGGCAGATGAGCTGCATATCGACGCCCATCTCGTCCATCACGGCAAAGCGCTCGTCCGTGGTGCTGATGCGCGTGCGGATGTCGGCGGCCTGCTTGGCCATCAGCTCCTGCGTCTCCGGCGTCGAATGTTGCACCAGCGGATCGGTCGCCTGCTTGAGATGCGGCGTGACGATGTCGGCCACGCGCGGCACCGCCACATGCGCGTGCATGTCGAGGGTGAGACCCTGCGGCCGCACCTCGCGTCCCGGCTTGCCGTGCTTGCGCGCCGCGGTGTTCGCGTATTGATTCCAGACTTCAGCCATTTCGCTGCCTTTCGTGAAGCGTCATGCCCGGCCTTGTGCCGGGCATCCACGCCTTCTTTGTTTCTCATCGAAGACGTGGATGGCCGGGTCAAGCCCGGCCATGACGGTGTGGAAACGCTTTAAAACACCCCCAGATGCTGGCGCAGATCGACGCCGTCCTTTTCCAGTTGCGCCGGCGTGGAGACCACGGCGACGCGCCCGGTGTTGAGGATGACGATGTCGTCGGCGACGTCGAAGACGAGCTTGGGGTTCTGCTCGACCAAGACGATCGACAGCCCGCTCGCCTTGAGCTTGCGGATGGTCGCCATCACCTCGGCGACGATCTGCGGCGCCAACCCTTCCGACGGCTCGTCCATCAGCAGCACGCGCGGATTGCCCATGAGCGCGCGGCCGATCGCCAGCATCTGCTGCTCGCCGCCCGACAGATGCGCGGCGATCTGCTTTGCCCGTTCGGCAAGCCGCGGAAACATGGCGAACACGGTGTCCGCCGTCCACGGCGCGTGATGGCTGTCCGGGTCCGGCTTGCGCGCCGCGACCATCAGGTTCTCGCGCACGGTCAGGCTCTTGAAGATGCGGCGGCCTTGCGGCACCAGCGCGACGCCATGGGCGGCGACCACTTCCGGCGACAGGCCGGTCACCTTGTCGCCGAACACGACGACGTCGCCGCGGCGCGGCCGCAGCAGGCCCATGGTCACGTTCATGCAGGTCGATTTGCCGGCGCCGTTGCGGCCGAGCAGGCCGAGCATGCGCGCCTCGCCGACGTCGAACGACACCTCGGAGAGCACGTGGCTGTCGCCGTAATAGGCGTCGATTCCGCTCAGGCTGAGCGCGTTAGTGGCCAAGATAGACCTCCCTCGTGCGCGGGTCGGCCACCACCTCGGCGCGCGTGCCTTCGACGATCACCTCGCCGAAATGCAACAGCGTGATGCGCTCGGCGAATTCGAGCGCCACGTCCATGTTGTGCTCGATCATCACAATGGTGACGTCGCGCGGGATCGCCATCAGGCATTGATGCACGTCGCGCCGCTCGTCGATCGACAGGCCGGCAAAGGGCTCGTCGAGCAGCAGCACTTTCGGCTTCTGCGCCAGCGCCATGGCGATTTCGACGCGCCGGCGCTCGCCATAGGAGGTCTGCGCGAGCGGCCGCTCGGCGATATCGGCGAGGCCGACGCGCTGCAAGGCCGCGCGGCTGTCGTCGATGAGGTGGCCCTGGCGCTTGATGTCGATGAGCGGATTCCATCTCGCGGGCAGCAGGCCGAGCAGCGCCAGCGAGACATTGTGGATGATGGTGTCGTGCGGAAACAGCGTGATGATCTGGTAGGTGCGCGCCATGCCGAGATGCGGCCGGCGCCGGCTCGGCACCGAGGTAATGTCCTGCCCGAACAGATGGATCGAGCCCTTGTCGGGGCTGATCTCGCCGGTGATCAAATTGAACAACGTGGTTTTGCCGGCGCCGTTCGGGCCGATGATCAACCGCCGCTCGCCCGGCGCGACGTCGAGATTGACCTCGTTGGTCACATGCAGGCCGCCGAACGCCTTGCACAGGCCGCTGATGGCGAGCGCGTTC
>Ga0335085_10014127_pt1 | contig 11671 bp, 11 predicted proteins | sample Lox_Sample_45_FD_206712 | JGI IMG/M metagenome (GOLD analysis project Ga0335085, IMG submission 206712) | Soil microbial communities from Loxahatchee National Wildlife Refuge, Florida, United States - Lox_Sample_4.5 | ecosystem: Environmental > Terrestrial > Soil > Wetlands | place: USA...
CGGCCTTTTTGGCTTCTTCCAACGCAAGCGGGTTCAGCTGTGTGACGGCGTTGATGCCTGGGCCGGACTTGCTCAGCGCGGCGATCCGCGCGTAGTAGTCCTTCACCAGTTCCACAGAGGTGATCTGGCCCTTTTCCAACATCTTCTCGGCTTCCACGCCGGTGAGTGTTTCGAGATTCAACGGCGCGGCCTGGGCGGTGGCGCGTAGGCCGACGAGCCCCAATAAGACAACAAGAGACAGCGCAGCAACGGCAGCGGCTGAGCGCTGCCGGACAGTCAAGGCCATCACGTGGCTCCTTCCGGTGGAGACTTGGCTTTATTAGCGCGGTGGTGATGGCTTGGACTGCACGACCTCGCCACTTGCGCAGCACGTTCCCACTTCGCAGTGGCTTTCAAATGAGGCATTTGTCCAGCATTTGCCGATCGCCGCTTATGCCGCTGTCCAGACGGCCGCGCGAGCGCGACTGAGCGCGAATCCGCGATCAGTCACCGCGGTGAGCCGTGGGCGCACGGCGGCGAGGCGCCGCTCGGCGCCCCCCGCGTGTCCCTCATCTGCCCGTCGAGGCCGTCAGGCCTCGGGCGCGACGATGTTCTGGTTGAGGCGGAACAGGTTCCCCGGGTCCCACCGGCGCTTCAGCTCCACCAGCCGCCGGTACTTCTCCTCGCCGAAGGAGGCGCGCAGCCGGTCGCCCTCGTCGGGCTCGATGAAGTTGGGGAACCCGGTGCCGAGCCCGAAGTTGCGCATCGCCGTGGCGAAGCCGCGCGCCCACGCGGTGTTGCGCTCGTCCTCGGAGGGGTCCATCCAGAGGGCCAGGCAGAAGTAGAGCCATGGTGCGTCGGGCACGTTCAATGCCATGTCCGCCTCAGCCGAGCGCGTCACCGCCCCCCCCATCGGTGCGAGGATCAGCTGGCCGAAGGGCGCCGGCAGCTGCTCGGCCTGCGCGACGACTATGTCGATGGCCTCGTCCGGCAGCGAGGCGAGCCAGTCGACCTTGAAGTACTCGTGGATGCCCGCCGGCTGCCCGGCGTCGAGCATGCTCTGCAGCGCGACGTAGGGCATCGGCTGCACCATGCTGAGGGCGGGCGAGTTGAACTCGCGCAGCGGCTGCACCAGCTCGTCCCCCGTCTCGGTGTCGCCGATGTAGCAGTAGATGACGCCCACGGCCGGCTGCCGCTGGAGATCGGCAGGGACGAACGGCTCGGGCGGCGCGGTGATCAGCGCCACGCCGCCACCGACCTCGTCGGGAGCCTCGGCGATGAAGTCGCGGTAGCGGCGGATGACGTCGCCCGCCTGGGCGCGCGGCCAGAGCAGCATGCCGGCGGTCAGGAGCGGGCCGACCGGGTGCAGCTGGAACTCGAACTCGGTGACGACGCCGAAGTTGCCGCCCCCTCCTCGCAACGCCCAGAGGAGATCGGGGTTCTCCTCGGCGCTCGCGCGCACAACGTTGCCATCCGCGGTGACCACCTCCGCCGAGACCAGGCTCTCGGCCGTGAAGCCGTGCTTGCGCTCGAGCCAGCCGCTCCCACTGCCGAGGGCGAGACCACCGACGCCCGTGTCCGACACGCGGCCGCCGGTGACCGCCAGGCCGTGCTCCTGGGTGGCGGCGTCAAGCTCGCCCCAGACGGCTCCGCCCTGTACACGCGCGGTGCGGGCGCCCGGGTCGACCGCGATGCGGTTCATCGGGCGCAGATCGATCACGAGGCCTCCGTCGCATGTGCTGTAACCGGGCGTGGAGTGACCGCCGCAACGGACCGCGAGCGGCATGTCCCGCTGCCGTGCGAACGAGACCGAGGCGGCCACGTCGGCGCTCGAGGCGCAGCGGACGACCGCCACCGGGTACCGGTCGATCATGCCGTTCCAGATCTTGCGGGCCTCGTCGTAGGCGGGATCTGCGGGCGTGATCACCTCACCGGCCACGCTGGACTTCAAGGAATCGAGGTCGATGTCTGGACCGACAACCTGGCTCATTGCTACCTCCCGCTTAGTGGTGGCCGACAGTACGCCAGGCTCCGAGCGTGGCCGATCCCGAGAGTGGCGCGCGGGAGCCCTCGTGGTAGGTGAACAGCCTACCGAATGCGATGTGCGAGGGTATATTCTCCGCGCCACGCCCGGAACGCAAGCGAGACGAGGAGGCAGAGATGGCCATCGCGGTCTACTTCCATCCCAAGAACATGAGGCTGAGCGACTTCGAGGAGGTGCACAGGCGGCTCGTCGAGGCCGGCGCCGAGGCCCCGGAGGGAAGGATCCATCACTCCTGCATCGGCGAGGACGGCGACCTGATGGTCTATGACATCTGGGAGACGCCCGAGGCCTTCGAGGCATTCGGCCAGATCCTTGCGCCACACCTCGCCGAGGTTGGGATCGATGCCGGTGAGCCGAGCATCATGAACGTGCAGCGGCTCGATCAGGTCACCAAGAGCGCGGCGCCGGCCTAGCGGACGGCGAGACGCCGGGCGTCCGACGGGGTTGGCGCTGATGCCGTCGGACCGAGGACGGTCGGGCCGGTGGATCTGGGCCTGAACGGGAGAGCGGCGCTCGTCGGGGCCTCGAGCAGGGGGCTGGGCAGGGCGTGCGCGCTGGCCCTCGCGCGCGAGGGCGCACGTGTCACGCTGTGCGCGCGCGAGGCGGACTCGCTCGAGGTCGCTGCGCAGGAGATCCGCGCGGAGACGCGGGCCGACGTGCTGACGGTCGTGGCGGATCTCGCGACCGCCGAGGGCGCCAGGCGCGCCGTGGCGGCCACCGTCGAGGAGCGCGGCGGGATAGATGTGCTGGTCACCAACTCCGGGGGTCCGCCGGCCGGGCGGTTCACCGATCTCAGCGATGAGGACTGGCTCGGCGCCTTCGAGCTGGTGACGCTCGGGTTCGTGCGCCTCGTGCGTGAGGCGACCCCGCACATGCGCGAGCGCGGGTGGGGGCGCATCGTCGGAATCCAGTCCACCTCGGTCAAGGAGCCGATCGAGTACCTCGACCTCTCCAACGGCGTCCGGCCGGGCATCGCGGGGCTGATGAAGGCACTGATGCCGGATCTCGCGAAGGACGGCATCACGATAAACCTCGTGCTGCCGGGCACGTTCCTCACCGGGCGCATCCACGCCGCGCTCGCAGGCGGCGCCGCGCATGTGGACGAGGCGCTCGCGGCCGAGCTAGCGCCCCTGGCGGCGAAGATCCCGCTCGGGCGCCTCGGTGACCCGATCGAGCTCGCCGACCTGGTCGCCTTCCTCGCCTCCGAGCGGGCCTCCTACATCACGGGCGCGGTATACCAGGTGGACGGGGGAAAGACGCGGTCGAGCCTCTAGACGGGCGCTTCGGCACGCCCCCGCTCACCGCCCGCCGGCCTCGCCAAGGCGGTACGGTTGTGCGAGATGAAGAAGTCCATACCCAAGACGCGCTATGCACAGAATGGGGATGCGCGGATCGCCTACCAGGTGATCGGGGACGGGCCACTCGATCTGATCGTGGTCCCAGGGTTCGTGTCAAACGTCGAGCACCTTTGGGATATGCCCGTGGTGCCGCAGATCCTGGAAAGACTTGCCTCCTTTGCGCGGGTCATCACATGGGACAAGCGTGGCACCGGATTGTCAGACCCTGTGGTGGGGCTGCCGCCGCTCGAGGAGAGGATGGACGACATGCTCGCGGTGCTCGACGCCGCCGGCTCGGAGCGCGCGGCGCTCTTCGGCGTCTCGGAGGGAGGGCCGCTCAGCATCCTCTTCTGCGCCACTCACCCGGACAGGACCAGCGCCCTCGCGATGTACGGGTCGGCGCCGCGCATCACCTGGGCTCCCGACTTCCAGTGGGGACTGCCGCGAGCCGCCTTTGAGGACAGGGTCCGCTCCGCGGTGCTCGATGGCTGGGGCGACGGAGTGTTGATGGAGGTGTTCGCCCCCTCATACGTCGAGGACGAGTCGATGCGCGAGGTTTGGGGGGCGTATCAGCGGATGGGGGCCAGTCCCTCCATGGGCGTGGCCACGCTCGCCGCCATGCTCGAGATCGATGTGCGAGATGTGTTGCCGAGCATCACCGTGCCGACACTGCTGATCCACCGCGCCGGCGATCGCGCGATTCCGGCACAGAACTCACGCTACATGGCGCAGCACATACCGAACAGCAGGTACGTGGAGCTAGCCGGTGATGACCACCTCTGGTTCCTGGGCGACGTCGATGCGATCTTCGACGAGCTGGAGGAGTTCCTGACCGGCGTCCGGCGTCATCCCCCGGTCCACGACCGCGTGCTTGCGACCGTGATGTTCACCGATATCGTCGAGTCCACGCAAAAGCTCACCGAGTTCGGCGACCGCCGCTGGCGGGAGCTGATCCTCGAGCACGAGGCGCTCGTCCGCAGTGAGCTGGGGCGCTTCCGGGGTCGCGAGATAAAGACGATGGGCGACGGCTTCGTCGCCACCTTCGATGGTCCCGCCCGCGCGGTGGCCTGCGCGGATGCCATCCGGATGCGCTCGCACGGTCTCGGCCTCGCCGTGCGCGCCGGCGTTCACACGGGCGAGTGCGAAGTGATGGGGGACGACATCACCGGCGTGGCGGTCAACATCGCCGCCCGCATCTCCGCTCTCGCCGGCGCCGACGAGGTGCTGGTGTCGCGCACCGTGACCGACCTCGTGTATGGCTCCGGCATCCACTTCGAGGACCGCGGGCCGGTCGAGCTGAAGGGCGTCCCCGAGATCTGGCACCTCTTCGCGGCAAGCACCGCCGCGGCCTGAGCCCGGCCGAATCCCGGGCCGGAGAGCCTCGGGTTGGGATTTCCGCGCGACGGGGTAGGTAGGTGTCGTCAAGACATGTCCACCGCGATGGGGGCGATGCCATAATGTGGCGCCTGCGGCGCCGGCGCCACGCATCGGGGGCGCTCCCGCCGGCGGTGACCACGAGGAAAGGGAATGCAATGTTCCAGCTGGTCAGGTCACGGTACGGGGGCATTTGCCTCGCGGCGGCTCTGACGCTCGTCGTGTGGCTCGCGCTGATGGCGGCGGGCGCACGCGCGGCCATCCCGCCCGAACAGGACCCGTTCTACAGGTATGAAGGAGCGACGCCGCTCTCCTCGATCCCGCCCGGGACCGTGCTGAAGACGCGCGTCCTCTCATACCACGTGGTGGGCATCGCGCTGCCCATCCGCGCCGTCCAGCTGCTCTATCGCTCGACGGGCGAGGTGGGCCAGCCCACGGTGAACGTCACCTCGGTGCTGGAGCCGCCGCTTCGCCTGGGCATCCCCACCGTGGTCGCCTACCAGTCCTTCTACGACTCGCTGAGCCCGCAGGACGAGCCGTCCTATGCCATCTCCGGCGGGGTCACGCTAGGTGGGCTGATCCCGAACGTGGAGTCGGCGCTGATCGTGCCCGCGCTGCTCTCCGGCGAGACCGTGGTCGTTGCCGACACCGAGGGGGAGAACGCCGACTTCGCGGCCGGCCCGGAGTACGGGATGAACACGCTGGACTCGCTGCGCGCCGCCCTGGCCTCGTCGGCCACAGGCCTGGCCAATGCCCGCAAGATCGGGCTGGTCGGCTACTCGGGCGGCGCGATCGCCACCGAGTGGGCAGCGGAGCTCGCTCCAAGCTACGCGCCGGGAGTCGACTCGCGCCTGGTGGGCGCCGCCTTCGGCGGCACGCTCGTCGATCCGGCGCACAACCTGCACTACGTGGAAGGCAGCACCACGTGGGCGGGAGTCATCCCGATGGCCCTGATCGGCATCGCGCGGGCCTTCCACATCGATGTCAAGCCCTATCTCAGCGAATACGGCCTCGGGCTCTACAACAAGCTGCAGCGCGCCTCGATCATCGAAGTGCTCGGCGCCTACCCGGGTCTCACCTGGTCGCGGCTGGCCAAGCCGCAGTACCCGACGCCGGAGAGCGTCCCGGTCTACGTGGAAGTGGCCAACCAGCTGATCATGGGCAGCCGCGGGACCCCAAGCGTGCCGCTCTTCATCGGGCAGGGCGCCGGTGGAGAACTGGAAGGCACCCCTGGCAACAAGCCTGGCATCGGGCGAGGCGACGGCGTGATGATCGCCGGTGACGTCCGCACCCTCGCGCGGGAGTACTGTGAACGAGGCGTGCCCGTGCGGTACGTTCAGTATGAAGACCTGAGCCACGTGCTGAGCGCCGGGCAGTGGCTGCCGGAAGCGGCCTCGTGGCTGACCGGACGCTTCGCCGGCCGGAGCGCTCCGCAGGATTGCGGACAGATCGCGCCGGGCAACCCACTGTCGCCGATCCCCTGAACGCCCATCCCCGGAGGACCTCGACACCGATGAGCACGCATAGCACTGGAACCCGGGCCGAATGGCAGACGGCGCGCGAGGAGCTCGCGGCGCTCGAGGCTGAGTACGCCGAGCTTGGCCGCAAGGTCACCGAGCGCCGCCGCGAGCTGCCCTGGGTGCCGGTCGAGAAGGAGTACGAGTTCGACACCGAGAACGGCAGGCGCACGCTCCTCGAGCTGTTCGAGGGGCGCTCGCAGCTGCTCGCCTACAACATCATGTTCGGGCCGGACTACGAGATCGGCGCCTGCCCCGGCTGCTCAAACCTCGGGGACGAGTTCGATGCGCCGCGCGTGCATCTCAACCAGCGCGACGTGACGCTGATCTGCTTCTCGCGGGCGCCGATCGACCGCCTGATCGCCTACAAGGAGCGCATGGGGTGGCAGTTCCCCTACGTGTCCACCTACGGGAGCGAGTTCCCCTTCGACTTCGGGCTCGCCCTCACGCCCGAGCAGGCGAGGGCGATCCCGGAGGTGAGCGGGATGATCGCGAGCCCACACGAGTGGCTCACGGAGTGGGGCCGTCAGGTTGGCGCCAAGCTCGAGGACGGCCTGCGCGAGGGACCCGGCTTCATCGCCTTCGCGCGTGAGGGCGATCAGGTCTTCCACACATACACGGTGACGGCGCCCGACCCGTTCGTGGCGCCGTATCACTCGTTCCTGCTCAAGCGGACACCGAAGGCGGAACCGGCGGAGCCGCGCGCCTGGCGCAAGGACGAATACCCGGACGGAGCTCAGGCCGGGGCACGCGCGAGCAGCTCGTAGACGAGCTGGATGACGGTGGCGCCCTCGCCCATCGCCGCCGTCACCCGCTTGACCGAGTTGTGCCGGATGTCGCCTGCGGCGAAGACGCCCGGCACGCTCGTCTCCAGCAGCGCCGGCGGGCGCTCGAGGGGCCATCCCTGCGTGAGGTCGACGTCGCTTCCCGTGCACAGGAATCCGTGCTCGTCGCGCTGTACGAAGCCATCCAGCCACTCGGTTCGCGGCTCGGCGCCGATCATGACGAAGAGCCCGGAGGTCTCGAGCCGCTCGGTCTGGCCGGTCCTGCTGTCGCGGACCACGATCGCCTCCAGCTGCTCGCCCCCCACGCCGTCGACGAGCTCTGTGTGCAGGCGCACGGACACGTTCGCGATCCCCTGCAGCTCGGTGATGAGGTACTGGGACATGCTGTCCTCGAGCGCGGCGCCCCTCGCGAGGATCGTGACCTCCTCGGCGTACTTCGCCAGGTGCAGGGCCGCCTGACCGGCAGAGTTCCCGGCGCCGACCACGGTCACGCGCCGGCCGCGCATCGCCCGCGCCTCGCTTGCCGCGGCGCCGTAGAACACGCCGGCTCCGATCAGCGCTTCGAGGTGGGGCACGCCGAGACGACGCCAGGCGACCCCCATCGCGAGCACCACCGCGCGGGCCCGCACCTCCTGGCCGTCGCCCATCGTGAGGACGACCTCCGAGTCGTGCCGGCGCGCGGATGTGACGAGCTGCGCGAAGACCAGGTTCGCTCCGAACAGCCATGCCTGCTCGCAGGCGCGATGCGCGAGGTCGTGCCCGCCGATCCCCCACGTGAAGCCGAGCACGTTGCGGATGTGCGAGCTCGAGCCCGCCTGGCCCCCGGAGATCTGGCGCTCGAGGACGACCGTGTCGAGCCCTTCGGAGGCCGCGTAGACAGCCGCAGACAGACCGGCCGGGCCGGCCCCGACGATCGCGACGTCATAGAGGTCGGCGCTGAGGCGCGTCCCGCCGCCGAGCGCTTCCACGAGCTCGCCTTCGGTCGGGTCGACCAGCACGCGCCCGTCGTGGCGGACCACGATGGGCAGCTGCGAGCCCGCGTGCGCGAACTCCTCGAGCAGCTCCGACCCCCGCGGCGAGGCGGCCTCGTGGAAGTCGAAGGGGACGTCGAAGCGCGTCAGCAGGTCGCGTATCTCGTGCGCCCTGGCGTTGTTCTGTGGCGCCACGATCTCAAACAGGACGAAGGCGTCGGGCTCCGAGCCGGCCCAGCTGGCGAGGAACTCGCTCACCGCCGGATAGAGGCCCCGCTCGGGCAGCCAGGGCTTGACCAGGTGGTAGTCGATCTGGCCCAGCATCATCGCCGGCACGATCGGGTTCGCGGCCGTGTAGTCGCGCTCGACCAGCAGGATGCGCTTGGCCGACGGGTGCAGGCGGTGGGCGCGGGCGAGGAACTCCACCCCGGCCATGCCCGCGAGCGGATGATCTGCGATCAGCAGTGCGACCGGCTCCCCCCGCTCGGCCAGATCGGCAAGGGCGGCGAGCGCCCCGTCGGTGGTGCCGCTGCTGAATATCCGGGTGTCGTTGCCGAAACGGCGCTCCAGGTCGCTGGCCAGCGTCTGCTGGACCGACTGCTCCGAGGAGATCAGGAAGATGATGGGCGGCGCCAGCGGGGCACCGAAACGCGGGTGGGATGGTGCGCCCAGGATCGAGGGCAGTGTGTCGAGTGGCTGTCTTGTGCTCGGGGGTGCAATGGACATGGATCTCGCTCCGCAGTTAGTACGATCGTTCGTTCTGGCGTGAGTATACGAACGTTCGTGCTAACTTGTCAAGGGTGAGTTCTGCGGAAGCCTCCGATCAGCACGGTCCGGCCCAGCGCCGGCGGCGAAGCGACGGCGAGCGCAGCCGCAATGCGATCCTCAACGAGGCGGCGCGCCTCGCCACGGTCGAGGGTCTCGGCGGCCTCTCCATAGCCCGGCTGGCGGAGGCCGTGGGGATGAGCAAGAGCGGGTTGTTCGCGCACTTCGGCTCGAAGGAGGAGCTGCAGATCGCGACCGTCGAGACGGCGAGCGCGATCTTCAACGAGCGGGTGATCCAGCCGGCGGCGGGCGCCTCCACGGGGATGGGGCGGCTGCGCCTGTTGTTCGACGGATTCCTGCAGCACGTGGAGGAAAACGTGTTTCCGGGAGGCTGCTTCTTCGCCTCCGTGGCCGCTGAGCTTGACACCCATCCCGGTCCAGTCTTCGACCGCGCCGTGCAGGTCGTCGGAGAATGGCTGGCGCGGCTCGAGGCGGCCATCGAAGACGCCCAGCGGGAAGGCGCGATCAGCCGGGCCGAGGACCCGTCGCAGCTGGCCTTCGAGCTGGACGCCTATCTCTTGCTCGCCAACGCGCAGTTCGTGGTCTCGCGCCAGCCGGAGCCGCTCGAGCGGGCACGGCGCGCACGCGACCGGCGGCTCATCTCTGCCGCCGAGCCGACCCCGATTCCCGCCAACCCATAGTCTCCCCGCAGACGAGCGCCTGCCGGGCGCCTGCCGGGAGAGATATCGGTGAACGAGTTTCGCGAACGCACACGAGCCACCTGGGCGGCTGGGAACTGGGACAGCTTCTCGAGCACGATCCAGCCTGTCGGCGAGCTCGTGCTGGGCCGGCTTGGCATTCAGCCGGGGCTGGACCTCCTCGACGTGGGGACGGGCAGCGGCAACAACATCGCCATACCGGCGGCCCTGCGCGGAGCAAATGTGGTCGGGGTCGACGTGACGCCGGAGCTGTTGGAGCACGCCCGCCGACGCGCGGCCGAGGCCGGAGTCGAGGTTCGCTGGATCGAGGCTGACGCTCAGGAGCTACCTCTGGAGGACGAGAGCTTCGACCGGGTGGTATCGACCTCCGGCGCGATGTTCGCCCCGGATCACGGACAGGCGGCGGCCGAGCTGGTGCGGGTATGCAGGCCGGGCGGCTCGGTTGTGATGACCACCTGGGCCGCCGAAGGCTTCGCCGGCGAGCTCTTCAAGCTCACCGCCGCCTTCATGCCGCCGCCCCCGCCGGGTGTGGAAGGGCCCCCGCTGTGGGGTGTCGAGGAGCACATCGACGAGGTCTTCGGCGCGTCCGGCGTGACCCCCTCGGTGGCGCACGAGAGCGTCAGGTTCGAATCGGACTCACTCGAGACCATGGTCAGCCGTTACGGAAACGAGCTCGGGCCGTTCGTGATGGCACGCGCGATGCTCGAGCCGCAGGGTCGATGGGACGAGTTCCGCACCAGCTTCGGCGAGCTGGTAAGTCGCTTCAACGAGGCGGATGACGGGAGCGTTCGGGTCCGCTCGGACTACCTCGTCATCTCCGTGCCCCGCTGAGTCGCCCGGGCCGCCGTCTCCCTTGGACATCGGCGCCCGAGGCCGCGCGCTCCGCGGCCGGAGCGGCTGCCCTCAGTGAACGCGCCTGAAGTGGAGCGTGAGCGTGATCTTTCCGGCCTCTTCGCAGTGGGTGTAGACCGGCGTGTTGCACCCGCCGTCGGGTCCCGCCGAGTGCATGACGGTGAACGGCCTGCCGGCGCGGAATCGTGTGCGCGGGATCGTGAGGCTGGTCGTGTGGGCGGGGTTCTCTACGAAGGCGTCAGCCTCGATCAGGGTGTCATCGAGGCCGAGCAGCGGCCCCGCGGACGCGCCCTGCAGTTCGCACGCTTCGCCGGTCAGGGACTCCTTGAAGTAGTCGTTGGCGAGGAAGTTGCCGAGCAGGTGCGATCCGGAGGGCGTGAGGCCGAGCACAGGCAGGCCACCTCCACGTTCGCCCATGATCGGCCCGCCGCAGCGAATGGGCTGCTGTGCGCCGCAGCCGATTGCATCTTCGGCGAGTTCCTGGCGCGGCGGGTATGAGCCTTCGACGCTCCAGCTGCCTCCCGGCGTCATACGCATCGTCAGCGCGATGCCGGTGCCCTCGTAGATCGCCGGTTTCCCGGAATGGATCTTCACGTCGAGGGTGGCCCGCTCGCGCGCCGTCCCGGAGGCTCCCGTTTCGGGGCAGTTCAGCCAGGTCACGGCGTTGCTGTAGTGCCCGGCAAGGCTTCCCGAGACCACCCAGGAAGTCGGACGCGAGGCGTGTGCGAAGGCGGGCAGCAGGCCGGGTGCGGCCACGAGCAGGATGCTCGCCGCCACGCCCCGGCGCAGCGGCCGTGAGCTCAAGGCGTGAGCTCCAGCTTCACCTCGCAGGCGTCGACCGAGGCGCGCGTGCCCGGCGTCTCACTGGCGTCCATCGCCGCGAAGACCTTGCCTCCGGCCTCCATGTCGGCCGCCGTGGCGAAGCTCTGCAGCACCACGGCTGTGCCCTGCCCCTCATCGAAGAGGATGTTCAAGCCCGTGGCCGGCACACCGGGCGGCGGACCGTCCGAGCTCTCGATCCGGGCCAGCAGCCCCCGCATCCGCTCGGCGTCGACGTCGGTGAACCTCACAACACGCATGTACATACGGGACCCCTTTGCTGAGTGGGACTATGGTAGGCGCTGACCCTAACTGCGCCGCCACCGCGTGTCAATGGAGCGGTCTAGCGCTGGCCGTCGGCGACGGTGAAGCTCAGGCCGGCAGGCTCGAAGCGCCCGGCCACGGCGGTGCCCAGTGCCAACGATGGCGTGAGGCAGCCGGCCACGTCGGGGGTGGCGCCGTCCTCGGCAAGCAACAGGCCGGCCTCCCCGAGCATGCGAGCGGTGGCG
>Ga0335085_10014129_pt1 | contig 11671 bp, 7 predicted proteins | sample Lox_Sample_45_FD_206712 | JGI IMG/M metagenome (GOLD analysis project Ga0335085, IMG submission 206712) | Soil microbial communities from Loxahatchee National Wildlife Refuge, Florida, United States - Lox_Sample_4.5 | ecosystem: Environmental > Terrestrial > Soil > Wetlands | place: USA: Florida...
GCTGCAGTGGAAGCACACCGCCTTGTTAGAGTCGGAGCCGTAATTATTGTTCCAGTCCAGCAACGCGCTGGGGGTTTCCGAAGCGAGTTGCAGCGCGTGCATGCCCAGGACCCCGCAGATATCCACTTCGCAGGCACTCGAAAGCAGCGAGTCGCTCATCATGCTCATCACCGTGCAGGGCACCACGCCGAGATTTTCCTCGAGCGACGTCCAGCACTGCACAGCGCTGATTTGCACGTCGGTGGCTTTCATCCAGTCGTCGACCACCGCGCCAAGCTTGGCCATTTTCAACAACGCCGCCTGAGGAACATCCGTAGTGGAAACGTATTTTTGGATGGCTTGCAGCTTGCCGACAGCGGCTTCGTCGGTGTCTTTCATGCGGCTGATGCGCCCGAGCACTTCCGAGAGGTCCAGGGTCTCGACGGAGATGCCACTGGCTTCCAGCAGTTTCTCGCTGTAGCGCACGGTGTTGAACGCCGTGGGGCGCGCCCCGAGCGAACCGATGCGCAGGTTGCGCAGGCCGTTGACGACGCGGCACACGGCGGCGAACCACGCAAGATCGCTGGTGAATTCCGGCGAGTCCGGGGTTTCCGTGTGCACGGTCGTGAGGGAATACGGAATGCCGTACTGGCGGAGATTGTTGCAGGCCGACATTTTTCCGCAGAAGCTGTCGCGGCGGTGGGTGATGCCCATTTTGCCGGGCGTGTCCGGCGTGGCCTGAATGAGCACCGGAACATTGAGGCGAGCCAGACGCAGGGTGTCGGCGATGGCCCGTTCGTCGCCAAAGTTGGGCAGCGTAACCACCACCCCGTCGATCACCCCGGCCTTCGCGCGAAACAGTTCCGCGCAGCGCTTGGCTTCTTCGTGCGTTTCCACCGCGCCATACTTGCTCTGCTCCGGAGTCAGCGCCACCACATCGTAGCCAGCTTTCTGCAACGCTTGCAGCATTTCTTCCCGGCCGGTTTTCGCCAGATGATCCGGAAAAAACCCCCGGTTCCCTACGATCAACCCCATCGTCATTTTCTTCTTGCTGGCCATGGTGAGCTCCGCGAACTACTGAAATCTTCTAAGTACGGCCCTTGCCGGGCGCGTAGTAAATGCAATAGACCGCTCCCGCAATCGCCAGGATGGCACCCCACCACACCCCCGCGTGCAGCCGGTAGAGCACCACTTCCTGTTGCGGTGGATTAAAAAATTGGTACACACTCGCACCAAAGATCAGGATCCCGTTCACCAGCAGCGAGGTTCCGATGAAGAACCAGATGGAAATTACTCCGCCACGTTTCATAGCGCCTCACCAGAAAATAATATTCAGAGCCACGAAAATCACTCCCACCACCACGGCCCAGAACCACGGCCGGTGCAGCGTCGAGACGTAAGTCTCCGCGGGAATGTCGGTTACTCCGTAGACCAGGCCCTGCAGTTCCACATCTGTCTTCGGTTTACCGGCCAGGCTGATGAGCACCGTAACCACCGCGCAGATCAGGCAGGACCACAGCGCGCGGTACATGTTCTCAGCCATGTCCCGCGCGTACGGCGAAAGCGCCACGTACCGCAGCGCCGTCGGATCCACTTTTACCCACGCCCACATGCCCACCGATGACGCGGTGCCCGACAGCAACCCCCAAAAACCGCCGGCCGAAGTGGCGCGCTTCCAAAGCATGCCCAGCAGCACCGTGGCGAACAGCGGCGCGATGAAAAAGCTGAACAGCGCCTGCACATAATCCATGATGCTCTTGAAGTCCATCACCAGATACGCGGTGCCGATGGAAATCGCCACCCCGACCACCGTGGACCAGCGGCCCATGCTGACGTAGTGCGCATCCGTACCATCTTTCTTGATCAGCGCGCGATAAATGTCGTAGGTCCACACGGTAGTGAAAGCGCTGACGTTGCCCGCCATACCGGACATGAACCCGGCGATCAGCGCGGTGATGCCCAGGCCCAGCAAGCCGGGGCCGCAGTAGCGCGCCAGCATCAACGGCAGAACTTCGTTGTAGCTGTGGCCGCCAGTGGCGATAGCTTGCGCTTCCGGCATCAGCTTCATGGGCAGCAGCGCCAGACCAAGCAGGCCGGGAAGAATCACGATGAACGGCACGAACATCTTGAAGCCTGCGCCGATGATCGGAGCCATTTTCGCGGCCCGCAGATCCTTGGCGGAGAGCACGCGCTGCACCACCAGAAAATCCGTCGTCCAGTAGCCCATGGAAATGATGGCGCCGAGACCGAAGACGATGCCGGTCCAGTGGATGCCCATGGGGTTATCCTGAAACTTGCCGAGCGTGCTCCAGAGATGCGTGTATTCCGCGGAAGCGTTAACAGCGATACGGGCTTTCAGTCCGTTCCAACCGCCGGCCTCGATCAGGCCAAGAATCGGAATCAGCAGCGCGCCGGCCCAGATCAGAATGAACTGCAGCACCTCGTTGAAAATCGCGGACCGCAAACCGCCCAGAGCAACATAAATCGCTACGGTCACCGAGGAGATCAAGATGCTGAAGTTGATGTCCCAGCCGAGCACGATCTTCAGCACCAGCGCCATCGAGTACATGTTGATGCCGCTCATCAGCACGGTCATGAACGCGAAGCTGACCGAGGACAGCGCCCGGCTGGATTCCCCGAAACGCAGCTTCAAATAGCCCGGGACCGAGTGCGTCTTGCTGATGTAGTAGAACGGCATCATCACCAGGCCGAGAAATAGCATCGCGGGAATCGCGCCAATCCAGTACCAGTGCGCCGCCAAAATGCCGTATTGATAGGACGCTCCGGCCCAACCCATCAGCTCCAGCGAGCCCAGATTGGCGGAGAGGAAGCTGAGGCCGGCGATCCATGCGGTCATCTCCCGCCCGGCCATGAAAAAATCTTCGCCGGTGTTGGCTTGCTCCTTCAGATAAAAACCAATGGCCAGCACCAATGCGAAATAGAAAACGATAATCACCAAATCCACGGTGGAGAGATGTACCAACCGGGGCGCAGCGGCTAGAGCCAACAATGGGATCATTCTTCGGCCCTCACTTGGCCGTAGTAAGCAGTCTTGCCGTGTTTCCGATAGAAATGACGATCCAACAAACTGGCAGAAACGCCGCTCGCGAGAGGATGAATGTCCAACGTAAAGTACGCAACCCGTGCCACCGCTTCGAGTATCCAGGCGTTTTCCGCAGCCTGCAAAGCGTCCCGGCCCCAGGCAAACGGTCCATGGTTCGCCACCAGCACCGCGGGAACAGCCACAGGATCCAATCCATTCAACGCATCGATGATCGCCGTTCCGGTATTCGCTTCATAGTCGCCGGCAATCGCTTCGTCACTCATGGGCTGCGTGACGGGTATCGCGCCGTGAAAAAAGTCGGCATGGGTCGTGCCCAAGCAAGGGATTGACTTGCGAGCCTGCGCCCAGGCCGTGGCGTACTCCGAATGCGTGTGCGCAACCCCACCGATGGAGGAGAATGCACGGTAGAGAACCGCATGCGTCGGAAGATCGGAGGACGGGCGCAAAGAACCTTCGACGACCTTCCCGTGCAGGTCGGTCACAACCAGGTGCTCGGGCTTCATTTCGTCGTAAGGTACGCCGCTGGGCTTAATGACGATTAGACCTTCGTCGCGCGCGACACCGCTCACATTGCCGAAAGTAGAAAGCACCAGCCCTTTCCGAACCAGGTCCAGATTGGCTTCGAGCACTTGCGCACGCAATTTCGGCAACAGCATGGAACCTCTACTCTTCCCTGGGCCCGTTAGGGCCTCCAACACGCGGCTCAGCCTGATCATCTTCCAACGAGATCAATCGCGAGTCAAAAAAAAACGAAAGACGTGGTTGAGCGATAAACCTGACCAGGCTTCTCGACCGTCGTCGGTAAATTCGCATGGCTTGACGGATCCGGTGAGACCGACGGTCTGCACGTGTACGGGTCTCCTCGACGGCACGGAAAAGAATACAACCTGCGCGCAAAGTAAGTAAACGTTTACCATGCTAGTCAAGCTATTGCAAGCGGCTTTGCTGCCGCAATCCCCCAGAATTGGAAGGGACCGCGACCTAACACGCTGCAGACCTACTGAACTGGCGGAAGCGCATTACGGGAAAGCCTCGGCGAGTTGGAAAGAACTTGAGATAGCGTATACTCTAGAACACAAAAACCAGTCCGAAGCGGAATGGAAGAGGTTCTGTGGATATTCGTGACGTCGCGCGACGAGCTAGAGTCTCGACCGCAACAGTATCACGCACCGTCAACCAGGTGGCCACCGTCGATGCGCAGCTGGCGAAGCGGGTTTGGAAGGCCATTGAGGAGCTCGGGTATTATCCCAATCGGCAAGCGCGCGCGCTGGTTTCTGGGCGCAGTCGCGTATTTGGACTGATCGTCTCGGAAATCACCAATCCTTTTTTCCCCGAGATCGTGCAAACCTTCGAAACGTTGGCGGTAGAGCAGCACTACGAGATCTTATTAACATCAACGATCCACGATCCAAAACGAATGGAACTGGCAGTTCGCAGAATGATCGAAGGCCGTGTGGAGGGAGTGGCGATCCTGACGTTCGGCATGGAAGAGTATTTGTTGGAGCATCTCCGTTTCCGCAACCTGCCGCTGGTGTTTGTCGATATTGGCCCGAAGGCCCCGCGGGTAAGCAACATTCGCGTGGACTACGCTGATGGGATCCGCCAGGCGGTGCAACATCTGGCGGCGTTGCGGCACGAGCGTATCGGATTTATTGCCGGACCGCTGCGGCTGAAATCCGCCTTGGCGCGCAAAGATGCATTTCGCGCGTCGATGCACGAGATCGGTCTAATGGTGCGGCCTGAGTTTCTGGTCGAAGGCGATCACCGGTTAGAGGGCGGTAAACGAGCTTTGCAGAACCTCGCGGCGCTACGCCAGCGGCCCACCGCGGTTCTTTGTTCGAATGATATGACCGCAATCGGAGTGATGCGGGAAGCATTCGAGCTAGGGATCAAGGTGCCCGAGGATTTGTCGGTCATCGGATTCGACGACATTCGCATGGCCGAGTTCCTGACTCCCCCGCTCACGACAGTTCAGATGTCGCAATCGGAATTGGCCACGCTGGCGTTTGCCGCCCTACTCCAGGAAGTGAAGCGGGAAACGCCGGTGCCGGAAGGAACCGAGTACGTCCTTAAGACCAGATTGGTTCTGAGAAATTCCACGACATTCCCGCCGGGCCATGCCGGGACGGCCCGACGCGCTGCGGCAAAAAATGCTTCGCGCGCTTCCGCCAAGCGTTAATCACCGATTTTGCCCAACCTTCGCTCGCTCCTTTACGACACTTACTCGAACACCGGAAAGCCTTGGGCACTCGCTGCCGCCGAAAACTGCCGGCCCAACGAAAGCAGTCAGCTAAGCGCCAGGCGCGTTTCGCTTAAATCCAATTCGTGCTCCAGTTTCCGCAACACTTCATCGTTGATACGCCCTTCGTTACGCAGTGAGACGGCGGTCTTGCGCTCGACCTTCAACAACTCTCCGATCAACGTGCGATAGCGATCCAGTTCTTCGTTGCTTTTTGGAGCGTCGTCAGAATTCTCGTTGCCTAAGCTTGCCAACCGCCGCGCATAACTTCGTGCGATGTCATCGTAAACCAACGCGAAATCCACGCGGTCGCCGGCCCGGACCTGTTCCAGATGCGCCAGTGCGTTACTGGCAAGAATCCGCCGCGCTTCCTCTTCTTCGCAATTGCCGCCCTTCATACCGGCAAGACCCAACGCACGAATTAGCGGCGGCAGTGTGAGCCCTTGCAGCACTAACGTCACAAAAATCACGCTGAAGGTCAGAAAAATAATTAAGTTCCTCGCCGGAAACGGGCTCCCGTCGCTCATGGTAACAGGCAGCGCGATTGCCGCCGCCAAAGCCACGACACCTCGCATTCCCGTCCAACCAACCACGAAAGCCTGTTTCACCGAAGGACATTCGTACTTCTGGCCCAAGCCGCGCGTACGGATCAAATAGGCCAGGTATGCGCCGGGATAAATCCAAAGCAGGCGCAGAATTATAACGATGGCGCTAAACAATACCCCATACTGCAACAACACGCGCATACTGTATTCGCGAATCCCTGCCAAAACATAAGGCAGCTGTAATCCGATCAACACGAAAACTAACCCGTTTATCGCAAACGTCAACGAGTCCCACACCGCCCACGCTTGCAATCGCACGCTAGGCGAAAAAAATGTCGAACTCTGCCGGCTCAGGTACAATCCGCACGCCACCACCGCCAAAACTCCCGAGGCGCTGACCGATTCCGCCAGTAGATACACCGAGTACGGTGTCAGAATGCTCAGGACAATTTCAATCGGTGCATCCTCAATGTGCTTTTCGATCCATTCAACAATCAACCCTCCGACTAACCCGACCGCCAGTCCCGCCAGGATCAAATAAGAGAGTCGCGCGGCGCCGGCCGCCACCGACGGGGTTCGGCCGGTAACAATTAAGGCGATCGCGATTTCCAGAGTCACCAGCCCGGTCGCATCATTAACCAGGCTCTCCCCTTCCAAAATGTCCACGATGCGCTGTGGCAAACCGAGGCGATTGGCGATCGACGTGGCTGCGATCGCGTCGGTGGTCGACACCACCGCTCCCAATGCAAATCCCAGCCTCCAGTCGAAACCGGCGAACACCCATCGAGCCGTTTCCGCGATTCCCAGCGCCGTAAAACCCACCAGCCCAAAGGCCAGCAAAAGGATGCTCACCAAGTTGTATTTGAACTCTCGCCACGAAGTCAGCCATGCCGCGGAATACAGCAATGGCGGCAGAACTACCAGAAAAACCACGTTGGAATTCAATGCAATGTGAGGAATTCCGGGAACAAAACTAATGAGCAATCCCGCCACCACCAGAACAATCGGATACGGAGTCTTCAGCTTCCGGGCGAGCAGCGCAAAAATCACCACAGACAGCAGCAGCACCAGAAACACAATTTCTATCCCACGAATTCCGCCGCTCAGCATGGCTCTCCGCTGGCTCTCCCCGCAGACTCGTTCCCGCATCCGCGTCGCAGTAGTCTCTCATGGCGCGACAGATTCTCGGCTAACGAATTCCAGCTAAAAGCATCGCAACGGGATGTTTATTCTGGTGATGAAAACAGCGGCGCACTAAAAGTTGTGATGAATCTGTCGCAGGGCCGGGTACAGCTTACGATATTCCGCATACTGTAAATTCATTAGCGCGACCGTTTTCGGATTCGGTTCCACGCGCTTCGCCACGCGCACCGCGCTGCTGCATGCCGCTTCGACCGACGGCCAGTTCCCCGTGCCAGTTCCCGCGAGCAGCGCGGCCCCATAGGCTCCGCCTTCGTCTGCCTCAATTAATTCCACCGGCATACCGTATATATCCGCTTGAATCTGCTGCCACAGTGCCGAACGCGCCCCGCCGCCGCCCAAGCGAATCGATTCGATGGGCACGCCAATTTCGCGAAACAATGTGAGCGAGTCGCGCAGGCTGAATGCCACTCCTTCCAGAATCGCCCGAATCACGTGAGCCCGCGTGTGTTGCGCGGTGATTCCCACTAGCGCTCCTCGCGCATTCGGATCCAAATGCGGCGTACGTTCCCCCATCAGATAGGGTGCCCACAACAGTCCCTCGGCGCCCGGCGGGGTCTTCGCCGCTTCTTCGGCCAGCCGCTCATACGCATCCCGTCCATCGTCTTTCCCCGCGCCAAATTGATCGCGGAACCATCGCAACGAGAGCCCTGCGCCCTGGGTCACTCCCATTACGTGCCAGCGATTCGGTAGCGCGTGGCAAAACGTATGGATGCGTCCTTCCGGCTCCAACACCGGGGCGCTGGTCGCGGCAAAAACGACGCCCGATGTGCCAATCGTCGCGCTGACTGCTCCGGGCTGGACGATTCCCATTCCCACCGCGCCGGCTGCCTGGTCCCCCGCACCCGCGCAAACGGGAATTCCTGCACGTAACCCCGTCTGCTGCGCCCCCTCTTTATGGACATGCCCGCTGATTTCTTGCGACTCATACACTCGCGGCAGAAGTGCCTCGTCGAGCTGTGAAATTTCCAGCATCGGTTGCGACCAGCGCCTTTGTGCCACATCGAACATCAGCGTTCCCGATGCATCCGCCACATCGATGGCGCGGGCTCCGGTTAACCGGAAGCGGATGTAGTCCTTTGGCAGCATCAACGAACGCACGCGGGCCCACAACTGCGGCTCGTGCTTGCGCACCCACCAGATTTTCGGCAGTGTGAATCCGGTCAGCGCGGGATTCGCGGTCAGCTCAATCAGCCGCTTTGCGCCGACCTTTTCGGTGATCTCCCGGCATTCTTCTCCGGTGCGCTGGTCGCACCAGATGAGCGCCGGCCGCACTACTTGGTCCTGCGCGTCCAGCAGCACCAGCCCATGCATCTGCCCCGTCAAGCCAATCCCGGAGATTTCCGACGCCGGCGTGCCACTCTTCTGCAAACATGCCTTGACCGCCTGGCATGCTGCCCTCCACCAATCTTCCGGCGATTGCTCGGCCCAGCCGATGTGCGGCGAGCTCATCGGTTGGTGTTCGGCCGTGGCGGAACTGATAACTCGGCCGCGCGTGTCGATCAAGACCGCTCGCGTCCCACCGGTACCAACGTCTATTCCGAGAATACTCATCTGTCGGGGCTGCTGTTGCTCTGCGATCAGCGCGCAGAGAATTGATAAACGGTTGTGGAGTGGAATTCGCTTCCGGGATTCAGAGTGGTTGTCGGAAACTTCGGCTGGTTGGGCGAATCCGGAAAATGCTGCGTCTCCAGGCAAAGCGCCGCATTCCGCGGGTAGGCGATTCCACCCTTGCCCTTGAGGGATCCATCCAGAAAATTCGCGGTGTAAAACTGCACGCCGGGTTCGGTGGTCGAGACATGAAGCACGCGCCCGCTGCTCGGGTCGTAGACTTCCGCGGTAACCTTCAACCCCTTCTTATCGCCATCGATTACAAAATTGTGATCGTAGCCATGGTGACCGAGTTTCAGCTGTTCATCGTCCGCGTTGATTCGCTCGCCCACCTTATGCGCCTTCAGAAAATCAAACGGCGTTCCCACCACCGATTTCAATTCTCCCGTGGGGATCAAGGTTGCATCGACGGGGGTGAACCGCGAGGCGTTCAACTTCAATTCGTCGTTCAGAATCGTCCCGTTGCCCTGCCCGGCCAGATTGAAATACGAGTGATTCGTCAGGTTCAGCACCGTCGGTTTGTCGGTGCTCGCCGTATAGTCGATCTTCAGCTCATTCCCGCTCACCGTGTACTTCACTGTGACTGACAAATTCCCTGGAAAGCCTGATTCTCCATCTTTGCTTAGATACTTTAGTTCCACACCGTCGGCAATGATCTTTCCCGTCCACAGTTGGCTGTGGAACCCGTCTGGTCCGCTATGCAGCGTATTGTCTCCATCATTTTTCGGCGTGTTATATTCCTTGCCATCCAAAGTAAACTTCGCGTGCGCGATACGGTTCGCATACCGCCCGACAATCGGGCCGAAGAACGGATTGCCCTTCCCATGGTTCGCTTCGTAGTACTGCGCAGGCTCATCGAACCCGAGCACTACATCGGCAACCTTGCCCGTGCGATCCGGCGTCTTGATCGAAAGCACGTACCCGCCATAATTCATCACTTGTACTTCGATTTTCTCGCTCTTCAGCGTATAAATCTCGACCGCCGACCCATCCGGCAATTTCCCGCCACTGCGCTGGGTTACTTCCGTTTTAGCCATCGCTATCCCCGACATAACTGCGCAAACTAGCAGCACCACACCTGATTTGAAGTGTCTCATGAAGCCTCGCTTGCACACATTCTATGGTGACTGACCACGTCATACAACCCATCCTTCCACAATCCTTCGTTATTTTCCCGCTTGTCCCTTCGGCATCATTTCCATCGTCCAAATCGCCGCAGGACGCATGTACATCGATGCCCGGTAATCCCCGGTGATGTCCCACGCTTCCGGCGTTCGGAACCAATAACCCTTTGTTTCGTAGCTGGTGTGATACACGCCCCACAGCGTGCGATACGCCTGATCGGTCATCCCGTCGCTCACCATCAACCCGGCGACCGCCATCGTCGTTCCCGTCCACACCTCGCGTACTTGCTGGTTATCCTTCAGCGTGATCAGCTTGCCATCGGGTGCGATTCCATTGACCGCACCCATTTTCCCATCCGCGAATTTCATCACGTTGAAATCGAATATCTTCTGCAGCGCGCTGTGCTGCATCTGCTGCGGCACCAGGTCGCCCAAGCCCGTCAAATTCGCGTACCATTGCCCCGCTAACTGATCAGCCTGAATGTTGTCTTTGTAATCGCTGAGCGTGTCGTAGCGAAAATACTCACCGTTCCAAAGCTTCTTGATGTAACTCGCCTGGCACTTCAAGAATAGCTGGTGGTATTCACTGGCGGACTTGGTATCTCCCAGTTTTTTCGCCATTTCCTCTGCCGCGCGCAGAGATGCCAGCCATAATCCGCCGGAATACGCGCTTTCCCCGCGCACCACCCATTCGTCATACGTTTGATCTGGATATCCCTGGTTCTCCGGAATGCCATCGCCGTCGGTATCGAACTGCTTCAGATAAGCGATCGATTCGCGCACCGCCGGCCATGTATATTTCAAGAACTCCGTATCGCTGGCTCCGGAAAGCGCGAAGTCCCGGTACACCAGCAAAACGAATTTCGGGTTCAGGTCTTTCCAGCCATTCGTGTCTTGCCAACTGAACTGGTTGATCTGCTGGAACGGGTCCTCGTTCGGCACGCCCAAGTCATGCGGAACCGCTCCCTTCGCTTTGCGGATGCGGTATTGCGCCGTTCCGGTTTCCTGCGTCTTCCAGGTCCACATCATGCGCTCGCGCGACTCCTGCGGCACCGTGTCTGCGATTTCTTTCATTACGCCCTTTTCGATGTCCGGCCAGAATTTGATCAGCGGCATCGACCCATAGAAACGAACGTCGAGCGTTTCGTAAAACGGATAGTCGAAGCATTCCATGAACGAGTACGTGGGTGCCTGCTTCGCATTCGCCTCGATCGGCCTTCCCCAGAAAGTCCCGCCGTCGGCCAGCGGATACAATTCGTTGAACAACATGCCGCGATACCACAGCGGTTTGCTCTCGTCGTTCGCATAGGGAGCCTGCCACGCATCGATCGCGGCGCTCCATGCGCTCGCGTTGTTCAACGCATCCTTGGCAATGGCCCAGGCGTTCAGCCCGCTGGTACCGTAATAATCCGTATAGCGCCGGTACCATTTCCGGCCCGAACCAAACTCAACCACCGGCAAGTCCCACGCGATCACCATCGGAACAATTTTCTTTTCTCCGGGCGCCAAGGTGAAGCGCAGCGCAATTGCGCCAGCGAGTGGTTCACCGCTGCTGGTCCACGAATCTTTGTTGTTCGCCAGCTTGCCGTCTTGCGCGAATGGTTTCCAGACTTCCTCGCCTGAACCCGCGGGATCAAACGTGGTTTGATACGTCAGTTCCACGCCCGGTTCCGCCACGCTGGCAATTACGAATTGCCCATCCCAATCCTCCGTGATCTTTCCGATGTGATTCCGATCCAGCACAATTCCTTGCATGTCCCGGTTCGGCCCCAGAGATTCGCTCTTCATGCGATTAAAATTCCCTTCGTTCATCGCATCGCTCAAGTCCCGCCGGTAGGTGCGAAACCAGCCAATCATGTTTTCCCAAGACAGCATCACCGCCACCGTCACCGGCTTGTTTGTCGGATTT
>Ga0335085_10014130_pt1 | contig 11670 bp, 14 predicted proteins | sample Lox_Sample_45_FD_206712 | JGI IMG/M metagenome (GOLD analysis project Ga0335085, IMG submission 206712) | Soil microbial communities from Loxahatchee National Wildlife Refuge, Florida, United States - Lox_Sample_4.5 | ecosystem: Environmental > Terrestrial > Soil > Wetlands | place: USA...
GACTGCAACAGCGAGAACGCCCCGACGCCCGCCGCGAGCACCGCGAACGTCACCTGATAGCGCGTGCGCCGCGCAGCCTCCATGCCAGGACCCTCCTCAGAACCGGAATCGCTTGTCCGGTTCTGAGGATAGCCCTGCGCGTCAGCGTCCGCCGAGCCTGGTCTTACCGTCGAGCAGTTCCCGCGCGATCTCCACGCGGCCGGAGCATGCCGGCCATGGTCCAGCCGGACGGCACGACCGGCTGCTTCAAGCCGCCCGTGTACATCGACGACGCCACGGTTGGAGCGCTGTGCCGCTGGCGAGTACGCCGCGTGGCGGAGATCGCCGCGGGTTAATAAGCGAGCAGGTCGCGGGAACCGTGACAGCACTTAGCTCCGTCTTAGCTGTGACCGCGCCTCAAGGTGGTGTTCGATGCGACGCCGGTGATCGTGTTATCTCAGGCGGGTGCTTCCGGAACCGGGGGCGGCTGGGCCCATGCCAGGAGGTCTTCCGGGCTCGCGGTCCACGGCAGGAAGCGTTCCAGGGCGGCACCGTGTGGGGGCTTGCCGTTGTTGCGGCCGCATTCGTCGAGGTAGGCGGTGAGGTAGGTGACCGGGTTCAGGCCGGCCATGCCGATGGTGCGGTGACGGTCCAGATCCTGGCGGCGTTCCGGGCGGTGTCGCCGTTGCGGGAGCCGCCGGCGTTCTTCCTGGTCACGACAGGCCCGCGGATTTGACGCTCGACGATATTGTTATCAAGGCCGATCATCGGGTACTCGCGGTGCGCGGTGAGCCCGTCCCACTCGCGGTCCAGGGTCGCGAGGGCCTTCTTCGCCGGTTTCTGCAGGCCGGGGGCGGCCATCTGCTTCTTGCGGCCGGTGTCGATCACGGCGATCGCGTCGTCCCAGGCCCTGTATGCCTTCTCCAGCCTCGCCGTGGCCGGCTCCCCGTCCCCGGCAGCAGGCGCTCGGGGCCCCTGCCAGGCGGCCGTGAGCTGCTCGTGGGCTGCGTAAAGGGCCCGGATGCGTTCCAGCCACTCGTCGGTCCAGTGCCTGAGCTGGACGGGGTTAGCGTCCCCGGCGCGGACTATGTGCCGGCGGACGTGAGCCCAGCACCAGAGGCTGACCAGGCGGTCGGCCTTCTTCCCGGCCGATTCGTAGACCTTGCAGAAGTCGCTGGAGATCACCAGCCTGCGTGGTTCCCCGTCCTCATCAGGCTCCAGCTGGCCGGTCTTCTCGTCGATGCCGGCGTGCCGGGCCAGGACGTGCCCGGAGCGGGTCGGGTCCATGACGAAGCACACGGTGTCAGCGCCGATGAATACCCGCAGCCACCATCTGGCCGGGCCGGTCCCGTCTTCAGGGGCGAACACCCGCCAGGTCGTCTCGTCCGCCTGCAGGTGCCACGATTCCCGGTTCCGCGCCCGCTGGTGGCCGCGCCCCGCTGGTTCGCATAGGCCAGGCACAGCCGCTCGGCCGCCAGCTTCGACACCCCGTAGGGTGACAGGGGCAACGGCAGGTCACTCTCCTTCGAGGGCTTCCCGGTGCCTGGCCCGTAGACGCTGGACGACGAGGCGAACACCAGCCGGGGCACGTCGGTGGCGACACACGCCTCCAGCAGCCTCTGGGTACCCAGGACGTTACAGGCCAGGTAGTCGCCGAACCGGTCACCCCACGACCTCCGCACGCCCGGCAAGCCCGCCAGGTGGAACACCGCCCGGACGCCCTCGCACACCATCGCCAGGTCCCCGCCCCTGACGTCACCCGCCACGAACTGGAAGCGAGGATCGCCGATCAGCTCCGCCAGGTTCTCCCCGGCCACCGGGTCGCTTACCGGGGACCTGACATCAAGGCCCGTCACGGCCCACCCCAGGGACAGCAGCTCGGCCGCGAGGTGCGAGCCGATGAACCCGGCCACGCCGGTAATCAGTGCCCTTTCCATGTCACCTCCTGATTTGGGTTAAGGTCGAGTCGCTCGTTGCCGGAGCCCGGCCTGGTGTGGCCGGATTCCGTGCCGTTTGGCATGCCGTTCACCGGTGGGATCCGCCCTGCGGCAATTCGCCGTCGGCCGGGACGGCTGGGGATAGGGAACTCGGCCCAGACGCACTTCCCCGGCCCGGAAGAGGCGTGGTACCAGCCCCACCGGGCGCTTGTGAGTTCATGGACCAGGTCAAGGCCCCGGCCGCTCTCGTCGGTATCGCCAGCGCTCTTGCGGGCTGGCACGCCGTCGGCTTCATCCCAGACTTCAGCGACCAGACCAGGACCGCCTCGCCGACGAACAGCCTGACCTGGATCACGGGTATGCGCCCGTCGAAGGCGGCGGGGTGCCCGTCGGGGCCGACGGACGCATTGACCGCGTTGGCGGTAAGCTCACTGACCACGAGCTCGACGGTGTCCGTCAGCTCGCTCAGCCGCCACACGGCGAGCGTGCCCCGTACATGGCCACGCGCGGTGGCCGGCGCGGTTCGCAGGGCACCCAGCGGCGGCAGAACACTCGCCGCCAGCCAGGCCGCAGGCTGGCCGCTCACCGCGCACCCCTAGCGTCGGTTGCGGCGGTCTTCTCGCGGATGAGCATCAGGCGCCTGCCTGTACCCGCGATGACGGCGAGACGGGATCCGGCCGCCCGGCCGTGGCCGAGGTGCGCCCGCGTGGGAATGACGACCCCGTAGCTGGGCTCCATGGTGAGCACGTCGAGCAGACCGGTGAAGCCGGGTGCCTGCACAGTGTCGTCGCCAGTGTCGGTGAACACCGCCGCGAGCGTCAGCTCGTGCTGCTCGCAGTACCCGGCCAGTGCCCTGCTGAGCGCGACGCGGCGGGTCCGGCCCGCTGCGGTCAGGAGCAGGTAGCCGTAGACGACCGGCCCCGGCACCTGCCGCTGCTCGGTAATGAGCCCCATGTGCTTCCCTCCCGCCTGGCGAGGTCTCTGCCATTGAGCATCCGGGTTGGCGCAGACGCGGCCAATGACCACGTGTAGTACTTCCGTTGCACTTTCGGTGCAGCGTCCGGGAGGATCGTGCTTGCATGGAAAGCAGAAGGGAGGCGGTTCCCGGTGAGCACTGTGCAACTGTGGACCGGGCGCGAGACCCGTGCCCTGCGCGGGGCGCTGCGGCTGAGCGTCCGCGCGTTCGCCGAGCACCTGGGCGTCGCCCCGCGCACAGTGTCGAAATGGGAGCGCCTCGGCGAGGCGACCCGGCCCTACCCTGACACGCAGGCCATCCTGGACACCGCGCTGCAACGGGCGACAGCAGAGGCACAAGCCCGGTTCCAGGTCCTGCTGGCCGACACCCCGTACGGCCCGCCGTTGCCAAGGCAAGCCCCGTCAGCCTGGGACTTCGAGACCTGGGCGGATGACCTAGAGCGGGCCGTCATCGCACTGTCCCGGCAGGACTTCACCACCTCGACCATGCTCACCGGGCGTTGGCTGGCCCGGTTCCCGGCCGGGCAACTGGACGCCAGGGGCCTGTACCTGCACGCCCGGTCCCTGACCCTGCTCGGCGACGCGCACCGCGACCAAGGCAAGCTGCGAGGCCCGGAGTCCGCCATGAGCTCCTACGGCCGGGCGCTGTCGCTCTACGGCGAACTAGACATCCCGCGCCGCGCCGCGCAGATCGAACTCTCCCTGACCGTCGTGTCCGAGATGGGCGGCGAACTCCAGACCGCAGCCCGCGGCTACGCGCGGCTCGCCGACGACGAGCGGCTCAGCGACCGGGACCGAGCCCGTTCACGGCTGTGGATCGGGACCGCACTGAGCAAGGACGGCGAGCACGCGCACGCCACGTCCGAAATGAGCGAGGCAGCCCGCGAGTTCGAGGACCTCGACGAAGCCGAGGACTGGTCAGTCGCCCACCAGAAGCTCGCCCTCGCCTACCGCGGCGCCGGGAACCTCACCGAGGCCCAGCGACTCATCACCATCGCCGGGGCCAGCGGCACCGCCGGGACGCCGATGCAGAAGGTCCGCCTGTCCACCGCCCAGGCCCATATCCTGCTTTCCGACACCGGAACTCGCGCCCAGGGACTGGCCATGCTCGATGAGACCGCCCGGCTCGCGCTGGACAGCGGGCTGTCGCACCAGTTGCGGTCCATCGAGTCTATCCGCATGGGCGCACTCGCAGAGGCCCGGTGATGCCCCTGGCAGAGAGGAAACCGTTGAGCACCGCACACGCCGCCAGCAGCCAGCATCACGCCGACGCCCAGCTGATCTGGGACTTCCACCAGCTCGGGCACCAGCTACGGCCCTGCTCAGCCGGGATCGGGCTGGGCAGCCACGACCTGGGAGTCGCGACGCTCGCCGCCGACCTGTACCTGGCAGGACTGTTCCCGGTGCTGGTGTTCTCCGGCGGCAACAGCCCCACTACAGCGGACGTGTTCCCGCGCGGCGAGGCCGTCCACTACGCCGAGCACGCCATCGCCCTCGGCGTCCCGGAAAATGCCATCATCATCGAGCCGCGCGCCGCCAACACTGGGCAGAACATCGACTACTCCCGCGACGTGCTCGCCGCAGCCGCGATACCCGTCACTTCGGTGATGCTGATCTCCAAGCCCTACATGCAGCGCCGCGCCTACGCCACCATCCGCAAGGCGTGGCCGGAGGCCGAACCAGTGTGCGCGTCGGAGGACATCACCTTCGACGAGTACCTGAAGTCCATCGGCGACGACAAGCTCGTCATCGACATGCTCGTCGGCGACCTCCAGCGCGTCATCGAATACCCCGCTCATGGCTTCGCCATCGCCCAAGACGTCCCCGCCGACGTCACGGACGCCTACCAGCGGCTGATCGCCGCCGGATACGACAGCCGCCTCATGAAGGAGTACAGCCATGGCAGGAATGCTGTGCGCCATCCACCAGCCCAACTTCCTGCCCCGCCTGTCCACCCTCGCCAAGATCTACGCCGCCGACATCTGGATCATCCTTGATGACGTCCAGTTCACCCGCCGCGACTACCAGCACCGCTGCTACCTCGCCCCGGCCCCGGACGCCCACCTGCCCGGCCGGTGGCTGACGCTCCCCGTCCACCTGCCTGGCGGCCGGGCGACCCTGATCAGGGACGTCCGGCTCGCGGGGCCCGCCAGCACCCCGAAACGGACTGCAAGCATCCTGCGGCAGTATTGCCGGCGCGCGCTGTACCGTTCCGGTGTCCTGGACCTGATCCCCGGGATCGAGGAAGCGATCGTGGGCACCGGACAACTCGCCTACGTCAGCGAGCACACCACGATCGCCCTGCTCCGCCTCTTGAACTGGCCCGGCACCGTCTGCCGCAGCAGCGAAATCCTGGCCCGCGCAGGCCGTTCCGAGCGGCTCGCCGACCTCACCCGCGCCGTCGGGGCTACCACGTACCTATGCGGAACTGGGGGCAGCCGCTACCTCGACCACGCCCCCTTCGCCTCACTCGGACTCACCGTCACGATGTTCGCCCCGCCGCAGCACCTTGCCGACCTTCCCCCCGACGATGCCCGCCGGGCATCCGTCCTGGCAGACCTTGCCGCTGCGGGACCAAAACGGCTCTCCGCCATCATCCGCGAACACGCGCGCCTGTCCATGGACGATTGGAACAGCCAGCAAGCCCGGCATCTCGACCCTCGCACGGCCAAGTCGGCCTAGCTTTGTGGCTGGCGACCCGGCCGGCCCGTGGACTGACGGACTCCGAATCCGTGTTCGCTAATGAAGTACCTCGATTAATGGACATTCATGCGCGAGATCCCAGATCCGTGCGACCGCGATGGCATGGATGCCGCCTAACACCGGCCAAGGCAGCAGGCATCGGCGAAGTCCGCGATGGGCACCCTGCTGGTTGCGGTGGCCAGGTCGGCGCGGGCCGGCGCCGGGTGGCGTCTGGCTGGGCTGAGACTCCGTGGTGGCCGCCGGCGCGGCGCTGCGGGACGCCGTCTGGCGCTGTGGCCGAGGCCGAAGGAGCCGCTCAGCGTGGTTGCGGTATCCGGTGGCCGGGGCGGCTCGCCAGTCGCGGTTCCGGAGCGGCTGCCAGCTGGTGGCCGTATCCGGTGGTGCTCCGGAACCGCGACTGCCCGAAACCCCGTCATGCTCACCGTGGGTGGCCGGGGCAAGTGGCCGGGGTCACCGGGCTGGTGCGGGCCCGCGCCGGCCGGGCGGCGGTACCGGGGGCTGCCGTGACCCGGAAACCCGGGCTCCTGTCGGCCACGCAGGCAACGGGTACACCGAGCCGTTAACTAATGACAAACCCCGCCGAGACACCGCCGAGGCGGGACGGCCGACATTGAGTGGCCGGGCCATCGCGCCAACAGAGAAGGCCGCTCGGGAAGTACCCCAGGTGGGGCCGCCGACGGCCGCCAGGCGCGCGGCAGCGCTGCGGGCAGCATCGGCCTGGAGCTTACGCTGCTGAGTAGCGCGCAGCCGGGCGACCGCCTGAGCCAGGCCGACGAGCGCGATGATCAGACCGCGGCGTGCGGAACTTCGCCGATGGACGGGAGCGCAGGCCGCGAGCAGGTAGGACGCGGTGCGGAGCATAGCTCCCAGCGGACTCGCGGCCGGAGATCGACTCCAAGGGGCTCGGGCAGCCCTGTTCAGTCCTTCGGCCGCCCGGCGCAACTCGGGATTGCCGGTGGCTTCAGCTGCAGCCACTAGCAGGTCAGCTGCGGCGTATGCGATGTCGGCTCGACCGGATCGCGCGCTACCGATCTTGGCGGCAGCCAGTTGAGCGACCGCAACCGCGTGCGCGTAGATCTGGCCGGCATCAACCCCGGCGAACATATCGGCGCCGGGCGGGGCACCGGTCCTCCCCTCCCGCCAGCGGGCGCGCAGCTCACCGAGTCGCAATGCAGGGGTGAGTGTGCCATCCCCGAACCAGACCGGTTGCCCTGATCTGTCAGTCAAGCCGGGCAAGGTCACGGCGTAACCGGTCATCCGAGCGGCGAGCTACTCCAACGGCCAGGGCTCATGTGTCGAGACGGCCAGCAGCGCCGCCACCGTCGCTGTCCGCGACACCACCGATCGTGACGACGGAACACTATTGTTTAGTGCCGACGCCTGGCGAGAGTTCACCGACGGCCTGAAGTAGCAGCAGGCCGATACCGACCTATCAGAGTAGAGGGCTCCCCTTTCGAGGGCAGCCCCTGCCGTTCACGCGAAAACCGTCGGCCGGAGGCTCCGACTCAGCCAGATGACCCGAAACTCCGGGCCAACGGACTGCCACCGACTCGATGACCATTCGCCTCGGCCAGCAATGGGCTGACCAACTCGGCCACCTTGGGCCGGGACAGGCCGAACGCGGTCGCAAGCTGGCGCTGCGACAGCGGCGCTTCCGCGCAGTCGCGGGCGTGAAGGTACGCCTGGACGACCGCCTCCTCGGCCGTCGCCGCCACGCCATGCGGACACTGGCTCGCCGGGACCACCACGCCCGCAACCATATGGTCACTGTTGATTCCCGTCGGCTGCGGCCTCGACAGCGGTTAGCATCTCGGCCGCGCGGGCGCTCAGCAGCTCACGCTCCTTGTTGCCGCCCTCGACACCGACCAGCCACCGCTGAATCGCGTGAATCGCGCCCCATGTTTGCAGGCTCTCCGCCAGGCAGATGTAAGTGAGCACGTAATCGTCGTCGAGGTCAAACGCGATCTCATGCGGAGAGCGGGCGGCGGCGCGGGCGATGATCCCCGCGACCGCAGCGGCCTGGGGCCTGCGGCTCGAATCCGGCGACACGGTATACCGCCCGCACGGCTGGCGCCGCGAGTGCCTGGCTCTCGGTCTCGAACGGTCCGTGATCATTCACTGGGTCGGGCACTGGGTCTCCAATTGTTGGATCGGCTGGGCCAGGCCCGCCCCCGGTTCGCGACCGGCGGCGGGCCGATCGCGGTTAAGGGGTCTTCTCGGGTATGCCAAAAGCCCGCAGAGCGGCAGCCATGCGGGTGGCGTCAGTGGCAGAAATCAGGCGCGGGACACGGCGATCGGCCGCCTCGCGGAGGCGAAGAAAGCCAGGATTATCCGGCGGGCAGAAACCCGCGGAACGGCGGTCCCGTCGCGCTGCGGCGGAACTGTGACGGAACTGAGCCTGGCGACCGCCGCTGCGGCCCAGTTCACAGACCTGGGAGGGGGTGAGCCGGCCTGTAGGCCGGGTTCTGTGCCCTCGCGTTGCCGCGAGGCGACGGTCATCCATCTAGGGCTGCCGTTGCCGGCAGTCTCGTGCGGTCTACCCGCGAGCATCGGGCGGGCAGCCCTCGAACGCTCGCGCAGGCATCCCGGCCGGAGCCGGGATGCCCTCTTGACCTTGCTCCGGGTGGGGTTTACCAGCCGCCGCAGTCACCTGCGGCGCTGGTGGTCTCTTACACCACCGTTTCACCCTTACCTCCGGCCAAGGCCGGGGGCGGTCTGGTTTCTGTGGCACTTTCCCGCGGGTCGCCCCGGGTCGGCGTTACCGACCACCCTGCCGTGTGGAGCCCGGACCTTCCTCACCGGGCCGCGAGGCCCGGCGCGACCGCCCGGCCGACTCACCCGGACAAAGGATACAGCCGGCCAGCGGAGGCTCGGCTCAGCGCGCGGCACGCGACGTGGCAAAGCGGCGATACCGGCAGGTTCGCGGTGTCAAGGAAAAATCGGGCGACCACAAGGGGTAAATATTTAATCACATGTGGGGCGTGTTACAAAAGAGACGTCACCAACGTGGGGTGCGTCGCAGTACTTGCGGCCATTCGGCCGGGATTGCCCGATTTCACGAGATCCGGTGCGTGACTTGTGGTGCTGACTCACGGCGCGCCGTCCTCCCGGCTCATTCCACGACTCATCTTTCGCGTGAGGAGCACGGTCATGACTGGCACCAACTCGATCGTCTTGGAGCCCGCGGCCCAGCAGGTCGCCGATGCGTTCGGCAAGCCACCGTTCCTGTACGACATGTCGCCGTCCGACGCCCGGAAGGTCCTCGACGACGCGCAGTCCGCCAAAGTCAGCAAGCTCCCGGTCGACGAGGAGTGGATCACGGTCCCCTCTCCCGCGGGCGACGCCAAGGTCCGCATTATCAAGCCGCAAGGCGCTACCGGCATGCTGCCGGTCATCGTGTACATGCACGGCGGCGGCTGGATCCTCGGCAACGCCGCGACGCACGACCGGCTGGTGCGGGAACTCGCCGTCGGCGCCCGCGCGGCGCTGGCGTTTGTGGAGTACCCCAACTCGCCCGAGGCCCGCTACCCGGTCGCGATCGAGCAGGGATACGCAACCGCCCAGTGGATCACCAAGCACGGGGCGTCCAAGGGCCTGGATGCCAGCCGCATGGCGGTGGCCGGCGAATCGGTGGGCGGCAACATGACGGCCGCCCTCGCGCTGATGGCCAAGGAACGCGGCGACGTCACCTTCGTGCAGCAGTCGATGTACTACCCGGTGACGGACGCGGCCATGGACACCGCTTCCTACGAGCAGTTCGCCACGGGCTACTACCTCAGCCGCAAGGAGATGGAGTGGTTCTGGGACGCCTACACCACCATCCCGGCTCAGCGCCGTGAGATCACGGCGTCGCCGAACCAGGCCACGGTCGCGCAGGTCTCCGGGCTGCCGCCGACCTACCTGTGCGTCGACGAGGCCGACGTGCTGCGCGATGAGGGAGAGGCGTACGCCGCCAAGCTGCGCTCAGCGGGAGTCCCGGTGACGACCGTGCGGTTCGACGGCACCATCCACGACTTCATGCTGCTCGACGCACTCCGCGAGACCCGCGCGGCGCGCGCCGCGGTCGATCAGGCCACCGCCTTCCTGCGCGCCGGACTCGGCACCGGGTGATGTAGCCGGCGCTGGACGCGAAGCCACCACCCGTTCTGTAGCGGCAAAAGGGGTCGCGGCGCGGACCGCGGCCCGCGCCGCGACGGCAGCCACTGGACAGTGCGCTACCTGTTGCGCCACCGCGGCGTGCGCTTGGCGGCGAAGGCGGCTACCCCCTCGATCATGTCCTCGCTGGTCATCAGCTCATCGAGGGCAGATGAACGGTGCGTCACCGCGTCGATCACGTCCGGGATGCCTCTGGTCTCCGCCATGACCTGCAGCGACAGCCGGACCGAGGTGGGCGAGCCGTCGAGGATCTCGGCGGCGAGCGCGCGGGCGCCGTCGAGCGCCTGGCCCGCCTCCGTCACCCGGTTGACCAGGCCGTATCCCAGCGCCTCAGCGGCGGTGATGCGGCGGCCGGTGAGGATCATCTCGGTCGCGACCTTCCGCGGGACGGTACGCGGCAGCCGGATCAGGCCGCCCGCGCCCGCGATCAGGCCGACCTTGACCTCGCTGAGCGCGAACTGGGCGGTCGCGTCGGCGACGACGAGGTGGCAGGCGAGCGCGATCTCGGTGCCGCCGCCCATCGCGAAGCCGTTGACCGCGGCGATCACCGGCTTCGGCATGTCGCGGCGGGAGGTGAGACCGGCGAACCCGTTCCGCGGCACCTACATCGGCTTGCCTGACGCGGAGTACACCAGGTCGTTGCCCGCGCTGAACGCCTTGTCACCGGCCCCGGTGAGGATCGCCACCCACAGGTCGTCCGCGGCGAAGAACGAGCTGAACACGTGGTCGAGCTCGTCGTTGGCCATCGGGTGCAGGCTGTTGCGCGCCTGCGGCCGGTTGATGGTGACCTCGAGCAGGTGGCCGTCGCGCCGCACCAGCACATGCTCGTACCGTTCGCGCAGTCCGAGAGGCTCGGCGGGGAAAAGCTCATCCATCCGCTCCCGGCTGGTGGTCACTCGGTTTCCTTGTCCGAACGACTTCGTGTACACCCGCCCCCCGATGGGCTCCCCCGTGGTGAGCAGGCCGAGCAGGTCGTCATCATCGCCCTTGGCGATGAAGCGCCGCCCGTCGGCCTCCAGCCGGCCGACGACGATGCCGGTGCGCCTGCCGTCACGCGCGTGCTTGACCGTGTAGGTCTCGATGGTGGCCCAGCCGTCGGCGTTCAGCGCCTGCTCTGGCGCCGCAAGGCCGACAGCGGACAGGCCCTGGTAGCCGGGGTCGTCGAGACGCTCCGAAGCCTGACCGACGCCGACGATGACGGGGGTGCGCGGGTCGAGTTCCTGCGTCACAGCAGTCCCCCGAGCTCCGCGATCCGCTGCTCGCACTCGGCGATCATCTGGCGGGTGATCTCGGCGGCCGGCTGTACCGCGTCGAACGAGCCGACAACCTGGCCGATGAAGAACGACTCCAGGCGCAGCGCTCCCTCGTGGCCCGCGTCCGCGGCGGCATCGATCCGCTGCCACGCCTCGTTGACGAGCATCGGCTGCAGCGGCATCGGCAGCGGCGCGGGGCTGCCCTGCTTCTCCCACTCCTCGTGCCACGCGGTGCGCAGCTGGCGTGCGGGCTTGCCGGTGCGGGTCGGCGAACGGAGCGTGTCGGAACTGCCCGCGGCGATGAACTTGGACTTGAGCGCCTGGTTGGCGACGTCCTCCTCGCTGCACAGCCAGACGGAGCCGCACCAGACGCCGGCCGCGCCCAGGGCAAGCGCCGCGGCCATCTGCCTGCCAGACGCGATCCCGCCGGCGGCGAGCACCGGCCGGTCCCCCGCGATGTCGACGATCTCCGGGGTGAGCACCATGGTGGCGATCGTGCCCGTGTGCCCGCCCGCCTCGGTGCCCTGCGCGATAAGCACGTCCACGCCCGCCTCGATCTGCCGCCGCGCGTGCTTCGCCTGGCCGACGAGCGCGGCGACCGCGACCCCGTCCGCCTTCGCGCGGGCGACGAGGCCGGCCGGCGGGGTGCCGAGCGCGTTGGCGATCAG
>Ga0335085_10014131_pt1 | contig 11669 bp, 6 predicted proteins | sample Lox_Sample_45_FD_206712 | JGI IMG/M metagenome (GOLD analysis project Ga0335085, IMG submission 206712) | Soil microbial communities from Loxahatchee National Wildlife Refuge, Florida, United States - Lox_Sample_4.5 | ecosystem: Environmental > Terrestrial > Soil > Wetlands | place: USA: Florida...
AACGAAGACGGCGTTCCCAAGACGCCCAAATGGGCATCCACCAAGTGCGGAGTGCCGCCGTGGACCATCAAGGCCCTGGCCAGGGAGTTCGCCAAGAGAGTTACCTCCATCATCCACTACTTCGGCGGCTCCTTTATCAGGGGTCCCTTCTCTCATGAGCCGGCCCGGCTGGAATGCATTTTGCTGGGCATGCAGGGACTGGGCAAACCGGGTGTCTGGCAGTGGCAGATTACCTATGGCGGTATGCCTCGGGCCGAGGGCATCAAGAGCAATCGCTTCTTCAACCCGGCTATGCCCCCGCGCATCAGGATCCCAACCCGGACCAGCTCCGATGCCTGGGGAAAACAACTCATTCCCAAGACCCTGATTCAGGAAGCCATCTTCAAAGGCAAGCTGGTCTTCCACGGCGCCGGTGGCCAGGAATCGCTCACCGATGACCAGTACGTGCGCTACGACTATCCGATTGCCAAGGAAAAAGGCGGAACGAAGTTCCACATGATCTGGAGCGACACCCCTTGCCGCATCACCTGTTGGAATCACGGCAATTGGACCATCGACTCCTATCGCTCACCGGAGATCGAGACCTACATTGTCCAGCATCCGTGGCTCGAGAACGACACGATGTACGCCGATCTCATCCTGCCTTCCAACACCACGCTTGAGGTTGAGGACATCGTCACCAACACCCGGCAGGGTCCCCACTTCCAGTCGATGTGGATCCAGGAGCAAGCCTGCCGGCCCATTGGCGAGTCCATGAGCGACTACGAGGTGGTAGTCGAGATCGCGAAGAAGCTGGGCATGGCAGATGCGTTCACCGAGTGCAAGGACCTGCGGACGCTGCAGAAAGAGATCTTCGACGCCATGGAAGGCACGCACTTCATGAGCTTCGATGAGTTCATTGACAAAAAATACCTGGTCTTCCCTACCGCGAAAGATTGGGATAAGGACACCATCGGTATCCGCCCGTTCTGCGAAGATCCGGAAAAGCATCCGCTGGACACTCCCACGGGCAAGCTGGAGTTCTACTCCGAGAAGCTGGCAACGGCCTTCCCGACCGACAACGAGCGGCAAGGCATTCCGAAGTGGTTTGAGCGCACCGAGACGCACGACGAGGCTCTCTCAAGCGAGCGAGCCGACATGTTCCCGCTGCTGCAGATGTCGAACCACGGCCGGTGGCGGACGCATGCCCAGTGCGATGACATTACCTGGACGCGCGAAATTCCCACCTGCAAGGTGCATGGCTTCGACGGCTACAAGTACGAACCTTGCTGGATCAACCCGAAAGACGCCGCGGCCCGTGGCATCAAGGACGGCGACGTGGTCAAGGTGTTCAATGAGCGCGGCATCGTGCTCTGCGGCGCCCGGGTGTGGGAACGAATGATGCCCGGCGTCGTTTACATCGACCATGGTGCTCGTCACGATCCCATTGGTCCGAAGATCGACAGAGGCGGCGCCATCAACGCCATCTCACCGCATGGGCTCACTTCAAAGAACGCATGCGGTCAAGCAACGAGCAGTTACCTGGTGGAATGCCAGAAGGTTACCGGTGAAGATTGGGACAAGTGGCGTCGCGAGTATCCTGAGGCATTCGCTCGCCCGTACGACCACGCCGCCGGGCTTCGCATGGATGCCTGGATCGAGGAGGAAGAGGCGAAATGAAAGTTTTTGTTACCGATATAGGAATTTGTAATGGATGTTACAGTTGCCAGATTGCGTGCAAGGACGAGCATGTGGGTAACGATTGGTCTCCAATCGCCAAGCCTCAGCCCGACACCGGCCAGTTCTGGCTGCGCCTGACCGAGCACATCTGCGGGACCGTTCCGAAGGTGAAGATGCATTATGTGGCGCGCATGTGCGGGCATTGCGGCAGCGCGTCCTGCATCAAGTCGTGCCCTGATGACGCCATCTACAAGCGCAGCGATGGGCTGGTGATCATCGACCCCGAGAAATGCACCGGCTGCAAGGCCTGCGTGGATGCCTGCGAGTACGAAGCGATCTTCTTCAACGAGGACCTCAATATAGCGCAGAAGTGTACCGGGTGCGCTCACCTTCTCGACGGAGGCGAGTGGAAGGTGCCGCGTTGTGTGGACTCCTGCCCCACTGAGGCCATCAAGTTCGGCGAGGAATCGGAGTTGAAAGACCTGATCGCCAAAGCCGAGGTTCTGAAGCCGGAATTGAATGCCAAGCCACGGGCCTATTACCTGAATATGCCCAAGAAATTTATCGCCGGCACCGTATATGACCCGATCAAAGAAGAGGTCATCATCGGGGCCACCTGCACCCTGACTGGACCCAAGGCGGGCACTGCGACTACTGTGACAACCGACGCCTTCGGGGATTTCTGGTTCCACGGGCTGGCTGACGGCGACTATGACTTGACCATTCAGGCCAAAGGGTTCGCTGCCAAGTCCCTCGCCAAAATTAACACGGAGAAAGACGTGAACCTGGGCGACGTTCCGCTAGCCAATAACTAAGAGAAGGATATCCGCTTGACTTGAGCGGAGCCGGAGTAAGAAATCAGCCAGGTGGCTTTGCAATAGGAAACCCCACCTGGCTGATGTGTCTGAGTAGTGATCAGACCCAAGTTAGCCCCCAAGTTTCCCTCGATCGCTGGATTCACTCCGCGGGCTCATCCATCTAAACACGCCGCATCATACTTCAAGTCACAATCGCCGCCCCGCGATGCGCACTCCCCTTCCAACAGGTGGCGGCCTTGCCTTCAAGCCGTTCACCAACTCTGCGCGCGAGGGGTGCGCCTTAGCGGCGCCAGGACAAGCTCGTCATGGTCGCGTCACGCGAGTGTTCGGAATTTCCGTACCGCCCATTTCCGGGAAAAGCATAAGCGGTGCGCCAATCAGAAGGGGTTGGAAATAAAGGCGTTGCCCCAGAGGTGGAAGAGGAAACGCGTGTCAAATGAATCTCACTGTGGCTGGGTGTGCGCGCGAGCGGTCGCAAATGAAGCGGCCAGAGCGGGGTAGCACGTTTGGGTGATAAGGAAAAGCAGGTAAAGTACAAAGTATTTTCTAAAAAGCGGCAGCCCATTTGCCGATAGTGGCGCAGATACATACCTTCCCGTCTCAAGGGTGGTTCTGCCGCCAAGGGACGAGGCTCATTACGGGCGTGCATAAAGAGCGGTCATGGAGAATACCTGGACTGAAGACGATGAAACAATCCGAGAGTTCGTCGTGGAGAGTCACGAGAACCTCGAACGGCTCGATCGAGACCTCGTTGAGCTTGAGAAGCATCCTCACGATTCGGCACTGTTGAGCAGCGTCTTTCGCACCTTTCACACGATCAAAGGTTGCTGCAGCTTCCTGGCCTTCCCACACCTTGAACAGATTGCCCATCAGGCAGAGAACCTTCTGAGTCAGCTTCGCGACGGGAAAAGGGAGCTGAACCCCGAACTTATCTCTCTGATTTTGGAAACGGTAGATGCGACTCGTCGTGTACTGGCAACCGTCGAAACGACAGGCCATGAAGGAGACGTGCGATTTGAAGAACTGGTCGGACGTCTGCAACAGACCGCGCAGGCGCCTGCCACCACTGCCGCCAAGCCGGAGACATCTGCTCCCCCTGCCGCGAAAACGGCGGAAGAAAAGCCGATTGCGTCTCCCCAACAGACTGCACAGGCGCCTGCCACCACTGCCGCCAAACCGGAGACATCTGCTCCCCCTGCCGCGAAAACGGCGGAAGAAAAGCCGATTGCGTCTCCCCAACAGACTGCACAAGCGCCTGCTCCCGCTGCCGCCAAACCGGAGATACCCGCTCCCCCTGTCGCGAAAACGGCGGAAGAAAAGCCGATTGCGACTCCCCAACAGGCCGCGCAGGCACCTGCCCCAGTTGCCGAGAAGCTGGTAGATATCGAGCCTGGCAAATCCTTAAAAGTCGAAAAGCAGCCCGTGGAAGTAGTACCGGAAGGAGAAAAACTCCAGACCGGAGAAATCCCGAAGAGTGAATCGAAGGACGACAAGGCCATAAAAGCGAAAAGCGAAGCCGATGACAGCAAACCTCCCGCCGAAGAAGAGGTTTTGCGTTCCTCTGCGGCGGCCGACGCCAATATCCGTGTGGGAGTGGTCCTGCTCGATAAGCTGATGAACCTGGTTGGCGAGCTCGTGCTGACGAGAAATCAAATTCTCCAGACAAATCTCGAACGCGAAGACGCGATGCTGAACACGAGTTACCAGAGGTTGAATCTGATCACAACAGAACTGCAGGAACACGTGATGAAGACGCGGATGCAGCCCATCCGCACAGTTTGGGGAAGTTTGCCGCGCATCGTGCGCGATACGGCTTTGTCGCTGGGAAAACAGATCCAGTTAAAGATGGAGGGAGCTGACACAGAGCTGGATAGAACGATCATAGAAGCCATCAAGGACCCATTAGTTCATCTGGTACGTAACTGCTGCGACCATGGTATAGAACGCCCGGAGGTTCGCCTGGCAGCAGGCAAGCCTGCGGAAGGGACGATGACGCTCCGTGCTTATCACGAGGGTGGCCAGGTCACGATGGAAGTTAGCGACGACGGCGCCGGCATCGACGTGGAAAAGGTGAAACAGAAGGCCGTTCAAAATGGTTTCATCCGCAGTGAAGTTGCCGAAAAACTCAGCGACCGCGAGGCAGTCAATCTGGTTTTTATGGCGGGAGTGTCAACTGCCGCATCCATTACGAAAATCTCCGGACGCGGCGTGGGCATGGATGTTGTAAAGACCCAGATCGAGAAGATTGGAGGAATTATCGATATCTTCACCCGTGCCGGTGAAGGCATGACCGTCAAGATACGCATTCCTCTCACCCTTGCGATTATTCCCGGACTGATTGTTACTTGCAGTGGCGAGCGTTTCGTCATTCCCCAGGTAAGCCTCCTCGAGCTCATACAACTTGATTCAGAAACTGGAGGCAAACATGTCGAATATGTTCATGACGCTCCAGTGTTCAGGCGCAGGGGTAATCTGCTTCCCGTTGTTTATTTGAATGAGGTGCTCGGCCTGCCGCGCAAAGCCGAAGGTGATGCCCGGAACATGGTCGTGCTTCAAGCCGAAGATATGCAATTTGGATTGATTGTGGACAGTATCAACGATACCCAGGAAATCGTTGTGAAGCCGCTGGGAAATCAATTCAAGGGATTGACCCTTTACGCGGGCGCGACCATCATGGGCGACGGCATGATCGCACTCATCCTCGATGTGCTCGGGATTGGCCAGCTTGCAGGACTTCTGCGAAAAGGCACTGAACGTTCCACTGAGACCAAAGCGCCTACTGCCAGCTCCACCGATGAGAAGCAAAGACTCCTCCTGGTCAAATCCGGTTCATTCCAACGAATTGCCATTCCTCTTTCCCTAGTCGCCAGGCTCGAAGAGTTTCCTCGCGAATCGATTGAAGTGGCGAGCGGCGGCTACGTAATGCAATATCGCGACCGCATACTGCCGCTTGTGCCTCTTCAGTCTGTTCTGGAGCCTGATGCGCCATTGTCGCTTGAATCCATGAATCCGGTCCCCGTGATCGTCTTCAATGACGGAGATCAAAGCATCGGAGTCGTGGTCGATCAAATTGTGGATGTCACTGAAGACTACATCTCCATACGCCAGCAGTCTCGCCGCAACGGTCTGCTTGGATCTGCTGTTGTGGGTAAGTTCGTCACCGACTTTCTGGATCTAGGCGCCGTCATTGAGGTGAGTAAGGAGAACTGGCTTCACTCAAACAGTAAATCGGGGCAGAAACGAAATGTGCTGCTCACCGGAAGGTCCGCATTCTCCCGGAGCATGCTGCGCGGTGCCCTTGAGATGTCGGGGTGCGTGGTCCATGAAGCGAATGGCGGCGAAGATGCGATTCATCTGCTCTGCAGCAATCAAATTGACGCAGTGGTCGCGTTGATGCGTGATCATGCCGACTTCGCTGACTCGCGGGATCTGATGAAGCACATACCCGCTGGAGAGTCGCCAATTCCCGCGTTGGCGGTGCTCGATTCTCACGATGATCGCGACCTTGCAAAATATCATGCCGCGGGCTTTCAGGAGTGCCGGGCGCTGCTCGACCGCGCGGGGATCATTGATGCGCTGGAACGGCTCATATCGCCGGGTGCAAAGATCTCTGCCGTTCAAGAATGCACTGCGGAGGTTGCGCAATGACAATCGCAGCGACTTCAACGAATTCGCAAGACAGGAAAGTGGCCAGCCAACTCTCGACGTTTCTGGTCGGCGACCTTCTCTTTGGCGTTGATGTGTTATGCGTCCAGGAAGTGCTGCGCTTTCAACATATGACTCCCGTCCCAAGAGCGCCGCAGGCCATTGAGGGACTCATCAACCTGCGAGGGCAGATCGTCACGGCGCTCGATATGCGCAGGCGCCTCAATTTGCCGCCGCGCAAGGAGAATGAGACTCCAATGAACGTCGTGATTCGCCGTACGGATGGCGCTGTGAGCCTCCTCGTCGATGAGATTGGCGATGTACTCCACGCTGAGGCCGAGAACTACGAGGAGCCGCAAAATAACCTGGCTCCGGAGACACGAAAGATTGTGAAAAGCATTTACAAACTCAAGGACCGTTTGCTGCTTGTGCTGGACGAAGAACGAGCGGTGGATCTCTCTGCAGAGAGATCAGCTTGACAATGCGCAGACGGTTTTAGGTTCGAACGAATTTTAAGTCAGAAAGGAATTAGTCATGGCAAGGCAATCGAAGAATGAAAGCGGTTTGGAAAACAGTACGGCTGTGTCGGACAGCTCCGCTCACAACGGCCAGGCCGCAAAGAAGGGGCCGATCAAGTGGGCAATAGCGGGCGATAGCCTTGCGTCGCATTTCGGAATGAGCGAAAACACCGTGTCGCTGCGGCGGCAGTTCATTCGCCTGGGCGCGGAAGAGCGCGAACTACTTACTGAGATGGTTCCCTGGGTTCAATCGGTGTCAGCGGATATCGCAAGGGACTTCTACGACTGGCAGTTCGAATTTGGGCCGACCTGCGAGTTCTTCAACAATATCGCGGTTTCTCAGGGCGTTTCGATTGCCGCCTTGAGAGCGCGCCTCGAGCAGACCCAGGCCAATTATCTTGTTGAGGTGTTCGCGGGCGCTGCCATCGATTGGGATGTGCGCTATGTCGAAAAGAGGCTCCGCGTTCAGACGGTTCATGATCGAATCGAGCTGCCCTTCAAATGGTTCGTCGGTTCCTACGCTGAGATGAGTAGACTCGTTAGTCTCTATCTGCGCCGCGATTTTGCCGACGAGGAGAAGAACCGCCAAATCGAAGCCTCGCTCGCGAAGGTCTTCAATCTCGACATGCAGGTTGTCGCCGACGCTTGCGTCCTGAATACCCTCGAGTCCGTGCTGAAGACTGCAGGCCTGACGCTCGACGATGCTGCGGGGGTTGGCGAAAAAGCAGAGCAAGTCGAGAGTATTAAGCGCGCCATCGGTTCTCAATTGGGCAGCTTCATCGACGCATTGAATAATCTGACTGTTCAGCATGTCAGCGGCAATATGGAAGCCGTGATGCCCACGGAGCAGTTTACCGGCGCATACAGCGAGATGGCTAAGAGCGTGAACAAATTGCTCGACCAAATGTTCACGGTCACGTCGAAGTTTTTGGCCTGTGTTTCGGAGTTCGGCAAAGGAAACGTAGACGCGCCTTTGGAGCAGTTCCCCGGCAAGATAGGTCATATCAATGACGTCATCGAAAATGTTCGCACCCATCTAAAGGCGGTCTTAAGCGCCACGGAACGAATGTATAACGCGCAGAAGGCTGGCGACATCGAGGCGTTTATCAATACCGACGAATTTGAGGGCGCGTACAAGGAGATGGTCGAGGGAGTAAATGAGATGGCTCGCCTCCATGTGGGGAACGTCCTTAAAATTCTGGGCACTATAGGGGCCTACGCCGACGGCGATTTCTCCGTGATCCTCGAGCAGCTGCCCGGCAAACAGAGGGTTGCCAATGAAAAGGTCGATCAGTTGCGCCACAATCTGACGAACCTTATTGAGGAAACTTCGGCACTGACTCAGGGAGCCGCCGAGGGCAACCTCAAAATGCGCGCAGATGTGGAGAAGCACCGGGGCGACTACAGGAAGATCGTCGATGGGATCAACCGCACACTGGACGCCGTCATCGGCCCGCTCAATCAGGCGGCCGACTACGTCGACCAGATCGGCAAGGGCATTATTCCTGCCAAGATCACCGACTCGTACAGTGGCGATTTCGACACCCTCAAGAATAGCCTCAACAACTGCATTGATGGCCTGCAAGGCTTGGTCGAGGCCGACGAGGCTTTGCGACTGATGGCGGTGAATGATCACAGCCGCTCGGTCAAAGGGCAGTATCAGGGCATCTTTGCATCGGTCGCCGAGGGGTGCAACGCGGTGCAGGAGCGCGTGAAACACGTAACGAGGACCATGGCCGATATTTCTAAGGGCGACCTCTCCGAGCTTCCCGATCTCAAGAAGATAGGTCGCCGCTCGGAGGGCGATAAACTGATGCCGGCAATGATCGCAGTGATGGAAAACATCAACTCCCTCGCCGACGAGCTCGGACGGATCACCGTAGCCTCTGGCGAAGGGCGGCTTTCCGAGCGTGGCAGGGCCGAAAAGTTCCAGGGCTCCTACGCGGAAATCGTCTCGGGCATCAATGAAATGCTCGACGCGATTCTTCTCCCTATCGAAGAATCAAACCGGATTCTGCATTCCATCTCACAGGGCGACCTGAGCAGCAAGGTGGAGATTACTTGCAGGGGCGACCACGAGAAGATGAAGAATGCCGTGAATGGTGTCCATGCATGGCTAACACAATTGGTCGAGTATGTGACCAAAATTGCGAACGGCGACCTGACCGCCTCCATGGCCAAGGCATCCGATCGCGACCAGATCCACGAGTGGCTGGTGCTCCTCAAGAGCAATATCAATCAACTCGTAGAAGATGCCACATCCCTGGCCGAAGCCAGCGCTAAGGGCAAGTTCGACGTCAGGGGTGACGTTGACAAGCATCACGGGGAATACCGGAAGATCATCGCCGGCGTGAACCAGACGCTTGACACCGTCGTGGCGCCGTTAAAGACAATGGCCGAGAGCTCGGGCACGCTGGCGTCCTCGTCAGAGGAGCTCACTGCGGTAAGCCAGACCATGGCGGCGAGCGCGGAAGAGACAGCGGTGCAGGCCAACGTGGTATCTGCGGCCAGCGAACAGGTCTCGAAGAATGTCTCGACTGTCGCTGCGGCAGTAGAAGAGATGCAGGCTTCTATTCGCGAGATTTCAAAGAACGCCAACGATTCAGCGCGAGTGGCCAAGAATGCCGTCGAAACCGCCGGGGCTACGAATGAGACGATGAAGAAGCTCGGCGCCTCAAGCGGCGAAATTGGGAATGTCATCAAGGTGATCAACTCGATTGCCCAGCAGACCAATCTGCTGGCTCTCAACGCGACCATCGAAGCGGCGCGCGCCGGCGAAGCGGGGAAGGGATTCGCGGTGGTGGCCAACGAAGTGAAGGAGCTTGCAAAACAAACCGCCAAAGCGACAGATGAAATCAGCCAGAAGATCGAGGCGATCCAGGGCGATACAAAGGGAGCCATCTCGGCTATCGAAGGGATCACATCGATCATCGGCCAGATCAACGACATCTCCAATAGCATTGCCTCCGCGGTCGAGGAGCAAACAGTAACGACAAATGAGATCGGCCACAGCGTAACAGAAGCGGCAGAAGGCGTGAACGAAATTGCCAAGAATGTCGTTGGCGTAGCCGAATCTGCAAAAAACACCACGCAGGGCGCCAGCGAAACCAACATGGCTTCAGAGGAATTGAGCCGGATGGCTGCGCGGCTTCAGCAGTCGGTGTCAGGATTCACTTTCTAATTTTGCCTAGGGGCCTGTGTCAAAGCGGCGGCCGAGTTCTGGCCGCCGCAAACCTCCCTGAGGCAATGAGAGGGATTAAGTATGAGCAAGGTTCTCATTGTCGATGATTCGAAAATGATCCGCGTTATTCTGCGCCGGACTTTGACTGAAATCGGATACGAAGTTTGCGAAGCTGGCCACGGAAAAGAAGCTCTTGCAGTAATCGATTCGGGATGCGATGGGCTTGGGCTGGTCCTCGTGGATTGGAATATGCCCGAAATGAATGGTTTCGAATTGTTGACAGAAATACGCAAGCGTCCCGAGCTGTCGCAGGTAAAGGTTGTGATGGTTACAACCGAGGCGGAACTGGGGCATATGTCTCAAGCACTGGAAGCTGGTGCGAATGAGTACATAATGAAGCCATTTACAAAAGAGATTGTCATGGAAAAGCTGGAGCTTCTGGAAATGCTCCCGCAGGTCGGTGTGTAGAGATGAGAACGATTCAGCGTAAGCTGCAACCCGGCGAACGGATCCGTGTGTTAATCGTAGACGACTCAGCGGTCGTCCGCCGGCTCCTCACGCGGGCCTTGAGCGAGCATCCATCGCTTCTGATAGTTGGTACGGCAGCCAACGGTGAACTCGCATTGCAGCGCGTGGCCAATTGCAATCCTGACGTTGTTACACTCGATATCGAGATGCCGGAGATGAATGGGTTGGAGGTGCTTCAGCACATCCGGCGCGACTACCCAGATACCCGCGTCGTCATGTTCAGCACACTCACTGAACGCGGTGCATCAATGACGCTGGAAGCGCTGACTCTCGGCGCCGACGACTACATAACGAAATCTTCTCTGGCAGCCTCTGGCAACATTTCAATCGAAGTAATTCAACAAACCATCATTCCGAAGATTACACAGTTTTTCCCTCTTGCTGACGAGAATCAGGCCGCCCAATGGCCCGCCGCAGCGCCAGGCGCAAGTGCACCTGTTCGACCTCGTTTAAGCCCTGCTGCCAAGCCTAAGATCGTGGTCATTGGAGTTTCAACGGGGGGACCGACCGCACTTGGAACAATTCTCCCGCAAATCCCGGCGAACTTCCCATTGCCGATCCTTATCGTCCAGCACATGCCGCCCCTGTTCACTCGCCTGTTGTCTGAGCGGCTTAATGCTGCTTGCGCCTTGCAAGTGGAGGAGGCAACGCAAGGAGCGGCTGTTCAAGTGGGCCGAATTCTAGTTGCCCCTGGGGACTTTCACATGAAAGTTGCCTTAATGAATGGCGATATTGGTATTGCACTTGAGCAATCCGCGCCGCAGAACTTCTGCAGACCCGCAGTTGACGTCCTCTTCCATTCAGTCGCCGAAGTATACGGCGGCTCGGCAGTCGCGGTGGTGCTTACGGGGATGGGGCAGGATGGATTACGAGGTGCAGAAGTGCTTAAGGCCAATGGGGCTTATGTGCTGGCGCAGGATAAGGCAACCAGTGTTGTTTGGGGAATGCCGGGGGCTGTGATAACCTCAGGAATCGCCGACAGGGTTCTGTCTCTCCAACAGGTCGCACCCGAATTGATCCGCATTGCCGAGGGAGTGGAGAGCTAAACATGACGACTCAAGCGCAGGCGATAGAAATCCTACCGGAGAACTACCGGATTCTCCAGCAAAGCGTGTTCACTGAAGTCGGTATCGTCTTAAACGATGACAAGACGTACCTGTTCCAAAGCCGACTCGCGCCTGTGATACGTGAACTGAATTTGCACTCGATCGACGATTTGTGCAAGGAACTCCGATCGAACAGCAACCGCCAGGCACGGCAAATGGTGGCGGAAGCAATGACCACAAACGAAACCTATTTCTTCCGCGACCCGCTTCAGTA
>Ga0335085_10014132_pt1 | contig 11669 bp, 11 predicted proteins | sample Lox_Sample_45_FD_206712 | JGI IMG/M metagenome (GOLD analysis project Ga0335085, IMG submission 206712) | Soil microbial communities from Loxahatchee National Wildlife Refuge, Florida, United States - Lox_Sample_4.5 | ecosystem: Environmental > Terrestrial > Soil > Wetlands | place: USA...
AAGCGGATCGCCGGCGCATGGAATTGCCCGACCGAGGGGAAGCGTCCGCCCGACGCGTCGAGACTCAGCACGCCGGCCGCTTGCGCCGCCGCATCGAGCAGCGCCATGTGAACGACGCCGCCGTCGCCCCAGAGCCCGAGCAGGCTCAGCCGCCCGTCCTGCAAGTCGCGCGCGGCCAAAATCCATGTCGCGGCATCGACCACCGCGCGCGGCGCGCCGCGATGCGTCTCGATGCGTCGGCCTTTCGCGATAAGCTCGTGCAGCGATGCCATGCGCGCTCCCTCAGCCCAGCAACGCGGCGACTTGCTGAAACCAGGCGACGAGCGGCCCCGGCAGATAGAGCCCGATCGCCAGCACCAGCGCGAAATGCGTGACGAGCGGCGCATACGAGGCGCTGACCGGCGCCGACGGCCCGCGCGGCTCGCCGAACGCGATGCTGTTCAAGCGCAGGATCAGCGCGCCGAGCGCGACCAGCAGGCCGAAGACGAGCAGCAGCGTGAGGACGGGCGCGCGCGCGAAGCTCGAGCTCACGACCAGAAACTCGCTCATGAAAATGCCAAACGGCGGCAGGCCGGCGATCGCCACCACGCCGATCACGAGGCTCCAGCCGAGCCAGGCATGAGTCTCGGTGAGGCCGCCGATCTCGGCGATGCGCTGCGTGCCCTTCACCTGCGCGACATGGCCGACCGTGAAGAAGATGCCGGACTTCGTCAGGCTGTGCATCGTCATGTGCAGCAGCCCGGCGAAATTCGCCAGCGGCCCGCCCATGCCGAAAGCGAAGACGATGATGCCCATGTGCTCGATCGAGGAATAGGCGAAGAGCCGCTTGATGTCGCGCCGGCGATAAAGCATGAACGCGGCGAAGATCAGCGAGACCAGGCCGAGCGTCACCATCAGCGGCCCGGGCGCGACGGCGGCGGCGTTCGCCGTCATCAGCATCTTGAAGCGCAGCACGGCGTAGAGCGCGACGTTGAGCAGCAGTCCCGACAGCACCGCCGAGATCGGCGTTGGGCCTTCGGCGTGCGCATCGGGCAACCAGGCATGGAGCGGCGCTAGGCCGACCTTGGTGCCGTAGCCCAAAAGCAGGAACACGAAAGCGACGTTGAGCAGCGCCGGATCGAAAGCGCCGGCTTTCGCGACAAGCTGCGTCCACACCATCGCACCGATGCCCTCGCCGATCACCGGCTCGGCCGCGACATAGACAAGGATCGTGCCGAACAGCGCGAGGCCGATGCCGACGCTGCCGAGGATGAAATATTTCCACGCCGCTTCCAGCGCCTCATGCGTGCGATAGATGCCGACCATCATCACCGTGGTGAGGGTCGCAATCTCGATCGCCACCCACATCAGCCCGATATTGTTGGCGAGCAGCGCCAGATTCATCGCGAACATCAGGATCTGATACATCGCGTGATAAAAGCGCAGATAGGCCGGCGTCAGCCGGCCAGTCTCGATCTCATGGCCGATATAGGACGCGCTGAAGATGCTGGTGGTGAAGCCGACGAAGCTGCCGAGCGCGATGAAGACAATGTTGAGCGCATCGACCAGCAGATAGGCGGTCGTCGGCGGCGCCGGCAGCACCAAGAGCGAGGATGCGGCGAGCAAGGTCAGCAAGCTCGCGCCGATATTGACCAGCGCCGCGACGCGATAATTCGCCAGCAGCGCGAGGATTGCCGCGCCGAGCAGCGGGATGATCAGCACCGCGGTGGCGGCGTCCCAGCCGATCGTGCTCATCGCCGCTCGCCGCGGAACTGATCGAGCGCAACGACATCGACCGTATCGAAACGCTCGCGGATGCGGAAGAGAAAAATGCCGATCACGATGAAGGCGATGAGGATCGAGAACGCGACGCTGATCTCGACGACCAGCGGCATGCCGCGCGCGCCGGTCGCCGCCAGCACCAGCCCGTTCTCGAGCGACATGAAGCCGACCACCTGGCTGACGGCGTTGCGCCGCGTCACCATGACGAGCAGCCCGAGCAGCACGACCGCGAGCGCGAAAGCCAAATCCTCGCGCGCGATCGGCGCGGCGCCGCCGGTGACGCGCAGCATTACCACCATCGCGAGCGCGACGAGCCCGATGCCGACGAGCATGGTGAGGCCGATCCCGACCACGGTCTCGATCTCGCGATGGATGCCGAGCCGCTCGATGATGCGATGGAGCGCAAGCGGGATCGCGATCGCCTTGAACCCGAGCGCGATTGCGGCGGTGACGTAGAGATGCGGCGCGTCCTGGATGTACGCCTGCCACGCGACCGCCAGCGCCAGCACCACGGCATGGAGCGCATAGACATTGAGCAGCGCATAGAGCCGGTCCTGATAGAGCAGCATGAAGCTGATCACCACGAGGCCACCGGCGAGGAGATGCGAGATATCGAATTGAAGCGGCAGCATCTAAAACCCCGCCGACACGAAACGCAGCAAGGTCGCGAGCAATCCCAGCATCAGCGCCGCGCCCAAAAACTGCGGCACGCGGAAGACGCGCATCTTGGCGATCGAGACCTCGAAGAAGCCGAGCAGCGCGCCGCCGATGCCCAGCTTCACGACATAGGCGGCCAGCCCCCAGCCCAGCGCCGCCGCCCCGCTTTCGGCTGTCGCGAGTCCGACCGGGAAGAACAGGCAGCCGAGCAGCGATATATAGAGTAAGAGCTTCAGCGCCGCGGCGAGCTCGATCAGGGCGAGATGGCGCCCGGAATATTCGAGCACCATCGCCTCGTGGACCATGGTGAGCTCGAGATGCGTTGCCGGATTGTCGACCGGGATGCGCGCATTCTCGGCGAGGGCGACGATGACCAGCGCGATCAGCGCGAGGCCGAGCGAGACGCGCAGGCCGACCTCGGGCGAGGCCATGTAGTCGGCCATGGTCGAGAGCGACGTCGAGCCCGCGATCAGCGCGAGCGAGAAGACGATCATCAGCATCGCCGGCTCGGCAAGCGAGGCGATCATCATCTCGCGGCTGGCGCCGATGCCGCCGAAGCTGGTGCCGATATCCATGCCGGCGAGCGCCAGGAAGAAGCGCGCGCTGCCGAGCAGCGCGATGATCGCGATGATGTCGCCCGACCAGGAGAAGAGCAGCCCGGTCGCGAAACTCGGGATCAGCGACGCCGCGACCCAGATCGCGGCGAAGATCATGTACGGCGCGACGCGGAAGAGCCAACTCGCATTTTCGGCCACCACCGCTTCCTTGCGCAGCAGCCGCGCGAGATCGCGGTAAGGCTGCACGATCGCCGGGCCCTGGCGGCGCAGCAGCCGCGCTTTCACCTTGCGCACGAGACCGACGAGCCCAGGCGCGAGCGCGAGCACCAGCACCATCTGCAGCAGTTGCAGCCCGAACGCGGCGATGTGATCGATCGCGCTCAGAGCCATAGCGCCAGCACCAGGAGCAGCAGCACCAGCAGCACGAAGACGATGCTGAGATAGCGGCGGATGGTCAGGAACTGCAGCGCGTTGAGCCGGTCGGCCGCGAAGCCGATGCCGCGCGCGATCGGCGCGTAGATCTCGTCCCAGATGAGATCGCGCAAGCTCACCGCGAGCGACGCCGCGCCCATGTCGCCCGGCGGCGGCATCACGACGCGCTCGCGCGCCGCGAAGAACACCGTGCCGAAGACGCGCCGGATCGGCTGCGCGAAGCTCGTCGCGCTGTATTGCGTGACCGGCGTCGGCACCGGAAAGCCGCAATCCCAGGCGGGGCCGCGCCGCAAGCGCCGTGAGGCGAAGCGATGGATCGCGCTCGCGGTCAGCAGCGCCGCGAGCGCGATGAAGAGGAACACCAGCAGCCCGTCATAAGAGCTGCGACTTTCGCTGATCGGCACGATGGCGAGCCAGGGAATATGCGCTTGCGCCGGCATGCGGCCATCGACCAGCGCCTGGGCGAGCGGCGTCAGCGCGTCGATCACGAAGCCGGGCAGAATGCCGGCGAGCAGGCAGAGCGCCGCCAGGGTGAACATTGCGGCGAGCGAGCAGCGATCCGTCTCCCCGGCCCGCGCCACCGCATCCGAGCGCGCGCGGCCCAGAAAGGTGACGCCGAAGGCCTTGACGAAACACGCCGCCGCCAGCGCCGCCGAGAGCGCGAGCACCGCGCCGACGCCCGGGATCAATATCTTCAAGCCCCATTGCGGCAACGCCGGGCTGAGCAAGATCGCCTGGAAGGTCAGCCATTCCGAGACGAAGCCGTTGAGCGGCGGCAGCGCCGAGATCGCCACGCAGCCGGTGAGGAAAGCAAAGCTCGTCAGCGGCATCTTGTGGATGAGGCCGCCGAGCTTCTCCATGTCGCGCGCGCCCGTCGCATTCAGCACCGCGCCGCTGCCGAAGAACAAGAGACTCTTGAAGAGCGAATGATTGAGCACATGGAACAGCGCGGCGACCAGCGCCAGCGCGGCGGCGGCGTTCATCCCCGCGGCGCGAAAGCCGAGCGCGAGGCCGAGCCCGATGAAGATGATGCCGATATTCTCGACCGTGTGATAGGCGAGCAGGCGCTTCAGATCGTGCTGCATCAGCGCATAGAGCACGCCCAGCAGCGCCGTCGCCGCGGCGAGCGCCAGCACGATCATGCTCGCCCACCAGGTCGGCGCATTCAGCAGATCGAGGACGATGCGAATGAAGGCGTAGACCGCGACCTTGGTCATGACGCCGCTCATCAGGGCGGAGACATGGCTCGGCGCCGCCGGGTGCGCGAGCGGCAGCCATACATGCAGCGGCACGAGACCGGCTTTCGATCCGGCGCCGAGCAGCGCCAGGCTCAACACCAGCGCGGCCATCCCCGGCGAATGCGCTGCGCCGCGCATCTGCGCGAAGCCGTAAGCGCTGTCCGGACCGGCGAGCAGGCCGAACGCCAAGAGCAAGGCGAGCGTGCCGAAGCTCGCCATCACGAGATAGAGATAGCCGGCGCGCGCGTTGTCGGCCTCGCGGTGATGCGCCATCACCAGCGCCCAGGAGGCGAGCGACATCACCTCCCAGCACAAGAGAAAGCTGAACGCATCGTCGGCGAGGACGACCAGGATCATTCCCGCGAGGAACAAAGGATAGAACGGCAGTACGCGATGCGGCGCCACTTCGTGGCGGCCGTAGCCGAGCGCGTAGAGGCTGGCGCTCGCGCCGCCGAGGCTGACGACGGTGAGGAAGAAGGCGGCGAGCGCGTCGAGGCGGAAATGCGCGCCAATCCACGGCAGGCCGAGCGGCAGCACGACCGATGCCGCCGGCGCGCGCAGCAGCAGCGCGCTGAGCGCCCCGCCGAGCACGAGCAGCGACAGCAGCAAACAGGCGCCATAGACGAACGGCGTCGCCACCCGGCTACGCGACAGCGCGATGCCGGCAAGCGCGACGCTGAGAAACCCGGCGACACCGGCGAGCGCGATGTGCAAATCCATGCGGCCGTCAGCTCGGCTTCAGGCGCACGCCGCGGCCGCCGCCGGTACTGGCCGCGCCCTCGCCGATCAGCTCGATCCCGGCGGCGCCTAGCGCATTCACCAGCTTCATTAGCGAATCGACATTGCCGCGCACGACGCCGGCGCTCGCTTCCATGCGCTGGATCGTCGGCACCGACAAGCCGGTGATCTCGGCCAGCCGCTTTTGATCGATCCCGAGCAGCGCGCGCGCCGCCTTCATCTGACCCGACGATATCATGTTAAAAACATCACTTATAGAAGTTTAGATATGCTAAAGACGGTTTATCCTATCTATTTGAGCGAATCAACCCTGATTAGTCATGGATTATCCATGCTACTGCAACACCTTGGTTCACCGAAGGTATTTGGAAAAATGGTCGTAAACGAATTGGCAGAGGCCGAGCAGCGCGGCGCTCGCGAAAGCGATCGCCAAGACACGGATCATGGCGCGATAGAAACGCGCGGATGGCCGAAGAGGTGGTTTTCGGAGCCGGTCCCTTCGCGAAGCTGGCCTACTGCGCTTCCCCATGAATCAGCCAAAGCCGGGCCAACGCACGCGTTCCGTCGGCGCCCGTGATGGCGCTCAGCGTCTCTTTGGCCCTCGCGGACTGGCCGGCGGCAAGATAGGCGATGCCGAGATGGAGCTTGGCATCGTCGGGGCGCGACAAGCCGCCTTTCTGCAGGGCCTTCTGGTACGCCGCGATCGCCCGATCGTATTGCCCGTAGCTCGCATAGGCCTCGCCCAGCTTCTCCCAGGCGAGGCCGTTTGCCGCCTTGGCCGCTTCGCTCTCTTGCTGCGCAAGCGTCTTGGCGTCGTCGCCGGCTTGCTGCGCCGCCATGGCCGCCAGCCGCTTCTCGCGATCGGCCTGCGCGTCTTTGCCGAGCTTGCCGGCCGCATAGCCCTTGTCGAGGATCGCTTTGGCGTCGCCCGGCAACCCGGCGAGGAGAGCGAGCTGCGCCGCTTCCATATAATCGTTGGCGCTGCTCATCGCGCCGGTCGCGAGCTTGATACGGTCGAGATCGAGCGCGAGCCGATCGCTCGCGAAGCCGGGCTGCTTCGCGACCGCGGCCAGAAGATCCGTCCAATATTGCGGCTTCGGATAGAGCGCGACCAGGCGCTCGAGCGCGTCGATGCGTCCCGCCTCATTCTTCTGCTGATATTCGCTGCTCACCAGCGTCAGCAGCAGATTCTCGTCCGGCTTCTTCCCGGCCTTTGTGTCCGCTTGCAGGATGGCGCGGACCGTCCGCGCCGCGCCGGCGAAATCGCCCTGCTGGTAATAGGCTTGCGCCTCTAGCAGCCGCGGCTCGGCGGCGGTGCCGCCCTGCTGGTAGTAGCGCTCGGCCGCGGCGATCGTCTGCGGAAAGTCTTTTACCTTGTAGTCGAGCTGGACCAGCGCCTCCAGCCGGACCAGCGCGTCTTGCGGCGAAAGGATGCCGGTCGCAAGCACGGCATCGAGCGCCTTGATCGCCCCGCGATCGTCGCCGCTGTTGAGATCGATCGCCGCGCGCGTGCCTTCGATCACGTACCGTTCATAAGGTGTCTTGTCCGGCACCGCATCGGCCGCGGCGAGCTTTTGCAACGCTTCTTTATATTTTTTTTCTTTGAGCAATTGCCCGGCCTGCGCGACCGGCTGACCGACCTCCGGCCGCGCCGTCGGCTTTTCCTGCGCGAATGCCGCGCCGGCGAAGACGCCGGTGAAGACGAGGAAAGCGGCGACGAAGATCCAACGCATGGCTATTCCATGAATTGCTCGTTGCCCACGAGCCCGATCTTCACCACGCCGAGACGCTGCGCCTCGGCAAGCACCATGGCGACGTAGGAATATTTGACGAGCTTGTTCGGGTTGAGATGGATCTCGGGCTGGGGCTCCTGGACCGCCGCCGATTGCAGATAGGTCTCGAGCGTCGGCCGGTCGGGTATGGCGGCGCCGTTCCAGGTGATCGTGCCGTCGAAATCGATGGCGACATCGACCACCGCCGGCTGCACGCTCGGCGGCGGCGGATTGGCCTGCGGCATGTCGAGCTTCACCGCATGGGTCTGCACCGGGATGGTGATGATCAGCATGATCAGCAGCACCAGCATCACGTCGATCAGCGGCGTGGTGTTGATGTCGACCATCGGCTCGCCGTCGCCGCCCTGGTTGAGATTGATCGCCATCGTCCCTACTCCCCTGCCGCGACCGCGCTGCCGCGATCGGGCTCGGTGATGAAGGCCACCTTGGCGATGCCGGCGCGCTGGCAATCGACCACGACGCGGCCGACGAATTCGTAGCGCACGTCCTTGTCGGCGCGGATATGCACCTCCGGCTGCGGCTCGTCGCCCGCGCGCCCTTTCAGGCGATCGAGCAGCGCCGCGTTGTCGGCGAGCTTGTCGGCGTTCCAATAGAAATTGCCGTCGCGGTCGACCGTGATGGTGATGTTCTCGGGCCTGGTCACCGTCGGCTGGTTGACCTCGTGCGGCAGGGCGACCGGCACGGTATGCGTCACGACCGGCACCGTGATCAGGAAGATGATCAGCAGCACCAGCATGATGTCGACGAGCGGCGTCGTGTTGATCGACGCTGCGAGGGCATCGTCATCGCCGTCGTCGCGCAGCCCCGTGATCGCCATCTCACGCGCTCCGCGCGCCGGTCGTCCCGGCGATCAGCAGCGCGAGGAGATCGCCCGAGAAGCTGCGGACCTGGTCCATCGCGACCTTGTTGCGCCGGACCATCCAGTTGTAGCCGAGCACCGCCGGCACGGCGACGGCGAGGCCGATCGCGGTCATGATCAGCGCTTCGCCGACCGGTCCCGCGACTTTGTCGATGCTCGCCTGGCCGGCGATGCCGATCGCGGTCAGCGCGTGATAGATGCCCCAGACCGTGCCGAAAAGCCCGACGAAAGGCGCCGTCGAGCCGACCGTCGCCAGGACGGCGAGGCCGCCCTGAAGCCGGTTGCCGATCGAATCGACCGCGCGCTGCAGCGACATGGTGATCCAGGTATGACGATCGATCTGCGCGGTGAGCTTGCCTTCATGATGCTCGGCGGCCTTGAGCCCATCCTCGACCACCATGCGATAGGCGCTTTTCCGGCCCAGGCTGTCGGTGCCGGCGCGGAGATTGGGTGCGTTCCAGAATTTGCGCGCAGCTTCGCGGCCCTGGCGCAGCAACAGCATTTGCTCGACGAACTTGGTGATGATCACGTACCAGGAGGCGATCGACATGATCAGCAAGATGATGATCGTGCCGCGGGCGATAAAATCGCCGCCCTGCCAGAGCGCGGTGAGGCTATAGGGATTCTCGACCGTGGTTTGCGCCGGCTGCTCGGGCAAAGCGATCGGCGGCGCCGGCGTGGCGCTCGGAGCCGGCGCGGCACTTGGCGTCGTGCCCGGCGCCGCGGTCGAAGCTGCGGGTGCTTCCGTCGCCGCCGGCGGCGCGCCGGGCGGCGCCGGTGTTTGGGCCACGGCGCCCGCCGGGATCAGCGTCAACAAGGTCAGCGCGGCGAGCGCTGAAGCGATCGGTTTCATGATTGCAGTTTCCAGGTGAACTTGAAGGTGAACCACATCGGCTGCGGCTTGCCGTCGACCGTGCCGGGAAAGAAGCGGTAATTGGCTTTGACGCCCTCGAGCGCCGCCTGATCGAGCCGCTGCGAGCCGCTCGATTGCACGAGCTTGGTGTCGGTGACGCGGCCGCTCGCATCGACCAGCACTTGCAGCACGAGCGAGCCTTGTTCGCCCAAGCGGCGCGATTGCGGCGGATACTCGGGCTGTCGGCTATGGGCAAGGTCGATGCGCGGCTGCGCCGTCACCGGCGCGGTCGGCGCGGGTGCCGGTGCCGGCGTCGTGGTGACGATCGCCGGTGCGGTGCTGCGCGGCGGCGGCGGCGGTTTGGCGATATTCACCTCGGGCGGCGGCACGAAGACCTGCGGCGGCGCGACGAAGCTCGGCGGCGGCGGTGGCGGCTCGACCGGCGGCGCCGTCGTCTCGGTGATGATCTTGGTCTCGATCGGCGCGTGCGCGACGTCGACCGAGCGATGCGCGAGCGCCATCACCAGCGCGTAGACGATCGCGACATGGAGCGCGATGACCAGGCCGATGCCGATGAAGCGGCTGCTCGACGGCTGATAAGGCGAATATGGCACACTCGATCCTGTCGCAATACATCGACACACAACCATAGCATCGCCACCCGCCCGCAGCGATGCCGGTGCCGTGCAGCCGTTACCTGGACTTTTCGCGGTTCCCCGACTTTACCGCGTCTTTTTCGCAGGTATAGCCACCGTTCTTGGATGCGCCATAGCCGCGCTGGCCCTTCAGCCAGAAGGTGTGTGACGGCACGTCGAGCCAGACCACCGGGTTGTGAGCACAATGTCTGAGCGCCGCAGCTTCGCTGTCGAACATGTCGAGCGGCTCCGACGCCTGGACCGGCAGGGCTGCCGCGAGGAGCAGCCCTGCCGTTAGAACACCCGCGACCTTCATCAGCACACTCGATCAGAAGAACTTCCGCACGCCCATGAAGAAGGTTCGCCGCGGTCCGTATTGGGGCGCCGCGACGCCGATGCCCTGCTGGGCGCGGATGAGATAGATCTGATCGGTGACGTTGATGAGATCGGCGCGGATCTCGATCGGTCCGCCCGGCGCTTGCTCGAAGCGATGCGAGGCGCCGAAATTGATCTGGTAATAGGACGGCACGGTACCGTTGTTGAACGTGCCGTCGGTGACGTTCGGCGCCGAAGTGCGCACGCCCGTGCCGAAGATCATGTCCATGCTGTAGCGCGTGCCGTCCCAAAGATAAGACATGCCGGCGGACGCTGTCACGAGCTGGCTGTGGTCGGTATTAACGAGATGGCTCGCCGAATACGCGAGCGTCGGCGCGTCGAAATTGAATTGCGCCGAGCTGATGCCTTCGGCCTTTTCCGTGCCGACGGCAACATTGCCGTAATAGGAGAACGGCCCGTTATCGTAGCTCGTCGTCACCTCGATGCCCTTGGTGTAGCCGACATGATAGTTGAACGGCGCCAGGATGATCGGCGCCCCAAACTGACCTTCGTCAAGCAGGTTGCGTGCGTATTTGTAATAGGCGTCGATGCCGAGCTTGAGCCCCGGGAATTGCGGCACTTCCTGGGTGATGCCGGCATCGAAATAGTGCGAGCGCTCGGCTTTCACGTTGGTCGTCGGCGCTCCGTTCGCCGGTGCCCCTGTCGTTCCATTGAACGCGCTGGAAGAGCCTAGCGCGACGATCTGGAAAGGCGGCGGCGTGAAGTAATTCGCATAGCCGATATGCACGGCCGTGATCGGCGTGGCTTTCCAGACCGCGTTGATGCGCGGGCTGATCTGGTTCTCCATCGTCGAGGTGTTCACGACGTCGAAGCGGCCGCCGTAATTCAGCGTCACGGTTGGAAGGATCTTCCATTCATCTTGTGCATAGGCGCTGTAGGTCCATCCGGTCTTGGCGTGGTTATCGACGACCTGGAACGACGTGTTCGACGTTGGAGTGCCGTCGACGTCGGTCGGTAAGACTTGCGCATTCGTAGCCGAGATCGTGCGCTCGCCGGTGACGAGGACGCCGCCACGGAGCGTATGCTCGGAGGTCAGGCGATAGGTGCCGTCGGCCTGAAGCCCGTTCGATAGATCCTTGCGTTGCGCGTAGGGCGAGATGCCGTTGAAGGCAAGATCGCCCCACACATCCGGCGAATAGGAGAGCGTCGAGTATTTCGAGAAGGCCGAGATCTGATAATCGAAATTCTGCTCGGTATGCAAATAGGAGGCGATACCGAAATTCGAGCTCTCGAACTGGGTCGCGCGCTGCGCATTCGAATCGAAGCTCGACTGGCCGTTGATCGTGCCGTCGAACGTGTTGAAAAGGCTGACGTTCGGGTTGTCCTGCTGGCCCGGATTGTTCGGGACTTCGAACCGGCCGACGAAGCTGCCGACGATGAAGCTTACCTTGCTCGTCGGATCGATGATTTTCTCGGCATAGGCTAAGCCGTGCTCCTGATTGGTATTGTCGTGCACCGCGTCGTAATTCGTTACGGGCGAGTTGATGCCATGCGCGCTATGGAAGAATTCGCCCGAGGCGAAATAATTCCAGCCGGCGACATTGCCGCCGTATTCCATGCTCGGCTGCGTCGTCCAATAGCTGCCGCCGTACATCTCCGCCGAGCCGCCGTTCTGGAAGTGGGGGCTCTTGGTCGTGATGTCGACGACGCCCGAGGTCCTGAGCCCATATTCCGCCGGCATGGTGCCGGTGATGAGGTTCATCGATTGGATGAAGCGCGGGCTGAGGCCCTGGCCGAAAAAGCTCACGCC
>Ga0335085_10014133_pt1 | contig 11669 bp, 7 predicted proteins | sample Lox_Sample_45_FD_206712 | JGI IMG/M metagenome (GOLD analysis project Ga0335085, IMG submission 206712) | Soil microbial communities from Loxahatchee National Wildlife Refuge, Florida, United States - Lox_Sample_4.5 | ecosystem: Environmental > Terrestrial > Soil > Wetlands | place: USA: Florida...
GGCTTCTCCGGGTTCTATCGAGCGGACGAGCGGGTGTTTGGTGTGGTGGAAGTGCTTGGTCGCGTGCTTATTCTTGGACGAATCGCAACAGCCCACGTTGCCACATTCCAGGCACAGACGTAAGTGGACCCACGTGTCGCCCCTCTTAACGCACTCTTCGCAAACGTGTGTATCCGTGCTCGTGAAGCGGATATTGCTGACATGCGTACACTCGCTCATAGTCGTTCTCCAGGTACAAGTGTGAATCCTACAGCTCGGCCAGCGCCCGGTGCACAAGGTGAACCGAAATCGCGCCCTCGCCTACGGCGGAGGCTACCCGCTTTACGTTTCCCGCCCGAACGTCTCCCACGGCGAACACGCCGGGCAGGCTGGTCTCCAGCAACTGGGGCGGCCGCGTCAGGGGCCAGGCAACGGTGTGGTCTCCGTTCCCGGCGACATCTAAATCGCGTCCTGTGAGAATAAAGCCCTTGTCATCGAGAGCAAGGCACCCGCGCAGCCACTCGGTTCGCGGCGATGCTCCCGTCATGATGAATACATGGCGGATGTTGTGGGTGGAGGTTTCTCCAGTAGCTTTGTCGATCCAGGCCACCCGCTCCAGTTGAGTCTCGCCTTCCAGATTCACAAGTTCTGTCCGGCAGTGAAGTTCGATCGCAGGATTCTCGCTGATTCGCTGAATCAGGTACCGGGACATGGTCTCGGCCAGGCCTCCGGAACGCACCAGCATATGTACTTTGCCCGCCGTCTGCGATAGAAATACCGCGGCTTGTCCTGCCGAATTGCCGCCGCCGACCACAACGATGTCGTCCCCCCCGCACAACTGCGACTCCATAAACGTCGCACCGTAATAGATGCCCTGACCTTCAAACTTCTTTAAATTGGGGATCGCTGGCTTTTTGTACTGCGCGCCGGTGGCAATGACGATGGCGCGTGCCGAAAGGGCGGTGCCGTCATCAAGCACCAGCTTGTAGGGCCGCTGGGCGCAGTCCAGTTTCACGATGCTGTGTGCCACCATCATTCTGGCGCCGAATTTCTGCGCTTGATGCAGCGCGCGCGAGGCCAGTTCCTGCCCGGAAATCCCGGTGGGAAAGCCCAGATAATTTTCGATTTTGGAGCTTGAGCCCGCTTGGCCGCCGGGCGCCTCCGTCTCAACCAGCAGCGAATCCAACCCCTCCGAAGCGGCGTAAACCGCCGCGCCCAGTCCGGCAGGACCTGCGCCCACGATGATCAGGTCGCGAACCTGCGAGTTGTCGACGCTGATGTTTAGTCCCAGGCAATCGGCGAGTTTCTGGATTGTGGGATTGCGCAGAACCGTACCTTGATTGCAAATAATGACCGGAATCTCCTCCACCTTAACGGCAAACCGGTCCAGCAGTTCCTGCGACATCTTGTCGCTATCCAGGTCCACATAGGTATGGGGATGGCCATTGCGGCCGAGGAACTCGCGCAGCCGTAAAGTGTGAGCCGAATGGCGAGATCCCATCAGTATTATGTTGCCCATGTGATGCGTGATCAGTGCCAGCCGGCGCAGAATAAAGGCCCGCATGAGAATTTCGCTGAGCTCGGCATCGCGTGCGATAACGGCCCGCAGGCTCTCGGTGTTCATCTCCAGGAACTCGCCGGCCTCAGTCACCCGGCCCAGCACCAGGCATCGTTGTCCCGAGATCATGCTGAGTTCGCCGGTGAAAGCGCCGGGGCCGTGGGTGGTGACCGGCCGCTCGCCTCGCATCGTGGGCTGCACAATCTCCATTTGTCCGGAAAGCAGCACGAAGAACGGCACGCCCGTATCGCCGGGGCGAAACAATATGTCGCCCGGCTTCACCGGCCGAACTGAGCTTGCAGAACGCAGCCGGTTGATCTGCGCGGGGGTCAAAACCGGAAAAGTCTGCGTTCCAGCATCCAGAGCGCTCATCGAAGGCCAAGTAGACATAATCCTTCCTATCTAAGTTCCGGGTATCAAGAATGGATGATGCGGTCCACCTTCGAGATTCAAACCCTCGGAGCGGATGAGAATGCCACCCTGCCTGTCCGCAAAGTCCATGAATGCCATCCCCTCAGATTTTCACCCGAACTTCGCCGGATTCTTCGCCCGCGAACATGGCGGCCGGGGAAAAGCCCAGCAGCCCGGCAAAAAGATCGCGCGGAAAGGTGAACTGCGCCGTGTTGTATTTTCTCACCTCATCGTTGTAAAACTGGCGCGCGAACGCAATCCGGTTTTCCGTGGATGTAAGCTGTTCCTGCAGAATTTGAAAATTCTCCACCGCCTTCAGCTGAGGATAATTTTCCGCGATTGCCATAAGATTTCCCAGCGATGCCGTCAGCGCCGACTCAGCCATCGAACGTTGCTGCACGTTGTCGCCGGCAGCCATGGCTTGCGCCCGGGCCCGCGCAACGTCTTCGAGTGTGGAGCGTTCGTGTTGCGCGTAGCCGCGCACCGTTTCCACCAGATTCGGAATCAGATCGTGCCGCCGCGTCAGCTGCACGTCAATTTCGGCCCATGCGGTTCGCACCCGCGTTCGCAGCGCGACCAGCCCGTTGTAAGCTGCGATCATCCACACCAGGATCGCGACCGTTAGGGCTATTCCGATCGATTCCGGCAACATGTTCCGCGCCCCTTCAGCACCAACTCGGCATCGTTTTTCCGTTATTGATGCGCTACCAGCATAAAGACTTTGTGGATGACTGCCAGCCAAACCACCAGAAAGGTCAGGCTCGCCATGGTCATGATTGCGATCAGAAGTAGAAACAGGGCGATCAGCAGCACCAGGAACGGAGCAAAAATCACCGACAGAACAAAGGCCACGATCCACTGCTTGTGATCCCCCGCCGGTAAATCCAAATGCGCCCCCATGCGCGCCAACCGCTTCAATCGGCGGTCCACCGAGGGATGAAACCCGAGGAAGCTCACGGAGGACGGGTCGGAGGACTGTGCGCCGTCGTCTGCCTCAGCTTTTCGATTTTCTGTACCGGAAACGGCGTGTTCCCGAAATGCTCGCAAACGGGCGATTGCCGTCCGATCGCCCCGTCTTGCCGCGGCGAGGTCGGCAATGTCGGGGATGTGCGCTGCCAACGCCGGGTCGGCGCCGGCCATCGCCTCTCTGAACTCCCGGATCCGCGCCATGGCGTGTGCATCCCCCGCAAACGCCGCCCGCACTGTGCCGGTGAATTCTCCGGTAAGAGCAGGGAAGTTAGCTGGATCGACAGCCGATACCGGACCGGCCCCCGGCTGTCCCGTGGCAACCCAGGCCTGCGCCAGGGCTTGCATCTGCTGCCGGCTCGGTGCGTCCGCCGCCGTGTGACCGCCGCGCCCCGGGCTGACGATAAATAAATGCGACGCCCAACCGCCGCCGGAGATCGCCCCACCATCGTCTTTCAATTTTTTCAGCGCTGCGGCCAGACTGTCGGGATCTCTCGTGAGCTGCACCGCGGAAGCATCGGCGAGATAGCGGCGCGTTCGCCACAACAGCGCCATCGACGGCCCCAGCACCGTGAGGGAGAAAAACCAAAGCCAGAGCTTGATGGCGGCATTGGTAAAGAAAATCGGAAAGAAAAGAAAGTTGCGGATGGAGCGCAGCGCCGACCTTTTGGTGGCATCGAAAAATCTGTCGATGTCATCCGTATCTAAGCCCACGTTGCGGGTAAGCAAATCGGCGACTGCGGCGGCCTCCGCCGTTCCCCCATCCTTCCCTGGCCCGCGAATTCCATAACGAAAGATGTGCCATAGCGCTCGGCGAGACTGCGATCCGAACGGCGCATTGACCAGCGCAACCAGGAGCCCGCAGCTCTCGAAAATTGCGATCACCCGGAACGCAATGTGCAAGTCTCCATTGCCGATCGACCCGATCAAATGAGCCAGTACCGCTTCCAACTCCTCGCGATTCAACTCATCCAGCAATCGCCGGGAGACCACAACCCGCGCATCCGCAGGCGAAGTGCCGATGGCCGCTGCATTGGCGCCAGGCGCATCCACCAGCATGACGCGGGGCGCCGGCAGCCCGGCGGCAATCGCCATTTCCTGGACCACATCGGCAAGCTGCAATTCTCTGAGTTCTGCCTGATTCGGCTCGCGAGCCTTGAGCGCCAGCAGCGCGCCGCCTACTCCCCCATGGCGGAACATGGTGCTGATTCCCATCCAAAGGAATATCGACAGCAGCGTACCCGGCAAAAGCATGACTATCGCACCGAACGCCAGCGCCTGCGGGTCTGCAGCCGTATGTTGGAGCAGCCAGTTGAGGGCAACGAGTCCGAAGCGGGCTACTTCATTTGCCTGCTGCCAGAAAAACGGGGGAATCGGCCAAAATAGATTGACGATATCCGCCGCGATCAGGCCGCCCCCATACAGCAAAGGCGTGACAATCAATGCCAGCGGAATGCCCATCGCTATGGCTGCGAGCACGCACAAAGCTGACATTCGCCAGGTAGCATGGCGATTCCGCCGCTGGGCATCGAAAAAGGTTTCGCGGTCCCTTGGCTGAAATCGCTGTCCAACCGCCGGCTGGTATCCGGACTGGCTCATCTCCACTCCACGAGCAGAACGACAGCTTACTTCAAATCATGGGAAAAGGTTATTAGGAATCCCATGGGTCGCGAGAAGCGCACCGCACGGAAGGAGTGCTGCACCAATGCAATCGGTTAACGGCCGTTGTCGATAGCCTTCTGGGTCTCAACCCCAATGAAAGCTCCGAGAACCGCGTCGCCGTATTGGGTGGGGTGCACTCCGTCTCCTGCCAGTGTCGTGGCCCCTTCTCCGGCCTTAAACCCGGGCTTAAGCGGAGCGGTGTCAATCAAGTAGACGTACGAATCCCCGTCTGCCCTGCGGGAGCGAACCGCCTCTTGTATCTCCGCAGCGTGCCAGCCTAACGGGGGCGTGATGCAAAATATCTTGGCCTGCGGAGCGCTCTTGCGAACCGCAACCAGCCATGCGAGATAAGCCGCCGTGATATCCAGGTGCGTCCGCTTCCCGTTTTTCTCCTCGAAATCATTAGTGCCCATTTCACAAAAAATGTAGTCCGGCGCGGGTTCCAGGCGGCCGTTCGTCAGCCGCGAACTGCCGCGTTCGTACTGGTCCCAGGTTTGCGGTAAGGGAGGGATTTGCATTGTGGTGGTGACCATACCCTGTCCGCCAGTACCCAACTGCCCGTATTCGCACTCGAGTGCGGCACACACAATGGGGAACCACGTGGCTCGCGCATTGTTCATAAGAAGGTTCGAGTAGTAGGGAACGGTGCCCTCGACGTTGACCCCTTCGGTGATCGAATCGCCAAAGGCGATGGCCCGCTTTGCCCGCAGCGGCGTAGGAACAAGCTTGCCGCCCGCATCCAATTGAATTCCGGCGATCCGCAGGTGATGCGTGGCTTGCGTCCAGCGATCTGCCGCCAGGCTTGCGGCACGGAAATACACTTCCACATGATGTTGTTTGCCAGCTTCTAGGGCATGCGCCAAAGGTAAGAGATAGACTTCCCCGGTCCTGCTCAGTTGCACCGTGGTAAACGCGCCGTGGTCCACTGAATAATCGATCATCGGCATGCTCGCAGCCGAACAACCACTGTTGGCGGTGCCATCCACCTGCAGTCCCACCGCTGTCGAGCCAAAGAAATCCAGTTTCAGGTAGGCGCCCGGCATGGTCGCTTCCGCACGCGCCGTCTCGCCGCTGCCCGTGCGCTTCCAGACGTAGGGAGCCAGCGCAATCCGGGCATCGTCAATTCCAATGACAATCATCGATCTCGCCTCGGCCGGGTTAGCGGAATTCTGCGGTTGAATTGCTGCTCCCGATGCCATTCCCAATACTAAGGCGAGGACGGAGATTGTTCTCATGCTGGAAATGACGTTCGGTGCAGCACCGGTATCTGGAAACAACTGGGGAGTTGAGGCCTCATCGGGCTGAATGAAGTGCTTGCCACTAAATCGATAAGCGAGAAAAAAAACTTGGTAGGCCCGAATGGACTCGAACCATCGACCTCTTCCGTGTCAAGGAAGCGCTCTAACCAGACTGAGCTACGGGCCTACACGCGAACGACTGTGATTCAATTCTACGGGCGGCGCGCAATTCCGGCAACGTTGGCTCACGCCGGCTACGCGAAATCATGGCCTGATCGCGTTTAGGAACTTACGTTCTGAGCGCCAGTTTTATGGCTTCCGCCAGATGCAGCGCCTGCCGCCCGGTGCATTGCGAAATCTGCTCGCGGCAGCTGAAGCCATCGGCGATGATCAGAGTATCTGGAGCAGCCTGGCGAACCGCTGGCAGCAGTTCGAGTTCGCCGATGGCCACCGAGATGTCGTAGCGGTGCGCTTCAAATCCGAAAGATCCGGCCATACCGCAGCAGCCCGCAGCCGGAGCATAAAAGTCCACTCCCATCGTTTTGAGAACAGATTCCTCGGCGCTCATCCCCATCACCGACTTGTGGTGGCAATGTCCATGGACGAGAGCCTTGCGCTTGAGTTGGGGCAATTGAAAATGCGGCGCGTGCTTGCCCAGAAACTCGCTCAGAAGAAAAGTCTGTCGCGAAAGTTTTTGTGCCCGCTCATCCTTCGGAAACAGGTTAATGAGTTCGTCGCGGAAGACCGCCGCGCAGCTCGGCTCCAGCACCACCACCGGAATCCCATTCTGTATTTCTGTCTCCAGAGTAGAAAGTGTTTGCAACAGCAGCCGCTTGGCGCGATCCAGCATGCCGAAGTCGTAAAGCGGACGGCCGCAACACAGAACCCGCCCCGGGATCTGCACTTTGAATCCAGCCGCCTCCAGCACTTCGACTGCGGCCTTGGCTGTGTCAGGAAGGAAGTAATTGTTGAACGTGTCAGGCCAAAGCATCACCGGCGCACCTTGCACGCTTTGGGCTCTCCGCTTTTCGAACCAGTGCCGGAACGTCTGCGACGCAAACTTCGGAATCTTGCGCTGCTGCGGCATACCCACAGCCCACTTCGCCAGGTCACGGACCAGCGGCAACTGAGTCGGCAAGTTGGCCAGGAAAGGCAGCTTCGAGGCAAAGCGTGCCCACAGATCGATATTGGCGAAAGCGTACGCACTGCGCGGGCGGAGGCGACCTTTGTAGTAATGCGAAAAGAATTCTGCCTTGTAAGTCGCGACATCCACGCTGACCGGACAATCGCTCTTGCAGCCCTTGCAGGCCAGGCAAAGGTCCAGCGAATGCTTGACCTCCTCATTTTTCCAGGTCTTGGGGATGACTTCGCCCTGCATCATTTCCCATAGCAAATGCGCCCGGCCGCGTGTGGAATGTTCTTCTTCGCGAGTGGCGCGGAAACTGGGGCACATGACTCCACCGCTCGACTGCCGGCACTTGCCTACCCCCACACAGCGGAGCGCAGCATTGGCCATGCTGCCTTCGTCCTGCGGAAACTGAAAATGCGTTTGCGGATTCCAGGGCTTGTACGCCGCCCCCAGGCGCAGGTTCTCATCCACTTTGTAGGGCTCGACCACTTTGCCGGGATTCATCTTCCAGTCGGGATCCCATAGCGCCTTGAACTCGCGAAAAGCCTGCACCAGTTCGGGCCCAAACATTTTTGGCAGCAATTCGCCGCGCGCCTGCCCGTCGCCGTGCTCTCCGGAAAGCGAGCCGCCATAACTGATGACCAGGTCCGCCGCTTCCTCCACAAACTTGCGGAATTTCCGGATGCCCGCTTCGCTCTGGAAATCGAAATCCATGCGCAAATGCACGCAGCCGTGCCCAAAATGACCGTAGTAAACCGGCGAATAGCCGTGTTCGTCGCAAAGCTTTCCGTAGGCGCGCAGGTACGCACCCAGCTTTTCCGGCGCCACGGCACAATCTTCCCAGCCCTCCCAGCGCATGGGTTCGCCGGGCGCGCTCGAAGCTACTCCTAGGCTCGACTCCCGCACCTCCCATACCCGTTTGGCCTCGCGGCTGTTCAGGAGCCGCATACTCGGCGGCCGCGGGCTTTTCTGCAAAGCCGCCATCAAACTCCGAGCCTGCGACTCGGCCTCGGGAGCGGTGTCGGCGCCGAACTCGGCCAGCAGCCATCCGCCTCCTTCCGGCAACAGCGCAAGTCCCTCCGGCAGCATTCCTTTTTGCCGGTTGAATCGCACTACGCGGTCATCAAACCCTTCCAGGCCAATCGGCCGGTTTTCCATGATTTCCGGAACATGGTCGCCGCACTCAAACACATCCCCGTATGCCATCACCACCAGCACCCGTTCCGGCGGGCTTTGCACCAGCCGGCAGGTGGCTTCGAGCACCGTCACGCATGTGCCTTCCGATCCCACCAGGGCGCGGGCCACGTGAAACTCGTTTTCCGGAAGCAGTTGATTCAGGTTGTATCCCGAAACCCGCCGTGGAATGTCCGGGAACCGCTCCCGGACCAGGCCTCCGTATTGATCTCTCAGGAATTGCAAGCCGGTATAAATTTCCCCACGCCGCCCGCCTGCGCGGATAACTGCGTTCAACTCCTCATCACTTGTTTTTCCCACCTTCATCCGTAAGCCGTCATATGTGACGACATCCAGTTCCTCGACGTTGTCGTCGGTCTTTCCTGCCATGATCGAATGCACGCCGCAGGAGTTATTGCCGATCATTCCTCCCAGCGTGCATCGGCTGTGTGTGGCAGGGTCGGGAGCGAAGGTCAGATGGTGTTTTTCTGCCGCGTTCCGCAGGTCGTCCAGCACCACCCCCGGCTGAACCCGCGCCACTCGCCGCGCCGGGTCGATCTCCAGAATTCGGTTCATGTAGCGCGAAAAATCCAGAATCACCGCCACATTGCAGCACTGTCCCGATAGCGAGGTGCCCCCCCCACGGCAAAGAAGGGGCGCGCCGAATTCACGTGCCAACGAAATCGTCGCCAGCACGTCATCCACGCTTCGTGGAAGGACCACGCCAATAGGCACTTGCCGGTAATTGGAACCATCCGAGCTGTAAAGGGCGCGGGTGCCGTTGTCGAAGCGGACATCTCCGCTCACCGCGCGGCGCAGCGCGACTTCCAGGCCGCCGGCATCTACCTTCGCCGTTCGCGCGGTCGCGGCGCGGGCGGAAAAATCATCTACCGAGGAAATGGACTTAACCAGGGGATTGGACGATGGCATTAAGTTACCTGTATGTCGAAGTTCATACCTGAACCGAAAATTATGGTACGCCCTGCAGGCAAGGTTTTCGATTGTAGTGCCGAGCGCTTAATCTCATTCGCGCGAGCCGTCCACCAGCATAGCCGAGAACTGAGTTTGGTGCGAAGCTGCAATCGCCTCACAACCTTCGCGAAGATTCCAATATCGATCCGGAGCAATTGCCACGAGGCTATTTTCTTAGATCGGTCAATAGCGCTTGAGCCGTGATTCCGGTTAGGAACCCAGCGCCGGCTGAAAGCATGTAGATAGTTAGATCGTTGACGCGGAAGGCGCCAAATGGCGCAACGGGCCCTGCCGCCTTTACAATCGATTCGCGTTACAAATCATTCCATGCGAATCACCATTTTTGGAGCCACCGGACTGCTTGGTAAGCCTCTGCTGCGGACATGGACCGGCGATGACGTGGTCGGTCTTGGCTCCAAGGATGCTGACATCCGCGAACCGTCGCAGGTGTCGGCCGCCGTCGAGCGTACTCGCCCTGACTGGATCGTCCTCGCCGCTGCCTACACCGATGTGGATGGGTGCGAAACCAATCCGCAGCTTGCTTTCGATGTGAATTGCCGCGGCGCGGAGAATGTAGCGCGAGCGGCGAAGCAGGCTGGGTCGCGTCTTCTTTTCGTGAGCACGGATTATGTTTTCAACGGCAACAAGACCACACCGTATGAAACGGACGATCCGCGGGACCCGGTCAGTGTCTACGGCCGTTCGAAAGCCGAAGGCGAACTGGCCGTGTTGCAGGTCTTGCCCGAAGCTTGCATCCTGCGCACCGCGTGGCTGTTCGGCAATGACGGCCCTTGCTTTCCCGAAACCATCCTCAAGCTGGCTGCAAGCCGCTCCGAGTTGGAAGTCGTCAATGACCAGCGTGGCGCACCCACCTATACCCTCGACCTGGCATTGACCATACAGGAACTCTGCCGCAAACACGCGGCCGGGATCGTTCACGCCAAAAATGGGGGAGACTGTACCCGGTTCGACTTGGCGTGCGAAATCGTTGCGCGCGCCGGCTTGCCGACGATCGTGCACCCCGTCACCAGCGAAAAGTCTCCTCGTCCCGCAACCCGGCCGAAGTATTCGGTGCTGTCGCCGCGCAGCCTGAAGCGGTACGGTCTTACCATGCCCACGTGGCAGAATGCCTTGGGCCGTTATCTGGACGAACGGCGGGCCATGCAAAACGCGGAGATAAAAGGATGAGTGACGATCTGGTGGTGGGAGTAGATATTGGCGGAACCAAAATCGCCGCCGGTTTGGTGGACGCCCGCGGCGCAATCAAGCGCCAGTCGCGCGCGCCCATGGCCGCCAGCGGTTCGGCAGAGCACGGACTGTCCGCAGTCATCACGGCGGTGGATTCTCTTCTCGCCGAGACCGGGTCACGAAAATCAATTCGCGGCATCGGCGTTTGTGCGCCGGGGCCGCTCGATCCCAAAACCGGCACGATCCTCAATCCTCCCAACCTTACGTGCTGGCGTAACTTTCCTTTGGCCGCTCGCATGTCGCAGCACTTCGATGTGCCGGTCAAGGTAGACAACGACGGCAACGCTGCGGCGCTCGCCGAGGCGCAGTGGGGTGCGGGCCGAGGCTATCGCAATGTTTTCTACGCCACAATCGGCACCGGCATCGGCACCGGCATTGTTTTCGACGGCAAGATTTATCACGGGCGCACCGGAGCGGCTGCCGAGGGCGGGCACGTGAGCATCGATTACCATGGGCCGCGCTGCGCCTGCGGCAAGCATGGCTGCATTGAAGTGCTGGCCGCTGGACCGGCGATTGCGCGGCGAGCTCACGCCAAAGTCGCGAGCGACCCTGTACGAGGCGCGGCCTTGTTGGCTCTGGCCGGCGGAAGGGCGGAGTCCGTGAGCAGTGAGATGGTGGGCAAGGCCTTCGCGGAGGGCGATCCACTGGCGGAAGAAATCCTGTTGGAGACGACCCAATTGCTCACCTACTGGCTGGGCAATATCATCGATCTGCTTGAGCCCGACGTGATCATCATTGGCGGTGGCGTTTCCGGCATGCTGGCGCCATTCTTCGAAAAGATTCGTGCTGGGCTGCCGGCATGCAGCATCAACCCGCGGGCCCAGGAGATCCCTATCGTGCAGGCCTTTTACGCAGCCGACGCCGGAATCGCGGGCGGGGCGGCGCTGGGTTGGGGAGGAGAGAGTTAGGGTTATCTCCTGGCAGTCATTATCGATGGAAGCGTAACATAACAAACAAGTTATACATTGAAAAGAAGTGAGATGTTGAGCAAGCGGTTAACGTTGACTATGCCCTCAAAGTAGTGCAGAATTAGGGCCTCCCTCCCAGACTGGAGTACCCGTGAAAAACCTGACCCTTGCAGTTTGTCTTCTCCTTAGTGTTTGTGTCCGGGCGCAGGATTCCACAACGCCGGAAGACCTTGCTCTGGCCGTCCGAGGGGGGCAAGCGCTTAGGCAACGAATGCGTCATCCGGACTCGATCGAGATTTCCAAGGTGGTCATCACGACTCGCTATTTCAAAGACCATAGCGACGCCGAAGTTTGCTATGAGTATCAAGCCAAGGACCAGGCTGCTAAGAACGCCCGCCCCTGGGTTGCCGTTTACTCATCCTCTA
>Ga0335085_10014134_pt1 | contig 11668 bp, 11 predicted proteins | sample Lox_Sample_45_FD_206712 | JGI IMG/M metagenome (GOLD analysis project Ga0335085, IMG submission 206712) | Soil microbial communities from Loxahatchee National Wildlife Refuge, Florida, United States - Lox_Sample_4.5 | ecosystem: Environmental > Terrestrial > Soil > Wetlands | place: USA...
ACCAAGGGATTCGGGCGCCCTGCCGACGGGCTTCGACCAGCACCGCGGCCATCGCTTCACGGCTCGCGCCGTACCTCTGGACGTACTCGTTGTAGGTCAGCGCGATCATCGAGATCGGCCCGAAGAAACCCTGCGGCACGGTCCACTGGAGCGGCCCGCTGACCGAGGTCATCGGGTTTCGGTGGTATTGGCCGCGCGGGTTGTGCAACGCCCGGTGCATCATCACGTAGTCGGCGGCGCCGCTCGCCACCGCGTTGACCGCCATCGCCACCGCCCCCGGAATCTGGCCGAACCCCTGAAAACCTGCGACGTAGCTCGGGTCGGAGCCGAGATGCTGCGCCAACCAGTTGGCCGACACGATGCTGACGCCGTCGGTGATCTCGTGCGCTCCGGCCGTCGGAAACAGACTGCCGGTGACGAATCCGTCCATGTCCGCAACCGTCAGGCCGGCGTCGGAGATGGCCGCCCGCGCCGTGTCGACGGCCAGCGCGCCGAGCGGAACCGGAGCGTGCCGGGTGATCGGACTCTGCGCGTAGCCGACGATCGCGACCTTGTTGCGCGCCTCGAATCCGCTCATTGCGTCTCGTCCAGGGTGAAGGCGGGAATCGAGACGCCCGGCGCGACATCCTCGAAGGTCACGCGCACGCCGGCTCCGAGCCGAAGGTCGGCTGCCGTGCCATTGACCAAGCGGGCGACCATGCGCAAGTCGGCCTGATCGGCAAGCTCGACGTCGACGAGAACATAGGGGACCTCATCGTCAAACCCCGCAAGGAACGACTGGCGCACGACGGTCCAGGACCGAACCACCCCGCGGTGGCTCACCGGCGTGAAACAGATGCCGGCAGACGTGCTCGCGCAGGACGCGCACACGCTGTCCGGCGGAAGACTCAGAGCCCCGCACGCCGAGCAACTTGCCATCGTGAGCGTGTGCTCCGCGGCCGCCTGCCAGTAGGGCGCGGACTGCTCATCGGGAACCGGGAGCGGGCGGGCCGCGGTCACGGGATCGCGCTCGCTTCCTTGAGCTGGGCGACCCGATCCCAGTCGTAGCCCAACTCGATCAGGATGGACTCGGTATGCTCACCATGCTCCGGTGCGCGGCGAAGCGCCGCAGGCCGCCCGTCGAACTGGACGGGAACGTTGGGCAAGCGGTAGCTCCCGCCGTCGTGCGCAACCTCGCCGATATAGGAGTTCGCGATCACCTGCGGATCGTCGAGCAACTCCGGCACCGACTGCACCGGCGACCACGGCGCGTCGATCCCCGACAGGAGCGTTTTCCACTCCTCGAAGGTCCGGCCCGCGAACTCGGCGTCCAGGATGGCGACACATGCGGCGCTGTTCGTCCGCCTCGCCGCGAGGTCGGCAAACCGGCGGTCGGTCGCGAGGTCCTCGCGGCCGATCAGGGCACAGAACTCACCCCAGTAGCGATCCCCCTCCAAGAACACGAGCTGGATGTGTCGCCCGTCCTTCGTGCGATACACGCCGACGAGCGGGTTGGGGGTCGCACCCCGGTCGGGCATGTGCATCGGACCGCTCCCGTCGAGTGCGGCGAGAACGTCCGAGGACAGCGTCCACATCGCGGTCGCGAGGAGCGACACGTCAACGATCGCGCCACGACCGTGACGCTCGCGGTTGAACAGTGCGGTCGCAATTCCGAACGCCAGCGACATGGCACCGTTGCGGTCACCCATCGCCCCGCGTTGACTGATCGGGTAATCCCGATCGTCCGGGCTCAGCATGTGCGCCAACCCCCCGCGTGCCCAGAATGCAGAGGCGTCGTAACCGGCTTGGTTGGCGTCGGGCCCACGAACTCCGTAACCGTGTCCCCGGGCGTAGATCAGCCGGGGAAAGCGTTCGAGCACCCCCGCGGCCTCAAGTCCGAGGCGTTCGAGCGCGCGCGGACGAAGGCTCGTGAGGAACACGTCCGCGGACTCGAGGAGTCGATCGAGAACCTCGCGACCGGCGTCGCGACGGATGTCGAGCGCCAGTGATCTCTTTCCCCGGTTGGCGAGCGCCATGGACAGGTTCACCCCGGCGCGGTCCGCACCGATGCCTTGGGTGAGCAACCCTCGGTAGGGATCTCCACTGGGCGGTTCGACATGAATGACGTCCGCACCCCAGTCCGCGAGCAACGCCCCCGCGACCGGTACGAAGACCCACTGGGCGAGCTCGACGACCCGGATCCCATCGAAAGCCTCGTCGAATGACGCGCTCATCCGCCACGCGCCTCGACCAGCCGGCGCCGATTCACTTTGGTTGCTTCGCTGCGCGGCATCGACTCGACCAGCTCGATCGACTTGGGAACCTTGTACGGCGACAGTCGCCCCTTTGCATAGGTCACCACCTCGTCCAGGGTCGGCAGATCCGCCACGTCGGACGGCTCGATGATCGCGTGGACCCGCCGACCCCACTCCTCGTCGCGAAGGCCCACGACGACGACGTCGGCAATCTTCGGGTGGTCGATCAGGGCCTTTTCCACCTCAGCCGGGAACACGTTGGCCCCACCCGTGATGATCAGGTCGACCCGGCGGTCGGCGATGTAGAGGTAGCCGTCGTCGTCGACGTAGCCCATGTCGCCGACCGTGCGAAACCCGTCCGGTGTCTCGCGGAGAGCAGGAGCGTCCCCGAGATACAGCGATCCCCCGTAAGTCGCCGATCGCAGGAAGATCTCACCGATCTCACCGGCTGGCACCTCGGCGCCATCGTCACCAACGATCCTGATCTCGGTGCCCCGCATCCCGCACCCGACGCTGCCCTCGTGAGCCATCCACTCGTCTCCCCGCAACGCGGTAATGCCCACCGCCTCGGTCATGCCGTAGGCCATGATGATCCGCTCCGGCCCGATCAGTGCCGCCCACCGATGCACCAGAGACGGAGGCATCGGCGCCGCTCCCTGCTGGATCCAGACCAGACTCGACAGATCCCGGTCATCGACACCCGGCGCATCGGCCATTCGCTGGAGCATCGTCGGAGTCGCGGTGAAGGTGGTGATCCGATGCGTCTCGATCAGCTCGATGGCCAGCGACGCGTCGAAGTTCTCCATCACCACGAGGCGATCCCCGGCCAACAAGTTGTGTAGTGCGGTGAAGGCGTTGACGTGGTACATCGGGGCGAGAACGAGGATCGTCTGGGGTCGCGGAATCGGCATCCAGTTCTCGGCCATCGGCGTACTGAAGACCGGGTTGAACACGGCAGGTGCCGCGCTCAGGATGATTTTCGGGGTGCCGGTGGAACCGCTGCTACAGATTCCCTGGAGATGCGGCGCGATGAGGTCAGGAAGGACCGGCGCCTCCCGACCTGCGGTCGCCGCGATCCAGGGCACGTCGTCGGTGGACAGGTAGACCTTCGGGCTGATGACCTCCCGTAGGCGGGCGAGCTCCCAGTCGGGTACATCCCAGCGCACGGGCACCGGCACGGCGCCGAGCTTCCATGTGGCGAGTGCCGCAAGGACGAACTCCGGCGAGTTTCGCAGCCCGAGACCGACGCGGTCGCCGAAACCCACGCCACGCTCGGCCAACGCGCCTGCCAGTTCGCTGGAGCGGCGGTCGAGCCAACCGTAGGAATCAATGTTCTCGTGACCGTCGAGGCCAACGTGACGGCACGCCTCCTCGTCCGGGCGCTCCCGGGCGAGCACCGCGATCCGGCCCGCCTGGCTGATCGCACCTTCGGTCAGCGTCACCTCAACCCGCCTCGCCGGACCCCACCGGCGTCAGGGCCACCACCGGAATCGACCGCTGCGTTCGCGACTGATACACGTCGTAGTTGGGCCAGACGGACGTGACGATGGCCCACGCTCGATCCTTGTCCTCCTCCGACACGGTCCTCGCCACGACGTCGATCGAGTCGGCCTTGACCTGGATCGACGCCCGCGGCGCGGCCGAGAGGTTCAGGTACCACTGCGGGTGCATCGGCGCACCGCCCATGGACGCGACCACGAGGTAGTCATCGCCATCACGCGCGAAGATCAGCGGGGTCGTGTAAGCCTTCCCGCTCGTGCGGCCGGTGTGGGTGAGCAGCAAACTCGGAACGCCGTTCCAGATGTATCCGACCTCGCCACCCGTCTCCTGGTAGCGACGCACGTGCTCCGCTCCCAGGAGATCGATGTTCGGCTGCTGGTAGTTAGCCTCGGTCGCCGGTCCCTCAGTCACTGGCTCCGCCTTTCAGTCGAAGACAACCGGAATCGCGGTCGCGCCGCGTTCGTAAAACCCGATCAGCCTCGGTGGCTCCGCGTCCGGGTCGAGGCGCAGGTTGGGCAGCCGGTCCAGCAGCGCGTTGACGCCGGTGGTCATCTCCGCCCGGGCAACGTGCATCCCGAGGCAGATATGTGAGCCGCTGCCGAACGCCAGCGACGCCTTCGGAGGTCGGTGAATGTCGTAGGCGTCCGGGCGGTCCCAGCGGGCGGGGTCACGGTTGGCCGCGCCGAGACACAGGTGGATCACCGACCCCTCCGGGATCCGCACTCCGAAATGCTCGACGTCGCGGGTGACCCAGCGGGAGAACATCGGGTCGGTGGGCTGCCAACGCAGGCACTCCTCGATTGCCGGCTTCAGCAACGACCGATCTGCCCGCACAGCCTCGAGCACTTCAGGCCGCTGGAGCAGCGCGGTGAGCAGGATGCCCATCTGTTTCCAGGTCGTACCGGAACCCGCAGCGAGCAAGAGCAGAGCGAAGGAGTGGATCTCCGCGTCCGTCAGGCGGTGACGCGTTCCGTCCTCGTCGGTGATCTCCGCCTCGACGAGCACGCTGATCAAATCGTCCGCGGGCTGCTCGCGGCGGGCCGCCACGATCGGCGCGACGATCGCGAGGACCTCGTCCGGGCGCCCGAGTGCCGCCCGAACGTCGAGCGCCTGGGACACCGGTATGCCGAAGCTCCCAGTGATCGTGAGCACCGGGATCGCGGCGCAGAAGTCGACGTTCAGCTCACCGCGACCCTTGCCCGCGAGCTCGTCCACGAGCAGCGAAACCGTCTGTTCGATCCAGTTCCGAATCCACCACTGCGCCTTCGCGGGGACGAACGAGGGCTGGACCAGCGTTCGATAGCGGCGATGCTGAGCACCGTTCATCGACAGCATGCTGTTCGTGATCCCAGGGGCGGCGTCAAGGTCGACCGCCTCGGCCGACGAGGCGAACGTCTCGGAATCCCGGTACGCCGCATCGCAGGCGGCGAAGGAAAACGCCGAGAAGTGCGGTCGGTCCGGCTCGGGTAGCCCGTGAAAGTAGAGCGTGTCGTTGACGCCGCTCAACTCGTGCACAGTGCCCACGTGGACGGGTCGCTCCTCGCGGAGGCCGGCCCAGATGGGGTACGGGTCGTCGTCGTAGGCACCGCCCAGCAACGGCATGAAGCTGCTGCGCAGATCGAACAGCTCCCGCACCCGGGCGACGTCCAGCAAACCGCTCATCTCGGTCATCGGGCGACGTACCCCCCGTCGACCGGCAGGAGGACCCCAGTGATGTTTGCGGCCCGGTCCGAGCAGAGGAAGACCGCGGCCTCGGCACAGTCCTCTGCGCGGATCGGCTTGCCTAACGGATGCGTCGAACCCACCTGCTCGGCGATCCGCTGTAGATCCTCGCCGGAGGCCTGCAGTCCACCCGCGGCCATGAAGCCGGTGAAGGGCATCCCGGCAGGGCAGATCGCGTTGACCCGGATGCCGAACGGAGCGACCTCCACAGCAACGGCACGAGTGAGTTGATGCACAGCGCCCTTTGTCGCGCCATACACGGTGCCGCCCCATCCGACCAGGCCGGCCACCGAGCCGGTGTTGAGGATGACACCGCCGTTGCCCTGTTGTTTGAACCGGATCACTGCCTGCTTGCAACCGAAGAAGACGCCGCGGAAGTTGATCGAGGTGAGGCGTTCGAAGTCCTCAGCGGTGTGATCCTCGAGCAACGAGCCAAGCCGGGGAGTCGGCACTCCCACATTGTTGTAAAGAACGTCCAGAGAACCGTAAGCAGCGATTGCGCTATCGATAAGTGCGACAACGTCCGGCTCGGAGGAGACGTCACACTGCTGCGCGACTGCCTCACCGCCCGCATCCGCGATCAGCGCGGCGGTCTCCTTTGCGGCATCAACGTTGATGTCCGCGCACACAACCCGGGCGCCCTCGGCGGCAAACCGCAACGCTGACACACGGCCGACACCGGATCCCGAACCGGTGATGATCGCGGATTGGTCTTTGAGCAACACGCGTTCTACTCCCTCGGGTCAATGCTGGAGAGCGACAGCGCACCCGTCGGGCACGACTCGACGGCCGCACGGATGGTGTCGAGCGAGTCGTTGGGGGGCGGGAGCACGATCGCCCGCGCGTCGTCGTCCTGGTCGAACGTTGCCGGCGCCCCCAACGTGCACACGCCGCTACCGATGCACCGGTCTCGGTCGACCACGACCGTCCAGCCCGCGGAGGCGTCAGGCATGGGCAGGCACCGGTGGCTCGGCGGGAGTAAACCGGTAGAGCGATTCGGCGTTGCCCCGCAACAACTTGTACTGAACCTCGGGCTCGAGATGGGCGATGAGTCCCTTCGCGGTGTCGATACAGTGCGGCCAGGTCGAGTCCGAGTGCGGATAGTCGGTCTCGCACATGACGTTGTCGACGCCGATCTCATCCAGGCTCGCGATGCCGTGGTGGTCCTCGATGAAGCAGCCGTACACGTGGTCGTGGAACAGCGCGCGGATGTCGAGGGTGTCCAGGTCGACGTCCGTGCTCGCGTGGTTCATGAACTTCTGACCCTTGGCCACCCAGTAGCGCTGCTTGTCGAGCACCTGCTCGGCGCGCTCGAGGAAGTACGGCATCCAGCCGATCTCGCCCTCCGACAAGGCGATCTTTAGCCCGGGAAACCGGGTGAACATCCCGCTGAACAACCAGGACAGCATCGCGCCCGACGTGCGAATCGCTCCCCACGCGAGGTTGGCCATGAACGGCGAGTCGGGCGCGATCTGGGGGACCTGGGAGGAGGAGCCGACGTGCATCGACGCGACCATTCCGATCTCGGACGCCGCCGCCATCACGGGATCCCAGTAGCGGCTGGGGTCGTGGATGGTCGGCAGGCCGAGTGGCGCGGGATTCTCCGAGAACGCAAAGGCGGTTGCGCCTTTGGCCGCACAGCGCTGCATCTCCGTCGCCGCGAGGCTGGGATCCCACATCGGGATGAGAATGAGCGGGATGTAGCGCCCGGGAGCGCTTGCGCACCACTCGTCGATGATGAAGTCGTTGTACGCCTGCAGGCAGACGAACCCGAATTCACGGTCGCTCGCATCCATGAACAACTGGCCGCAGAACCGGGTGACCGTCGGGAAGCACAACGAGGCGAGGATCCCCGCGCGGTCCATGTCGGCAAGACGCGCTGTTGGGTCGTAACACCCCGGCCGCATCTCCTGATAGGTCACCGGCTCCGGACTGAACTCCTCCTTGGACTTGCCGGCCACCGCCGACAACCCGGAGCTGGGGAACTTCTTCCCGTCGTAGGTCCAGTACTCGCTCTCCCCGTCCTGCACCAGGCGAGGCGCGCGATCACGGTCCTTGGCGGCCACGCGATCGACCCACAGGTGAGCGGGCTCCAGGATGTGGTCGTCCACGGAGATCAGCCAGTCGAGGTTCGGTTGCGTGGTCATCGTTGACTCCATCCATTCCAATTCGCCGTCAGTCTGGACCTCATGGGCGCAACTCGCCGATCGCGAGGTGCTTGAGCTCCTGGAAGGCACGGATGCCGTCAACACCGCGCTCTCTGCCCAAGCCGCTCTGCTTGTATCCACCGCCGGGGGCGTACGCGCTGAACAAGCCAATGTTGACGTTGACCGCGCCGCTCCGAAGGCGCCGCGCGACCGCGGACGCCGATGCGACGTCGGTCCCGTAGACCTGCGCCGAGAGTCCATAAATGCTGTCGTTGGCCATGTCCACTGCATGATCAAGGTCGCGATACCCGATCACCGACAGCACGGGGCCGAAGATCTCCTCGCGCGCGGCCGGGTTGCTGTTGTCGGGAACGTCGAGAACCGTCGGCTCGAAGTAGTACCCGTGAGCGAGATGCGCCGGCCGCTTCCCGCCGAACGCGACCGTGCCGCCGCACTCGGTGGCCAGTTCCACGTAGTGCTCGCACCGTGCCCGAGCGCTGGCGTTGATCACCGGTCCGATCAAGGTCGTCGGCTCGGTCGGGGGCCCCACCGCGAGCGCGCCGTACATCCCCGCCACCTTCGCGAGCACCTCGTCCTTGCTCTCCTGCGGCACGAACATGCGGGTCGCCGCGACGCAGGCCTGGCCTGACGTCATGGCCACCACCGCCGCGGCGCCCGTCGGCGCCCTGTCGACCGCATCCGGCAAGTAGATCTGCGCCGACTTGCCGCCGAGCTCGAGTGCGACCCGCTTCACGGTGTGAGCACCCTGGGCGAGTATCTGCTTGCCCACCGCGGTCGAACCGGTGAAGGACACCATGTCGACGCGCGGATCCTGCGTGAGCCGCTCGGCCACGGCGGAACCAGCCTCCGCCACCACGCTGAGCACGCCAGGAGGGATGCCCGCAGCATCCGCAGCGGACCCGAGCGCAAGCGAGGAGATCGGGGTCAGGGGGCTGGGACGCAGGACCACCGAGTTGCCGGCCAACAACGCCGGAACGATCTTCTGAAAGGCCATGATGATCGCGGCGTTGTACGGCGTGATGGCGGCGACTACTCCCGCCGGTTCCCAGCGCCGGACGCTCAGGGCGAGGCGACCGTCGGTCAGCTCATCAAGTGGCACCTGGTTGACCTGCTCGTCGGACATCGACCGGTAGATGTCGATCAGGCCACGGGCGAGGGAGAGACCGCCACGCAACTGAGTCGTTTCGGCAAACCGGGTCGGTTGCCCGGCCTCGGCCACCATGGTCGCGACGAGCGAGTCACCGAGCGACTCGACGTAATCGCAGAGCGCGCTGACCGCAGCCGCCCGCTCTCGCCGGTCCCGATCGGCCCACACGCCGCTGTCGAAGGAGCGCCGCGCGCCCGCGATCGCCTCGTCGGCGTCCGCCTCCGACGCGCCCAGCACCTCGCACACGGGCTGCTCGTCGGCCGGGTTCTCGACCTCGAACGGTACGCCGTCGCTCGACCATCGACCCGCCAGGTAAGAGGCGCGCTCACCGATCAGGGTCGACATCCGGACCATCCTCCGCTAGAACGGTGTTCTACCAAATCAGGACACCATAGTTCGTGTCAAGATGATCCGGGGTTGATCGGCGTCGCTCACGGGTGGGCGCGCGGGGGAACCAGGAGGCCGAACGGTGATTGCGACAGCCATTGCCGCCACGCGGCACGACCCTCGATGACCGTTCCGGTCCCCGACACGCTCGAGGAGGCACTCTCGCCGAGGTGGCTCTCGGCCGCACTGCGCCCGCACCTCGGCGACATCGACGTCGTGGACGTCATTCCCGGGCCGGTTGTCAGCCGGATCACGACCAACGCCCGCTTCCGCATTGTGTGCTCGCGCCCGCTGCCGCCCACCTTCTCTGCGGACCTGTGCGTCAAGGGGTACTTCAACGACCTCGGCCGCGCGGCGCGCGTCGCCGGACCGCCCGAGGCCCTCTTCTACCGAGACCTCGCCGGCGAGGTCGGACTTCGGACGCTGCGCGCGGTGTACGCCGACGTCGACCGCGACTCCGGTCACGGCGTGATCGTCACCAGGGACGTGATTGTGGACGGTACGTCGTTCCTTTCGGCGGCGAGCGAGTTCAGCGTCGACCAAGCGGCGACCAGCCTCGGCGAGCTTGCGCGCCTGCACGCCGCGACCTGGAACCGCACCGACCTCGCCGAGCAACCGTGGCTGGCAAGTCGGTTCGACCGGATCGCCCGGCCGTCGAATGACGAACAGATTCGGCGTCAGTTCGCCGGACCCAACGCAGCAAACATGCCGGCCGCGGCGCGTGACGCGGATCGACTGCTCGCGGCGTACCGCATCGTCGAGCAGCTGGCCTCGACCGCCGACCCGTGGTGCGTCATTCACGGCGATCCTCATCCGGGGAACCTGATCATCGATCGCGCCGGATGCCCGGGGTTCATCGACTGGCAGTTGGTCCAGTGCGGCCCGTGGTTCATCGACGTCGGGTATCACCTCGCCGCCGCGCTCACCACCGAGCAGCGCAGGACAGCGGGACACTCGCTGGTTCTGCACTACCTCGACGAGCTATCCGGACACGGCATCATTCCCCCGGGCGAGCGCGATGCGTGGCAGGCCATCCGCGCTGGCATGGTCCACGGCTTGTTTCTCTGGGCTATCACCCGTTACGTCGATCCGCCGACGATCGCGATCATGTTGGAGCGTCTCGGCACCGCGGTGGTCGACCACGACGCGTTCGCATTGACGCCGGCCTGAGTACATTCTTGGTGTGTCGCGTCGCGAACTCGAAGCGGCCATGGGGCTCGTGATCACCAGCACGGACGCCGCGGAGCGGTTCCGTGCCGATCCGGTGCGCTTTGCCGGCGACCTCGAGATGACCGACGTCGAACGTCGTTGGCTAGTCGAGATGGTCACCGACCTGACCGGGCTCACTCCGAGCTTCGTGGAGAAGCGGCGCCGCCAGCTGTCAAACGCGGCGAACCTCACCCTTCGGTTCCTCGGAAGCCGCGGTGACCGCTGGCTGGACAGGTACATCGAGGCCAACCCGCCGGTGCCTGTCGTTGCCGATGACCCGGCGCGGTGGATCAGTTGGCTCGTGGCCGAGATCGACGCCCACTCTGCCGACATTGATGGCGTCGCGCTGATCCGCTCGATGGCACAGCTGGATCACATGCGCCACCGCGCGTTTCGGACACCAGGACCGTTGACGCACCACGACGTCGGGGGACCGCCGTCCGCCTCGACGCCGCTTCGGCTCGCCGCCCCCACCGACCTCGGCCGATTCGACTACGACGTACGCAAGCTCCGGGACATCCCACCCGAAACCGCCGCGCAGGTCCCCCCGGACCCGTGCTACTTGCTCGTCTACCGCCAGCCCGGTGGGCGAGTGATGTTCGAGCGAATCGAGAACGAGGCAGTCCTCGACGCGTTGATCGACCTTTCCGGACAGGCCCATCCGATTGACGATCTGGTTAGCGTGAGCCATCACCCCGACGGGCTGCGGGCCCGGCTGACCCGACTCTACGAAATGGGGGCGTTGACAACATGACGGCGACGCCGCTGATTGGAGCGGGCTTCCGACCGGAACTTCCCGGGTTGTTCAACGACCCGGCGGCCGCCGGAATCGACGTGGCTGAACTGATCGCGGATCGGTACTTCGCCGCGGAGGGATTCAACCGAGCGTGGGAGCTCGACCTGCTCCGAGAACACCAGGTGCCCACCGTTATCCACGGTCTGTCCGGCAACGCCGCCTCCGCGACCGGTCCGACCCGTGAGTACCTCGCCAGCATCCGGACGCTCGCGGACGCGGTGGACTGCATCGCCTACAGCGACCACCTCGCGCTCACCGGCACGACCGAGCGCTCGCTTGGCCACCTCGCTCCCAACCGGTTCGACGACGACCTGCTCGCTCATGTCGTGACCAACATCGATCTGATGGCAGACATGACCGACCGGCGACCGAGGCTGGAAAACCTCGCGACGACGATCATGATGAGCGGATCGACGTACTCCGTTGAAGAGTTCTATCTGCGTCTGTTGGATGCCAGCGACAGGTGGGATTGCCTGGTCGACGTCACGAACCTCTGGATCAACGC
>Ga0335085_10014136_pt1 | contig 11667 bp, 7 predicted proteins | sample Lox_Sample_45_FD_206712 | JGI IMG/M metagenome (GOLD analysis project Ga0335085, IMG submission 206712) | Soil microbial communities from Loxahatchee National Wildlife Refuge, Florida, United States - Lox_Sample_4.5 | ecosystem: Environmental > Terrestrial > Soil > Wetlands | place: USA: Florida...
GCTGCCCCCCGCCTGGCCTCCCGGCACCCTGGTCCTGGCCAAGGGAGCGCCCGATCCGCGCCTGGTCCCGGTGGCCGAGCTGACGCGGGCCTACCGCAGCGCCCTCGCCCGGCACGGTGCGGAGCTGGTCGGCTACGGCGACCCGCGGGGCCACGTCCGGCTGCGCACCGCCCTCTCGGAGATGCTCACCACCACCCGGGCCATCGCCTGCGGGCCGGAGGACGTGGTGGTGACCCGGGGCAGCCAGATGGCGCTCGACCTGGTCGCCCGGGCGCTCCTCCGCCCGGGGGACGCGGTGGCGGTGGAATCGCTCGGGCACGGCGGCGCCTGGACGGCGCTCCGGCTGGCCGGCGGCGAGCTCTTCCCGGTTCCGGTCGACTCCGCCGGGCTGGACGTGGCCGCCCTGGCCGACCTGGCGGCGCGACGGCGCATCCGGGCCGTCTACGTCACCCCCCACCACCAGTTCCCCACCACCGCCGTTCTCCCGGCCGCGCGACGCCTGCAGCTGCTCCAGCTGGCCCGCGCCCTGCGCATGGCGGTCATCGAGGACGACTACGACCACGAGTTCCACTACGACGGCCGGCCAGTCCTCCCCCTCGCCGCACGCGACGACGCGGGCGTGGTGGTCTACGTGGGAACCCTCTCCAAGGTGCTCGCCCCCGGCCTGCGCATGGGCTACCTGGTCGCGCCGCCGGCGATGCTGGAGCGCATCCAGGCCCTGCGCCAGGTGGCCGACCTGCAGGGCGACCTGGCCCACGAGTGCGCCGTGGCCGAGCTCTTCGAGGAGGGCGACCTGATGCGCCACGTGCGGCGGATGCGGCGGGTGAACCGTGCGCGCCGCGACGCCCTGGTGGAGTCGCTGCGCCGGCGGCTCTCCGGGGTGGTGGAGTTCGCCGTGCCTCCCGGCGGGATGGCGCTCTGGGCGCGGGTGGCTCCGGACGTGGACGTGGAGGCCTGGTCCGCGCGCGCCCTCGGCCGCGGCGTCGCCTTCCGGGGCGGACGCTTCTACGACTTCGACGGCGCGGCCCTCCAGGCCACCCGGCTCGGCTTCACGCCCCTCGACGAGCGCGAGCTCGACGAGGCGGTGAAGCGGATGGTGGAGGCCCTGCCGCCGGCCCGGCCAGCCCCGGGGCCCCTGCCCCGGGGACGGGCTGCCCGTCTGTCCGCGCCGTCCCCGGCTGCGGCCACCCGCTGACCAGCGCGAGGCCCGCCTCATCGAGCCAGGTGCCCGGAACCGCTACCCGCGTGCGCACGCTCCAGCTGACTGCTCGACGCGATGCAACAGCGCTTCGGCTGCGGTTCCTCAGAAGCGGGAGGGGGGAAGCGCGTCGGAGGAACGACCGTGGATTCGGCGCAACGCAGCACGAAGGGACGGAAGGCAGTCCGGCGCAGCCGGCATCCGGACCCGGCGGTCGAGGCGAGGCGGCCCTGGCCCGCCCTCCGGTCCTTCGATTTCGAGGGCGACGACACGAGCCTCACCCAGGCCGAGATAGAGATCCTCAAGTAGGCGGCCTCATCGGCGCCCCGGGCCGTCCGTCACCCTCGAGCTTGCCACCGGCCGCGGCCGGGCGCAGACCACCCTGAACCCGGGGGTTCGATGCTCTCGCCCCGCTGCATCCACGCCGAGGACGCCGTCTCCACCCGGCTGCCGGAAGAGCTCCGGCCGCTAGCGACGGTGGCCTACAACCTGTGGTGGTCCTGGCAGCCCGGGGGCAGCGAGCCCTTCCGGGCCCTCGACGCCGAGCGCTGGGAAGGCTCCGGCCACAACCCGGTCAAGCTCCTTCGCGATGTCCCCACCGCACGGCTGGCCGCGGCGGCAAAGGACCCGCTTCTCGTCGGGCAGGCGCGGGCGCTCGCCTCGGGCCTCGAGGCAGCGCTGGCCGCGCCCGCCGGGCAGGGCGGGGCGACCCCGGAGCATCCGGTGGCCTACCTCTGCGCGGAGTTCGCCCTGCACCCGTCGCTGCCCATCTACTCGGGCGGGCTCGGGGCCCTCGCCGGCGACGTCCTCAAGGAGGCTTCGGACCGCGGCCTTCCGCTGGTCGGCCTCGGCCTCTTCTACCGCAGCGGCTTCTTCCACCAGCGACTCGATCCCTCCGGGTGGCAGACCGAGTCCTGGCGAGCGGCCAACACCCTGGAGCTGCCCCTGCACCTCGAGCTCGACGCGGCCGGGCACCCGCGCCGGGTGGAGGTGACGCTGCGCGGCCACCCGGTGGCGGCGCAGATCTGGCACGTCGAGGTGGGCCGCGTGCCGCTCTTCCTGCTCGACACCGACGTCCCGGGCAACGAGCCGGTCGACCGCTGGATCACCTCCCGCCTCTACACCCGGGATCGCGCCTTCCGTGTCATGCAGTACGCGGTGCTGGCCATCGGCGGCCTCCGCGCGCTCCACGTCCTGGGCATCGTGCCCTCCACCGTCCACCTCAACGAGGGCCACGCGGCGCTCGCCTCGGTGGAGCTGGCGCGCGAGGAGGTCGAGTCCGGTCTTCCCTTCGCCCGGGCGCTGCCCGCCGCGCGCCGGCGGGTGGTGTTCACCACCCACACGCCGGTGCCCGCGGGCAACGAGCGCTACCAGCCGGGCGAGCTCCTCCCCCTCATCGGTCACCTCCCCGGTGAGCTGGGCATCTCTGAGGCCGAGTTCCTCGCCCTGGGGCGCGGCAACCCGGCGGAGGACTCGCAGCCCTTCGGGGTGAGCGAGCTCGCCCTGCGCACCAGCCGGGCGGCCAACGCCGTGAGCCGGCAGCATGGTGAGGTGGCGCGGAAGATGTGGCAGCACCTGTGGCCGGGAGTCACCGCCGAGGCGGTGCCCATCGCCCATGTCACCAACGGCGTCCACCTTCCGACCTGGATGGCCCCCGAGCTCCAGGGGCTCCTCGACCGGCACCTCCCCCGTGGGTGGCGCGCCGGGGACCGTTCCGCCTGGGAGGCGGTGGAGGGGATTCCCGACGGCGAGCTGTGGGCGGTCCGCGCCGCGCTCCGGGCACGACTGGTGGCCTACGTGCGCGACAAGAGCCGCGCCGACCGCCTGGCGCGCGGTGAGCCGATCGCCTACGTCGAGGGGGCGGCGCGCACCTTCGATCCCTCCGTCCTTACCCTCGGCTTTGCCCGGCGGGTGGCGGCCTACAAGCGGCTGCACCTGCTCATCCGGGATCCGCCGCGCGCGCTGGCGCTCCTTCGTGGTCCCCGCCGGCTGCAGGTGGTCATCGCCGGCAAGGCCCACCCCGCCGACGACGACGCCAAGCGGCTGGTGCAGCAGATCTTCGCCCTCAAGCACGAGCCCGACGCCTCGACGTGCGTGGCCTTCCTCGAGGACTTCGACCTGGGCGTGGCCCAGGAGCTGGTCGCCGGCTGCGACGTGTGGCTCAACCTCCCCCGGCCGCCGCTCGAGGCGAGCGGAACGAGCGGGATGAAGGCGGCGCTCAACGGCGGGCTCAACCTCAGCGTCCTGGACGGATGGTGGTCCGAGGCCTTCGACGGCAAGAACGGGTGGGGCATCCGTTCCGAGGCCGGCGGGGACGACGGCGCCCAGGACGCCCGGGACGCCGAAGCGCTCTACCGGGTTCTCGAGCAGCAGGTGGTTCCCGCCTTCTACGACCGCGGCCCGGACGGCATCCCCTTGGCCTGGGTGGCCAGCATCAAGGCCTCCCTGCGGACGGTGGGCAGCGCCTTCACCACCGGCCGGATGCTCACCGAGTACATCGAGCGCCTTTACCGGGCGCCGGCCGACCCCTCAGCGTGACTCCGGACCGCGGACCACCACCCCGTCCTTCATCACGAAGGTCACCCGCTCGGTGGCGGTGATGTCCCGGAGCGGGTCGTCCCGCATGGCGACCAGATCTGCGCGGGCGCCGGGGGCCAGCGTCCCGAGCATCCCCTCCTCGCCGAGCATCGCCGCGGCCACCACCGTGGCCGACCGCAGCGCTTGCCAGGGAGTCATCCCCAGCGAGACGTAGCGGCGGAACTCCTCCGCCTGGTTCAGCTTGTCCCAGGGGAACCCCCCGGCGTCGGTTCCCAAGACGATGGGCACGCCGGCGGCCAGCGCGCGCTTGAAGGAGGCCCGCGCCGCCTCGGCCAGCTCCGGCCAGACCCCGCTCCGCGGGGCAGCGACGAAGTCGCTGACGGTGAGCGTGGGGCAGAGATAGACCTTCCGCTCCGCCATCCGCTTCACCGTGGCCTCGTCGAGGACGTCCCCGTGCTCGATGGAATCCACCCCCGCGGCCAGGGCCAGGGCGTGGCCGGTGGGGGTGATGGAGTGGGCGGCCACCTTGCGCCGGGTGCGGTGGGCCTGGTCGACGATGGCGGCCAGCTCCTCGGCGGTGAAGTTGGGAAGGCTCCTGAACTGTCCGTCCGGCAGGCGGTAGTAGCCGCGGTCGGCGTAGACCTTGATCCAGTCGGCGCCGTGGGAGATCTGATCCCGAACCGCCCGGCGACAACCCTCCGCCCCGTCGCACAGCTCGACCCCGTGGGGCACGGCCAGCTCCCAGGAGAAGCCGAGGAGCGGATAGGCGCCGGTGGGCGCCAGCGCCTTGGTGGCCACGAAGAGGCGGGGGCCCTGGATGATACCGTCGGCCACGGCCTTCCGGAGATCGACGTCGGCGAAGCCGGCCCCCTCGTTCCCGATGTCGCGCAGGGTGGTGAAGCCGTGCTCGAGCGCGATGCGCATCGCCCGGGTGGCGCGCAGCGCCCGGTAGGGGAGCGACTCCTTGAGCAGCTGCTCGTCGTATTCGGCGGCGGTGGCGTCGCCCTGGAGCAGGACGTGGGTGTGGGCGTCGATGAAGCCGGGCATGAGGGTGTAACCGGAGAGGTCGATCACCGTCGCACCGGCCGGCGCGGCGCTGGTCACCTCCCGGATCTTCCCGCCCTCGACCACCACGAAGGCCGGCCCCCGGTCCTTCTGCGCCGCCACGTCCAGGACGTGGGTGGCCTTCAACGCCACGAGCCCGGGCGGCGCCGCGGCCAGGGAGGTCGCCCAGGTCAGAGCCGCCAGCAGAGCCAGTCGCGCCATGTCGTGACTCCCTCCTCCAGGGGCGCGCACTCTCCCACGCCGGTGAGCAGGGCCCAAGCGAGCCGGAGCGACTTCGCGCCGGCGTCCCCCGCTGCCGTCCGGAGGGTTTCCACCGGCCGTCCTCGGGCGGGGACGAGCGGTGCCCGGGCGGGGACGTGCCGGGACAGGCTGCGCGCCGAGCCCGGCGGGTCTACCCTGTCGGGGTGATCGAGCGGGACTCACCTCGTCTCCCCGCCCCGCCCGCCGACCTGCCCCGGAGCAGCCATCGCCTCCTGGGCATCGGCGTGGTGGTCATCGTGGTTCTGCTCCAGGTCTTCACCCAGTACCTGGCCAACCACGATCCGCCCCGCACCCTTTCCCAGCTGCTCTACCTCGCGGTGGAGATGCCGCCCCTGATGCTCGTCCTCTCCGCCGTCTTCGCCCGGGGTTACCGGAACCACGCCGGTCCGGCCCGGCTGGTGGCCTACGGCATCCTGGTGGCTGGGGTGATCGGCGCACTGTGCGGGGCGCTCTACTGGGTGGGCATCCAGCACTTCCCGTCGCTTCGCCTCCATGCCCCCACCGTCCCGCCGCCCAACCTCGAGCGCGCCGTCCTCTACGGCGTCGCTGCCGCGCAGAGCCGGTTCGGGCTCTGGGCGCTGGCCTTCCTCCTCCCAGCGGTGGTGGAGCTGGGGCGCATCCGCTCGCTGGAGACGGAGAAGCTCCAGCTCGAGGCGGAGAAGCTGCGGGGGGCGGCGGAGCTGGCCCGGCTGCGGGCGCACCTCGAGCCGCACTTCCTGCTCAACACCCTCAATGCCATCGCCGGTCTGGTGGTCGATGATCCGCGGGAAGCCCGCCGGCTGCTGGCCGCGCTGGGCGACCTGCTCCGCGACGCCCTCCGGGACGAGGACGAGATGCAGACCCTGGACGCCCAGGTGGCCTGGCTGCGGCGCTATGCGGAGATCCTCGAGGCGCGCCACCGGGGAGGGCTGAGCTTCGCCTGGGACATCGCTCCGGAGAGCCGCGACGTCCTCCTCCCCCGGCTCCTCCTCCAGCCGCTGGTGGAGAACGCCGTCACCCACGGCGCGCTGCGGCGGCCCGGCGGGGGCAAAGTGACGCTGCGTACCCTTGTGGCGGGGGATTCCATGCTCTGCGTGGTGGAGGACAACGGCCCGGGGATGCCGGAGAGCAGCGTGCGCGCCGGGGCCTTCGGCCTGCGCTCGGTCCGCCGGCGGCTGGAGCTCCGCTACCCGGAGCGCGCCCGACTCTCGCTGGAGTCCTCGGCAAAAGGAACGCGGTCCATCGTCGAGGTCCCGCGCCAGGGCGCGCTCCTCCGCGACCCGGGGAGCCCGGCGTGAGCAAGCTACGCGCCCTGGTGGTGGAGGACGAGTGGCCGGCCCGCAACTACCTGGTCGAGCTGCTCGAGACCTCCGGCGCGGCGACGGTGGTGGGGGCGGTGGCCACGGTGGAGGAGGCGCGCGAGGCGCTCCAGGCCTCGGCCGGGCTCTCGGTGGAGGTGGTCTTCGTCGACGTCCAGCTCGCCGCCGAGCCGGGGGACCGCGCCGGGCTGGAGCTCCTCCGCTCCCTGGCGCGCAGCCATCCCGGGTTGCTCTTCGTCCTGGCCACCGCCTTCGAGGAGCACGCCCTGGAGGCCTTCGACCTCGGCGTGGTGGACTACCTGCTCAAGCCCTTCACCGAGGAGCGAGTCGCGCAGTGCGTGCAGCGCCTGGTCCAGCGACGGCGGCCGGCGGCGGGCGCCCCGGCGGCGCTGCGCATCGTGGCCCGGCGGAAGCGCAACCTGGTCTTCCTCGAGCCCTCGACAATCTGGGCCTTCGAGGCCGCAGACCGGATGACCTTCGTGCACACCCAGGGCGGGCGGTTCGACATGGACCTCTCGCTCAGCGCCATCGAGCTCTCCCTGGGACGTGGACTGACCCGGGTGCACCGCAACTGGCTGGTCAACCTGGCGCACGTGCGAGAGCTGGAGCGGGAGGGGAGCGAGACCCGGCTCTTCGTCGGCCCCGGGCTCGGCGCCGAAGCGCCGGGGATCCGGGTCCCGGTGGCGAGGGACCGCGTCCAGGCAGTGCGCGATGCCCTGCTCGCCGACGCCACCGGGCTGCGGCGGAGCTGACCAGGAGACGCTTCATGCCCGACTGCTCGTCTCGACCTGCCGCGCTCTGGTGCCCTCCCCTCGACCCCTGGTCGGCGGGCCCGGCACGACGCGCCGCAGTGCTCTACCCTGAGGCCGGCACCGTGCGTTCCCTCCCCTGCTCCCCCGCGGGCGCCTCTCGGCGAACGCTCGCCCTGGCCGTGGTCCTCGCGCTGGCCGGTGCCGCTCCGGCGCGCGGCGCCGAGCCGGCGCGCGTCGTCCACCTCGACGAGGCGGTGAACCAGGCGCTCCAGCAGCAGCCCCTGCTCGTCGCGGCGCAGGCCAGCGTCGGAGCGGCCCAGGGCGTTGCCGAGCAGAGCCGCTCCGTCCTCCTTCCCCAGTTCAGCGCCTCCGCCCTCGGGCAACGGTTCTACGGCGCCACCGGCTCCCGCACCGGCGCCGCCACCGGCACCGCCGGGCGAACGGCGGCCAACAACTTCACCTTCAACCTGAGCGGCACCCAGCTCATCTGGGACTTCCAGAGCGTGGATCGCTACGGGTCCTCGAACGCCACCGTCGCTTCGCTCAAGGCCAGCGAGCAGGCCACCCTGCTCCAGGTCGTCCTCAACGTGCGCCGCTCCTTCTTCCAGGCGCAGGCCTACCGCGCCCTGGTGCAGGTCCAGGAGGAGACGCTGGAGAACCAGATCAAGCACCAGACCCAGACCGAGGGCTTCGTCAAGGCCGGCACCCAGCCGGAGATCGCCCTCGCCCAGGCGCGCACCAACGTGGCCAACGCGCGGGTGAGCCTGATCCAGGCGGAGAACAACTACCGCATCTCCAAGGCCCAGCTGAACCAGGCGATGGGCGTGGTGCAGGGAACGGACTACGAGGTGGCGGGCGAGGAGCTCGCGCCGGTCGAGGGCGAGAACCAGCCGGTGGATCAGCTGATGGCCGTCGCGCTCCGCGAGCGACCAGAGGTGGCCGCGCTGGTGAAGAATCGGGAGGCGCAGGAGCTCAGCCTCCGCGCCGCCAAGGGCGGCTACGCACCCGCCCTCTCCGTCTTCGGCTCGGTGGCCGAGGCGGGGGGCTCCCTGGACGCGCTCGGGCCGGCCTGGAACTTCGGCCTCCAGATCAGCTGGAACTTCTTCGACGGCCTGAAGACGCCGGGCACGGTGCACCAGGCGGAGAGCAACGTCACCGGCGCCGCTGCCCAGCTCACCGCCGAGGAGCTCCAGGTTCGCTTCGACGTGGAGCAGGCGGACGCGACGCTGGAGGGGAACAAGACCGCGCTCACCGCCGCCGAGGATGCCCTGATCAACGCCCGGGAGCAGCTCCGCCTGGCCGAGGCGCGCTACCAGACCGGCGTGGGGAGCATCATCGAGCTCAGCGACTCGCAGGTGGCCGCCACCAACGCCGGGGCCCAGCTGGTCCAGGCCCGGTACAACCTTGCTACGGCGCGGGCGCAGCTGCTCGCCGCACTGGGACGCCGATGATGAAGACGGAGACGACGATTCGAGAGACGGCCGGGGAGACGGCCGGGGTCCGGCCAAGGACCGGTCACCGGCGCCGGTGGATCCTGGCCGGGGTGGGCCTGCTCCTGGTGGCCGGGCTCGGCTGGAGGGTCCTCGGGAGCCGGGGCGCCGGCTCGGCCAAGGGGCCGGGCGCCGAGGCACGCCCGGTGCCGGTGGCGGTGGCCAGCGTGACCCAGCGGGACGTCCCCATCTACCTCGAGGGGCTGGGGACGGTGGTGGCGTTGGCCACGGTGACGGTGAAGAGCCAGGTCGACGGGCGCCTGGACGCGGTGCACTTCGTGGAGGGGCAGCGGGTGAAGAAGGGCGAGGTCATCGCCCAGGTGGATCCCCGCCCCTTCCAGGCCCAGCTCCACCAGGCCGAGGCCACCCTGGCCCGCGACCAGGCCCAGCTCCGCAACGCCCGGCTCAATCTGGAAAGGTACCGGGACCTGCGCAAGCAGAACCTCATCGCCCAGCAGCAGGTGGACGACCAGCAGACGCAGGCCGACCAGTTCGCGGCTACGGTGGGCATCGACCAGGCGCAGGTGGAGACGGCTCGGCTCAATCTCGACTATGCGCGGATCGTGTCCCCCATCGACGGGGTCACCGGAATCCGCCAGGTCGACCCGGGCAACCTGGTGCATGCCAGCGACGCCAACGGCATCGTGGTCATCACCCAGCTCGACCCGATCGGCGTCCTCTTCACCCTGCCCCAGGATGACCTGCCGCGTGTCTCCAAGGCCCTGGCCGAGGGCCCCCTGACCGTGGAGGCGCTCAGCCGCGACGGAAACGCCAAGCTCGGAACGGGCAACGTGCTCCTCGTCGACAACCAGATCAACCAGACCACGGCCACCATCCGCCTCAAGGCGGTGTTCCCCAATCCGGACAACGCGCTCTGGCCCAACCAGTTCGTCAAGGCGCGGCTCCTGCTCACCATCCGGACCGGTGCGCTGGTCGTGCCCACGCCGGCCATCCAGCGCGGGCCGAAGGGGACCTTCGTCTACGTCGTCGGACCGGGGAACACGGTGGTGGTCCGCCCGGTGGAGCTCGACTCCACCGAGGGTTCGCTGGCGATCGTCGCCAAGGGCGTTACCGTCGGCGAGCAGGTGGTGGTCGACGGGCAGAACCAGATCCGCCCGGGGAGCCTGGTCCAGCCTCGGCAGGCGGAAGGCTCCGCGGCTCCTCCGGCACAGAAGGCCAGCACCAGCCCGTGACCAGCATTTCCGAGCCCTTCATCCGCCGTCCGGTGGCCACCACCCTGCTCATGGTGGGCCTGCTGCTGGCCGGCGTGGTCGCCTTCCGCCAGCTCCCCATCTCCGCGCTCCCGCAGGTGGACTACCCGACCATCGTCGTGTCCACCGCCCTCCCCGGGGCGAGCGCGGAGACGATGGCCTCGGCGGTGACCACTCCGCTGGAGCGTCAGTTCGGCCAGATGCCGTCGCTGGCCCAGATGACCTCGGTGAGCAGCGCCGCCAACTCGCAGATCACGCTCCAGTTCGAGCTGGACCGGAACATCGATGCCGCCGAGCAGGACGTGCAGGCGGCGATCAACGCCGCCTCGAGCGTGCTCCCCACCACGCTCCCCACCCCGCCCACCTACAGCAAGAGCAACCCCGCCGACTCGCCCATCCTCGTCCTCGCCATCAGCTCGGACACCCTTCCCCTTCCGGAAGTGGATGACTACGCCGACTCCATCCTGGCCCAGAAGATCTCCCAGGTCTCCGGCGTGGGGCTGGTGACGCTGAACGGCGGCCAGAAGCCGGCGGTGCGGGTGCAGGTGGATCCGGCGGCACTGGCCGGGACGGGGATGAGCCTGGAGGACGTCCGCGCCGCGCTGGTGGCGGCCAACGTCAACCAGCCCAAGGGAACCCTGGATGGGCCGCGCCAGGAGTACACCCTGGCCACCAACGACCAGCTCTCCAAGGCCGACACCTTCCGCCCCCTCATCCTCGCCTACCGGAACGGGGCGCCGGTGCGGCTGGTGGATGTGGCCACCGTCATCGACGGCGTGGAGAACGCCCAGCTGGCCGGGTGGGCGAATCAGAACCGGTCCATCATCCTCAACGTGCAGCGCCAGCCGGGGACGAACGTCATCGCCGTCGCCGACCGGGTGAAGGCCCTGCTGCCGCGGCTCCAGGCCTCGCTGCCGCAGGGCATCCAGGTGCGCATCCTGAGCGACCGGACGGAGACGGTGCGCGCCTCGGTGGAGGACGTGGAGTTCACGCTGGTCCTGACCATCGTGCTGGTGATGCTGGTCATCTTCCTCTTCCTGGGAAGCGCGCGGGCCACCGCCATCCCCAGCGTCACCGTCCCCCTCTCGCTGGTGGGGACCTTCGGGGTCATGTACCTGGTCGGGTACAGCCTGAACAACCTCTCGCTCATGGCGCTCACCATCTCCACCGGCTTCGTGGTGGACGACGCCATCGTGATGATCGAGAACATCACCCGCTACATCGAGAGCGGGGATCCGCCCTTCGAGGCGGCGCTCAAGGGAGCCAAGCAGATCGGCTTCACCATCGTCTCCCTCACCGTCTCGCTGGTGGCGGTGCTCATCCCCTTGCTCTTCATGGGCGGCGTCATCGGCCGGCTGTTCCGCGAGTTCGCGGTGACGCTGGCGGTGGCCATCGTCGTCTCGGCCATCCTCTCCCTCACCCTGACGCCGATGATGTGCGCCCACCTGTTGGAGCATGAGCGGCCGATGAATCAGCGCCCGCGGCTGGTCCAGCTCTCGGAGAGGGGCGTGGAGGCCATGCTGCGCTTCTACCGGCGCACACTGGCCTGGGTGCTGGAGCACCAGCCGGCCACCCTGGCGGCCACGGTGGGCACCTTCGTCCTCACCGTGGTCCTCACCCTTCTCATCCCCAAGGGGTTCTTCCCTCAGCAGGACACCGGCCTGCTCCTCGGGGTGACGGAGGCTGCGCCGGACGTGTCCTTCCAGAAGATGATGCAGCTCCAGCAGGCGGTCGCCCAGGTGGCGCTGGCCGATCCGGACGTGGAGAACGTGGCCTCCTTCATCGGCGCCGACGGGACCAACGCCACCACCAACAGCGGGCGGCTCTCCATCTCGCTCAAGCCCCGCTCGCACC
>Ga0335085_10014137_pt1 | contig 11667 bp, 8 predicted proteins | sample Lox_Sample_45_FD_206712 | JGI IMG/M metagenome (GOLD analysis project Ga0335085, IMG submission 206712) | Soil microbial communities from Loxahatchee National Wildlife Refuge, Florida, United States - Lox_Sample_4.5 | ecosystem: Environmental > Terrestrial > Soil > Wetlands | place: USA: Florida...
CGACCCATGAGGGAGTCCCGCCTTCCCTCCCGGGCCGAGCGGCTCCGGTCTCGTCCCATTGGGAAAGAGGATTTGCCGTTCCCTCTTGGAAGGCTCCAGCCAAAACCTCAAGTTTTACTTGACAGGACTCCGCGTCCCGGTACTCTATGGGCTCACTGAAACGCGGCGCCCCCCAAGGCCGTCGGGACCGACCGCACGGAGTCACCGCCATGCCGGAGCACGAGGGCCCAGCCCAGCCCCAGCAGCCCGTCACCGAGGAGGCGTGGCACGACAAGGCACTGGCAGACGCCATCGCCTACACCCGGAGCCTGGTCACTCTCCTCGATTCCCTGACCGAGGCCTTTCGCCGGCGTGGCCGGGAACTCGTGGAGGTGCGCCAGCGCCTGGAGATCCTCCAAGGCGAGCGACGCAAGATCCTCGAGGAGCGCGCGGTGCTCGAGGAGCGCTTCCTCACCCTGGACGGTGAGCGGGATCGCGCTCGGGCAGACCACGAGCAGCGCAGTCGGGATCTCGAGCAGGTGCGCGTCGAGCTGAAGCGCGCCCATGAGGCGGCCCAGGCCCACGGGCGAGAGATCGAGAGCCTGCGGGCCACCCTGGCCGAATCCTCGCGACAGGCGGAGCGGCTCGAGCGCGCCGAGCAGGAGCAGCGCACGCTTCTGGCGGAGCGGACCGGGCTGGAAGAACAGCTGCGCGCGCAGGCGACCGAGCGCGACCGTCTGCAGATGGCAGTCGGGGAGAGGGATGCCGAGCTGGAGCAGCTGCGCGCGGAGTCGGCTCGCGCCCAGGGTGAGCTCGGAGTCCAGGCCGAGGAGGTCCGCTCGCTCCAGGCGGCCGTCGCCAGCGCCAGCCGGCAGGCGGAAGACCTGCGCGAGATCGTCCGCGGGCTGGAACGGGAGCGGGACACCACCGCCCGCCGGCACGCCACCCGCATCGCCGAGGCGGACCAGGCGGGCGGGCGCGCCAGCGACGAGGCGCGGGCCGCGCGCGAGGCGCTCACGCAGGCCGGGCACCAGCTCGAAACCGCCCGGCGGGACGGCGCCACCCTCCAGGCGCGGGTCGAGGCCCTCCGCGCCACCTCCGAGACGGAGCGCCTGACCTTGACCGCGGAGCGGGACGCCGCTCGCCGCGAGCTCGAAGAGCGGCGGCAGGCGCTCGCGGCGAGGGAGGAGGAGCTGGCCCGCTCGCAGCAGACGCTGGCGGCCGAGGGCGAGAGCCTCCGCGAGCGCGACGCCCGGCTGGCGGAGCTGGGTCGCCTGACCGATGAATTGGAGGGGCGCATTCGCGCCGTCGAGACCGAGGGGGAGGCGGCGCGCACGGAGCTGGCCCGGCTGTCTGCTGAGGCTGCCATGCTCTCTGCCGCCCGTGCCGACGCGGCACGCGAGCTGGCCCAGGTGCGCGACGAGCTCGCCGCCTCCACCTTGCGAGCAAAGGAGGTGGAGGCGGGGCTGGACCGGGCACGCGCCGAGACGGTCCAGCTGGCGGAACAGGCGCGGGTCGGGGAGGACGAGCGCGTCCGGCTCGGGGGCGTCGTCGAGCGCCTGGAGACGGTCCTCGCCCGTATCGCTGCCGCCATGGGCCAGTCGGAGGCGTTCGTCGCCGCTCCCGGGTCGGAGGCGGATCTTGTGGCTCGCTGGCAGCCCCTGGCGGACGGCGTCCGGGCCCTGCGGGACGCCCGGATGCACGCGGAGGCTGAGCGGGATGCGCTCCGGGCGGCCGTCGAGGCCGCGCAGGAGGTGGTGGGACCGGACGCCTCGTTGCCCGACCGGCTCCGCGACCTGGCGGCCGAGCGGCTGGAGCTTGCCCAGCGGGTCGAGACCCTGACGCGAGAGGAGGATGCTCAGCGCGCCGCGTTGGCGGAGGCGATGCAGCGGGCACGCGCCGCAGAGGAGGAGCGGGATCGCCTCGCCGGACAGGCGGCATCGCTCAGCGCCGAGATGAGGGCCTTGGCCGCCTCGCCCCCGGTCCCCCCCGAGGCCCCGACCCCGGCCGGGAGGGCACCCGAGCCGGCGGCCCCCGCGGCCCCGGCATCGACTGGCCGGACGCGACCCCAGAGCCGTCAGGCTCCGGGTGGACGGCGGGCGGGCGCCGTCCTGGACCTGCGCGCCATTCTCTTCCTGACGGGCGAGGTGGAGGGGACCGGCGACGCGGCACCCGTGCAGGTGACCGGTCAGGTCTCGGCCATCAACCACGCGGGAATGGTGATCGCCCTGGAGCAGTCGGTGCCCATCGGACAGGCCGTCGCCGTCCGGCTGCTGCGCAGGAGCGGCGCCATGGTCGTTCGCGGCAGCGTCGTCCGCACCCAGGATCCCACCAGCGAGGCGGGCGCCTCACCGACGCTGGATCACCTCATCCGGTTCGAGCATCCGGAGCCGGAATCGGCGGCGCAGCTCAAGGCCTTCCTGGCGTAGCCCAGCGCGTCAACCTCCACGGCTCGCATGGCGCGCCCGGAGCGCGCTCGATCGCATACCGCCTCGACAGGGCCGCCCCCGTCTCTTCCGGCCTCGCACCGCATGGCCGTCCAATCCCGATGTCTGGGTCCCGCGCAGTTCCGTTCCCTCTTCCATCATCTGCTCCCGAACCGTTGCTTCCCGGGGCTCGTGCAGCAATGACAATACCACTGAAGCCGCAACGTCCATTCTCTGTTCGAGTGGACGATTCTGTTCCGTTCCCTTTCATCGCACCCGAGCGCGATTCCGCACCAGACACTCCCAAGCGGGCGTGGTCGTGCGGCGGTTCGAGGTGCCTGTTCGGCGCTGGCTCCCGAAGCTCAGGCGAGTATCTCCATGCGGAGGCCGCAAGAATCTCTGGGTGGGCATGCAGGCAGAGTCAGTGCCGTACCATCGTGAACGCGTTCAGCCGTCCACAATGCCGAGAACGCATCGAGTAAGTCATCCGTTGCGTATTGCCCAGCGCGTAAGGTCGCCCTTGCTGAGGAGTAGGCAATGCCGTATCGGGAAATCACCAGGGCTTCTCGTTCAGCCTTCCCGGCCGGTGATTTCTTCCGGTGTGACATGGCCCGGTTCCCATTCCACGCCCAGAAGCTGAGCTCGGGGTGGACCTCGCGAACCCATTCCTGGCGCGCGAGATCGGCACGAAGGAACGTGTCCACTTCCCGTATCTTCCTGAGAATGGCCCATGTCTGCCGGCTCAGTTTGCGTCCATCCGCTTTCGCGCCCAACGTGCACGCCTCGGTATAGGTGGTGGCTTTCACGGTGGGGCGAACAGGAGCCGGGAAGACACTGCTCGACCGTGGCCGCCCCAGTTTGGCCCGCGCTTCAAGATCGCATGCCCTGGCTCCTGCGTCCGTCAGGCCGATTGGCACGTCAACCGTCACAATGTCTGGGCGAGGGGTCGGAGTCAAGACATCGTCAATGCATGCCAGTATGCGCGCCGCGCTCTCCCCTGTATCCAGGTTCGCTGTGACGCAGAGCCACCCCGACGGGCAGCCATCAACCCCCGCGATCACGGCCATCGGAATTCCTCTTCTTGCTTGTACGAGACTGGCAGCAGGTCGGCGACCCGCACCGTGGTCCAGCCGTCCCCCGTGGGCACGACCACGCGGCAGTCGGGGGCGTAGTCGTGGAGCAGTTGCCGACAGTTGCCGCAGGGCGGGAGGATCTCCTCGCCCTCGGCCCCGCGGACGCATGCCAGGCACGCGAACTCGCGCTCCCCGGCCGTGATCGCGGCCCCGATGGCGACGACCTCTGCGCACGCACCGTGCAGCGAATACACGTTGACGCCGACATACACGCTGCCGCTCGCGCAACGCAACGCGGCGCCGACGGTGTGATTCTTCTTCACACCGTCGTAGTTCCGGCGGATGACTTCCCGCGCCCTCGCGATGAGTTTCGCATCGCGAGCCACATCATGAACCGTAGCCACGGATGGAACCCTCCTGCCGTTACCTCGCGCCCCTCAGGCGTGGCGTGAGTCCTGCCGAGCAATGTGTATCTGGGGCTATGTGAGAACACAGCCCTGCAGTTCCTGCCGGCATATCGCGCGCGTTCTGCTCGCCTCCCTCGAGGCACCTGAGACAGCAAGAGCTAAGCGCCTGGTTCTGCGTTGAGGCGCCGACCATTTCCTTAACGGCCAAGTGCGGGAGAAAGGCCTTGGTCTCGGGCTCTGCCATCTCGCCCGGGGGGCGGACATTGTGGAAGAAGCTGAAGCGCGTTGCGGTTGCCGCGGGGGGCGACGGGACGGCGCCTGGCGGTTGTGGTAACGGTGGAGACGGCGCGATGGCGCCGAATGAGCGGCCCACGGGGTTCCGCGGGAACGGCCGCGTCGATCCCGAGGCATGGCTCGTGTCCGGAGTGCCGCTGTGGGCCGATCCCATCTGGCCCCCCCCATCGGCAATCCCGCGGTGGCGCACCGGCCAGCAGCCTACGCTTGACCCGGCCTGGCTGTCAAGGTGGCGTTCCCTGGTCCCGCCTCCGCCCTTGCCCCTCGCCCGCAATGTTCGCGAACGCGCCCCGCGAACAATGCGGGCTAATGACAGGCCTTGACAGATGCCCTCGCCCGGTTTATTTTACTAACTAAACGGTCAGTTATTTAGGAGCCTTCCATGCCGGCCACCCAATCCCGCTCACCCCGCTGGCGGCGGCGCCCCGAGGTGCGGCCCCACCAGATCCTGGACGCCGCCTTCCGGGTGTTCGGCGACCGGGGGCTGCACCGGGCCACCCTGGACGACGTGGCCAAGGCCGCCGGCATCACCAAGGGCACCATCTACCTCTACTTCCCCGGCAAGGCGGCGCTCTTCGCCGCCATGCTCAAGGCGCGGGTAAGCGCCCTCATGCCGCCGATGGAAATGCCCCGGGACGGCCGGCAGGGCCCCTCCGCCCGCGAGATTCTGGGCCGGCTCGGCCGCGAGATGTACCGGTTCTTTAAGAGCACCGCCTACCTGGCCGTCTTCCGCACCGTGGTCAGCGAGGCGCCCCAGTTCCCCGAGGCCGCCGCCCTGCTCTACCGCGACGGGGTGCTGGCCGCGAACCGCCGCCTGGCCGCCCTCATCGAGTACGGGATCGTGACGGGGGAATTCCGCCGGGTCGATCCCCTGGTCGCCGCCCGGGCATTCGTCGGGATGTTCCAGATCTTCGCCGTGTCCCAGGAGCTGCTGGGGGGCCGGCGCATCCTGCCCCTCTCCGACGAGCGGGTTGTGGGCACGGTCACGGACCTCTTCTTTCACGGTCTCCTCACCTCTCGGCGACCCGCCCGTGCCGCCCTGTCCCCCGGGAAGACGCCCGTGCCTTCCCGCCGACCGCGAGGTGCCTCATGAGGCGCGTACCCCGCCCCGTGCTGTTCCTGGGCCTCCTGGCCCTGCTGGCCGCCGCAGGGGTCGCCGGCTGGTGGTGGTGGCGCAGTCAGGCGGACCCGGCGGGCGTCGTGGTGGCCTCGGGCCGGATCGAGGTGACCGAGGTCAACGTCAGCTCCAAGGTGACGGGACGGGTGAGCCTGCTCGGCGTGACCGAGGGGACCGACGTCCGCGCCGGCCAGCGCCTGGCGAGCCTCGAGGGGGAGGAGCTACAGGCCCAGCTCCGGCAGGCCCAGGCCGCGCGCCAGAGTGCCGAGGCGCGCCTGGCGCAGGCGCGGGTCTCGCTGCAGGTCGAGCCCACCACCATCCGCTCCCAGATCCGCCAGGCCGAGGAGAGCCTGCGCGCGGCCGAGGAGCGGTTGGGCATGCTCCGGGCCGGGACCCGTACCCAGGAGGTGGAGGAGGCGCGGGAGAATCTCCGCCAGGCGCAGTCCCGGCTGGAGATGGCCCGCCTGACCCGGGACCGGTTCCAGGCCCTCCTCGCCGACGGGGCCATCGCCCGCCAGGACCTGGACCGGGCCCAGACCGATCTGGATGGGGCCGCGGCTGCGGTGCGCGGTACCCAGCAGCGGCTGGGCCTTCTCGAGGAGGGCTCGCGCTCCGAGGACATCCGCATGGCCGAGGCCGACCGGGACCGGGCGGCGGCCGCCCTGGAGGCGGCGCGGGCCAACGCCGCGACGCTCGAGCTGCGCCGGCAGGATGTCCAGGTGGCCGAGGCCGCCGTGCGCGAAGCCCAGGCCAACATCCGCCGCCTGGAGACCCAGGTGACGGAGCTCGAGGTCCTCGCTCCCCTGGACGCCACCGTCCTGACCAAGGCGGTCGAGGAGGGCGAGGTCGTCACGGCGGGAAAGCCCCTGCTCCTGCTGGGAGACCTCGAGCACCCCTGGATCAAGATCTACGTGACGGCCAACGAGGTGGGCAGGATCAAGCTCGGTGCGCCGGCTCGGATCCTGGTGGACGGCTTCCCGGGTCGCGCCTTCCGCGGGACCGTCACCTGGATCGCGGATCAGGCGGAGTTCACACCCAAGAACATCCAGACCCGGGAGGAGCGGGTGAACCTCGTCTACGCAGTGAAGATCTCGATCGCCAATCCCGAGCGCCTGCTGAAGGCGGGCATGACGGCGGACGCCGAGGTGGAGACGCCCTCTGGGGTGGCCCCGCCTGCGCCGCCAGCGCGCTGATGGCTCGAGCCGTGGGCGGCCCGCGCGCGATCGAGGCCGAGGGGCTGGTCAAGCGCTTCGGCCCGGCCGGCGAGATTCGGGCCGTGGAAGGGCTCAGCCTGAGCGTGGCGCGGGGCGAGGTCTTCGGCCTGGTCGGGCCGGACGGGGCCGGCAAGACCACCACGATGCGCCTGCTCACCGGCGTCATGCCGCCCACGGCCGGGTCGGCGCGGGTCCTCGGCCTGGACGTCACCCGCGACCCCGAGGCCGTCCGGGCCCGCATCGGCTACGCCCCGCAGAACAGCAGCCTCTACGCCGACCTGTCGGTCGCAGAGAACCTCCAGTTCTATGCCGATCTCTTCGGCGTGCGGCGCGGGGATCGCGAGAGCCGGATGGCCGACCTCCTGGCCTTCAGCCGCCTGGACCCGTTTCGGCGCCGCCTGGCCCGGAACTTGTCCGGGGGCATGCGGCAGAAGCTCGCCCTCTGCTGTGCCCTCATCCACCGGCCCGAGGTCCTGTTCCTGGACGAGCCGACCATCGGCGTGGATCCCGTCTCGCGCCGCGACTTCTGGCTGCTGATCTACCAGTTGCTGCAGCAGGGCCTGACCCTGCTGGTCAGCACGCCCTATCTCGACGAGGCCGAGCGCTGCCATCGGGTGGCCCTGATGGACCACGGTCGGCTGATCGCCTGCGACACGCCGGTGGCCCTGCGCCGCCTCTTGCCGGGGCAGCTGGTGGAGCTACGCGGACCCGACCTGGGGGCCCTCGCACCGATGGCCCGGGAGCTCCCGGGCGTGACCGAGGCCCAGCCGTTCGGCGACACCCTGCATCTGCGTCTGGCGGATGCCGGGGCGGATCCGGCGGCGCTCCAGGCGACGCTGGCATCCCGTGGATTCACCCGGCTGTCGGTTCGCCCCATCGCCCCCAGCCTCGAAGACGTGTTCGTCACCTTGCTGCGGGATCGCAGCCCCGCGGCCCCCGCCGCCTGAGGCGGGGGACATGGCGAGGAGCCCCATGGATCAGGGGCCGGCCATCGAGGTCAGCGACCTCACCAAGCGGTTTGGCCGCTTCGTCGCTGTGGACCGTGTCAGCTTCCGCGTGATGCGGGGCCAGGTGTTCGGATTTCTGGGCCCGAACGGCTCCGGCAAATCCACCACCATCCGCATGCTCTGCGGCATCCTCAGCCCCAGCGCCGGCCAGGGGCGTGTGGCGGGATTCGACATCGCGCGCGAGCCGGAACAGGTCCGGCAGCACATCGGCTACATGTCCCAGAGGTTTTCCCTCTACGAGGAGCTGACCGTCCAGGAGAACCTGGACTTCTTCGCCGGGGTCTACGGCCTGTGGGGGGCCCGGGCGGCGGGCCGCCGGGACGAGATGCTGGCCATCGGCGGGCTGACCGGCCAGCGGGGCGTCCTGGCGCGCGATCTGCCCACGGGACAGCGCCAGCGGCTGGCGCTGGCGGCGGCCATCCTCCACCAGCCGCCGGTCCTGTTCCTGGACGAGCCCACCGCCGGCGTGGACCCCATCTCGCGTCGCGAGTTCTGGGACCTGATCCGCGCTATGGCCGCGGAGGGCACGACGGTTCTGGTCACGACCCACTACATGGACGAGGCCGAGCACTGCCACGCCCTGGCCTTCATCCACCAGGGGCGCCTGATCGCCTCGGGCCCGCCGGCCGAGCTCAAGGCGGCCCGGCGGGGGTGCCTGGCCGAGGTGGAAGTGGAAACTGCTACCCTGCTCCGCGCGCTCCAGGTCCTGCAGCGGCAGCCGCAGGCGCGGGAGACAGCCATGTTCGGGGCTGCGCTGCACGTGACGGTCGATCGGCCGGAGGTCCTGCCCGTCCTCCGGGCCGCACTCGTGGCGGAGGGCATCGCCGTGGAGCGCCTGGAGCCCGTGGTGCCGTCCCTGGAAGATGTCTTCGTCTCGCTCATGGCCCGGGAGGTCGCGGCGTGAGGTCGCGCATCTGGTCCATCCTGCGCAAGGAATTCATCGAGACCTGGCGGGATCCCCGCTCCCTGGCATTCGTCCTGGGCATGCCTGTGCTGATGCTGCTGCTGTACGGGTACGGAATCAGCTCGGACGTCAAGCGGGTGCCCCTGGCGGTCTACGATCGGGACGGCACCCCGGCCGCCCGCGAGCTGGTGCGCCGCTTTACCAGCGCCGACTACTTCGTGGCCGTGGCGGCGGTCCCGAGCCTGCAGGCCCTTCGCGACGCCATCGACCGCGGCCAGGCCCGGGTGGGACTGGTGATCCCTGAGGACTTCAGCCGGAACCTGGGGGCCAACCGGCCGGCCCCGATCCAGTTCGTCGTGGACGGCTCCGACTCCAACACGGCCAGTATCGCCATCGGCAACATCTCCGCCATCGCGCGGAGCCTCGAGCTCGCGCCGCGGGATCTCCGGCCCCAGATCTACATCCTCCCCAGCGCCGACCGCATCGAGCCGATCGAGCTGCGCACGCTGGTCTGGTACAACCCCGAGCTGAAAAGCTCCAACTTTCTGGTCCCCGGCCTGACAGCGGTGATCCTCATGATGCTGGCCGCGACCGTCACCTCCCTCACGGTCGCCCGCGAGTGGGAACGGGGGACCATGGAGGGTCTGATCGCCTCCCCCCTGCGCGCGCACGAGCTGATGCTGGGCAAGATCCTGCCCTACGTCGCCATCGGACTCGTGGACGTGATCCTGATCCTGCTGCTGGGCCGATTCTGGTTCGAGGTGCCCCTCCGCGGGAGCCTGCTGCTGCTCCTGGGCTCCGCCACGCTGTTCCTGCTGGGGGGACTCGGGATCGGCCTCTTCATCTCCGCGGCCACCAGGAGCCAGCAGGTCTCCTTCCAGCTCTCCCTGCTCGTCACCATGCTGCCGGCCCTGCTCCTGTCGGGATTCTTCTTCCCGATCGAGAACATGCCGCCCATCCTGCAGGCGGTCACCTATCTCGTGCCCGCCCGCTACTTCATGGTGGTGATCCGGGGGATCTTCCTCAAGGGGGTGGGCCTGGCGGTCCTGTGGAGGGAGCTGGTCTTTCTGGCGATCTTCGCGGGCCTCATGCTGCTGGCGAGCGCAGCCAAGTTCCAGAAGCGGATCACCTAGCCTGCATTATTCGCGAATACGGCTCGCGAACAATGCAGGCTGAACCGAAGCCCTTGTGCTTGGTGGCCCAGGACGGATCAAGCCTCGCTGGAGGATCTGAGCACCGCACCCATCCCGCGGGCGCGGGACTGGTACCCGGTGCACCTACCACCATGCGTCATCCTGCTGCGGGAATGGCCATTGGCAAGTAAGCCCGGATTATTCACGGATGTTTCGTGAATAATCCGGGCGGACAGGAGCGGCGGCGTGCCCTGGGTCGAGCGACACCGTATCCTCACCTTGGTGAAGAAGGAGTTCATCCAGATCCGGCGAGACCGGCGGCTCCTCCCCATCCTGCTCATCCTCCCGGTCCTGCAGCTGATCATCCTGGGGTACGCGGTCTCCTCGGACATCAAGCAGCTGCGCACGGCCATCTGCGACCTGGATCGCACCCCGGAGAGCCGCGCCCTGGTGGACCGCTTCACGACCTCGGGCTACTTTACCATCGAGGCCACCCCGACCGACGAGCGGCGCATCCGGACCCTCATGGATACCGGGACCGTGCGCGTGGGCATCGTGATCCCCCCCCGCTTCGCCGCCCGGCTGGCGCGGGACGAGACGGCGCGCGTCCAGCTGCTGCTGGATGGGACCGACTCCAACACCGCTAACGTGGCCCAGGGGTACGTCACCCAGATCGTCAATGCCGAATCCAGCCGCATCATGCTGGAGCGGCTGGGCCCCAAGGCCACGGCGCCCCTGGCCGTGGAGCCCTCGGTTCGGATCTGGTTCAACCCCGAGCTGAAGAGCGCGAACTTCATGGTGCCCGGCGTCGTGGCCCTCATCCTCACCATCGTCACCATGACCATGACCGCCACCGCCATCGTCAAGGAGAAGGAACGGGGAACCATCGAGCAGTTGGTGGTGAGCCCGTTGCGGCCCATCGAGCTGATCGTCGGCAAGGCTCTGCCCTTCGTCCTGATCGGCTATCTGGACATTTTCATCGTGGTCCTGGCCGGCGTCCTCTGGTTCCGCGTCCCCATCGCGGGCAGCTTTCCCCTGCTCCTCCTGCTCTCCGGTCTCTACATCATGAGCACCCTGGGACTGGGCCTGCTCATCTCGACGCTCAGCCAGACACAGCAGCAGGCCATGATGCTGGGCTTCTTCGCCAACCCCCCCTTCATGCTGCTCTCGGGCTTCATCTTCCCCATCTCCAGCATGCCCGAGCCGATGCAGCTCCTCACCTACGTCATCCCGCTGCGCTACTTCCTGGTCATCATCCGCGGGATCTTCCTGAAGGGGATCGGCCTCGACGTGCTCTGGCCGCAGGCCCTCGCCTTGCTCGTCTTCGGCGCCGCCGTGCTCGCCCTTTCCACCCTGCGCTTCCACAAGCGGCTGGGATAGGATCGGGGAGCATGTCTCCCGCTCCGTCCACCAGGCACAGGAGATCCGTGAGGCGAGTCAGCGTCGGCCGAGTCGGAGAATTTTATATATTTATGGACGTCCCCTTCTCTGGCCTCCGGTCTTTGCCGGATCGTGGCGAGGATCTCCCCGTATGCCACGGTGCCGGGGTTGAATTCGGGGCTGAGGCGCATTATCATCGGCCGGCGCGTCGGGATCATGGTGCAGATGTCCGGGCGGCAGGCGCCGGCCCGAGCATGTGTCAACCCCGATCCGAAATCCTTGCACCGTCAAGGTCGCCCAGCGCACCCAGAGGGTGCCTGGCTGAGTACCCGGAGCGCCAAGATCATCAATGCTCGGATAATGACTACACACACCAACGCCACCGCACCAGGAGGGTTCTTGGGTTCCGGCTCTGAACCCCGCCCCTAGCGGCCTTGGCGGCCCGAGGTGGCGTCTTGACGGTTGGTCAGTTATTTCGGCTCAGGGCTAAAGGAGGTTCCGGCGTGAAGAGCTTGAAGGACAGAGCGGCCATCTTTACCCGATTGGGGGTCAAGCCCATCATCCATGCCATGGGGACCACCACCCGCTACGGCGGCACCATGATGCCCCCCGAGGTGGTGCAATCGATGGTGGAGGCCTCCCGGTGCCTGGTGAACATCGACGAGCTCAACCGCAAGGCCGGCGAGGTCGTCGCCCGCGCCACGGGGGCCGAAGCGGGGATGGTGTGCGCTGG
>Ga0335085_10014140_pt1 | contig 11666 bp, 7 predicted proteins | sample Lox_Sample_45_FD_206712 | JGI IMG/M metagenome (GOLD analysis project Ga0335085, IMG submission 206712) | Soil microbial communities from Loxahatchee National Wildlife Refuge, Florida, United States - Lox_Sample_4.5 | ecosystem: Environmental > Terrestrial > Soil > Wetlands | place: USA: Florida...
TTCCCCTGGCAGCTCTCGTACCTGATGAAGTACGTCGTGCACAACCTGCCCGACTCCGCCTACGACTGGCTCATCAGCAAGCTGGCCGCAAGATAGCCGCCCGCCCGCCGGCCGACCGTCGTCCCCACCAGAGCCGAGCCCCGCGCGGTCCCGGGTCGGCGGTCAGCCCCGCGAAGTCGCCGCGGTACCCTCGCCGAGGACGACCTTCAGCTCGTGCCGTCCGCCATCGTCCCGCAATGGAACCGCCCGTGGGTCCACCGAGGTGCCGTCGAGCACCGCTTCGGCGATTCCCCGCGAGCGGCGCTCCGGGTTGACGACCGCGATCTCGTAGCGGGTCGCGCCGAAACGCCACCCGATCGAGTAGCCGGGCCAGGCCGCGGGGATGCAAGGGTCGATCCCGAAGGTCGCGCCGTGGCGGCGGAACCCGAGGATGCTCTCGAGGCCGGTGCGATACATCCAGCCCGCCGAGCCGGTGTACCACGTCCAGCCGGCCCGGCCGGCGTGAGAAGGGTGCGCGAATACGTCACCGGCGAGGACGTAGGGCTCGGCCTTGTAGCGCTCGACGTCGGCCGCGGTGCGCGTGTGGTTCGCGGGGTTGAGCATGTGGAACAGCTCGACCGCCTCGTCGCCGTACCCGAGCCGCGCCATGGCCATCACCGTCCAGACGGCAGCGTGGGTGTACTGGCCTCCGTTCTCACGCACGCCGGGCAGATAGCCCTTGATGTAGCCGGGATCCTGGGACGAGTGGTCGAAAGGAGGCGTCAGGAGGGTGACGAGCCGATGCCCGCGCCGCACGAGCTGTGCGCGGACCGCGTCCATGGCCCGGTCGGCAAAGCGCAGCGGCACCGCCCCCGAGAGCACGGCCCACGACTGGGCCACCCCGTCGATCCGGCACTCTTCGTTCTGGGCCGAACCGAGCGGCGAGCCGTCGTCGTAGTACCCGCGCCGGTACCACTCGCCGTCCCACGTCCTCTCCAGCATCGCGGCGAGACGAGCGGCCTCGCGGCGGTACCGCTCGGCTCGCGCGGCGTCGCCGCGCTCGTCGCACAGCGGCGCGAACTCCCCGAGCACCCCATAGAGGAAGAAGCCCAGCCAGGTGCTTTCGCCGCGGCCTTCCCTGCCCACCCGGTTCATCCCGTCGTTCCAGTCCCCGCTCCCGAAGAGCGGCAGCCCGTGGGCACCGGCGGTCAGGCCCTTGTCGATCGCCCGCCCGCAGTGGTCGAACAGGGAACCACGCTCCGCGGACACGCGCGGCTGGATGTAGGCCTCCTGCGCGTCCGGAGCGAGCGGCGCCGCATCCAGGAAGGGCACGACCTCGTCGAGGACCCCCGCATCCCCGGTCGTCCTCGCGTAGTGCGCCGCCGCGTACGGCAGCCACAGCAGGTCGTCCGAACATCGGGTTCGGGTGCCGCGACCGCTCGGCTCGTGCCACCAGTGCTGGACGTCGCCCTCGATGAACTGGTGGCCGGCCGCCCGCAGCAGGTGCTCGCGGGTGAGGTCCGGCCGGGCCAGGACGAGCGCCATCGCGTCCTGAAGCTGATCGCGGAAGCCGAACGCGCCGCCGGGCTGGTAGTAGCCGGACCGCGCCCACAGGCGGCCGCTCAGCGCCTGGTAGAGGAGCCAGCGGTTCATCAGCAGGTCGAACGAGTCGTCGGGCGTGCTCACCTGTACCGCGCCGAGGGTCTCGTCCCACGTGCCACGCACCGCGCCGAGTGCTCTCTCGGCCGCCGCCGCGGAGCCGTGGCGCGCGACGAGCTCGCGGGCCGCCGCTTTGTCCTTCGCCTGACCCAGCAGGAACACCAGGGTCCGCGTCTCCCCGGGCGCCAGCGGGACGGAAAGGTGCAGCGCTGCGCACGGATCGAGGCCTGCGCCGAAGCGGCCGGACAGCTTCTCGCGGGCCAGGGCGGCCGGCTGCGCGAGCGAGCCGTTGCGGCCCAGGAAGGACGCGCGGTCGCCGGTGGCCGAGAGCGAGGCCTCGCTCGCGTGGGCGAAGGCCACGTGCCCGGGGTACTCGGTGTTGTAGGGATTGCGTGCGAGGACGGCGCCGGTCGCGGCATCGAGCTCGGTCACGACGTGCAGTGCCTGGCCGTCGCGTGGCGGTCCGAGGACCCACTCGTTGTACGCGAAGACGCTCAGGCGACGGGGGCGGCCGCTCTCGTTCGACAGCGTGAGCCGGGAGAGCTTGACGGGGTCGCTCGCGTCGACGAACACGTCGAGCTCGTGACGGAGGCCGGATGCGACCCGGAGGAAGCGGGTGAGGCCGGCCGAGTGACGGATCACGACCCGGCTCGTCGCCGAGCGGCGCATCGGGCCCGGGGTCGCCGACCACGCCTCACCGGTCTCGTCGTCGCGGATGAAGAGCGCCTCGGCCGTCGGGTCGCTGACGGGGTCGCTCGCGAACGGGGTCAGGCGGTTCTCACGGCTGTTCCCGGCCCAGGTGTGGGTGGACCCGCCGGCGGTGACCATGGTGCCGAACGAGGGGTTGGCGATGACGTTCACCCACGGGAGCGGCGTCTGCTCCTCTCCCTCGAGCCGCACGACGTAGTCTCGCCCGCCGTCCCCGAAGCCGCCGACGCCGTTCCCCAGGGCGAGCGGAGGCGCCTCGAGGTCCCCGTCGGATGCCGCGAAGGGTTCCGGCGATCGTGAGGGTTCGAGGTCGGGGGGCTCGGGCTCGGGCCAGAAGGCGTACGCGTGCTCCAGCTGTGCCGCGAGGTCGCCGCGATCGCCGCTCAGCACTACCCGCGCCACCGCCGCGAGCAGGAGACGCTCGCCTTCTCCCATGCGATCGCCGCGCAGGAGGTAGGCCCCGCCGGGCTCGTGGTTCCACGCCCGCCACGGACCGTTGTCGAGGAGCGCGGTGAGCTGGCCGTGCATCTCGTCGAGGTAGCTGACCGGGTGCTCGTTCAGGATCACGACGTCGGCCCGCAGGCCCTTGAGCCTCCAGTACTCCTGCGCCTGCAGGACCTCGCGCACGAGCGGCAGATCGTCCTCCTCGACCACCCGGAGGAGGAGGATGGGGAGGTCCCCCGAGATGCCGTGAGGCCAGAGGCCCTCCTGGCCGAGGTCGCTGCGGGCGAGGATCTCCGGGTTCGCGCGCAGCGAGCGGTCGGCGTACAGCAGCCGCGACGCCAGCCGCTCGTAGAGGAGCGCCACCTCGCTCGTGATGCCGAGGTGCCGCAACGCGCTCTGCGCGTGGGCGAGCGCCAGGGCGAAGGTCCGGGCCGCCGAGCTCGGCTCGTGGTACTTCTGGGCGAGGGCGAGGGCGGTGTCGCGAGAGAGGGCCATGCCGGTGGCGAACGACAGCCGCACGAAGCCGCCGGGAGCGAGGCGGATGCGTTGGCGCAGGCTGACCACGGGATCGAGCACCACGCCGGTCGTGCCCGAGAGGGACCGCCCGTCGAGGGCCTGGGGGTCGTCCGGCCCGCGCCCGCGGCCGAGGAACCGCGCGCGGTCCGTCTCCCACTCCACGGGGCCCTGCGTGCGCCCCTCGAGGCTCAGCACGTGCACGGCCCACAGCGACCCCTCCTCCGGCGAGCGCGGCCGGCGACCGCACAGGAGCGCCGTCCGCTCCTGGAGGTACTCCGTCTCCATGAAGAGCTTCCCGAACCCCGGGTGGGCGAGGTCGTCCGCCGCCGGGGCGAGGGCGATCTCGGCGTAGCTCGTGATCTCGATCTCGCGGGGGCGGTCGGACTGGTTGGTCACCGCGAGCCGCCGCACCTCCACGTCGTCTTCGGTGGAGACCGCGACGTCGAGGAGAGTCGCGATGCCGTCGTCGCGGCGGCTGAACGTGGCCTTCTCGGGAAGGAAGGTGACGAGGTAGTCTTCGGCCTCGCCGCCCACCGGGTGGTGGGTGGCCGACCACACCGCCCCGCTGCGCACATCGCGGAGATAGAGGAACTGGCTCCCCGGATCGCGGGTCGGGTCCTCGCGGTGTCGGGTCACGACCCGGCCGCGGCAGAAGGCGGCGCCCCCGCCGGCGTTCGTCACCACCGTGGTGTAGCTGCCGTTCGACAGGAACTGAGCGTGCGGCCACAGCGTGTGCGGGGACCGGAAGCGTCGGACGGCCTGCGGGACAGCGGGACCGGCGGTCCGCGTCTCCTCGACGGGGCGCGGTTGGGTGATCGGCGCGTTGCGCGGCAGGCGCTCCTGCAACAGCAGCTCCGTCGCCTGGACCCGCGGGTCGGCGTGGAAGCGCTTGACCATGGGGTCGGCGAGCAGGACGTTGGCGAGCGAGACGAGGGTCATGCCCTGGTGGTGCGCCATGAAGGCCCGCACGACGGTTCCGCCGGAAGGGACCGCACCTTCGCCGCCGGCCAGCTCGCCCGCCGTCGCGTGCGTGTAGTCGATCGCCTCGTAGTAGCCGTAGGCGCCGGCCCGCCCCTCCTCCGCCAGCCGCCGCAGGTTGCGCACCGCGAGCTGCGGGGCCACCATCGCGGCGAGGGCCGTCGCGTACGGCGCCACGACGAGCTCGTCGGCGAGGCCCCGCTTCAGGCCGAGGCCGGGGACGCCGAAGGCCTTGTACTGGTAGTTGCCGTGACGGTCGCCGAGGTTGTAGGCGCACTCGGAGATCCCCCACGGCACGTCCCGCTCGGCCGCGTACTCGGCCTGGCGGCGCACCGCCGCGCGGCAGGTCTCGTCGAGCAGCGTCCCCGGGTAGCTCTTCATCACCAGCAGCGGCATCAGGTACTCGAAGGCGGTGCCGCTCCACGACAAGAGCGTCGGCGTTCCGTGGACGTTCGTGACCAGCCGGCCGAGGTGGAACCAGTGCGTCTCGGGAAGCTCACCCCGGGCGATGGCGATGAAGCTCGCGAGGCGAGCCTCCGAGGCCAGCAGGTCGTAGTAGGAGAGGTCGAGGCGTCCGGGTCCTTCGGCGTCCGCCAGGCGGAAGCCGATCGAGAGGATCCGACGCTGCGGGTCGTAGAGGAAGCGGAAGCCCATCCCGTCCGCGAAGGCCAACGCGCGCCGGGCGAGGTCCACCAGGCCCGCTTCGCGCAGTCCCTCGGCGAGGGTCATCAGCGCCCCGGCCAGGTTCCCGCTGTCGACCGTGGAGACGTAGCGGGGCGGCAGCGCGGAGAGGCTCTGGGTGTCGTACCAGTTGAGGAGGTGCCCCTCGTGCCGCTCCAGGCCCTCCATCGTCGTGAGAGCCGCGTCGATCCTCGCCCCGAGATCCTCGGTGCCGATGAAGCCGAGGTCGTGAGCAGCCAGCGTCGCGAGGAGCCCCATCGCGATGTTGGTGGGCGAGGTCCGATGGGCCACGCGGGGCTCGGGTGTCTCCTGGAAGTTGTCGGCGGGGAGGCCGTGGTCCTCGGGGCCCATGAAGCGCTCGAAGTAGCGCCAGGTGTCGCGGGCCACGCGCTCGAAGAGGGCGCGGTCCTCGGGGCCGACCTCCCGCCGCCGCTCCGGGACCGGCCGGCTCAGGGTGTGGGCGACGAGCGGGGCGGCGGCCCACAGCAGGAGCAGCGGCACGGCGGGTCCGAGCGCAGAGGGACGCGCGATCGCGACCACCGCGAGGCCGACGACGGCGATGACGGGACTCGCGATCATCTCTCGCACGAACGCGCCCGCCCCACCGCGCTGGCGCCCCCTCTCGGCGCTCGCCGCCGCGGTCTCCCACTCCAGCAGGCGCCGCTTGGTGGCCGCCAGCCGCACGAGGGTCAGGCCGATCGCGTGGACCCGCTCCCAGGCCTGGCTCGCGAGGAACGTCAGCTGCAGCCCGGTCTGAGCCAGGGCGGTGCTCGCGTCGTCTCGCGCGACGCGAAGGAAGACCCGCCACGGCTGCTGCGATGGCGGTCCGCCGAGGGTCTTCAAGGCCAACGGATAGAGGTTGAAGGCGAGGGCGGCGAGGACCGCGGCCGTCCACAGCCAGGGGCTCCCGGGCAGGATCGTCCACGCGAGCAGCAGCAAGGCGACGGTCGCCGGTGCCATCAGGCTGCGCCTCAGGTTGTCGAGGATCTTCCAGCGGGAGATGAGGGGCAGGTGGTTGCGGCGCAGGCCGGCCCGCGTGGGGACGAACGGGAACAGCCACCACAGGATCTGCCAATCGCCGCGCACCCAGCGGTGCTGGCGGCGCGCGTGGGCGAGGACGCTCGATGGATAGTCGTCGACGACCTCGATGTCGGTGACGAGGGCGGTGCGCGCGTAGAGCCCCTCGAAGAGGTCGTGCGAGAGGAGGGCGTTCTCGGGCACCCGCCCCTCGAGGGCGGAGACGAACGCGTCCACGTCGTAGAGCCCCTTGCCGGTGAAGATCCCCTCCGCGAAGAGGTCCTGGTAGGTGTCGGAGACCGCGGTCGTGTAGGGGTCGACGCCGGTGTGCCCGGCGTACAGCCGCGCGAACAGCGAGCCGGCCGCGCTCGCCATGGTCACGCTCACCCGGGGCTGGAGGATCCCGTAGCCCTCGGTGACGCGTCCGAGGTGCGCGTCGAAGTGGGGCTGGTTCAGCGGGTGGGCGGCGATGCCGATCAGCTTCTTCGCGGCATCACGGGGCAGGCGCGTGTCGGAGTCGAGGGTGATGCAGTATCGGACGGTGGGGAAGACGGAGGCGTCGCCGGCCTCGACCGTGAAGCTCGTGTCCGTGGCTCCCCGCAGGAGCCGGTTCCATTCCTCGATCTTTCCGCGCTTGCGCTCCCAGCCCATCCACACGCCCTCGCCGGGGTTCCACTGCCGTGGGCGATGGACGAGGTAGAAGCGGTCGGCGCGACCCTCGGCGCGGCGTGCGTTCAAGGCTTCGACTCCGCTCCGGGCCGCGTCCAGGATCGCCTCGTCGTCCCGCAGCTCGCGCGCGGGGGCGTCCGCGAAGTCGCCGAGGATCGCGAAGTGGACGCGGGGATCGAGGTTGCCCAGGGCCAGCACCTCCAGATGCTCGAGCAGCTCCCCGACCCTCTCGACGCTCGTCAGCAGCGTCGGCACCACGACCATCGTTCGCGCGTTCTCCGGCACCCCGCCCAGGAAGTCGAGGCGCGGGAGCCGGCGCGGAGCGGCGAAGCGGACGCCCAGGCTCTGGACCACGGCGATCGCGACGTCGCTCGCCGGCAGCAGCAGGAGGACCGCCACCCACGCCAGCGGCCAGGGCGATTCGCTGTGCCGATGAGCGTAGGCGAAGCCGAGTCCGAGCAGGAGGGCGGTCAGGACGCCGATCGTCCCCAGGTACGTGGCGCTCGCGTGGGCGAACACGAAGCGTCGCGCGCGACGCAGGAGGGGGGGGCGGTACGCCACGTCGGTCTCCAGATCGGAGCGGCCGCCGCCGATGAGATGGTGGCCGACGTGGACCGCGCGCCCGGACGCGCCGCTCTCGGCGGCCTGGCGGGCGCTCTCGACCGCCCGCAAGGCCACTCGCAGCTGCCCCTCTCCGGTACCGTCGGCCAGGTCCTCCACGGCCTGGCGGTAGCGGTCGCGGCTCAGGAAGTCCATCCTGCCGTAGACGGCGCCCGGGTCCCGCTGCAGCACGCTTTCGACCAGGCTCACCGACTCGAAGTACTGGCTCCAGTCGAGGGTCGACGAGAGGCGGAGGCTGGTGATGACGTTCGCGACCGAGACCTGCGCCGCCGCGAGGCGCCGGTGTTCGCTGCGGATCGCCTCCTCCGCGGCCGTCCTCCGTGCGGCGAGATGGGCGTCCACGGCGGCGCGGACTGCCGAGAGGCGGGGGCCGTACTCGCGTACGCGCTGCAGCAGCTGCACCACGAAGGCCGGGTGGATCTCCGGCGGGAGGGGCAGCGGCCGCCCGTGCCCAGAGGCGTCGATCTGCGCGACGTAGTCGTCGGCCGCGCTCCGGGCTTCGCGGGCGTCGATCACCTCGTCCGCCAGGCGGCGCAGGTTCTCGATCAGGGCGAGCTTGAGCATGCTCGGCCACGCCCACAGCTCGCCGATCGTGAGGGGCGCGACCGTCTGGAAGCTGTTCATGAACCGGGTGAGCTGCTGCCGGTCGAGGCGGCTGTCGCTGTGGCGGATCAGCTCCACGGCCATGGCGTAGACCCGGGCGTCGCCCTTGAGCTGGCGGGTGGCGAGCTTGGGCAGCTGGCGGTAGTAGCCGCGCGGCAGGTTCTGGCCCACGTTGCGGATCTCGGAAGCGACCAGGTGGTAGTTGTCGAGCAGCCACTCCGCGGCCGGCGAGACGAACTCCCCCCGGTGCACGTCCTCGGCCATGGTGAGGTACGCCTCACGCAGGACGCGTGCGTTGTCGGCGAGGCGCGGGAACACGTCCCGCGCGTTCCGGCGCGGCGTGGGATCGACGGTCAGGCGAGCGGCCAGGGCCTTGGCTCTCTCCTCGAGCCTTTCGATGCTCAGCAGCTCGTCGCGGAGGGGCTTCTCCGGAGCGCGGGTGCGGCGCCGACGAGGACGGCGTCGCACGGCATTGGTCCCCGGAGTCACCCGATGGACCCGCGACGCCACGGAGAGGATGCCGGCCGAAGGCCGCCGGCACCGCCGTCGATCGCCGCGGCGACGAGCAGCGCGAGGCGGGCCGCGGAGCGACCGGCCGCGGTCTCGATCCGGCCGTTGATCGCCTCGGCGCGGAGCACGAGCCCGGATTGCAGGCGGGCTCGGACGCGGCAGCGCTGGTCGACGCCGCCCAGGGGGTTGCGCGACTCGTCCAGGCGCACCGTCACTCCATGGACCTCACGGCCGAACCGGCTCAGGGCGAGGAGCACGCGCCGCCGCAACCCCCCACGGCGGTGCTTCGTGAGGATGAGAGGCGCGCCCGTGACGTCGATCCTCAATCTCGCTGCGGCGGCATGGTACCGGAGCTCCCGTGGCGTCCATCCGCAGTCTAGGGACTCGCGGAGAAGGGGTCCAATACCTGTTTGGAAGGTATCCCATAGGCGGACTTCGATGTATCTTCGGCCCGTGGAAGTGCTCAACCATCACCACCTCTTTCACTTCTGGACGGTGGTTCGCGAAGGAGGCGTGACCCGGGCGAGCGAGAAGCTGCACGTCTCGCAACCGACGGTCAGCGGCCAGCTCCGGGAGCTTCAGAAGGCCCTGGGGGAGAAGCTGCTCGTCCGCTCCGGGCGCAGCGTGGTCCTCACCGACGTCGGCCGCACCGTCTACCGCTACGCGGACGAGATCTTCGCCCTCGGTCGGGAGCTTCAGCAGGCGGTGAAGGGCCGGGTCACCCACCCGGCACGCCTGGCCGTGGGAGTGGCCCTGGTCGTGCCCAAGCTGGTCGCCTACCAGATACTCGAGCCGGCCCTCCACCTCCCCGAGCCGATCCATCTCGACTGCGTGCACGAACGGCCGGAGCGTCTCGTCGCCGAGCTGGCAATGTACTCCCTCGACCTCGTCCTCGCCGACACCCCGGCCCCTCCGGCCGTCAAGGTGCGGGCCTACAGCCACCTGCTGGGCGAGTGTGGCGTGTCGGTGTTCGGGACCGAACAGCTGGCGGCGACCCACCGCCGGCGGTTCCCGGGCTCGCTCGACGGGGCGCCCTTCCTGCTGCCGAGCGGGGACTCCGGGCTACGCCTCTCGCTCGAGGAGTGGTTCCGGAGGCAGGGCATCCGGCCGCGCGTCGTCGGCACCTTCGAAGACAGCGCGCTTATCGACGCCTTCGGGCAGGCGGGCGCGGGCCTGTTCGCCATGCCGTCCGCGATCGACGCGGAGGTGCGGCGGCAGTACCGCGTCCGTCTCGTGGGACGCGTCGATGCGCTCCGGCAACGCTTCTACGCGATCACCGTCGAGCGGAAGCTGCGCAACCCGGCGGTGATCGCCATCTCGGAGCGGGCCCGGGCGCTGTTCGCCTGAGACGGCGCGGCCGTCCCCCGACCGGCTCGGGTTGCCAATTCGAGAGCGATCTGCCATACTCGTCGCGCATTAGTCGGCTGTTGCTCTGGCGTATTCCGAAGGAGCCGCCCGCGGTGGGCGGCTTTCGTTTGTGAGCGCGCAGGTGACCAAGCTGCTAGGCAAGGGCCCAGGAGGGCCTGCACGTTCATGATCGAAGGCACCGTCAAGTGGTTCAACGAGTCCAAGGGTTTCGGCTTCCTCTCCCGCGAGGGCGGTCCGGATGTGTTCGTCCATCACTCCGAGATCCGGTCCGAGGGTTTTCGCACCCTCAACGAGGGTGACAAGGTTCAGTTCGAGGTCATGGAGAGCCCCAAGTGGCCCCGCGCCGCGAACGTGACCCCCAGCCGCTAGAATCCGCTCCAGTCGTACCAGTCCGAGAAGAGCCCGGGGCCGGCGAGGTCCCGGGCTCTTCTTCTGGCGCGGGCTGTGAGGCGGGCCCCCTCTTGCCCCCGCGAGCATCGGTCCCTCACGATGGGTCGCGGCCGAACAATCGATTAGTGGCCGCTCACCACGGCGCCTAGAGTAGGGTTGTGGGGTGATCGGCCCCGCCTGACGTCAGCGGAAGCGGCGGCGAACTCCGCGGAACCTGTCGGCTGTTGGTCGCGGCGCCGGGCTCACGGCGCTCGTCGGATCTGCGAGGGGTTATTGAGATGCGAAAGGTCCTGTGTTGGCTCTTCGGCCACGATCGCATGACGACCAGCGCGCGGCACAGGGTCTGCGTGCGCTGCGGCATGCGAGAAACCCTGCGCCACATCGGCAGCGTGGTCGCGTGGGAAGAGATGGCCGCGCCGTGAGTCGCGGCTCGAGGGTGATCTGACTTCGCCCTGACCGTCGGTCCGACGGTCGATGGAGACGGACGTGCTATACTGTCGTCACGTCATCCCCGTAGCGGGCCCCCAGCTCCGCGGCGCGTTCCTGCCACGTAACTGCTCACTGGTCCCGAGACCAGAGACTGCTCCCGCGCCGGGCCGAAGAGGCCGAGAAAGAACATGCTGAAGAAGGCGCTCTATACCCTACGTGTCTGGATGGGACTCGCGGACACGTCCGAGTCGCACCTCACCCCGGACCACGGCTGGCTCCTGCCGGCTCCGGTTGACGCGCGGCGGCAGCGGATGGAGGCGGACACGCTGCGGGCCGAGCACCGGCGCCAGGGAAAGGCGCAGGGGTGAGCACCGCCACGATCGCCGCACCCGGGCTCACCGGGGCGGAGACGGCGGTCGGGCCCTTCGATAACCGGTTCCTCCTCGTGGCCGTGGCCTGCCAGCGCATCGTGCAGATTCGCAACGGGGCGCGGCCGCGCCTCGATCTGGGCGGCCACAAGCCCTGCGTGGTGGCGGTCGCCGAAGTCGTCGCCGGCACGGTCCCGTACTACCTCTCCTACTAGCACCCGGCGCGCGACCGCACTCCCGTCTCCCGCCTCACGGCATCACCTGCAAGAGGTCCTTCGTCAGCTTGCGGTTCCCGTAGCGGACGGTCAGGGCGATGCCGTCGCTCCATCGGGTCAGGGTCACGCCGAGGGCCGGTACGAGGTCGGGGGAGGCCACGAATGCGGCCGGTGACTTGTGGACGATCTCCCCGGCCGGCGGTGCCATGACCGTCACGTCGGAGAAGATCTCGCGCCCGTCCCCCCGGCGCAGCTCCAGGGTCATCGGGAGGCCGCCCGTCTTCGGCGTCAAGGCGAGGACGTAGTGGCCGGGCGGGATCACCTTTCCGTCGATCGCGAAGTAGGAGGAGGTGGCGAGGCGGGCGAAGGCCCAGCTGCGCTGGCTTTCCGGGGCGGTCCCGCCCGACTCCATCGTCTGGAAGACGTCCGGCCGCCAGGGGTAGTTGACGAACTCCGCCTCCGCACCCGACACCTTCTCCTTGCGGATCGACAACCCCGCCGCCGGCACCTG
>Ga0335085_10014141_pt1 | contig 11666 bp, 4 predicted proteins | sample Lox_Sample_45_FD_206712 | JGI IMG/M metagenome (GOLD analysis project Ga0335085, IMG submission 206712) | Soil microbial communities from Loxahatchee National Wildlife Refuge, Florida, United States - Lox_Sample_4.5 | ecosystem: Environmental > Terrestrial > Soil > Wetlands | place: USA: Florida...
GGACTTGGTGCCGCGCGGTTGAGCCGTCGCGCCGCGAGCGCCCCTGCGTGCCGCGGGCTTTCGCTGGCCACCGGCGAGCGCCCCGTCGGGCTGGAGTGCCGCCCCGGTCGCCTCCGACCCGACCTCGTCCACCTTCCCGTTGCTGCGTTCCTCTTCGAAGGGGTCGGGCGCCGTGCCCTTCGGCGCCTGCGCCTCGAGCGTCTGCTTGACCTCCATCAGCGCTCGCCGCCGCTCCTCGGTGACGGTTGGGAAGCGGGGATCGATGTCGATCAGCGCGTTCACGATCACCGCAGCCGCGGCGATGCGCGCGTACCACTTGCGGTCGGCCGGTATGACGTGCCACGGCGCCCACTCGGTGCTCGTGTGCGAGAGCGTCTCGGAGAACGCCTTCTGGTAGGCGTCCCAGTGCTCGCGCTCGGCCACGTCCGCGGCGGAGAACTTCCAGTTGTGGTCGGGCAGGTCGATGCGCCTGAGGAAGCGCCGCCGCTGCTCCTCCTTTGAGATGTTGAGGAAGAGCTTCACGATGCGGATCCCGTTGTCGCTGATGTGGCGCTCCCAGTCGTTGATCTCGCGGAAGCGGCGCTTCCAGATGTTGCCCCGCTTGGCCGCCGCCGGCAGCTTCTCGCGGTCGAGATGCTCGGGATGGACGCGAACCACGAGGACCTCCTCGTAGTGGGAACGGTTGAAGATCGCGATCTGGCCGCGCTCCGGCAGACGCCTGGCATAGCGCCACAGGAAGTCGTGATCGAGCTCCTCGGCGGAGGGCACCTTGAAGCTGTGGACGGCCACGCCCTGCGGGTTCGCCCCGCTCATCACGTGGCGGATCGTCCCGTCCTTGCCGGCGGCGTCCAGCGCCTGCAGCACCACGAGCACGCCCCAGGTGTCCTGCGCCGCAAGGCGCGCCTGGAACTCGGCGAGCAGCTCGACCCCCTCGGCGAGCAGGGCCTTGCCCTCGCTCTTCTCCTTGAGGCCGCCCTCGAAGGCCGGGTCGAAGTCCTTCGCAAGGCGCACCCGCTTCCCCGGTGCGACCCGAAAGGGAACGATGAAGTCGGCGAGGCGCTCCCTCTGCCTCTTGGTCAGCTTGTGGCTGTCGCGCTTTGTGCTCATTGCGCTGGGGTCGCGGCTGGGTCCTTGCCTTGGTGCATGCCCAGGCGATGATGAAGCCGGGTGGGACGCTCACCATCATCCGCATCCGAAGACGCCGTGTCAAGCCGTCGGCTCGACCGCGGCCGCGCAACCGTCGACGGGCGATCTCCAGCGATTCGACGTCGACCAGGTCCCGCGGCCGGCCAGCCCCACCGTCCGGGGCCGAGCGGCGGGCGCTCGATCAGGTCCAGCGCTTTCGCTTGAAGTACAGCCAGAGGGCGGCGGCCGAGGCCACGCAGCCGCCGACGGCGAGCGCGAGGAAGGCCAGGGTGCTCTGCTGGATGTCGTTGACCTGGAAGGCGAAGTTCATGCCGAAGAACCCGGTCAGGAAGGACAGCGGCAGGAAGATGGTCGCGATCACGGTGAGCTGCTTCATCACTTCGTTCTGCCGGTTGGCGACCGTTGAGAGGTAGGCGTCCATCGCGCCGGCGAGCAGGTCCCGGTAGGAGTCGATCAGGTCGGAGATCCGAATCAGGTGGTCGTAGATGTCGCGGAAGTAGTCGCGCTCGTCGAGGGTGAGGCCGGGGAGCTCGGCGATCGTGTCGATCCCACGTGCGAAGAGGTCGCGCTGGGGCGTGACCACCTTGCGCATCGCAACCAGGTCGCGCTTGAGCGCGAAGATCCGCTGCAGCTGCTCGTCGGTGGGCTCGGCGATGATGCTGTCCTCCAACCGGTCGATTTCATCGTCCATCGCGGCCAGCGGCGTGAAGAAGGTGTCGGTGAGGGAGTCGAGCACGCGGTAGACGACGAACTGCTCGCTGTGGAGCACCCGGCCCTCGATCTCCGAGCGCTGTTCCGCCAGCGCCGGCAGCGGGTCCTTGTGGACGGTGATCAGGTACTGGCCGGAGATGTACATGTGAACCTCGGTGAGAGCCGCCTCGCCTTGGTCGCCGGCCTCGCGCATGCCGTAGAAGACGAGGAACACGTAGCTGGTGAAGTCGTCCAGCTTGGGGCGTTGGCCGAAGTGCAGCGTGTCCTCGAGCGATACGGGGTGCAGCTCGAAGAGCTCGCCGAGCGCTCGAAGCTCAGACGCGGAGGGGCCCTGGAGGTCGAGCCAGAAGAAGCGATTCTGTGCGAGGTGCTCGCGGATGCGCGGCTCGTCGAGCTCCGTCAGGCACGGCACGCGCAGCGTGATGCCGCGCGCGGCATCCTCCGCGTCAAGCACGTCGGATTTCGCCGGCGGCATGGCCTCAACTTCGCCCCATGCGATCCATACCCTCCATGGATGAGGCACCGCCGGGGGCGATCGGACCGTGTGAATCGGGTTCCCACCCATCGCTCGTCCATCCGGCCACGGTGGGCGCCGTCGCTTGACAGGAGACCGGTGCCGAATCTAAGCTCGGCCCGTGCGCATCCGACAAGCTCTCCGCGGGGCTGCCATCGCATGTTGCGTCATCGGTCCGCTGGTGGCGGCCTCGACGGCCGTCGCCTCGTCGACGCCGGTCACGATCAATTTCGACAACCTGACGGCGGGGACCCAAGTCACGGGCCAGTACGGGCCAGCAGAAGGCATCCCGGCCGGTCCCACCTTCATGACGCCGAGCGACGCCGGGTTCGAACATCTGGACGCCGGCTGCGGGCCGCCTCACATCGACGACGAAGGCGGCGCTCACTCCGGCGCGAACGCGCTCGTGCTGGATGGCTGCGTTCACGGCGAGTTCTATCCGTCGGCCGGCTTCTTCTCGCTCGGGTACTCGACGAACGAACTCTCCTTCTGGGTGAGCATCCCGGGCGGCACTCCGTCCTTCTGCGGCGGCGGGTCCGTCTGCGTGGAAATCTGGACCACCGGATTCAACGCGAAGCGCGAAGTCGTGGCGCAGGAGCAGACGCTGCTGGGGACCAATGAAAAGTCGTTCAAGGAGGTCCCGCTCGTCTCGAGCGAAGACAACATCGCCTTCGTCTCGATCGAGGTGGGCAGCAAGGTTCCCGGCGACCCCGAATCGCCGACGGGAGTCGGCCTGCCGGCCGCAAACACCCTGCTGCTCGTCGATGACCTCACCTACAACGAACCTTCCTCTCCGCCGGAATCGAGCTTCCTGCTGGGCGCCAAGCCGCCGAGCGCGGCGGTGGCCGAGGGCGGCGAAGTCGGCGTGAAGATCCCGATCACCTGGACCAACAACCCCGAACCGTCCAAGAGCCCGGTCGAACTGGAAGCCTCGACCCCGTCCGGCGTGTCGGCTTCGTTCGCACCGAACCCCACCGGCTCCGGCAGCTCGACCATGACCCTGCACGCCACCAAGAGCGCGCCGGTCGGCCGGCAGACCGTCACGGTCACGGGCTACGTCGACAGGGGGGAACCCTCGGAAAAGAAGTCCAGCGTCGAAGTCCCGCTGGAAGTCCTCGCGCCGTTCGAAATCAGTCCGCTGGGGAAGTGGGCCGTGGCGCCGTGCACCCCGCAGCAGATCCCCCTGCGGGTGGCCACGGTGACCAACTTCGCGGAACCGCTGACGCTGACCGTCAACACCTCGGCCCAGCCGGGCGTACGCATCACTGGGATATCCGGCGGCGGCAATGTGATCGATCCAAGCCACGCCACAACGACCGTGACCCCGCAGAACGGTGAAGCCACGGCGACGCTGACGGTGGAAGTGCCTTCGGGAACCAGCCCCGCAAGCGCCCGCTTCTTGACCATGAGCGCGTCCGCGCCCGGCTACAGCGAACTCGTGCAATCGGGCACGATCGCGATCGAAGCCGGCCACGTGACCCAGGTGAACGAACACGGAGTGCCCATCACCACATCCCAGCTCGCCTCTCCGGGCAGCCAGGTGACCGCGACGGGCGCCGGCTTCTGTCCCGGTACGAGGGTCGCCATCGGCGACGCCGACGAAACGGCCGGGACCGACAACGTCGCCACCCCCGAATCCATCTCCCCCGACGGCACCTCGCTCACGTTCCGCGCGCCACGCGGGGCGGTGACGGGCCCGCTGATGGTGATCCCGCCGAGTGGCACCCGCTTCAACGGGCCCAACCTCACCGTGCACTCCTTCCGCAACACCTTCGGCTTCAGCTGGATCAACAAGGACTACGGGATGCGGTTGAACGACGAAATCACCGACGAACTGTTCGGCAAGAACGAGACCAACATCAACGTGTTCGGATGGGAAGTCCGCAAGCCCGAGACCGTGCTCTTCGAAACGATGACCAACAACCACATCCCGGGGGGCCTCTGCTTCGGCATCGCCTACTCGAGCCTCGAGTTCCATGATTTCCCCGGCGAATCCGCGCGCTTCCCGCATGAAGGTCCCGCCGATCCCTGGCACATGACGAGCCCGAGCGGGCCCTCCGAAGCGCTGCTTCGCTACGTGACCCAGCGCTTCTCGCTGCAGTTCACGGATGAGCTGATCCCGGCGGAGGTCAACACGGTCCTCGGCATCCACGGCACCAACGACGACATCAACACGATCAAGGAAGAACTGGCCGCGGGCCATCCCGTGCCGCTCGGCCTGGTCCATTGGAACGGGATCTCGATCGAAGGCCACACCGTCCTCGCCTATGACACGCAGCCGCTGCCCGGCGGTGCCACGGCCGTGCTCGTGGCCAACTCCAACGTCCCCTACGCAACCGGCGAGCAGGAAAACGCCGAACAGCACGACAGCTCGCAGTTCACGCGCTCGGAGGTGATCATCAAGGAAGGAAACTGGGAATTCCCGGAGGGTGCCGAGTTCGAACACTCCGAAGGCAAGCCGTGGAAGGGTTCGGAGGCCGGCCTCGTCGTCTACAAGCACAACGAACTGCCGATCATCAACGGCAAGCAGCCGCACATACCCAACCTCTTCGCGGCTACCGTGATGGTCGTCTTCGGATCCGCCGGCGACAAGGTCGAACAGCTGAGCGACGGTCACGGCTCGCTCTTCTCGAACGGACAGCTCGCGCCGCAGACCTCCTGGCCCAAGGGCGTGGCGCCGGTCGCCGACTTCACCGGCCATCCGGGCCCGCTCCAGCTCGTCAGCTTCGACCCGAAGACCGCCGGGCCGCTCACCGCCACCGTCGGTCGTTCGGCTGGCGGCGGCGCGATGAGCATGAACCTGCCGGGTCTGCAGGCGAGCCTGCAGACCGGGGGCGGTGCCGGCTCGACCGACCACGTCTCGGTCAATCCGCACACCGACGCCATCGGCTACAACACCTCCGCCTCGCATGCCTCGCTCGGCGGCACGCTGCTCTCGAATCCCGCGGCACCCGCCGGGGCCGCCTCCGTCGCAGGGCAGGCCGCCTCCGCCAGTCCGCTTGGCGACCGCCTCGTGCAGTTCAAGCTGACGAGCAGCCACGGTGGGGGAGAGACGGTCTCGTTCCCCACCGGCCACGGCTTCGTCCTGCACCATGCCGGGGCTGCGACGAACGTGGCGCTGACGCTCTCCTCGTTCGCCGCCAACGGACAGCCGGTCGCCGTCACGCTGCCCGCTCAGCACGTCGTCGCAGGAGAGACCCTGAAGGTCACGCCATCCAACTGGCGCGCGCTCGGCTCCGGTGCGGTCCGCGTCAGCGCAACCGTGCACGGCAGGACCAGGGTTCGCTACGTCCACGGACGCCCGATCGGGCGCCGCTACGCCAGCGTGCGCACCGCCAAGCTCAAGGCGCTCGGACATCACCGCTACCGCATCGCCCTGACGCTGGGCGTCCACGGCGCACCCAAGGGCGCCTGGATCTCGGTGGCGGCGAGCGTGCTTCGCCACGGGCACAAGGTCGAGCAGGCGGCGCCACTTCAGCTGTCCGGCGCGAAGCTCCGCAGGGGGCGTGCGCAGATCGTGCTCCCCAGGGCGCTGGCGGCGGGGCACTACGCGCTCCAGCTGCGCCTGCTCGAGGCCACGACCGTGGGCCCGGTCCAGGGCTCGGTGGTGGTCTCGAAGACGCTGAGCACGCGCGTGAAGTAGCCGGTGGCTCACCGGCACCGCCAGATCAGCCGGCTGGGCCTCACCGCGACGATCATCCCGATCGGGTGAGGCCGGCGTCCTCGCCACATGTGACACTGCGAACGCCACGAAACGGGAACCGTCGGCTGCCCGCAGCTGCCGCCAGGCCCGTTCACGATCCATACGCGGGCATGCCCAGGAGCCACCGATGACCGATCGAAACCGTAGAGCTGCGCGCGCCTCCTCGCGACGGCACTCGGGGGCCCAACGGCAGCGAGGCCAGGCCGCGAGCCACGCGTCACACGGCACCTCCGAGGACGCGGGCTGGGTGCTGTTCGCCGGGATGCTGCTCGTGATGGCAGGCATCCTGAACATCATCTATGGCATCGCCGCGATCGAAAGCTCCCGCTTCTTCGCGGGCCATGCCGCCTACGTGATCGGCGATCTCGAGACCTGGGGGTGGATCACGGCCGTGATCGGCGGCCTGCAGTTCATTGCCGCGCTGGGCGTGTGGGCGGAGCAGGGCTGGGCACGATGGGGCGGGGTGGGCGTGGCCGGGCTCAGCGCCGTCACACAGCTGGTCTCCATCGCCGGCTACCCCCTCCTTTCACTCGCCATCGTGGCGCTCGACGTGCTCGTCATATGGGGGCTCGTCGCCCACGGCGGGCGCTCGCAGGGCCGATAGCCCGGCGAATAGGGCATTTTGCGGTAGGTCACGAGCCGAACGGCGGTTTGTTCACATTTTGGACACGCGATTCCGCCATTGGGCGACTTAGCATCCGCGGCTCTCTTGAGCCTGCGTCCGCGGGCGAGTCGAGTCACCCTACGGATGGAGGTTTGCCGTGCCCAGGATTGTCGCTGCGCGAAGCTGCCAACGCCTGACCCAGCTCGCGCTGATCGCCCTTGTCGCTGGGATCACGGCGACCGCGTTCGGGGTGGCCGTCACCTCCGCCGAGGCGAGCGGATTCGCGCCCGGCGACGTCGTGGTCTACCGCGTCGGGACCGGCTCCGGCGCGCTCTCGAACGCCGCCACGCCGGTCTTCCTCGACGAGTACACGCCAAGCGGCGAACTGGTGGAATCGATCGCTCTGCCGACGACCGCGAGCGGCGCGAACAAGCCGCTGCTCGCCAGCGGGAGCGCCAGCTCCGAGGGGCTGCTGACGCTCTCGCCGGGCTCTGAATTCCTCACGGCGACCGGGTACGACACCTCGGCCGGCACGGCGAAGGTTGCGGAAACGACCTCGGCCAGCGTCCCGCGGACAGTCGGCCGGGTGGCCGCCAGCGGGGAAATCAACACCTCGACGGCGCTCACCGACTTCGCCAGCGGCAACAACGCGCGCAGCGCGGTCACGAGCGACGGAACCAACATCTGGGTCGGCGGCGCCGCCGGGGGCGTCCGGCACACCACGCTCGGCGCGTCCACGTCCACGGTGCTGACGCCGGAAGCCGATAAGAACGTGCGCCAGGTCTCGATCGCGGGCGGCCAGCTGTACACCTCGGCCGATTCGACCAAGGCGGGGCTCACGATCGCCACGGTCGGCAGCGGGCTGCCCACGAGCGGCACGCAGACGATCACGAACCTGCCGTTCTCCCCGGCGATCACCGAGCCGTTCGCCTACTCGTTCCTCACGCTCGGCCTCGGGATGGCACCCGACACCCTCTACATCGCCGAAAACGCCACCGGCGCGGTGGTGAAGTACAGCCTCATCGAAGGCCAGTGGGTGAAGAAGGGGTCGGTCACGGTACCAAGCGTCACCGGCCTCACCGCGAACGACTCGCTCGGAGTCGTGAGCATCTACGCCACGAGCAGCGGCGAAGGTACGACGGGCACCCTCTACAGGATCACGGACGCGAGCGGGGTGGGCGGGACGCTCTCCGGGGTGGCCCAGGAAATCGCCAAGGCGCCCACCAACGAGGCCTTCCGCGGCGTGGCGTTCGCGCCCGGCACCACGATCGGCTCGGGCGGCACGCCGCCGCCCCCGGCGCCGACGATCTCGACCGCGGAAGACTCGCTTGCGGCCGCGCTCCAGGACCCGACGAACCCGGCGCTCGGGCTGACCGTCGGCGATTCCTCCTACGAAGCGAGCGAACTCACCGTTACCGCGAGCTCCTCGAACACGACCGTCGCGCCGCAGGCGGGCCTCAGCATCAGCGGCACCGGCGCCAACAGGACCCTGACCGTGACCCCGGGAGCGGTCGGCGAGTCGACGATCACGCTGACCGTCGAAGCGCCCAACGCCACCAAGGCGACCACCACCGTCACCTACGGCGTCTCCGCCTACCAGGGCGATCCGAGCGACCGCTACTACTCGGGGGCCGGCAACGCCTCGACCGCGATCGACGTCGGCGGCGGCTACATGATCGCCGGAGACGACGAGAGCGACATCCTGCGCCTATATCACGAGCGGGTCTCCGGAGCACCGGTCAAGACCTTCGACTTCACGAGCCAGCTGCCCTTCGGCGCCACCGAAATGGACATCGAGTCATCGGCGCGGTCGGGGAACACGCTCTACTGGATGGGCTCCCTGTCCAACAGCAAGAAGGGCAAGCTCGAACCGGCGCGCGACGTGGTCTTCGCGGCCACGATGACCGGCTCCGGCGCGAGCACCCAGCTCACCTATCTGGGCAGCTACACGCATCTGCGCCAGGACCTGGTCGAATGGGACGAAGCGAACGGCAACCCGCTCGGCTTCGCCGCCTCGACGGCCAGCGGGGTGCCCTCCAACACCAACGAAGGCTTCAACGTGGAGGGCCTCGAATTCACCGCCGGCTCCACGACCGGCGCCTACCTGGCCTTCCGCGCGCCGACGGAGCCCACGGGCGCCCGCACCAAGGCGCTGCTCGTTCCGGTGACGAACTTCTCGTCGCTCGTGACCGACGGCAACCCCGGCACGACCAGGGCCACGTTCGGTGCGCCGGTCGAGTGGAGCCTCGGAGGGCTCGGCCTCCGCGAGATCAGAAGGAACGCGAGCAACGAATACCTGCTCATCGCGGGAACCTCCGATGACTCGAACTCGACCTTCGGGCTCTACACGTGGGACGGGAACCCTGCCGATCAGCCCGTGCTGACCAAGACCTCGCTGTCGGCGGTCGCGGAAGGCGCATGGGAGGACATCGTGTCGGTGCCGGAACCGATAGCCCAGGGCGACACCGTGGAACTGCTAGAGGACAACGGCGACTCGGTTTGGTACGCCAACGGCCAGGACTCCAAGGAAGGGCTGCCGGCCGGTCTGCAGAAGGACCTCGGGCGTCAGTTCACGATCTCGCTGCCGACGCCCGAAGCACCGGGCGCCCCGCAGCTTTCGAGCGGCACCACTCCGAACGCGAGCGGGCAGTTCACGTTGACCTGGACGCCGTCTCATTCAGCCGGCTCGGCATCGCCGACCTACACGCTGCAGCACGAGGACGCGGGTGGCGGTTGGAGCACGGTGGCGAGCGGGCTCACCAGCCCCGAATACGCGTTCAGCGCGGGCGGCCCCGAGGGCGAAGGCACGTGGACATACCGTGCCATCGAGACCGCCGAAGGCGGTGAAAGCGCGCCCTCGGAACCGTCCGCCGAGGTGAAGGTCGACAAGACTCCGCCGAACGCGCCCTCGGCGACCGCGGACCGCGCCCCGGACTACGCGGGCGGGGGCGGTTGGTACAAGGACAGCGTGAAGGTGACCTTCGCCTCCAACGGCGATCCCGCGCTCTCCGATGGCAGCGCCGGAAGCGGCGTGAATCCGGCGACCCTCACCGCGCCGCAGACGTTCAACACGAGCGGCACCCACGAAGCGTGCGGCACGATCGCGGACAACGTCGGCAACGTGTCGGCGCCCGGCTGCCTCACGGTTCAGGTCGATGCCACTCCGCCCACGATCGAAGTCACCTGCCCGCCCAAGGCCGGTGTCGGCAGCGAAGCGTTCGCGACGGTGGTGGCCTCCGACGAACAGTCCGGATTGGCCAGCGACCCCAGTGGGACCGTGCCGATCGACACCGGCACACCCGGAACGCGCACGACCACCCGCACCGCGGCGGACAACGTGGCCCACGAAGCCAGCGCCTCGTGCACGACCACGGTGGAAGCCACCGGCCCGACCGGACCGACCGGGTCAAGGGGCGCGACAGGCGCAACGGGTGCAACGGGCGCAACGGGTGCAACGGGCGCCACGGGTGCGACCGGCACAACCGGCGCCACAGGCACCGCCGGCGCGGCAGGGGTGACCGGCGCGACCGGAGCGGACGGTGCCACCGGCGCGACAGGTGAGGCAGGCGCCGCCGGCGCGACCGGCTCGATGGGCGAAGACGGAGCCACAGGTGCCACCGGCGCAACCGGAGCGACCGGCGTCACCGGGGCAACTGGATCCCAGGGGGCAACCGGAGCCACGGGAGAAGCCGGGGCAACCGGAGCCACCGGCGCGGCCGGCTCCGCTGGCTCCGACGGCGCGACTGGTGCGACCGGCGCAACCGGTGTGGCGGGTGCAACCGGAGCAACCGGCGCCGCCGGAGCCGCGGGGGCCACCGGCGCAGCCGGGCCGGCCGGCAAGGAAGGCGCCAAGGGCGCGACCGGCGCAACCGGCGCAACCGGCGTGACTGGCGTCGCCGGCTCGACGGGCGCAGCCGGCCCGACCGGCGCCACGGGACCAGCCGGGGCCACCGGAGCAACCGGCCCCGCGGGCACCGGTACGGGCAGCACCGCGATCTTCGCGAGCTCGGGCAACACGCCGAGCGGCGATTGCCTCTTCTGGGCGGACATCAACGGCCCCGGTCAGGGGACCTGCCCGGCGGCGACGGCGGCGAACGCCTTCAGCAACAGCGACCTGCTCAGCGGGCCGCTGCCGGCAAACGGCGCCGCCGTGTCCAACATGGATGCCGTGACGAGCGCGACGCTCGGCGGAGCCGAAAGCGTCACGGTCGCGATCATCGACAACACGACAGGCGCAACGCTGCTCTCCTGCACGATCAACTCGACGACCAGGAACAACTGCAAGAACACCGGCGCGGCCACGGCGGCCGCCGGCCAGTACCTCGAGGTCAAGGTGAGCGGCAGCAGCCTGTCGGCGTCGAGCGGCAGGCAGTACCGCGTGATGTTCCGCTACTAGGCGGAGGCTGACCCGGCCCCGACCTGGGGCCGGGTCAATCGAGGGATGCCGCGCACCGGCGTCCACATAGAGGTTCAGCGCTCGGCAGCCTGCGTGCACGGGAGATGGGCGCCACCAATTGGTTGAGCCCGAGCCGGCGGAAGTTGGCTCCGGCCCCGCTACGGTCGATACATAGAGGAGCTGTGCCGATCCCATCGCCGGGCGTTGGGTATCGACGAGCAAATCGAGGGGAGAGATGACGCCGAGACCCACGACCGGCTCGACCCGGACCACCAGAATGCGCGGCTGGCTGCTCGCGGCCCTCGGTGCGGCCGCCTTCCTCGTGCCGGCGATGACCGCGGGCGTGGCGAGGGCCGAAACGGTCTGGCTCTGCAAGCCGGGGATCGCCTCGAACCCGTGCGAAAGCAGCGAGGAAACCACGGTCGAACTCGGCGACGGCAGCACCTCCGTGGAAAACGCCGAACCAGCCGGCAACCCGCCGATCGACTGCTTCTATGTCTATCCCACGGTGAGCTCGCAGAGCACGGTCAACTCCAACCTCGAAATCGAACCCGAGGAGACCCAGGTCGCGATCGACCAGGCATCGCGCTTC
>Ga0335085_10014143_pt1 | contig 11665 bp, 10 predicted proteins | sample Lox_Sample_45_FD_206712 | JGI IMG/M metagenome (GOLD analysis project Ga0335085, IMG submission 206712) | Soil microbial communities from Loxahatchee National Wildlife Refuge, Florida, United States - Lox_Sample_4.5 | ecosystem: Environmental > Terrestrial > Soil > Wetlands | place: USA...
GCCCAGCCGGGCCACGCGATTGATGTCGCCCACCGCGTCGCGCAGGCGCCGGGCGGCTTCGCGCAGCACGTCATCGCCCGCGTTCTGGCCGTAGGCATCGTTGACCACCTTGAAGCGCTCGATGTCGAACACGGCGAGCGAGAGCATCGTGGAGCTGCGCCGCGCCGCCTCGAGCGACTGCGTCAGCCGGTCGTGGAACAGCGTCCGGTTGGGCAGGTCCGTCAGCGGGTCGTAGAGCGACAGGTAGTCGAGCTTCTCCTGGCGCACCTGCAGCTCGAGCGCGAACTCGAGGTTGTGCACGATCTCGCCGAGCAGCGAGAGCTCCTCCTGGTCGAAGAAGTTCGCTTCCCGCGCCCGCAGGACCGCGGCCGCCACGATGCGGCCATCGACACGCACCGGCAGGATGACCAGCGCATAGTTCTCGGTCTGCGCGAGCTCGTAGCGCAGCTCGACCCGCTTGTCGGCGCGTATGTCGTTCGACACCGTCACCTGTCCGCTGCGCAGGCCGTGCGCCAGCAGGCTGTCGGCTCCGGCCGGATCGCGGTTGTAGTCGTCGATGATCTTGGCGAACGCACCCGGAGCGTCCTCGGTGGTCGCCGCCACCGAGGCCTTCCCCTCCCCGTCCAGCGTGACGATGCGCGCCAGCACGAAGCCGCCGCGCGCCACGGCAATGCGACAGAACTCCGCGAACAGCGCATCGCGCTGGCGGATGCGCATGAACGCGGCGTTCGCCGCCCCGAGCAGGTCGCGGATCCGCGCCAGGCGCGCGACGCGCTCGCGCTGGCGCACTGCATCGGTGATGTCGCGCGCCAGGCCGTCGAGCCGCATCGGCCGGCCGTTCGGGTCCCGGATCAGCCTGCCGCGGTCGTTCAGCCAGCGCGTATAGCCGTCGGGCCGGATGATGCGGTACTCGACGTCGAGCGGCGCGCCCTCGAGCAGCCGGGCCCAGGCCGCGCGCACTTTCGGGCGGTCGTCGACGTGGATCATGTCCATCCACTGGCTCTGCCGCCGCATGAATTCCTCCGGCGTGAGGCCGTAGATCTCGGCGCACGCGGGGCTCATATAGACCAGGTGCTCGTCCGGCAGCTCGGCCGACCAGAGCACGTCGGGGATCGACTCGTAGATGCTCTGCAGCCGCTCGCGCGTCTGCGCGAGCTTCTTCTCGGCCTTACGCCGCGCGCGGCGCTCCCGAGCGTCCTGCAGCGCCCTGTCGACCGCGGCCGGCAGGCGCACCAGGTTGGTCTTCAGCACGTAGTCGGTGGCGCCGTTCTTCAACGCCCGGATCGCGTACTCCTCGCCGATCGTCCCCGAGACGAACAGGAAAGGGGTGTCCGGCGCCAGCTCGCGCGCCAGCGCCAGCGCCGACATGCCGTCGAAATGCGGCATCGAGAAGTCCGAGATGATCACGTGCGGCGAGAAGCTCTCGAGCTCGGCGCGAAAGCGCTCCTCGGTGTCGACCCGCTTGTGCTCCAGGGCCATTCCGGCGCGCTTCAGCTCGCGCACCTCGAGCTCGGCATCGGTCGAGACGTCCTCGACCAGGAGAACTCGGATTCGCTCGGGCAGGGTCACGGCGCGCTCTATCCCGGAACGCGGTTGGTCAGCACCCAGTACAAGCCGATGCTGGCGACTACCTCGAGGAAGGACGCGAACTCGACAGGCTTCACGATGTAGCTGTTGACGCCGAGGCGGTAGCTTTCGACCACGTCGCGCTCCTCATTGGAAGAGGTCATCACCACCACCGGCACGGTGCGCGTGCGCTCGTCGGCCTTGACCTGGCGCAGCACCTCGATGCCGTCCACTTTCGGCATCTTGATGTCGAGCAGCACCAGGCGCGGCGGCCGCCTCGCGTCGCGCTGTGCGTAAGCGCCGCGGCAAAAGAGGTAGTCGAGCGCCTCCTCGCCGTCCTTCACCCAGTGCATCCGGTTGCCGAAGTTGTGCTTGCGCAGCGCGCGCTGCGTCATCTCCGCGTCCATGGTGTTGTCTTCGACCAGCAGAATTTCCACCTCCTCGAAGTTGCTCATGCCGATGCCTCCATGGGGAGAGCGAAGCGGAAGCAGGCGCCCTCGCCCGGCGCGCCCTCCGCCCAGACGCGGCCTCCGTGACGCACCACGATGCGCTGCACGATCGCCAGCCCGACGCCGGTGCCCTCGAACTCTTCGGCACGGTGCAGCCGCTGGAACACGCCGAACAGCTTGTCGTAGTAGCGCATGTCGAAGCCGGCGCCGTTGTCACGCACCCAGTAGATGCGCTCCCGCTCCTCGATGCGGCCCCCGATCTCGACGTGCGGGCGCTCGCGCTTGCTGCTGTACTTGAGGGCGTTGCCGACGAGGTTCGCCCACACCTGCCTCAGCAGCGACCGATCGCCGTCGGCGGGCGGCAGCTCGCGCAGCTCGACGTGGGCCGGCGCCTGCGGCTTGAGCTCCGAGAGCACCTCCTTCGCCAGAGCCGCCATATCGACGGGCACGCGGCTGATCTGCTTGCGTCCGACCTGCGAGAACGCAAGTAAATCGTCGATCAGACGCGCCATCTGCTCCGAGCTCGCGCGCACCACGCCGAGCAGGCGGCGGCCCTCCGCGTCGAGCGTCGCCGCGTAGTCCTCCTCGAGCATCAGCGCGTAGCCGTTGATCGCCCGCAGCGGCGCGCGCAAATCGTGCGACACCGAGTAGCTGAAGCCTTCCAGCTCGCGGTTCGCCACTTCCAGCTGCACGGTGCGCTCCTTCACCTTCGACTCGAGCTCATCGGCGTGTCGCGTCACGCGCTCGAACAGCCGCGCCTGGGTGATCGCGATGGCGAGCTGGTCGGCGACCTCACGCGCGATCGCGAGCTGCTCCTCGGGGAAGACGCGTTCCTCCCCGCCGAAGCTGAGGGCGCCGATCAGCTCCTCGCCTGACCGCATCGGCACCGCCATGTAGTAGAGCACGCCCGACGACCTCAGCGCCTCCACCTCGGGGCCCGGCGGCAGCGAACTGATGTCGATCAGCTGCGGCTCGCCGCGGCGCAAGCGCTCGACATCCCCCATCATGCGCATCGAGTAGCGCACGCCCGGCCCGACGTGCGTCCTGTGCCGCCCGGCCGCGGCCAGCCACTCGACCTGCCCGTGCTCGTGGTCGAACAGATTAACCACCACGCGCGCCACGCCGAGCAGCTCGCGCAGCCTTGGCAGCACGGCGCCCGCGATGGCGGCTGGCTTTGCCTCGCCGATGATGGCGCGGTCGACTTCGTGCACCAGGTGCAGGCGACCGGCCTGCTTCGCGAGCGCGGCGTTGACGCCCTCGAGTTCGCGAGTACGGCGCTCGATCTCGGAGAGCATGCCGTTGAACGCGTCGGCGAGCGTGCCGACCTCGTCGTCGCTCAGCTTCTCGGCGCGCTGCGAATAGTCGCGCGCCTGGACCACGCGCTGCGCGACGCCCGCGATCGAGGCCAGAGGACCGGTGAGCCCGCGCTGCAGCCGCGCCGACATGCCCCAGGCGCCGAGCATGGCGACCGCGATGGCGACCGCGCCGATACCCAGGTAGTCGAAGGCGCGCTCGTACAGCTCGTAGTCGGAGCGCAGGTAGACAGTGCCGAGGATCTCGCCGTCCTTGACGATCCGCTTGTACAGGAGCAGGTCGCGGTGCTCGATCCGCGCGCCCTCGGCCGCCGGCAGCCGCGGCAGCGCCTCCTTGTCTCCGCGCCGCTCGTAGCTCGCAAAGCGTTGGCCGCGCGCCGTGTAGATCGCGGCCGACTGGATCTGCGGCCGGAACTTGAGCAGCGCCAGGTTCTCCTGCGCCGCGCGCGGATCATCGAAGGCGAGCGCCGGCGCCGATGCCTGGCCGAGCAGCTCGGCCTGCGTGGTCAGGTCCGCCACCAGCGTCCTGTGGTACGCGCGCAAGTCGTACGCGACCACCGCCCCGAGCGCGATCAGCAGGGCGGCGAGCACCGTCAGCAGGACCACGCCCATCAGCTTGCTGCGGATGGATTTCGACGCCGGCGCGCTCACGACTGACCTCCCACCACGCGCCTGGCGACCGCGAGCAGCCTGGAGCTGATCCGCAGATTGCCGTGCTCGGCCGACGCCGGCGCGATGTCGAAGCGCACCTTGTCGTCGACGAGGACGAAATTGATCATGCTGCCGTCCGGCAGCCCATCGTCCGATTCGGTGACCACGAGCACTGGGCGGCCGTGCAGCGCGTCGAGTATCTGAGGCAGGTGAGCGGCGTCGTCGCGACCGACGAACAGCACCTGCAGCCCCTCTAGCGGGTCTCCGGGCCTCAGCGAGCGCACCGAAATCGGATGGCCGCTCGTCGATCGGCCCGAGGTGATCTGGGATAGCTCGGCTGCGAGCTCTTCGGCGCCCATGACCCCGACCGTGAACGGCGCGCCGGCGCCGCCGAGCGCGTCCGCGGGCCACTCGACGTAGCCGCCGAACTTGTAGAGGAAAGCGGCCTTTACCTGGTATTCGGTCGCCTGCGCCCAGCAGGTCGCCGTCAGCACCAGGCCTGCGAGCATGGCGGCGAGACGCAACCTCATGGCCGCCACTCCACGCTCAGAATCGCGCTGCGCGGAATCTGGTTCACCGCGGCACCCGATGACGTGAACTCGGGATGCCACGGATCGAAGCCGTTCTGCACCGTCAGCGACACGCTCCATTGGCGATTCGCCCGCCAGCCGAGGCGGGCGTCCACGGCATCGTAGGCGGGCAGTGCCGGCACGGGCAGCGCCGCGACGCGTCGCACGCCGACATCGAACTCCCATCCTGCGGGCAGATCGAGCTGCGAGCGCAGCATCCACTGGTAGTCGGGATCGTTGCCGAGCGCGCTCGGCCCGGTCGGATCCGGGCTTCCGGGCAGCGTATGCAGGCGCTGCGCGAGCGTCGTCAGGCCGCCGCTCAGGCGCCAGCGCCGCGTCACCTGGTAGCTGCCCCAGGCCTCCAGGCCCGTGCTCTTCCCCTCGATCATGTTCTGCACCGTCGCCGGCGGCAGGGCGCCGCTGCGCAGCCGTTCGTGGAAGCTGCGGAACGCGGTCAGCGAGTAGCTGAGCACATCGGTCGGCTGAGCGCGGTAGCCAAGCTCGAAGACATTGGAGACTTCCGAGACGAAGTTCGGCCCGCCGACGATGAAGAACGGTGGATTGCCGGGAAAAAAGAACTCGCGGTCCACGCGCGCCGGGGCCCGCACCGCGCGCGACAGCGCACCCCACACCAGCTGCCGGCTGTCGGGCTTCCAGGCGAGGCGCGCGCTCGGCAGGAACTCCCACCCCGTGTAGATGTTGCTCTCCAGCTTCGCGCCGGCGGTGAGCTTCAGGCGCTCGGCGAGCTTGATCTCATCCTGCGCGAACAGGCTGGTCCAGCGCAAATTCTGGTTCGCCGGACTGAACTGGATCAGCAGGCTCTTCAGCGTTTCGTCGCGCGCGATACGCTGGCCCCCGCCGACGAGCAGGTGCTGTCGTTCGCCGAGCGGCGTGCCGTACTGCGCCTCGACGTCGAACGTGTCCATGGTGTCGCGGAAAGTCAAAATGTCGTCCCTCGACGCGTGATCGAGATAGGTCTGCACCCGCAGGCCGGAGCCGTCGGCGAAGCGCCGGTTCCAGCGCCCTAGCAGGTTGGTGCCGCTGAACGTCGGCTGGCCGACGGCCGAGAGTTCGCCGTGGCCGCGGTAGGAGTCCCCTTGCAGCGTAAAGCTGTCGTCGCCCGTGGACCAGTCGGCGCGGAAGCCCGCTTGGCCGCGTCCCCAGCCGTTGAACACGGGCGAGCCGTTGAGCAGCTCGGTGCGGTTGTAGTCCTCGGCCTTGCCGTAGAAGCGGAAGGCCCCCGTCTCACCGATCTTGCCGCCGTAGCGGAACCCGTACTGGCCCTGCGTGTTGCCGGTCTGCAGCACGCCCAGCGCGCCCTGCGTGTCGCGCGCGCTGCGCGTGATCACGTTGATGACGCCGTTGACAGCATTCGCGCCCCAGAGCGCCGCGCCCGGGCCGCTGATGACCTCGATTCGCTCCACGTCCTGCAGCATGACGTCTTGCTGGTCCCAGAATACGCCGGAAAACAGCGGCGAGTACACCGTGCGGCCATCGATCATCACCAGCAGCTTGTTGCCGATCGCGTTATTGAAGCCGCGCGCGCTGATGGCGTAGGTGCGCGAGTCGACGCGCGCCACCTGGAGGTTCGGCGCGAGGCGCAGCGCCTCGGGCAGCGTCGTCGCCCCCGAGCGACGGATGTCCTCTGCCGTGATCACGTAGATCGAGGCCGCAGCGTCCTGCAGTTTCTCGGGGCGCCGGGAAACCGAGGTCACCTCGATGTTGGCAAGCTGCTCGAGGCTTAGCTCGCCGAGGTCCCGCTCGTCGGCGGCCTGCGCGCGGGCGACAGCGCACAGCGCAGCAATCAGAACCGAGGCGAACAGGGCGCCCGCGCCGCTGCGCACGACGCCCGCCGCAGAACGCCCCCCCTTCCGTTCCGACACGGCCTCCGACATCCGAGCCTCATATCGGCGCACGGTCCTGCAGGTCCGGTCGGTGCGCGGGACGCGCCCGACCGTTTTTCGCTTCTTTCCTCCCGTCTTTCTTGTTCTTCCCCGCGGACGGCCCCTTACGCAATCATTCTAGGCGTCCAACGATCAGCCGGCTGTCAGGAAACCTTGACCTTCAAGGCCCTACGGGAGATTTCGTGACCTAATTCACAAATCTCCCGAGAGATTTATCGGGACGACTTGCAATTTATCTTATTATCCTCTCGTGATCCCGTAGCGAATCGCGAATTTGACCAGCGACGGCAGGTCGCTGATGCCGAGCTTCGCCATCAGCCTGCTGCGGTAAGTGTCGACGCTCTTAGGAGAGATATCCAGGCGCAGCGCGACTTCGGCGCTGGTGTGGCCGTCGACGATGAGCCGCAGCACCTGGCGTTCGCGCCCGCTCAGGCGCTCGAGCGGCGGCTCGCCGTTACCGGACCCCGCCGCCGCGTCGCCGTTCGCGCCCAGGTCGAAGCGGATCCCAGCCACGCCCATCGCGCCGCGCGCGTCCGGCAGCGGAAATTTCACCACCAGCCAGCGGGCCGGGCGACCGTCCGCGTAGGGCACCTCGTCGACCGACTGCACCGGTCCGTCGGTGCGCAGCGTCTTTTCGTCGTCGTCGCGGAAATGCTGCGCCACTGCACGGGGCCAGAGGTCGAAGTCGCTGCGGCCCAGCACCTGCTCCGCGCTCCAGCCGGTCATGCGCGGATAGCTCGCGCTGACCCAGGCATAGCGGAAGCCGGCATCCTTGATCCACGCCACCGCGGGCATGTTGTCGAGGAACGCGCGCAGGCGCTGCGTGCTCTCCTCCAGCGCCTGGGTGCGCGCGGCGACCAGCGACTCGAGCGTCTGGCGCGCGCGCTCGAGGCTCTGCAGCGTCCTGCGCTGCTCGTGGACGTCGGTGCAGGTTCCGTACCAGAGCACGATCTCGCCAGAGGCGTCGCGCAACGGCAGCACGCTGTGGTGGTGCCAGCGGTACTTGCCGTCGGCACGGCGCAGCCGGTAGTCGGCCTCGAACGACATGCCGGAGGCAAGCGCCAGCCGCCAGCGCGCGACGCACGCGTCGAAGTCCTCGGGATGGATCACCGGCTCCCATCCCCAGCCGCTCAGCTGCTTCGCGCTCAGGCCGGTGTACTCCACGGTACGCGCGTTGACGAAGTCCACCACGCCGTCGGGGCGCGCGGTCCAGAGCATGTGCGGGATGGTGTCGGCGATCTCGCGCAGGTGCTGCGCCGAGGGCGCGTGCGGAGCGCTCGCCGGAGCTTTCGTTTTGCGCGCGGTCAAGCGTCTGGGCTCGCTGGGTCGACCCGGCAATTCTAGGTCACGCGCTCGCGGGCCGAGCGCGCCCTGCGCCGAAACAGGCCCCCTACTTGTAAAATATCGTCACGTCACCACTCGCCCGCACGCATGGACACCCTCAGCCGCATCAAGGACCTCGCCGTCAAGGAGCTGCAGCTCGATCCCGCGAAGATCGATCCGGCGGCGCCGCTCGATGCGCTCGGCGTCGATTCGCTCACCTTCATCGAGTTCATGTTCAAGGTCGAGGACGAGTTCGGCGTCAAGGTGTCGGACGAGGACCTGCGCAAGATCAAGTGCCTCGCGGACCTCGAGCAGCACGTGGCCGCGTCGCTCCAGGCCGCCGGCAAGGCCTGAGCCGCGGGCGACACGATGGGCGCGCGCCGCGTCGCGATCACCGGCATCGGCGTCGTTTCGCCGCTCGGCCTCGGACTGGAGGAACTCCACCGCGCGCTCGGCGCCGGGCGTTCCGGCGTACGGCGGCTCGCTCCGGAAGTGACGCTTGGCTCCGGCGTGCAGGTGGGCGCGCAGGTCGACTGGGATGCGGCCGCCCACTTCAAGGGCGGCGAGGCGATGACGCTCGACCGCGTTTCCCAATTCGCGCTGGTCGCTGCGGCACAGGCACTTGAGGCCAGCGGGCTCGATCCGGCGGCCGCCAACCGGGAGCGGATCGGGGTTTACTGGGGCACGGGCATGGGCGGAGCAGGCACGCTAGAGGCGGCGTACAGCTCCGTGTACGGCAAGAACGACTTCAGGCTGAGGCCGCTGTCGGTAGTGATGGCGATGAACAATGCCGCGGGCTCCAACGTCGCGGTGCGCTGGGGCTTGCGCGGCCCGTTCGCCAATTTCTCTACCGCGTGCTCCTCGTCGGCCATGGCGCTCGGCGAAGCGATGCACAGCATCCAGGCGGGGCGCGCCGACGCCGTCGTCGCTGGAGGCGCCGAAGCGCTGCTTACGCCCGGGGTGCTCGCGGCCTGGCAGGCGCTGCGCACACTGGCGCCGGCCGACCCGGGCGATGCCGCGGCGAGCTGCAAGCCCTTCGACAAGCGACGCGGCGGCCTCGTCCTGGGCGAGGGTGCCGCCGCGTTCGTTCTCGAGGAAGCCTCGTTCGCCCAGGCGCGCGGCGCGCGCGTGCATGCCTTCCTCACCGGCTACGGCAATTCTTGCGACGCGGTCCACATGTCGAAACCGGACCGCGACGGCCAGGTGCGCGCGATTCGCCAAGCGCTCGCCGAGTCTGGCCTCGGGCCCGACGCGATCGGCTACATCAATGCCCATGGCACCGCGACGCTCGTGGGCGACGTAGTGGAATGCGAGGCGATTCGAGCGGCGCTCGGCGAGGACGCCGCGGCACGCATACCGGTGAGCTCGACCAAGTCGATGCACGGCCACCTGCTCGGCGGCGCCGGCGCCCTGGAGATGGCCGCCGCGCTAATGCCGTTCGCCGACGGCCTGGTGCCGCCGACCGCGCACCTCGAGCAGCCCGATCCCCAGTGCGCCGTTCGGCACGTGGCGCGGGCAGCCGAGCGCATCGAGATTCCGCGCGCAGTGATGTCGAATTCGTTTGCCTTCGGCGGCTCGGACGTGGTGCTGATCGCCGAGCGAGCGTAGGACCCAGGCGTGCCGCGCCGCCCCTTTGCCTAGGCGGCGCCCGGAGGGGATTTCCTTTCGTGCCGCTCCTGGCAGGCTGCGCAGCGCAAGGCAACGGGATTGGCTTCCAGGCGGGCGGCGCCGATCGGCTCGCCGCAGTCCATGCACTCGCCGTACGTTCCCTCCTCGATGCGCTGGCGCGCAGCCTCGACTTGCGCGAGCTCGCGCCGCGCTCGCTCCATTAGACTGCTTTCCATCGCGGTGTACTCCCGCGTCAGGGCGTAGTCGGCCTGGTCCCCGGTGGGATCGACCGACGGCGCGGCATCGGAATCCCTGTGCTGCTCGATGCGCTCGCGCAAGGCCCTCTCGCGCTCATCGAGCGTACGGATGAAGTGCCGCAGGTGCAACGCTGCCGGCGTGCGTTGTGGCGTGGGCATCTCCTTCCGACCCGCCGGCCGGCCCCAAGTTTCCGCGGAATTTGCGCCCCGACGAGCCTGCCAACGGGATCCCGGCCCGGGCCTCAGGCCCCCCACACGACGACGTAGTTCCCGGGGTGCGTCAGGGGCCGCTCCGCCAGGACGTCGAATTTCGGCAGCCTGCGCGCCAGGTCTTCCAGCGTCAGCTTGTCGTCCGTGAAGGCGCTGCCCGGCCTTCCGCTGTTCATCGTCAGGTATCCCCTTTTCGACCTGGCGAGCACCTTGGCGATGTACACGAGCTGCAGCCTGGCCGGCAGCTCGGAGAACGCGTAGTTGCTGATGGCGAGTTCGTAGTCCACGTCGCCCGCGTGCTCCGCGAGCGCGACCGCGCGGTACTCGCAAGCGAGCGCGTGCGATCCCAGGTAGCGCGAGGCCAGCTCCAGCACCGACGGCAGGTCGAACAGATCGTACCGCCCGAACGAAAGCACCTTGTCGGCGATCAAAAGCTGCCCGCCGTAGCCGACCCCGACCTCGGCCACGTTGCCGCCGATCCGGGCCCCGAACAGGTTTCTCAGGTCCGACGCGACCTTGACGTACCTGAGCGTCGACGGGCTCACCGGCCCGACCCCGGGGTAGAGGCAGGTGATGGCGCCGCCGAGCAGATCGTTCTGCCTGAACTGATCGAACTTCGCGAGCAGCGACGGCGATTCTTTCCTGACTATGTCCAGGTACTCGCCGCCCTGCTCCTCGCTGACGTGCTCGAGGATCGCCCGATAGCGGGGATCGCGCTTGAACTCCGAGAACGCGCCGGGATCCCTGGCCGCGGCCCGCACGCAGGCAAGGTAGGGCTCCGCGTAGCCCGCCGCCCAGCCGTCTCCCTCGCCTGCCGGAATCACTCTCCTGCCTTCTCAGATATTGGTGGCCAAGGGCGGAATCGAACCACCGACACAAGGATTTTCAGTCCTCTGCTCTACCAACTGAGCTACTTGGCCGTACGGAGCGCCGCAGGAAGACCGGCGCCTGCGAAGAGGGGCGGATTATAAAAGAAAAGGTGATATTAGACTTGCCGTACCAACCTGTTTAGGGGCATGGCAAGATGTCGGATGAATTGGCTATACGCCCTCATCGCGTTGTTCAGCATATTCGCTGTGGTCCTCATTTGCCGCGCCCTTGGCTGGTTCTAGCGATAGCTCTAGCTGCCGCCACGCTTCGGCAGTAGCTTGTCTATAGCCTTCTCGAAATCCTCTCCGCTTTCGTCCACCCCAAGCTTTTTCGCGGCTTCGATAAAACGGCGCGACTGCGCCGGGTTGTCCACCTTTCGCTTTCGCTTTTTTCCTTTGCCGGTGCGGGTACTCATTGAGCAGTCGTTTCGTAGGTCAGCCGCTTGCCGACGACGCCCTTTAGCAGCAGGTCGGCCCGCTGCGCGTCGTTGATGCCATTCGCCACCCTGTTGTTATACCGGAAATCGAACTCGGCTAGATAGCGGTGCAAATGGTTGGGGGCGCAATGCTGGTAGACGCCCTTCATGCCGCGCTTAAAGACGCTGAAGTAGCCTTCAATGGTGTTGGTGTGGATGCTGCGGTCCCGCTTCGCAACGTACTCACCGGCGGCGTGATTCACAACGCCGTGTTGCTTGAAAAAGCGGCGCGCCTGCCGATAGGCGGCGAACTGATCGGTCATGAGCCGCGCTTCGCTGGACACGTTCTCAATGACAATCGGCATGACGGTCTTGGCGTCAACGTGGTCAACCACCATGGCGCGGGCCTTCCCGGTCGAGCGATCTACGAGCGCCAGGACTTTGTTCTTGTGCTGGTACCCACGGCGCTTTCTCTGCTCCGGATCGGTGCCGATGTAAGTTTCGTCCACTTCCACAATTCCGCCTTTCTG
>Ga0335085_10014144_pt1 | contig 11665 bp, 7 predicted proteins | sample Lox_Sample_45_FD_206712 | JGI IMG/M metagenome (GOLD analysis project Ga0335085, IMG submission 206712) | Soil microbial communities from Loxahatchee National Wildlife Refuge, Florida, United States - Lox_Sample_4.5 | ecosystem: Environmental > Terrestrial > Soil > Wetlands | place: USA: Florida...
ACCGCAACCAAGCATCGCCGCGAACGTTGCAGCACTTGAACAAAATGAATCGCAGGTTGTCTGTGGCTTTCATTCGGCGCGCGCTCTGCCTCCTATACGTCCTCCACCTCCCTTACCTCCTTGTATCTTCCGTCCAGCTGTACGCTCCTTGCACCATCGTACAGGCGGCCTCCTGCACCGCGTCGCGGTACGATGTTTCTCGGGGTCGGCTTGGGGGAACGCCGCCGCCTCCGCATTCATACGCACATTTCTTCATCACGTTCCAAGAAACGGGACCCATCCATGCGTCTTTTCTTTCGGCGTTCAGGTGTGGACGAAAAATCGGGCGCCGCAAACTCGGCTGGCCTCACGACCCTGGAATTGCCCGTAAAGGAAGACCGTCCTGAGCACGAGCCGCATTCCGAGAAACCGCAGTTCTTCCCACCAACGCCACACGCCGCGTCATTTGCTCCGGCCAAAAAACTCGTTCCGGCAAACGAACTTCCGTCTGCAGCCGACGCCCTCGCCGAACTTTTTGCTGATCCTCCGCCCCCTTCGGCGGCTCCTCCCCCTCAATCAAAAGAAAGAGCCGAAGATCGCTCCACCAGAATCGAGCCTGCTGCGGCACTCGGTTCGGTAGTTCGCCCGGAAATCCTCGAGCAGGATCGGCCCGTAGCGATCATCGCCGAGCAGGCGCGATCATCGGAAGCCTCCGCAAACTCGCATCAGAGCAGCATGCCATCCGCTGAACCAGCAGCATTGGCCGGCACGCAGGCGCAGCCCATCGTCACAAGTCCGCAAACCGAATCGCTGCAGCCGCAACCTGCAACGATCAAACAAGAAGCCACAAAACAGGCTGCTGACTCTACCGAACTCTGCCCCGAAGATGCCGCCACTGTTCTCGCGGCCGCGTCCGAAGTAATTAAAGCCGAAGAAACCACACCTCAACTCGATAAAGCCGCCACTGGCTCGAAGAGCGAACCAGCCACCGGGCTTCATACCGGCGGTCCTGCAGCGCCCAAGGATTGGGAATTCGAAGAAACTCTCGCCGCCCATCGCGAATGGATCGAAGCAAAGGGCCAGCGTGGCAAGAAAGCCGATCTCGCCAATGCCGAACTCTCCGGTCTTGAGCTAATCAACGTCAACCTGCGCCTCGCCGATCTTCACTATGCTGACTTGAAAGGTGCCGACTTGCTTCTGGCCGACCTGCGCGACGCCTGCATGGTGCGCGCCGACCTCGAAGAAGCGTGTCTCGTCGGCGCGAATCTCGAAGGCGCAAACCTGGAGGGTGCATCGCTAGAAACGGCTCTCGGCATCGTTCCGCGTCAGATTGCTGGCGCGAACTTGCGCGAAGCCTCTCTACCCGCGCAAATCGCTCAGTTCCCTGCCATGGCCGTATTTCACGATGCGTCGCGCACCGCTTTACGGTTCTTCGCCGCAATCATGACGCTCTGCGCTCTCTCGGCGCTTGCTATCTGGAAAACGAAAGACATTCAGCTCGTCACGGATTCGGCCATTCTGCCGTTTCTGCATTCCGCCAGAGCCGCCGCCGCCATGCCCACGGCTGAAATCTTCCTGATCGCTCCCGTCGCTTTGTTTTTGCTCTACCTAGCGTTCCTGCAGCAGATACAGAAAATTTGTGGCGCGGCGCTCGAACTGCCCGCCGTCTTTCCCGACGGCACCTCTCTCGGCGAAAAGGAATCGGGCATCATCCTCGGCCTTCTGCGCGCTCATTTCCGATGGATGAACCAGGAAACCGCCCCATCGCGCACGCTCGAAACGACGACATCTCTTCTTCTCGCCTACTGGACCGTCCCCATCATGCTGTTTCTCTTCTGGGCTCGCTATCTCACGCTCCAGGAAATCCACGGCACCGTGCTCCACGAGATCCTCGCGTCCGTCGCCGTCGGCATCGCTGTGCACGCCACGTTCAAAGTAGGAAGACCACAGGAGGTTTGGGGGGCACAAAGAACGCTTGCTGCGCGCATCAGCGAAAAGCTACGCCAATCCAAGCCGCCCGTCCTGGTCGGCATACTGTTTGCGATCGCCACATTCATTTCTTTCGGCACGATCTGGGGCGTTCCTCACAACTTAAGCCGTGCACCGCAATACGGCGCGGCTAACATTCGCCGCTGGGCACCCACGGCTCTCTGGGCCGTCGGCTACGATCCCTACGCCGACCTCACTGAATCGCAGTTCTCCACGCCGCCCGCGCACTGGAACTGGACCGACGACACGGTAAGCTCCGTTCGCGGCATTCGCCTCAACGATCCGCGCTTCCGCTACGCTCAGGCTTACGGCGCCTTTCTCGCCAACGCGCGCCTCTGGCATGCAGACTTTCGCGGCGCCTATCTCTCCAACGCCGATTTCCGCGCCGCCGACCTCACGCAAAGCAGCTTCCAGTCTGCCCTCATGGATAGCGCCCGCATGAACCACGCGAATCTCGACCGCTCGAACCTGCAAAACGCTCATTTGGCGCGCACCGATTTCCGCGATGCGAATATGCCTTACGTCATCCTCACCGGTACGTTCACAATGGACGCTCGCTTCGACGGCGCGAGCCTCTACGATGGTTTGCTCTCAAATAGCACGCTGATCCGAGCCACATTCGAGCGCGCCGACCTGCGCAATTCCCACATCGACTCGGCCAATCTCGAACACGCTGATCTGCGCAACGCTTACTTGTGGTCCGCCAGCGTGCAAAATTCGGACCTGAAGGACGCCGACCTGGGCGGAGCCATCCTGATCGGAGCGAGCCTGCGCGGCTCAAATCTCAGTGGCGCGCATTTCGCCCAAACTGTGCTGAGCGAAACGGATCTCACCGGCGCCATTCTCGATGACGCCGATTTCCGCGGCGCCTTCAGCCTCACCGCCTACCAGGTCTGCACCGCCCGCTCGCACACCGGCGCGCTCTTCGATGCCGCCCTACAACCCCAAATCGACGCCCGCTGCCCCACAAACTAGCACCTCATACAACCGGAGGGGCTGCCTTTGCAAAAGCCGAGAGTCAGGGGTATTGTTCCCGAATCCTCAACGGAAGAGCGAGAGGTCGATGCTGTTGGCCATGGCTTTGTAGCCCGTATCATTTGGGTGGAGATGGTCGCCGCTGTCGTTTGCGGGTGCAAATTGCTTTGGATTGTTGGGATCGCGGACGGCCGCGTCGAAGTCGATCACGCCGTCGAAAGCGCCGCCGGTGCGAATCCACTGATTAATGGCTTCGCGCTTTTGCTCTCCCTCTTCGCTGAAATAATTCGCGCCCCCATAGGGAGTCAACGTGGCTCCGAACACCTTTATGCCGTGGGCATGGGCGCGTTCGATGATCTGCTTCAAGCCACCGATCAACTGGTCCGCAGTCACCTCTTGCGTGCCGTGCGCCGGCCCTTCGTGCGGCCAGCCAAGATCGTTGATGCTCTCTAAGACAATCACGTACTTCGCGCCAGCGCGCGCGATCACGTCGCGATCAAGGCGGGCCAGCGCGTTGGGCCCCGATATATCGTGCAGGATGCGATTGCCGCCGATGCCCGCGTTCGCCACGGCAAGATGTGTAGTGGCAGGATTTTTCTGCAATCGATCGGCAAGCTGGCTGGGCCACTGCATATTCGCGTTCATAGACGAGTGCGCACCATCTGTAATCGAATCGCCCAGCGCGACAATCGCGGCGGACTCGGCACTGGCCTCGACATCCACGCCGGAAAGCCAATAGTAAGAGCCTGTGGTCCACTGCGATTGCATGTTCTCATCCGCGGCGAAATTCCCCGGACCGGAAATGTATGTCGTATGCAGCCCCGACGCATGATACGTGGCCGGCTCCATCTGCTCAGGTACGTAGACGCTGACCGCCAAATTGCTCAGTGGAGCGATGGTCAGGTCGACTGGATCGCTGATTTCGAGCGCTCCCGGTGGAATTGTGACCGACGCAGAACCGTTGAATTTGAGCGCGCGGTCCGAGCCTGGCACGATTGCGGCGTCTTTCTCCTGAATGCCGACGTGTGCGGCGCCAATCGTAAGTGAGTGTTTGCCGAACGCGTTGGAGAATTCAACTCGCAATCGGTTTCCGCCCAGACTGACGTGCGCGATCATACGCACGGTCTGATTCTGAAACCCCTCCGACCAGGTTCCCTCCATGGGAGAAGCCATCCACGTAGCCACCCAGTGCTCATTCATCTGCTGCGGCGCAGCGGAGGCGAGCATCGGAGCGACGGCAAGAACCAGAAGAGACAACAAAATCCGCGGCGCGAGTGGAACGATTTTTCTCATGAGGTACCTTCCTGTCAGGCTAAATTGCGCCTACTTGTATACCTCTGTTTTGGCGTCGCCGGTCCCGCGAATTTTTATTCTGAGCTTGCTCGCTTCGGAGTTCTCCTTCCTCGCGGGATGAAAGATTCCCCTTTTTCTGTCGATTAGAAACGGAATTTGTGTTGAGAGCGCTAGAGTTAGGCCGATTTCTAATCGGCGAATTGTCGATTAGAAAATGGGTGGTGGTCATTAGGTGGCGGCCGATCCTGCGCGATCGCAAATCTTTCGCTTTCCCCCGGCGGCTACCGCGATTAGAACGGGCACCTGTCGTTAAGAATCTAGGAGTTACGGGGTATTTTAATTCTCTGCAGTTGCGATTAGAAGGATTAGTCTCGGGTTCTGGGTGGCGGGTCTCAGGCGGCGCGGTGGTCATGATGCAAAACTCCCAACCAAGTTTACCACACGTTAAAGATTAGGTCAATAGTTATTTGTGTGTCAATTTCGCCACATGTCAGTCGTTTGCGGCGAGGCGACGTTTCAAATGCCGCGCTGAAGCTGCCACCCAGCGCTCACGCGCTGGGCTAAGTTGTGCCGCGCCCACGGCGCTGGTTGTGTGCAGGATTGAAAACGGTATCGACAGATGTTCGGCGGATCCGGTGCGGGTGTCGATGGACCAGTTTCAATTGTGTGTCCCTTCCGCCAGTTCGCAGAGAGGCAAGAACCCGTACCATCAAACACCGGGTAATCGGTTCCTCTTAAAAGGTCGCGAAGTCGATGGCGACGACTTCGTGGAGGAGGATCGATGGGACTTCGAGGCGAATGACGCCGCCTTGATTCGTGTACTTCACGTCTCCCCCGGCGACCAGCAGGTGAACACTCTTCGCGTGTTTGCCGGGAGGCAGAGTGATGTGTACATCCTGTTTGCCTACCGGAAGGAGTTCGCGGACAGGGCCCTTCATCATCATCGGATTCGTCAGATTGACCAGGTGCACCGTCATGGAATTTTTCTGCGTCCAGACGGACACATCCAGGACGCCGGGGCCCTCGACGGTCAAAGGTGCGGGCTCGTTTGTGGCCCATAGCACAGCGTTTCGCAGGAGCTTGCTCTGATCGAGATTCAGAGTCTCCCAGAACGTTCGATCGATGTCGCCGGGCAAGTAGACGACGCGTCCGCTGCCCACTTCGCGGGCCATTTGTCGGGCAATCGCGCCGACCTGGCCGTGAGTTCCCTCCCTCACGAATACCTCTTCCATAGGCAAATCGGGATACGTCGGAACAACTTGCAGCGGATAGACGCCGGTGCCGTCTGGAACGACGGTCGCCTGATGAGTGCCGTTGATGATTCGCACGCCATCATCGAATCCGTCGAGCAACGGGTGATACTTTCCGGTCTGCGGGTCCTTATTGAGCGAAAGATAGGAATTCAACATCGGACCCTCCGTCTTGCCTCCGTAGTGCACGCCTAGCAAGGATGCGAGGCCAAAGTTCGCTCGGCGCGCGCCCCATTCGTCATACAGCGAGGTTTCAAAGGTCGCCACTACGCTGCCCCCGCGTTCGACAAATTGCCGGATCTGATTGCACTGATCCGCGGACAGCGCGGCAATATTGGGAAGGATCAGCGTCTTGAATTGGCTGACGTGCGCCGCGTCCAACAGGCGATCGTGCACCATCTCAAACGGAATCCGCGCCTCGACGAGCGCCTGATAATAGCCGAGGGCGGCGTCTTCCACCGTCGCTTGCGCGTTCTCAGCGCCATAGAAAAGAGCGGTCTGCTGCGAATAGACGAGCCCAACTCTCGCGAGAGGTTGATCGTTGCGAAGATACGCCTCGTTGGCGAAATGCCATTTGTAGACGTCTTCGACGACGGGCATCCAGCGCGAGTCGATCACCTTGGCATTGAATTTCGTAAACCATGGGCGAAGACCGTGGGCAACGCCGTCGATCATCCAAAGTCGAATTTCGTCGCCGCTCTGAACGGAATCTTTCCACCTATTCCTGTCTTCGATGCCCACGCTCGTAATCGCGGCGATCGCCTTTTTGCCCAGGGTCGCGCGGTATTCTTTGCCGTTTTTCCCGGCCGCCCAGATCGGCGCCAGCCCGCTCCGTCCCTGGCGATCGGCAAAAAGCGTCGGAGCGAGTTCGCCAACCGTCTTCATGTCCAACTCGCTGAGCGCGCCACCGCCCGCGTTTGCAATGTAGCTTGCGTTGGGATTGATCTTGCGGATTCGATCGTTCCACAGACGCCACAACTCAAAGAGGCGCTGCTGGCGCCAAATCAGATATTGCCGCCGCGCGGCATCTTGAGGATCGCGCGTCCGCGGCAAATCCATTCCGCTGAATTGGTGAAAATTCCTTTCGCAGTTTTCGCAGTAGCACATGCCCGAACCGGCCCAGCGATTCGTGAAAATTCCGTCGGGCATATACTTCGTAATGATTTCTTCATGCACCGACGTCATGAATTCGAAGTTGTACGGTCCCAGCGCACAGGTAATCCAATAGTCGGCGTCCGACGGGTGCTTTCGCTTGTTGCCGCTTGGATCCACGGCGATCCAATCGGGATGCGCGTCATAGACGTCCCGATGGCAGGCGTGCGCATCGGTTCGCGCGACGACGTTCATGCCTAGCGCGCGGCAATTGCCGGCCAGATCTCCGAAAGAGTCTCTATCGCCCAGCCACTGGCTGCGATAGTGCATCGGAATTTGCGTCGGATAGAACGCCACGACGCCACCTGCGCTCAAGCAGACGGCCTCGACGTGGAGTCGCTGGAGGTAATCAAGCCAAAACCTGGGATCGTAGTCTTGCGGATTGTCTTCCGTGAAGGCAATCTGCGCCCAACGCATCGGCCGGTCGTACCAACTGCCCTGCGGGCTCACTTCGCCTGCTGCGTCAAGCGCCGAGCCGAGCAAGCCGGCAGCAGTTCCCGTGACGCACGCAACCGTCAAGCCGGCAGTTTGCCGGATGAATTCTCTGCGGCTGCTCATGATTGCCCTCCAGTCCGTAGCGATGGCATGCGATGCGGGGAGATTCTAACGCGGGTTGCGGGCCGGCGTTAAGTTCAAGTGGGGATTGCGACGGATCTGAGCCATTGCTCCATGGTGCTGTGGTCGACCGCGCCAGCCTGCTGCATTGCGGCACGGCCGCCAACCATGACGATGAACGTGGGGATGCTGCGAATCCTGAAGCGGGCGGCGAGCCGCGGATGTTGGTCCGTATCGACTTTCAGCACGATGGCTTTGCCCGCCATGTCCGCCGCGGTGCGCGCGACTTCGGGAGCGGCTGCGCGGCAGGGACCGCACCACGTAGCCCAGAAGTCGATCAGAACGGGAACCGGCGCGCCTTGTACGACCTCGTCGAAGAGCCCTTCGTCAACCGCGAGCGGCTCGGCAAAAGGCGGCAGTGCGGATTTGCAGGCGCCGCACTTTCCTGCCGCGGCGAGATATTTTGCGGGGATGCGATTTTTCTGTCCGCAGGATGAGCAGGCGCGAATTATGGGCATGAAAAGCTCCGTTTTGGCGGTTTCCCGGGCAATGATAATGCGAAGGGAGCGCAACAGCCAAGAGCGGATGGGCCGCTGAAAGCTAAAATTGAATGCTCTGGAGCATTCGCTCGAACGTGGGGCGAAGGCGGTCATAGTCGGAGAGCGTCGACACAAACACGAAAAAGACAGCGGTGCGACCGCGCGGCACGGCTACGAGCCAGTCGCGCTCTCGCTGCGGCTTTCCGCCAGGGCCGACCATCGGCGAAACTGTCTCAAGTTCTATAGAGGCGGCCGAATTTCCATCGACAGTTGTCGGCTCCGCATCGCCCACCTGCTTCATGTTGGGATCGCCGCTGCGCAGACTCTGGACGATGGCGGACGTAAGTTGTGTCGCATCCATATTCGCAGCGGGCGTTTGCTCGGAGCGGATCACGACGCCGTATGCCACGCCCGCGTCGGAAGCGCCGGCAGTGGGCGCAATGGTCGCCGCTTGTCCGCCGCCGCTCACCGGCCAATTTTCAGGATGATCGATGCCGATCACGCCCAGGTTGGCCGTGCGGAAATTCTCGCTCGGCTCCACTTGCGAATACGGCACAGAGGGCATGCTCGCCGACGCAACCGCACTCTCTGGTGGAGCACCGGCAAGAACGGCGCCGTTCTTGCGATTTTCAGCCGCCCATCTGCCGGCCTTCGCGCCATCGGCGATTTCCTGTGCGGTGTAGGCCTTGACCGTCGCAGCATCTTTGCGCACCTTCGCAAATTCCGGGCTATTCGCCGCGTAATGCTTAGAGGGCCAATCGCGAATTTCGTTCTGAATGGCTACGCGGCGGTTGCCAGGATTGGGATGATCGCTCAGAAACTGAGGACCTGAACCGCCACCCTCCTTCTCGATCTTTTCGAAAAAATCGGCCAGCGCAACAGGATTGTAGCCGGCTTTCCACATGATGATCGCGCCGACGGCGTCCGCCTGCGCTTCGTCGCTCCGCGAATATTTGAGCATGAGCGTTCCTGCGCCGAATTGAATGCCGGCTTGCGCCAGCGAGCCCCACACTCCGCCGCCCATGCCCGCCAATGCTCCCGCAAGGCCTGCAAGCCCCCCGAGCAGAGAGTTCTTCTGCTGTTGCTTCGCCGAGTGCTGCATGTAGACGTGCGCCATTTCGTGGGACATTACGCCGGCGAGTTCCGCTTCATTGTCGGCCGCTTTGATCGTGCCGATATTCACAAACATCGGCCCGCCGGGAAGCGCAAAGGCATTGATCTCCTTCTGCGCAACCACGTGAAATTCAAACGGCCACGAATGGTCCGGCGGAATCGTAGCGACCAGCCGCTCGCCAAGCGAGCGAATATATTTCGTCTCCGGGCTGGAATCGGGCAGCACCGGCATCTGCTTATAGACTTCCGCTGCCGCTTGCAACCCGAGCTGCTTTTGCTGATCGCGAGTCATGCTGGGATTGCCCGGATCCGGCAATTCTGGCGCGGGCGCCACGGCGAAGACTGCGGTCGAGAACGCTAGAAAAAGAGAAAGCAGGGCGTAGGGAAAGCTGCGGCGGTGTTGTGGTGTGACCATGATTGAAATCCTGTGGACTTGCTCAGGCCTGAATCATCGCGCCGCGTCGGGCGCGAACGCCTCTCCTATCCATCTTATGCCCGCCACTCGGGACGATTAAAGGAGAATCGCATTCCCGAACCGCACTGGAAATAAAAGCGCGCCGCAACATAGATCGACACGCATACGGGCTCAGAAAAGCAATTTGCCGCCCGCCGCCAGCATCGCGCCAACGGTCATCATATAGCGGCAGCTTTCGGGCCAGCCCCCCAACTCGCCGCCGCCAGCGGGCGTGTAATGCGAAAAGGCCAAAGCCACCATTCCAACCCCGAGCAAAACCATGATGGACGCTGCAATCTTCTTCGTCTTCATGTGCCTCTCCTCTTGTGATGCGCGGCGATTCACAAATACAAGGAACATGGCCGGACTACGGTCTGAACGTGTGCTGCTTACCGTTTCGTTCGATAACGCGAATAAAACTGCCGAGAGTGTCCCGCGCGTAAAGTTGCACGCCACCCTGGTGTCCGTTCGAGAGTCCGAGCGCCGACCCATCGACGGATGTCGTGAGCTTTACGCCCGGCTCGCTGTCCGGATCGCCGAGCCGCAAAAGCACCGTCTCCGGATAGCTCTTTCCGCCCATCGTGATGGCGGGCTGGATTTTAATCGTGGCGCGTTCGTGTCCCTGTTCGTCCACGATCTGCAACGCGTGCGCTCGTATCACCGGCGGCACGCTCTGCTCCGCCTGAGCCCTTGCGGCTCGAGCCTGCCCAAGGTTAACCGCGAGCAAAACAAAATTGACGAAAGTAAGAGCAAGTAGGATTCGCTGCATCTTCATGGACGTAACCTCCATGGGAAAGGCGGGCTTGCACCGAATCTAGCCGAGGATCGGCGAAATTACAACAAGACGCCTGTCTGCCAGCTATTGCAAACAGTCGGCGCTGCAATCCGATTCTCCGGGCGCGTCCCGGCGACTCCGCATTTGTACCGTTTCATTCTCCAAAACAGCCTTTTGTACACGTTTACATTTGCGCTACCCGTCTAGGCGATTCTGTTTTATAGTCTCTCGCCGGGGGAAACAAACAATGAGCAAAAGATCGAACGAGAGACGGGATTTTCTTCGTGCGGCCAGTTCTGTTTTGGCGGGCGGTTCGGCGGGAGTGTTGGGCGTCGGGGCTCGCGCGGTGTACGCGTCGCCAAAAGCGGCGGTCGGCGCGGGCGTGAGCGGCTACGATGTGCGAACGTACGGAGCAAAGGGCGACGGCAACGCGATCGATACCGCCGCAATCAACAAAGCAATCGACGCCGCAGCAGCTGCAGGAGGCGGCACCGTCTTCTTCCCTGCCGGAAATTATCTCTCTTATTCGATCCGCCTGAAGAGCAACGTCGGCCTCTATCTGGAACACGGCGCCACGATCATCGCGGCGGAGACGCCTGCTAGCGGAGTTGGGGGTTACGATGCCGCCGAACCAAATCAATGGGAACAGTATCAGGACTACGGCCACGACCACTTTCACAACAGCCTGATCTGGGGCGAGAACATCGAAAATATTTCCATTTCGGGCCCGGGCCGCATCTGGGGCAAGGGATTGACGCGCGGCCAGGGTGAATCCAAGCCGGGCGTCGGCGACAAGACGATTGCGTTGAAAAATTGCCACAATATCACGCTGCGCGATTTCCAGATTTTACATGCCGGCCATTTCGGCCTTCTCGCCACCGCCGCGGACAACATGACGATCGATAACCTGATGATCGATACGAATCGCGACGGCATTGATATCGATTGCTGCCACAACGTGCGCGTCACGAACTGCAGCATCAACTCGCCCTGGGACGACGCGCTCGTGCCGAAGAGTTCCTACGCGCTCGGGTATGCGCGCAGCACGAGCCATCTCACCATCGCGAACTGTTTCGTCAGCGGGAATTATCAGGAAGGGACGCTGCTCGACGGCACCATGAAGCTCTACGACCCCAGCACTCGTATCCCGCGCACAGGCCGCATCAAATTCGGCACGGAATCCAACGGCGGCTTCCAGAATTGCACGATCACGAATTGCGTTTTTGACGGGTGCCAGGGCTTCGCGCTCGAGACTGTGGACGGCGCGCTGCTTGAGGACTTTACCGTGAGCAATCTCACGATGCGCAACATCACCAGTGCGCCGATTTTCATGCGCCTCGGCTCCCGGATGCGCGGCCCGCAGGATCTGAAGATTGGCGCTCTCCGCCGCGTGGTCATCGACAACGTCGTCTGTTCCAATTCCGTTTCGCGGCTCGGCTCGATCATCAGCGGAATTCCAGGCCACCCGATCGAGAACGTGGTGCTCAACGACATTCACGTGACGCATCAGGGCGGTGGAACGAAAGAGCAGGCTGCGATTGTGGTGCCGGAGGACGAAAACAAATATCCGGAGCCGGGAATGTTCGGGCCG
>Ga0335085_10014145_pt1 | contig 11665 bp, 10 predicted proteins | sample Lox_Sample_45_FD_206712 | JGI IMG/M metagenome (GOLD analysis project Ga0335085, IMG submission 206712) | Soil microbial communities from Loxahatchee National Wildlife Refuge, Florida, United States - Lox_Sample_4.5 | ecosystem: Environmental > Terrestrial > Soil > Wetlands | place: USA...
GCCCGCCGGACGTTAAAATTGCCGATTTGAATACCGCTATCCCCGGCGGCACAGGAAACTTCACTTCGTTTTTTACGCAAATTGGAATCGGCGGAGGCAACGTGGCATTTATCGGTGGCGGCAGCGGCGGCCAATCGGGTATTTATGCCACGCCGTCGCCACCGGACGTCATTCCGGGCAACCCGATCAAAGTTGCCGACTTAAGTACTGCCATTCCATCAGGCACGGGCAACTTCACCAGCTTTGCGCCCACCGCTCCGGTAACTAGCGGCGGCAACGTGGCGTTCATTGGCAATGGCAGCGGCGGGCAGCAAGGAGTTTATCTGTTTGGCACATCGCCCTCGCCGCCGAACGTTAAAATTGCGGACTCGAACACAGCCATTCCCGGCGGAACGGGGAATTTCACGGGGTTTGTCGGCAGCCCGGCCATCAGCGGGAACAATGTGGCCTACATCGGCAACGGCTCGGCAGGGCAGCAAGGAATTTATCTTTCCAGTGGCACGGTGCCTTCACCGCCGCAAATCAAAGTGGCCGACACCAGCACGCAGATGCCCGGCACGAGCGCGAATTTTCAATTCTTCACCAGCGTCTCGATGGATACTTCCGTGGCGAGCATGGACCTAGCCTTCGTCGGCGGCGGCATGAGCGCGGGGCAAACGCTAAAAGGCATCTACCTAATCATTCCCGGCAATCCGATCATTCCCGGAAACCCCATCATTCCCGGCAATCCGATCAAGGTGGCGGATTTTACCACAGCCATTCCCGGTGGCAGCGGCAATTTTACCGATTTCGGAAACGTGGCGTTCGACCCGGACAGCTCGGGCGACCACATCATTGCCTTCCTGGGCCTGGGCACCGGTGGGCAGGAAGGGATTTACGCCGACATCAACGACGTGCTAACCAAAGTGGTCGACTTGCACGACACGCTCGATGGCCAAACGCCCGTGTCGTTGAACCTGGGCACCAACGGGTTGGATTCCGACGAACTCACCTTCGCCGCCACCTTTGCCGACGGTTCGCAAGGTTTGTTCACCACTGCCGTGCCGGAACCGAGCACCTTCGTGCTGTTGTTGTTAGCCATAACGGCTCTGCCATGGTCCGCCTATGTCCGCCAGCGCCACATAGTGAGTGGTTTGGCGACCGCCAGAGTATCCGCGTATTAACGGGACCAAGAGCGCTGGAACTCCAGGTGATCACGGAGCCAAACGTCAGGCAGCAGTTGCGTAAGAAGCTCTTCCGTGGGCTTAGTGTCACAAGGTTGATCGGTCAGCTGGATGATCACATCTCGCAGGTAAGCCCACGGTTCCACTTGATTCGCCTTGCAGCTGGCCATGATGCTGAACAAGATGGCCGCAGTGCGGCCACCCCGATCATTCCCCAGAAATAGCCAATTTTTGCGATTATGCTGAGCTCAGCATAATCGTAATTATGCCGAGTTCCGCGCTATGCGGAGATGTGGGCCGTTCGGTTGGAATTCTCGATCACGGGGGGCCCGCAACTCCGCATAATCCTTGTCACAGTTTGTCAAGGAAGCTGAGCAATTCATCTACCTTCTTACGACGCCCATTTTTGGTCGATGGTGCGTCCAGCCGGTCAAGCACTTGGCGCTTCATCTCGACATCCGCCTCAATGTACTGATGGGTGGTATCCGAACTTTCATGCCCGAGCCACAAGGCGATGACAGTGATATCCACTCCGGCCTGTAGCAGGTGCATGGCGGTCGTATGCCGAAGCGTGTGTGGCGACACGTTCTTGTGCCGCAGCGACGGGCATCGGTTCGTGGCGGCGTTTACAGCTCGATGCAACCGATCCTCGACACCTGAGCGAGATAGAGGATGACCGTACCGATTAGGGAACAACGGCGAGGCTTCATCGGCGCTGATTTCCGTCAGCCACTGAGTCAGCATGATCGCCGTTGCCTTCCACAGCGGCACGCACCGGTCCTTGCGACCCTTGCCGCGGACGCGAACTGCAGCAGTGGGGCCGAGCACAAGATCGGCGCGGTAGAGGCCAATGGCCTCCGACACCCGTGCTCCTGTGTTGTACATCAGTGTGAACAACGCCCGATCCCGGCGGCCGCTCCAGTCGGATCGGTCAGGTGCGTCGATTACGGCTTCTACTTCGGCACGCGTCAGGTGACCGAGTAAAGGTCGATCAAATCGTTTTTGCGGAATCGCGAGGATCCGTTGGGTCAGCGGCAGAGCGGTAGGATCACGTGCTGCGGCGTAGGTGACGAAGGCGCGGATCGCCACCAGCCGTGCGTTCCGAGTCCTCGCGGAGTTACCCCGGCCCTTCTCCAGATCGTCCAGGAAGGCCAGCACTGTCGGAGCGTCCAGATCGTCAAGAATCAACGAGCATGATGGCTTTCGGCGTCGTTCTTGGACGAACGCCAAAAATAGGCGGAAGGTGTCTCGATAAGCGGCTACGGTGTGCGGACTGACATGCTGCTGATTCAGCAGCCGGTCGCAGAAAAACTCTCTGACCAAAGCTGCGAAGCCCGGCGGTTGGTGAGGGCGAGTCATGTTCGCACCTCCCCGGCGTTCGGCCGAACGATAGCCTCGAATCGCTCAGCGGCGTGGGCCATCAAAGCTGGCGTAGCGGTTAGGTACCAGTAGGTATCGCTCACCTTGGCATGACCGAGGTAGACTGATAGCGCTGAGATGGCATGCGCGGTGTCAACCCCGGCTCGGTACCACTTCTCAACCCGCCGACAGGCGAACGTGTGACGCAAATCATGAAGCCTTGGTCGACGGCCGTTGGTGCTTGTAATGTGCTCGGAGTTGCACAACTTGCGAAACGTCGTCCGGACGGTTGAGTACGGTAGCGCTTGCCCCTGCTCCGACACAAAGAAGCGGTCGCACGGCGTTTTGGTGACACGGCGATCGCGAGCCGTAACATAGGATCGTAGTGAGGCGGCCGTCGTGAGATGAAGTGGGACCAACCGCGTCTTGCGGAATTTGGTCTGGCAAATCTTCAGGATACCATGCTCAAGGTCGGCATCGGCTTGAGTCAGATGCAATGCCTCGGAGATGCGGAGACCGGTACACGCCAGCAATCCGATGAGTGTGACGTAGGTCTGCGGCCGTAACCCCGCAGACGGTGCGAGCCGACCCGCTGCGGCCATCAGCCTGACCAACTCGGCATCCGTATAGATGTGCGGAGCCGTTCGTCGGTGAGCGGGGCCAAGTAATCCACGTGCTGGCAGTTCGGTTCCCGGCTCGGTGGCGGCCAAGTGCCTCGCGAAACAGCGGACCACCTCCAACCGTCGTGCCCAGTAGAGCTGGTCACCCTCTTCTGGCAACCGCGCCCATTGTAGAGCCAGTTCGGTGCTCAGCGGGCCACGATGACCCGTGGCATCGGCGAACGCGGCAAACTGCTTGAGCAGTTGCCCCTCGATCCACAGGCGATAACCCAATCCACGGCGGAACTCCAAATACTGCTCAACCTTCGTCGACATGGTGGTGGTTCGGTTCATGATTGCACCTCCTTGACGACCGGCCAGGGCAAGGCGACTTCTCTCAGGCGGGGCAGGTCGACTTTGGTATAGATGGCCGTCGTGTCGATACTTTGGTGACCGAGAATATCAGCCACTCGTTTGACGTCTGCTCCGGCACGGTGAAGCCGAGTCGCGGCCGTATGCCGGAGAACGTGTGTGCCGGTCCATCGCTGACAACCCGGCACTGCAGCGTATGCTCGCCGTATCATCCCTCGGACAAGCTCGCGTGTGATTGCCACGCCAAAAGGCAGGCGATGCCGCAGGAACAAATGTCGGTCGTCTGTCTTGGGGCGATCGCGACGGATGTAGGTGGTCACGGCCTGTCGCACCCGACGTGGTAAAGGCAACACCCGATCACGCCGCGACTTGCCACCCACTAACCGGAGCGTGCTTGAAGCTTCCTCGAAGTCATCGATGGCTAAGCATGCGACCTCACTCACGCGAAGACCAAGATCCACCATGCACAAGGCCATGGCGCAATCTCGCCGGCCGGTCGGCGTGGACCGATCGAACGTCGCTAGGAAAGCGTGCAGTTGAGCGTCCGTCATCACGTTCGGCAGACTCGCCAGTCGCCATCGTGGAAACCGAGGAATGGTCGCGACGAGATCGCGGTTCGTACGTCCGTGGAACTGAAGCCAACGCAGAAAGCTGCGCAGGGATCCGGCAGCCACTTGAGCTGCAGCCACGCGACCGTTCTGACCATACCGGGCAATAAACGCGCGGACATGGTGGGGCCGCACCCGAGTCCAGCGAACTAGTCTTGCGCCAAACACGAACTGAATGAACTCAAGAGCATAACGCCGACGATACAACCTGGTCGCCGGCGCCAAGCCAGCCACATCCCGAAGATGGGCGTCGTACTGAGCAATCAGCCGTTCGACGGCAGGCTTGACTGTCGTGGGCCGAGGGTGTGCCAGACCTTCATCGCGTAAATGCCGAAGCAGTCGTCGGAGTGCAGCCTGGGAATTGGCGCAAGGACGTTGCCCCGGCCGTTGCTGGCAGGCGAAAGACCGAACGTCAGCTTCGTTGATCGACGCCAGGGACCTCCGGCGCCGGCGTAGCCAAACAGTGAACAATTCCGCCGCGCGGATGTAGGTCTGAATCGTGTTGCGGGTGTGACCTCGATGGTGGAGATAGATGAGAAACGATTCGAGCACAGTTGTAAGGGGTCTCGCTCGGAGCCGGCGGACCACGCGGGGACAGAAATAGACGTCGAACATGATCGGCTCTCCTGATGGTTGAAGGAAACCAGGAAGCCGTCAGGATTATGCGGAGTTCACTCAATGCGGAAGTGGTTAAGGTGCCCAGCAAAACCCAGCAGGAACTCGACGCCATCCGCGACCATCTCCGCATAGCGCGGAACTCGGCATAATTGCGATTATGCTGAGCTCAGCATAAAAGAAAAAACTGGTTATTCCTGGGCAATGATCGGGGTGGCCATTCGGCGGCCGTATTGTTCAGTTTTACGTCCAGTTGCAAAGCAAACCACGTGGAACCGTGGGCCTACTTGTGCAATGTGATCGTGCAACTGGCCGATCAATCTCGGGACGTTAGGCCTGCAGAAGAATTCCTTACTCGCTTGCTGCCAGATGTTTGGTTCCGTGTTCATCCTGAGTCCCAGCGATGCTGGTCGCGCTAACCCGGGTACTGTAACTCCCTCCCAGCGACTGACTTCCCCCAAAGGCAATTTGAGGTCTTGCCGAGTCAGAACTCGACCCTGAATGGCAAAGCGCACCACAGGCTTGTACCTGGGCCAGGCGTCTTGCTGCGATCGCCAGTCGAAACGTTGCAATTCCCTGAAACGAGGGGTATAGTGGCAGCACTGCTCCGGCTCTTAGACCCTGCGGACGGCGGCTGCCGTCGCCCCGGTCACTGCCGCCAGGACCGATTTGGTTGCTGGTCGGTGTTCTGAGGTGATCTGTTCTCATTGGTAGATATTCCAGGTGCTTGACCGCGCGGGTGAAGTTGCGCACTCCTCGGACATCACTCCTGCGTTACCACTCTATAAAACATTCAAACTGCAAATTGGAGATCCGCCATGCGCCGTCCGTTTACGAATTGGGCTGGGCTGTGGTTGGCAGTGGCCGTGGCTGTGGTCGTCAATCTGGCTCCCGCTGCCGTTAATGCTCAAATCACGTTTCTCAACACGTGGGGCAGCCAGGGCGCCAGCAACAACCAGTTCACTATTCCTGTCAGCGTGGCGGTTGGCCCGACCGGCACCGTCTACGTTGTAGATCAAGACAACAATCGAGTGCAGGTTTTCAACTCCTCCGGTACTTACCAGAGCACGATCGGCACAAGTAGCAATGGCAATCCAGGCTCTGGCAATAACCAGTTCAATGGTCCTACCGGTGTGGCAGTCGGCCCGGACGGCACAGTCTACGTTGCGGATTCCGACAACGAGCGAGTACAGGCCTTCAATTCCTCCGGCGTGTATCAGAGCACGATCGGCGGCAGCCAGGGCGTCGGCAACAACCAGTTCGATTTACCAGAAGGCGTGGCTACCGGTTCGACTGGGACCGTCTACGTGGCGGATGATGGCAATGCTCGAGTGCAGGTTTTCAATTCCGCCGGTGTCTATCAAAGCACGATCGGCGCCACCGGTAGCCCAGGCACTGGTAATAACCAGTTCAACAATCCATTTGGCGTGGCAGTCGGCCCGACCGGCACCGTCTACGTTTCGGATCCCAACAACGAGCGAGTGCAGGTCTTCAACTCCTCCGGAGTCTATCAGAGCACGATCGGCACAAGTAGCAATGGCAATCCAGGATCTGGCAACAACCAGTTCAATTATCCAGAAGGCGTGGCGGTGGGCCCGACCGGCACCGTCTACGTTTCGGATACCTACAACAATCGAGTGCAGGTTTTCAACTCCTCCGGTACTTACCAGAGCACGATCGGCACGAGTACCTTTGGGAACCCGGGCTCTGGCAATAACCAGTTCGATTTTCCATTTGGCGTGGCGGTGGGCTCGACCGGCATGGTCTACGTTGCAGACACAGCTAACAACCGCATTGTGCGTTATTTCGATCCCAGTTCTTGGGTCAGCGGCACCAATACATTTACCGATGCAACGGTTGGCCCCACCAGCGTTACCGTCGGCCCAGGACAGATCATGGGTACCTCGCTGACCATGACTTCCGCGATGGGTCTAGTGGTCGGGAACAACGTCACGGTCGGTTACGGCGGAACGCTGACCCAGGCCGGCGGTTCCATCACGGCCCCCGGCCTACTGATCGTCGTCGGCAGCTTCACCTACCAGAGTGGTTCGCTCAATGCCGACGGCGGAATTGCAGTCGTTGGTTTTTTCCAGGCCACCCAAGGGGGCCAGCTCTCCGCCTCCCAGGGCCTAGGCGTCGGCCCTTCGGGGGCCGAGATGCTCATGGACGGAGGAACGTCGCTGACGACGGACACCGTCTCGATGCAAGGTGGTCTCATGGCACTGGGCAATGCCACGATCACGGTCACCACCGGGGCGGCGTTTCGCTTCTTCGGCGGGGAAGTGCAACTGCAGAACGCCAATACTGCGATCATTAACACGCCACAGTTGCTCAACTTCGCCGGTCTCTTGGATGGTTCGGGCCGGATCAACGGCCAAGTGCAAAATTATCTGGGGGCGGAAGTTTCCGTGGCTGCCGGTCAAAGCATGACGATTACAGGAGCGGGTAACACTAATGCGGGCCTGATGAGCCTGACGGGCGGAACGCTGCATTTCACGCAGGATTTGACCAACAGCGGGTCAATCGAAGGCATCGGCACGCTGCGCGTAGACGGCGGCTTAACAAATGGAGGTTCCATTATCTTGGGTGGCCTGGGACCGGCCTACATGTTTGGCACCATCAACAATAGCGCAAATCTCTCACTGGCCGGCTCAGCCGGTGTGTTCGGAACCGTGGTTAATAACGCCAGCGGCGGCACGATTCACCTTTCAGGAAACACGCCCAACATTTTTTACAGCACGGTGTCCAACGGCGGGGCCATTAACATCGACGCCGGCGCAATTGGATTGTTTTATGGGGGCGTGACCGGTTCGGGAACAATCACCAACTCGGGCTCAGCGCAATTCGACGCCACCAGCACCACCAGCACGGTGTCGGGCACCGGCAGCACCAGTCTAGTTTCCGCCGCCACGCTGAACGCCAACACGTTTGCACAAGGAGGGTTAACGGTTCAATTGGGCGGTGACACAGTCGGTAGTTATTCCAAATTGGAGGTGGCCGGCGCATTGAGCCTGGCGGGTAAATTGACTGTGAGTTTGGTGAACGGCTTTACGCCCTCCTTGGGCAACAGTTTTGATCTGTTGGATTGGGGTTCGCTCAGCGGGCATTTCAGCAGTCTCAGCTTGCCGACCCTTTCAGCCGGTTTGACCTGGAACACAACTCAGCTTTATACGACCGGAACGCTCGCTGTTATCGACAGTAGCTTTTTGCCGGGCGACTTCAATCGTGACGGCCACGTCGATGCCGCCGACATCCTGCCGATGATTGAAGCGCTGACGAACCTCAGCGCTTACAAGGCAACCTATGCTCCTAATCTCACCGATGCGCAAGTTACACTCCTGGGCGACATCGACGGCGACACCCAATTTACCAACGCCGATTTGCAAGCGTTGTTGAATTATCTAAAAGACGGTGGCGGCTCGACTGACCCTGTGCCCGAACCAGCATCGCTGGCGCTGCTGGGCCTTGGAGTACTGCTAATCGCTTTTCGCCGGAGCGTCCAATCGACAGCAGGCAGTAAAACTCATCAAGTAGATGCACACACGTCCGGACTATTGGAGTGTGGATGATGAAACGGTTACGAAAATATCACCGATGTCAGCGCGTTCCTCACGTTCCTCAGTTGTCAGTCGGCCTTGTTTTTTGGCTACAAACGTCCACATTTCGTCGATTTCCAGGTGGTTCAGCGTAAGTTTGCGAAATCGACCATCCATGAGCCTCTGGCAATGCTCGCCTGCCCAAAGCAATTGACGCAACACGGATGGGATACATGTTTTCATTAGCCGGCATGTGCTGCGAATGCTATTGCCTTCCACCAGCAGCCGCAAGATGATGTTACGCTTTTCAATGGTCATTCGATTCATGGCAAACGACTCCCATTTGTTGGGGCCGTTCGCTAGAATGGAGTTACAAGGCTCAGTCTGGCGAACAGCCGGATTGTGTCGCCCCAAGTCTGTTACTAGCAGTCTTGGGGTTTTTTGTCTGTATTATTTGTAGCAACAATAAATGTCGGCGTCAAGGCTCTTGCGGCATTATTTTTTGTTGCTATGATAATTCTATGAAACGAGAACGCGGACGCCCGCCGAAGAAAGCCGATGAACGCAAGTCTGCGGAATTAAGAATTCGGCTTACCGAGCAAGAGCGTGCGGCATTGGATTCCGCAGCCGGTGGCCAGACATCTACGTGGGCAAGAAATCTACTGCTGCGGACTGCAAAGAGGGCTAGGTCTTAGGTTTTTTGCGTTTCGGCTGTTGTGGTGTGGTTGGAGGGAGTTGTGTCGATGCGGTTTGCTGCCGCGCCTGCGCCATGAATTCGTTGACAAACGAATCGACTTTAGCGAACTCCTCGTTAATGGCCGAATCCTGAATCTCTATAATTCGATCACGACCGATTTCAACAGCGCGATGAATTGGATCGTTTGGATCAATGCGGACAAAATCAGCCGCGATTGAAATATAATCGGTGGCCTCCCCAACACCGGGCGCAACTTCCGCCCGTTTCTTTGCCACGTATAGCAGCAAGAGTGCCTTTGAGAGGGGCCATATAGGGGTATATTCGGCAAACATGAACTGAGACTCGGCGTGCCATCTACCGGCCCCAATCGCCGCAAAACCAACCACATTATTGCAGGTGGCCTTTCCGTATGCGTCGATGGTGTATAGTTGCGCACCGCGCTTGTCTATTCCACATATAATGGTTTGAACATTGGCACGATTCTTGTCAATTTCGACTCGCAACTGTTCAACGAATTCGGGTGCCATTTCCCGCTGGCGAATCAGAAATGATTTCATCGTCAGGCCTAGCGGGGCAAGAATATCCCTTTCTGCATTCCGGCGATTAAGATTGCCGAGTTCACTACAGTAGAGTTGAATTGCTTCCTGAACAGTTTTTGGTTGTTGATGGCTAATCCGATCAAAGAGTTCCGCCTGTGGTCCAGACTGACCAGCAATTAGCATCCCAATTGTGTGCGAAAGTTGCCAAACTTTTGGCATTGGAGGCTCAAATTCAATATCCTCCACGGTTACCATACGATCGCTTGCAGCGAGAACCACAGGTCCAAATGGTCCTTGACAAATTGCTGCGATACAGACAGTCACGGGATTGCTCCTGGGTTTCGGTTCCCCATTAGCCTGACCACCCGAACGGCTGGAGTCAAGAATTCGGTCGATCGAAGGGCGCGGATGCCTAGAAAATGGCTGAAAATCGACGCGCGGATGCGGTGCGGTTATACTTTTATCCCGCTGAAATGAATTTGCGTGCCAATTCATTCACTCCACTTTATCGAATGATATCACTACCCAACACCGGCTCCCCTGCATCAATCGCTGACCACAAATCAGCGGCTGCAATCTTTGATCACACGCGGCCCCGCCGAGGCTCGGCCGAGATCGATTCCTTCTTAAATGCCGTTGTGCGGCTGGGGGCGTCCGACCTGCACCTGAAGGCAGGCGAATAGAGTGCTGCATCGCGTCGACCGCGAGCCGGCTCCCACCGTATTTCACACGGACGACCGCTTAGCAACGGCCAAAATTTCGTCGCACTTCACGACGCGATGAAAAATGCGCTCGTTCTTGCCTCTGTCAGTGAAATAATTTTGTACGGCTGATTGTTGGCAATGCTGCACTAGGCGGCTGGTCGATTGCACACGTTGCCTCCGAATGGATCAATCAAGCAGAGCGGCCGTCCGAATCAAACTAGAATGCGTACTGCAGCCGCAGGTGGTAGTCCATACCTTGGTTGTTCCCGAAAATGAAAGCTGTGGGCAAAGCTTTGTAATCGGTTTGCCAGCGGGTGACTTCAAAACCGACCTGGTAATTCTTGGTCACATCCCAGATTAAGTTGCCGAATACTGCCTGGTTGAGAGTTCGCTGTCCCAAGGAGACATCGTTATCGACCGGATTGTCCAGACCGTATCCCCAATGGGTGTGCAGGCAGGGCGTTAGGTAATCATAAACTTCCAACCAACCGCCGCTGGAGCGGATCGTGTTAAAGGTAGTGAGATTCAGCAGCTGGAGCACGGCACCGCCATAGGTCGCTAAGCCTTGTCCGGTGTACAGCTCACCGCGAAACCCGCAGCAATCGGTCACGTCGACCTGTGCATCCAGCCCCGCGCCCCAGACTTGATCGACAATGCGGTTCAGCGTCACACCCGTGACCTGTGTGGTACGTACTTGGCCGACCACGCCCGAAGCGCCAATTTCGATCGGCCGACGCTTCACTAGTCCATCTTGATACGGTTCGCCAAGCCCAATAGCCACGCGACACTCAACGTTGGGCCAGCCGTTGTTTTCGATGATCGCAGGATTCTCAAAAGTGAACAGTTCCGTGGGCACCGGATTGCTAACTGCCCCGGTGATAGTCCATTGCACATCCGGGTCAGGCTTGATGAATCGTTCGTATCGCAACTGCCCACGCAAAAAACCGGTATTGCCGGCACCAACATAGTTGCCCCAATCAAGCACCGTCGGATTTACTGGATTGAACACGTCAGCCTGCACGCCGAATGCCAGCCGGTCGTCATCGCTTTTGAGTTCGCCAAACCCTTGGGCAAAGAACACACCCGTGGTGTTCGCAAACACTTGTTGGCCGAAAAAGTAAATCAGAATCAAACCACCCGTCTGATAGCCGCAGATTTCGGGCCCTTCGACCGCCATGCCCAGCGCCGTTGATTTGCCTTGAATATCCACGGTGCTTTGATTAATCCCGGTGTTCGGTGACAGAAAAAAAGGTGCCGAGGGAATGACCGGCCGCACATCCGATAGCAGCATTTCGCCGCGCAGAAATCCGAACACACCGATTTTGATATTGGAATCAAGCGTTGTGACGCGCAAATTGGAAGCTACTTCTTGCAGGCCGCCCTTCAACTGCTGCTCGCCCACTGCCAACTGCTGGACGACGCCTTTTAATTCTTCCACGCCAGCGCCCAACTGCTGAATTTGTTGATCCACGG
>Ga0335085_10014146_pt1 | contig 11664 bp, 9 predicted proteins | sample Lox_Sample_45_FD_206712 | JGI IMG/M metagenome (GOLD analysis project Ga0335085, IMG submission 206712) | Soil microbial communities from Loxahatchee National Wildlife Refuge, Florida, United States - Lox_Sample_4.5 | ecosystem: Environmental > Terrestrial > Soil > Wetlands | place: USA: Florida...
TGCTGAAATACGCATCTGTCAGGCAGACCTTTGTTTATGGATTTCAAATTAGTCAGCGACTACAAGCCCCAGGGCGATCAGGGAACCGCCATCGAAGCTTTGACCCGAGGCATCTTCGACCGCGAGCAGCACCAGGTTTTGCTGGGGGTCACCGGCTCGGGCAAGACTTACACCATGGCCAAGGTGATTGAGGCGGCCAACCGGCCTTCGATCGTCATGGCCCACAACAAGACGCTGGCCGCGCAGCTCTACCACGAGTTCAAGAGCTTCTTTCCGCGCAATGCGATCGAGTACTTTGTCTCGTATTATGACTATTACCAGCCGGAAGCCTACGTACCTGCGGCCGACCTTTACATCGAAAAAGAAGCCACCATCAACGACGAACTCGACAAGCTGCGTCTTTCCGCCACTCGTTCGTTGTTTGAGCGGCGGGACGTGCTGATCGTCTCTTCCGTGAGTTGCATCTACGGCCTTGGCTCGCCGGAGGCCTACTACGGTATGTTGCTGTTCCTCGAAAAAGGTCAGAAGATCAAGCGCGAAGACATCACCCGCAAGCTGGTGGAGATTCTCTACGAGCGCACGGAAGGCGATTTCCGCCGCGGCACCTTTCGTGTCCGGGGCGACGTGATTGAGATCTTTCCTACCTATGACGACATGGCCTATCGTGTGGAACTCTTCGGCGATGAAGTCGAGGCCCTCTCCCAGATTGATCCTCTATTTGGCACCGTCAAGCAGAAGTATGTCCGTCTGCCGATCTATCCCAAAACGCATTACGTGATGAAACCCGAGACGCGAAATAACGCGGTACAGTCCATCAAGGAAGAACTGGCGTGGTGGGAGCAGGAACTCGAGAAGCAGGGCCGCTTAGTAGAATCGCAGCGGGTTCACCAGCGCACCATGTACGACCTCGAGATGATCAAGTCCATGGGCTACTGCCATGGCATCGAAAACTATTCCCGTCACTTCACGGGACGCTTGCCGGGCGAGCCGCCACCGACGCTGCTTGATTATTTCCCGCGCGACTTCCTGATGTTTATCGACGAATCGCACCAGACAGTGCCCCAGCTTCATGGCATGTACCACGGCGACCGCTCGCGCAAAGAGACGCTGGTTTCCTATGGATTCCGCCTTCCCTCTGCGCTCGACAATCGGCCTTTGACTTTCGAGGAATTCGAACACCGCATGAACCAGATGGTTTACGTCTCGGCCACGCCCGGCCCTTATGAGCTGACAAAGTCCGCCGGGGTTGTGGTGGAGCAGATCATTCGTCCGACTGGCCTGGTCGATCCGCCGGTGGAAGTGCGCCCGGTGAAGGGACAGATTGATGATCTGCTGCACGAAATCCGCCACCGGGTCAGCCGCGGCGAACGGGTCCTGGTTACCACCCTGACCAAGCGCATGGCGGAGGATCTCGCGGAGTACTACAGCGAAGTCGGCGTGAAGTGCCGCTACATGCACTCGGAGATCGAGACCCTGGAGCGCGTGAAGATTCTACGCGATCTGCGCAAGGGCGAGTTCGATGTGCTGATCGGCATCAACCTGCTGCGCGAGGGCCTCGATCTCCCGGAAGTGTCCTTGGTTGCAATCCTCGATGCCGACAAGGAAGGATTCTTGCGGTCCGCCGGGTCGCTGATTCAGACCATCGGCCGCTGCGCGCGCAATCTGAATGGACGCGCCATTCTCTACGCCGACAACCGGACCGACTCGATGAAAAAAGCCATGGACGAAACCGATCGCCGTCGCGCCATTCAGGTGGCTTACAACCATGCCAATGGGATTACGCCGGAATCCATCGTACGTCCGCTGACCATGTCGCTGGCGAGCATCGTCGAAGCCGACTACACCGACCTGACCACGGAAGTCGAAGGCATGCCTGATTTCAAATCGCAAGAGGAACTCGACGCCTACATCGCCAAGCTCGAAGTCGAGATGCGTGAAGCGGCCCGGCGGTTTGAATTCGAGAAGGCCGCAAAACTGCGGGATACGATCAAGGAATTGCGGACGAAAGAGTTTCTGTTCGCCTAGGCTAGCCCGCCGCGTTGGCTCCCAGCGCCATCGGTTTGCGATAGACCGTATAGTCGGAAGTCGATTGCGTTTGGAAGTTCGCATCGGTGGCCGGAAGTTTCTCGCGTTTTCCCAGGAACAGGTAACCCCCCGGCTGCAGGTAAAGATGCAGCCGATGCACCAGAGCCGCACGCTGCGCGGCCGAGAAGCGGGAAAGCACATCCATGCAGAAGATGCAGTCGAAACGGCCGATGTAGTGGGGCTTGGCGAGATTGGTCGGAGCAAAGGTCACCAGATTTCTCACCCGGGGTTTCGCTAGGTAGTGCTCGCCAACCTTGGCAAAATACTTTTGCACCATTGCCCGGGGAAGGTGATCAAGCTCGCTTTGCGGATAGAGTCCTCGTTCCGCGATCTCGAGCGCTCCCCGCCGAATATCGCTGCCCACAATGTGCACGTTCCAGCTGGAGTTGGCGCTCAGCGCTTCACAGACGGTAAGCGCGATGGAATAGGCCTCTTCTCCCGTGGAGCATCCCGCGCTCCATATTCTCAGGTTGAGGGCATTCTCCCCCGGCTTGCGCTTCTGCATCTCGGGGAGCGCGCTCGTCGCCAGGAATTCAAAGGCTTCCGGCGAGCGCAGGAAGCCGGTTTCCCCGTCCAGCAGCGACTCCAACAACAGGTCGCACTCGTGTTCGCTCGATCGCAATACGTCCATCAATTCGCCGACCGATGAGAGATGCTTTTGTCTGGCGTAGGCGGTCACGGCCTCGGTCATCTTGTCGGACGAGGCGTCCACCAGAACCCCAGTCTCGCGCTCCAACAACAGGCGGATATCCGAGAGCTCGGCTTCGAGGATGGTAACCTTGGCGGAAAGTTTCTGCATAACACACTCCAGCCGGCAATTTCCCGCCGCCGGCACTGGCCGGGGCGGAATCCAGGGGGAGCGATTTGGCTTACAAGCCGGCGGCCGCAACCTGCGACTTGTTTCGCTTGTCCTGTTCAGCTTGTTTCTCGAGCACGCTCAGTTCTTTTTCGAACGAAGAAAAACGCTGCAGGATCTCGTGCATTCGCAAAGCCATGTTGCGGATGGTTTCAATCTGCCCGGTGGCGTTGGCCGGCAAAACCCCCGGCTCCAGCAGGAGCAACTCGGAGTTGCCCAGCACCGAAGTCAGCGCATTGTTCATCGAATGCCGCATCTCCAGCATGTATCGCCCCAGGGCCGCTTGCCGCTGCAAGGCGGCGTTGGCGATCTCGGCGCGATGCGCACGTGCCAGAGCGTCCTGATGTCCCATGGCGACTCTGGCCACCAGCACCAGCGATTCCATCCAGCCTTCGTGCTGCCGGATCACCACCACGCCCGGTTGCGCTTCCCGCGCGGCGAAACCCTCGCGCTCGGCGATCAGAATGACCGGTTTGCCTGCCAGCTCCAGCGCGCGCAGCACCGGAACCAGGAACTTGGGCTGCACCTTTGCCACCACCGCGAGATCGAATTGATCGGGATCGGGATTGCGGCTCAGGTCGCCGCTCATCAGGGTGAACGCGGGGCTCTCCTGCGTCTGCCAGAAGCTGGTGACGGAGCGCGCAAACTCCGCTTCGTCGGAAATCATCAATACGGTGGGTTGATCCACGTTCTTTCTCCGCTGCCGGCGCCCTAGGCCTGTCCGTCTTCCCCCGCTTCGGGTGGGTTCATCATCACTTCAAACTCGGGAACATCGTGGGCCGCAGAAGCCTTCGCTCCCGCCGCCGCTGCCTGGGCTTTGGGTGGCGGGTTTTTTCCGCCTCTGGCCGAGCGCGCCAACGCGGCATCGACAACCGCTCTCAGGTCCACCAGCATGCGCAGCGGCTGGCCCGAGGAATATTCGGCATGAAACATGACCTTCCACGATTGGCAGATCATGCGCAGCCGCACCGTGGGCTCATCGGCGGAGAACTGCGCCCGGCGGCAGTCGAGCGAGCTCACCCCGCGCTGCTCCAGATCACGCAGCCCGTCGAGAATAGCGTTCAAATCCTGGTGCATGAGCCGGAAGAAGACCCGCCGCATCAGGAAATTGAAACGCGTGAACGCAACCAGGGAAACCGGCTGGAAGTAGTTCTGGCCGGCCGAGGCCTTGAGCTTTCTCCCTTTCTCCAGCACGCCCCCGCTCAGCAAGTCGTTGAGCGTGCGGCTGCCCTGCGCCTTCTTCACCAGATCTTCCAGCGGCGAAAGCCAATCCGGAACGCTGATGGGAACGCTACCCAGGACCGGTTTCAGGGCCTGGGCCACAAAGTCCAGGCTGACCTCGTCATCGTCGCTGGGCGAAGGAGCCGTCTGAAAGAAAAACTGCACCAGCAGGAAATCCAGTTTGTCACGATCGGAATCATCGCGCTGCGGCTTGCGCAGATGATGAAGCAGCAGCGTGCGCAGGGTGTCATCCGACACCATCGTGGTGGTCTGGAGAAACTGCCGCAGCTGGTGTACCTGGATGCGTTCATCCATCCCGGCAAACCACTGCCTGGCCTGTTCGACCGATTCCTGCGGAGGCGCTTCAACCCCCGCCTCCAGATCGGCGCAGGAGGGCAGGTCGATCACAAATTCGCGTGCCAGCGAGGCATACAGCGGATACAGCTTGCGCGCATTCCGCCATTCTGCCGCCAGTTGATTGAACGACGAAGTGGAAGTCATGGCTTTACGATCCAGTTCGCGACCGCGTGGGTGAAGCGTGCCGCCACCGTGGTTCGCCCTCTCTGATACTGCACCGCCACCACCGAGGCTTTCGCGTCCAGCGATCCGTCAGAGTTCTGTAACCGTACTTGATCGGCAAATTCCAAGGGCAAACTTGAGGAGAAAAGCACCTCGGTGGTGGTCCCGTATTCGATCAGGGTGTTCTCCGAGGGTGACGCGTCCCCGTTGACCAGGCGCGTCAAGCGAACCGGAATCCGCACCGGAGTGGCATTGGGAAAGAATTTCGCCAGCTTCGCAGTCGGCGTCTCCTTCTGCACGCGGGCTCTGGCTGTGGCCTGAGTGGACACCAGCAAATCCTCTTTTCCGGGGGTCGACACGGCCTGGGGCCCCGAGCCTGCCGGTTAGCAATGGCTTGGAGCACCCGGACCGCACCAGCTAGAAGTAATGCAAGAGGCAGGCCAAAGTCAGCATGGGGTCATACTTCGTAAGTCATTGAAAACAGGATTCCATAATTGGGAAAGTGGGGCCTTCGATCTCTCGCCCCGGGTAAGGCGTCTCAAGGTGAAACACCGTCTCAAGCTCCTGGAAGTGACGAGCTGAATCGGCCGTTATTGCAAAGTTGCCGCACTATGAGACGGAGCAGTTCGCACGCTGCCGATGTTATAACGCTTCAGCTTGCGGTAAAGCGTTGCGCGGCTAATCCCTAACATCTTGCCCGCCAGGGCTTTATCGCCTTTCACCTGCTCAAAGACGCGCTGAATGGTGGCCCGCTCAATGTCTTCCAGGTCGGTACTGGAAACAACTGCCCCTTCCGACACGCTTGAGATTTCTCCGACCGAGGCATCCGACGACAGCACTGGCGGCAAATCTCCCACATCGATGGTCCGCCGATCTCCCAGCGCTACCGCGCGCTCCACGCAGTTTTCCAGCTCTCGCACGTTGCCCGGCCAGTCATACTGCAGCAAGGTCTTCATGGCGGAGCTGGTAATCTGGATTGAGTCTCCCGGTGCGTAGCGGTCGAGAAACCAGTGCGCCAGCATGGGGATGTCGGAACGGCGCTCGCGCAAGCATGGCAGATGCACCGTCACCACGTTGAGGCGGAAGTAGAGATCCTTGCGGAAGTTGCCTTTGCGGTACTCCGTTTCCAGGTCGCGGTTGGTGGCCGCGATCACCCGCACCTCGACCTTCACTTTCTGGTTGCTGCCCACGGGCCGGACTTCCTTTTCCTGCAATACGCGCAACAGTTTGGCCTGCAGTTCGAGTGGAAGCTCACCGATCTCGTCGAGGAAGATCGTGCCCCCGTTCGCCGATTGGAACAATCCCGTCTTCGAGCGGATGGCACCTGTGAAGGCGCCTTTCTCGTACCCGAACAATTCGCTCTCGATCAAGGTCGGCACCAGCGATCCGCAATCCACCGCGACAAAGGGCCGATTGGCAAAGGCTCCGCGGAAATGAATCGCCCGCGCCACCAGCTCTTTCCCCGTACCGCTTTCCCCAGTGATCAGCACCGGTGTGCGGGTGTCCTTGAGGCGGGAAATCATGCGCAGTACGTCCTGGATCTTGGCTGAGGCACCGACAATGCCGTGCAGCTCGGTCTCGGTGTCCATGCGCTCTTTGAGGAACTGGTTCTCTTCAACCAGGCGGATCTTTTCCGCCATGCGCCGCAGAAACAGGCGCAACTCCTCCAGCGGTGAAAACGGCTTGGCGATATAGTCGTAGGCGCCGAGCTTCATCGCCTGCACCGCGGTTTCAACCGAGCCGTGCCCGGTCATGACCGCGACTTCGGTGCGCGGCCTCAGCTTCTTCACTTTTTCGAGGAACTCGAGCCCCGACATGTTGGGCATCACCAGGTCGGTCAGGATGACGTGCGCGGGCTGTTCTTCGAGCAGCGCCAGGGCCGACTCGCCGCTGTCCGCTTCCAGGCAAGCGAAGCCCAGGGCCTCGCCCACCGTCATGCAAAGCTTCCGAATACTCTGCTCGTCATCCACAATGAGCAAGCGAATCCGCAGATCGTCGTTCACAGTGCCTTCCCCATCGTTTTCTCTACCACGGCAATGAATTGCTGGACCCGGAACGGCTTCTCCACGCAGGGCGCGCCTGTCTGGCGCAGGGTGGCGACCGTCTCTTCATTGGCGATGTCACCGGTGATGAAGACAATGCGGTCGGCGAGTTCCGGCCGGTTTTTCGCTACCCAGGCATGCACGTCGGCGCCGTCAACTCCGCCCGGCGTACGCATGTCGGAAACCACTCCGAGAAAATCGCCTGACTGCAACAGCTTCAGGCCTTCCGCCCCCGACTCGGTGCAAACCACGGAATAACCGCTGCGTTCCAGAGCGGCGGAGACATAAGACATGACGGCAGGCTCATCCTCGATGAGCAATACCGGCAATACGGCAGGTTTGGTGGCAGGGAGGGTCATCGTTGTGTAACTCCAGCAGCGGCCCCAATCGAGGTCGTCTCTGTTAGCGCGGGCAGGCGCACGATGAAGGTCGCGCCCTGTCCGTCGGTATTGTTGTGGCAAAGAATCTCGCCGCCATGTTCGCGGACGATGCCATAGCAAATACTCAAGCCCAGGCCCGTTCCTTTTCCAACTTCCTTGGTGGTGAAGAAAGGATCAAAAATACGGTCGGGGAAAGTAATACCGCCGCCGTTATCGCGGAAAGAGACTTCCACGAAGCCTCCCAGCCGCGCCGTCATGAGGGCGATGCGCGCCGGGCGGCCGGCTTCGCGCACGGCGTCGTAAGCGTTATTCAGGATATTCAGGAAAACCTGTTGCAACTGGTGCGAATCGCCCACCACCTGCGGCAGCTCCTGATCGAGCTGTTCGATCACCTCGATGCCGTGGCTGTGGAAGTCGTAGGCCCGCAGTTGCACCGTGCGCCGCAGAATCATATTTAGTTGCACCGGCTTGCGCTGCGGCGGCATCTGCCGCGCGAAGCTGAGCAGGTTCTGCACGATCTGCTTGGTGCGCTGTGCTTCCTGCAGAATCACCCGCAGGTCTTTGCGTGCGCTCTCGGGCACTTCGCTGTTTTCCATCAGCAGATCGGCGAAGCCCAGAATCGCGGTCAGCGGATTGTTCACCTCGTGAGCCACGCCCGAAACCAGCTGTCCGACCGCGGCCAGCTTCTCGGCATGAACCAGCTTGGCCTGCAGCGTCGCAGAATCGGTGATGTCGCTCATGACCACGACAATGCTGGTCACGTTGCCCTGTTCGTCGCGCATGGGGCTGAGGTTTACCGAAAACTGGCCGACGCGGCCATCGCCCCGCAGAATCTGTAATTCCAGGTTGTCCACCTGCTGGCCCGCCAGGGTTTGGGCATAGGCTTCGCTGAGTACATTTCGCCGGGGCGCCGCCACCAGGTTCTCCAGCTGCTGACCCAGAATCTGCCGCTGCTCGTAGCCCATCTCCTGCCAGCGGCGGTTGGCGTAGCTGACCAGCCCCGCGGTATCCGCCACCAGGATCAGGCTCTGGGTGTTGTTCAGGATCTTGCTGCTGAAGTCGCGCTCGCGCTGCAACTCCGCCTGGAAGCTGCGTATGCCGGTGATGTCGAGCATCAGGCCGCGGAACTGCAGCGTGCGTCCGCTGGGATCGCGGACCGCAAAGGCATTGATGAGCACGTGGATGGGGGAACCATCCTTGCGCCGCAGCGTCGCCTCGTAGTTGCGGATCAGACCATGCTCGGCGATCATCGACGCCGAGCGCGCCCGGTCCCCCGGGGCAAAATACAGTTCCGCGGTGATGTCCACCTTGAGCAGCTCTTCCCGGCTGTCATAGCCGAGCATGCGCACCATGGCGTCGTTCACCTCAATGAAGCGCCCGTCTTCGGTGGAAAAGAAAATCCCTTCCTGGATGTTGTCAAAGAGTTCGCGGTAGCGCCGCTCCGCCTCCCGGCGGTCGGTGATGTCTTTCAGCACGTGAATCGTCTGCATGCCCTCGTTGCTGGCCCCGTGCACTCGCGAGGTCGAAACCAGGTAAGAGCGCTGCAGCGCAGGATGCACAAACTCGTCGGCGTCGGCGCCGCTGCGGCAGAAAGGACAGGAGTGCAGCGGCGTGCTGTTGCCGATCGCCAGCACCGCGCACATGTTCACGCCGATCAACTCCTGCGGAGAGATGCCGATAAAATCGGCCAGCGAGCGGTTGACCCGCAACACATTGCCCGCTTCGTCGTGCACGATGATGAAATCGCTGATGGCGTCGAAGATCTCCATCCAGTGACGATTGGCGCGGTCCATGCGGGTGAAGAAACGCGCGTTCTCCAGCGCCACCGAAGCGTGCCCGGCGATGGCTTGCACCAGTTGCTGGTCCTCTTTCGCCAGTGCCTTGCCACGATCGGCGAGGCACAACACTCCCAGCAATTCGCCCGTGCCTCCCACCAGGCGCGTGAGCGTGCAATCCTTCCACCCAAAGGCTGACGCCACTGGTTCTCCCAATAGCTCGGCCGCGTCGCCCGTGACCGTGGGCTGAATCTTGCCTTCGAAGGCCGCCGCAAAAGCCTTTGCCAGTTGCTGGGAAATGTGCCGGTCGCGCGCCGGAAAGCCCGGCTCCAGCAGGCTGATCAACTCCAATTCGGTGTCACGCCGCATCGCCAGCGCTGCGGCTCTGGCCCCCATCATCTCGGCCGCGCGGCTGACAAAACTCTTCGCGAACTCGGGCAGACGGAGCTGAGCATTGAGATCGAGCACCAGCGCCATCAACGATCCGGCGCGGCGGCGATGCTGCTCCGAAAGATGCAGGTTCCGCGTCGCCTGCAACGCCACCGAAATCTGGGTCGCCAACGCCTTGGCGCGGCGTGTATCCTCACGCGAAATCCCCGCCCGGTCGCGGCGGTCGAGCACGCCGAACATCCCAAATACCTGGTGATCGCTCCCCACCAGAGGCACTGCCACCATCTGCCGTATCGAGAACTGCTTGATGATCTCCAGATTTGCGCCCGGAATCTTCGCCGGCTCATCCGACCAGAACGCTTCCCCCTTCATCAAGGCCCGGCTGGCGACCCCCTCGGGAAAGATGAGGTCGACCATCACCGTCTTCCCGCTATCGGCGCCCCAGTGAACATGGAAGGCACCGTCTTCTTCGATCAATCCGATAAAGGCGCGATCGAAGCCCAGGAAATCGCAGGCGCGCAAGGAAAAGCGCTGCAAGAACTTGTCGAGGTCCGCAATCGAACCGAGTTCAGAGGAAATTTCGAGAAGCTGATGAAGCTCTTGAGCCTGTTCGCGGGCAGTCGAGTAGAGCTCGGCATTGGCGATGGCTACGGCTCCGAAACCCGCAACCGACGAGACCAGCGACTTCTCTTCCGGACTAAATCCGCCTTCGTGCCGCGGGTACACCAGCACCGCCCCTTGCGTCCGCGAAGTACGAAAAGGGGCCGCGATCAACGCCCCCGCGGGAACCAGATCACCCAATGCGTGGCTGGAAGGATCGATGGAAACCGAAATCGGTTCTCCGGCCGCCACGGCTCGGGCCGCCAGGTGGCTCGCAAACTGAAGCCCCTTGCGGTCATGCCGGCTGCGTACGGCGTTGGCCAGTTGCGCTGATTCCGCTGAAACCGCGGAAAGGTTATAAACCTCGCCTTCGCGCAGCAGGATGCAAACCAACCGCGTGCGCAGCAGGACTCGCAGGCGATCGGCAACGGCTTCCACCACTGCCGTGGCGTCGGGCACGGCATGAAGCGCCTGTGCAACCTCCGCCAGGATCTCGGCTCGTCGGTGTTCTTCCCGCGAAACTTGTGTCAGGCGGTTGGCTTCGAGCAGGCTCCCCAGTTGCCCGGCCAGAATGGTTGCCTTGGCAGCATCGTCCTCGGTAAAGTTCTCCTCGCTGACCCGCAGGAAAACCGCCGCCCCAACCACCTCATTGGAGACGATCAAGGGGGCTGACATCAGCGACTTAGCCTGGAACTCTGCAGCGAGAGTGTAGCGAGAGGAATCAACCTCGTTGACGAATACGGTCTTGCGGCATCGCGTGGCTTCCGCGGCGACAGCGCTTTGATGGGCCTTGAGCGGTGTTCCGCGAAATCCCTCCGCCATCAACCCGTCGGCCTCGGCGCCCACCAGTTCGTCTTTTGAGACAACTTGCCAGAAATAAACGCCGTCTACCTGGAAGAACTCCCGGGTCGCGGTACAAAACAGCCGAATCAGGGAAGGCGCATCCATGCCTTGTGCTGCTGCGGCTGAGAACTTCAGCAGCAGCTGTTGAAAGGCATCCTCCGACCGTTGACTTGATCCCTCCAGTACGGTCGTGTCTCCCGGCTCCATGGTCAGAAAAGCACCGCCCTGAACCCCTGTCTCAAAATGCCAAGTGCTTGAATATAAGGGAAAAGTAGCTTGCGATCTCATTTTGAGTCAAGCGAATAACGGGTTCGCTAGTTACTTGCGGATGTCCCACGAAAGTGGGGGGTTCGTCTCAAGCTGAGAGTTTGGGCAGACCGTGAGACGGATTTCCGCCCCCCAGAACCCCCGGCCTTCCCGCCGGAGAATCCCTCTAAATTGCAGATTCAGAGTATCTTACGCCACCCTTACCGTGGTTACCCCCTCCCCCCTGGATGCTGGCAAGGACCTTGCTTTGACCAACGGTACTCATTGTCCCGTGGAGGAAATGTGTCCTGGCGATTGACCCGGAAGTGGCTGAAGACTGGCTTGCTCGCAGCGGCCACGCTGCTGGCCGCAAGTACTTTGATTGTGCCCACTTCGGTGCGGGCCCAGCAGCCCGATGAGCTCACCCGCAAGGTCAAGTCCAAAGTGGAGCCGATCTATCCCGACGTGGCCAGACGCATGAACATCACCGGCGTGGTGAAGATCGCCGTGGTGGTGGCCCCCAGTGGGTCGCTCAAGAGTTCCAAAGTGATGGGCGGGCATCCGCTGCTGGTCAATGCCGCGCTTGACGCTTTGCGAAAGTGGAAGTTTGAACCCGCCCCGGGGGAAAGCACCGGAGTCGTGACATTCAAGTTTGAACCGCAGGAGTAGACCTACACATGTCGCCGCGCGCGCAGTCAGGGAGGAAC
>Ga0335085_10014147_pt1 | contig 11664 bp, 10 predicted proteins | sample Lox_Sample_45_FD_206712 | JGI IMG/M metagenome (GOLD analysis project Ga0335085, IMG submission 206712) | Soil microbial communities from Loxahatchee National Wildlife Refuge, Florida, United States - Lox_Sample_4.5 | ecosystem: Environmental > Terrestrial > Soil > Wetlands | place: USA...
TAGCGTAGAGGTGGATCCTCGGTCCCGTCCGAGCTGATGGACACCACGCCGGCTGCGGCGACGTGCCGCGGGCGCGGTTCTGGGGCCATCACCCACGGTGAACGTTCTCGGGCCGAACGGCCGTCCGGCGCGCGCCAGCGCACGGACCCGACACCGGGGGTGATCGATCGGCTCTGAACGCCCCGATCCCCTCGGCTAGACGGCCGTCCGGCTGTGAGATGTTCACTGGTGGTGAACGAGCGAGGCCTCGGCGATCGGCTGGACGGCCGTCCGGCTGTGAGATGTTCACTGGTGGTGAACGGGCGAGGCCTCGGCGATCGGCTCGACGGCCGTCCGGCTGCGAACCGTTCACTGGTGGTGAACGGCGCGATCCGCCTCAGGGCCGCGCGGGCTCGTGTCGGACGACCCGCGCGCTCCGAGGCCGGCCGCGAGGGCAGCGTCACGGCCTAGAATCGCGGCATCGGCGACGCCATCGAGCGGCGAAGCCCATCGAGCGGCGCAGCCATCGAGCGGCGAGGCCGTGGAGCGGCGCAGCCAAGGGCGGATGAAGGACGGAGCGGGGCGATGCAGGGACACGGCGTCACGATGCTCGGGACGGGCCTGATCGGCGACTTCTACACGATGACGCTCCATGGGCAGCGGAGCCGAGACGCCGTCCGCGTCGTCTACTCCCGCAGCGACGAGCGTGGCCGCGCCTTTCGGGAGCGCTGGAGCATCGCCGAGTCGACGACCGACATGCGGGCCGCGGTCGAGCATCCGGACACCGACGTCGTCGTCATCGGCGTCCCGAACTTCCTTCACGAGGAGGCCGTCGGGCTCGCGGCGGCGGCCGGCAAGGCGGTCCTCTGCACGAAGCCCCTTGGCCGCTCGGCCGAGGAGGCGAAGCGGATGCTCGACGCCGTCGAGCGAGCGGGCGTCTTCGGCGGCTACCTCGAGGACCTCTGCTACACCCCGAAGACCCTCAAGGCGGCCGCGTCAGTCGCGGCCGGGTCGATCGGCGAGGTGACCTGGGTCCGGTCCCGGGAGACGCACCCCGGTCCGCACTCGGCCTGGTTCTGGGATGGCCGGCTCACCGGCGGCGGCGCGATCGTCGACCTCGGCTGTCACTGCATCGAGATCATCCGGACGTTCGTCGGCAAGGGCAACCGGCCGGTCGAGGTCCTCTGTCACACCGACACGCTCGTCCACCCGATCGCCGACGAAGACAACGCGGTGGCGCTCATCCGGTTCGAGTCGGGCGCCATCGGCCAGTTCGAGGTGAGCTGGACATTCCGGGGCGGGATGGACCTCCGCGACGAGGTCGCCGGGACGGACGGCACGATCTGGCTGAACCACTTCCTCCGGACGGGCTTCGAGATGTTCACCGCCGGTGGCAGCGGCGGCTACGTCGCCGAGAAGGCCGAGACCGCCGCTGGCTGGCTCTTCCCGGTCGGCGACGAGGTCTCGGAGCTCGGCTACGTCGACATGTTCAGCGACATGTTCCGGTCGATGGAGGCGGGCGCGACGCCCCGCGAGACGCTCTACGACGGCTACGTCGTCAACGCGGTCATGGACGCCTGCTACCGATCCGCGGCCGAGCATGCCTGGGAGCCCGTCGAGCTCGACTGGCGTGGCGGCGCGACGGCCCGGATCGCCGCCGAACAGGAGACGTACGACGGCCAGGTGGTCATCAAGCGCGAGGTCCTGCCGGACGGGCGAGTGAAGCTGATCCTCAAGGATCCGGCGACGGGCGACTTCCGCGACCGCGTCGTCGCAGCCGGTTGACAGCGGCGATGACGGACGGACGATCCGACCGCGACCCCGGCGTCGGGGAGAGCCGCGACGGCGCGCCGGCCGTCCGCTGGATCCTCGAGGCCGAAGCCCTCCTGGACCGGGTCCTGTCGACCCAGGCCGAGGCGATCGAGACCGCGGCCGGCTGGTTCGCCGAGGCGATCGCCGCCGGCGGGCTCGTGCACCTGTTCGGGACCGGCCACTCGCGGATCCCCGTCGAGGAGATGTTCCCGCGCTACGGCTCCTATCCCGGCTTCAACCCGATCGTCGAGCTGTCGATGACGTTCCACACCCAGGTCGTCGGCGCCAACGGCCAGCGCCAGGCGATGTACATCGAGCGGATGCCCGGCCTCGCCGAGGTCGTCCTCTCGAACTTCGGCTTCGGGCCGCGCGACGTCATGGTCGTCTTCTCGGCGAGCGGCCTGACGGCCGTCCCGGTCGAGATGGCCCGCGGCGCCCGCCGCCGCGGGCTGCGGGTCGTGGCCGTGACGTCGGTCGCCCAGTCGATGGCCGGCGAGCCGGAGGCGGCCGCCGGGGCCCGGCTCCTCGACGAGGCCGACCTCGTCATCGACCTCTGCACGCCGGCCGCCGATGCGCTCTGCCGCATCCCCGGGCTCGAGACGCCGGTCGGACCCGGCTCGACGCTCGCCGCCGTCGCGATCGTCAACGCCCTCAAGGTCCGGACGGCGGAGCGGCTCGTCGAGGCCGGGGCCATGCCGCCGGTCATCACCCGGGCGACGGAGGTCGGCGCCGATCGGTCGCGGACGCTCTTCGACGAGGCCTACCGCGAGCATGCTCGCCGGATCGCCCGGGCGATCGCCGACGCGCCCGGCGGCGATGGGGCGGCCGGGCCAGGGGCGTCGGAGCCCGGCGAGGGCGCCCGATGACCGGTCACGGCGGGTCCGCGCCGACGCGCCACCTCGGGATCGACCTCGGGGCGACGAACCTCAAGTGGGCCGTCGTCGAGCGCTCCGGCGAGGACTGGTCGGTCCTGGGCCGGGGCCAGCGGCCGACCCGTGCGACCGAGGGCCCGGAGGCCGTCATCGGCCGTCTCGTCGCGATCGGCCGCGAGGCGCTCGGGCGCTGGCCGGACATCGCCTCGGTCGGGATCGGGGTGCCGGGTCTGTACGACCCGGCCCGTGGCGAGACCCGCTTCCTCGTCAACACCCCGGGCGACTGGGCGGGTCGGCCCGTCGCCGACCCCGTGAGCGGGGCCCTCGGGCTGCCGGTCTCGCTCATCAACGACGCCCGCGCGTTCGGGCTGGCGGAGCTCCGACTCGGCGCCGGTCGCGGCGCGTCGTCGATGGTCGGGCTGACGCTCGGGACCGGGGTCGGTGGCGTCGTCGCCGTCGACGGTGGCGTCCTCGAGGGCCACGACGGGACGGCCGGCGAGGTCGGGCACCAGACGATCGACCCGGATGGGCCGATGTGCAACTGCGGCAACCGCGGCTGCCTGGAGGCCCATGCCCGGGCCGACCGGATCGCCGAGGCATGCGGGACGAAGACCGCGGGCGAGGCCGTCGAGGCAGCCCGGGCCGGCGACCCGCAGGCGCTGGCCGGCCTCCAGCGCATCGGCGGGTACCTCGGCATCGGGATCGCCAACATGATCGCCGTCATCGCCCCGGATCGGGTCGTCATCGGCGGCGGCATCTCGGCCGCCGGCGACCTGCTCCTCGAGCCGATCCGGGCCGAGCTCGGGAGACGCGTCCGGACGACGTCGCTCGAAGCGGTCGATCTCGTCCTCGCCGAGCTCGGGACGTGGGCCGGCGCCATCGGCGCCGCCGTCCATGGCGCCGAACGGGCCGAGGCGGACGTCGTCGGCGCCCGATGACGATGATCGCCGCCGGACGCCTCGTCCTGCCCGACCGGGTGATGCCCGGACGGTTGACGATCGAGGGCGACCGGATCGCCGCCCTCGAGCCGGACCCTGGCGAGGCGACGGGACCGTACGTGGCGCCCGGATTCATCGACGTCCACGTCCATGGCTGGGGCGGCCACGATGCGATGGGCGGGCCGGCGGCCCTCTCCGGGATGGCCCGGTCCCTCTTGGCTCACGGGGTCACGGCCTTCCTCCCGACGGCCGTCTCGGCGCCGCTGGCTCGGCTGGCCCAGTTCGCCGGCGATGTCCGCGGCTGGATCGCGGCGGCCCCCGAAGATGGCGCCGAGCCGCTCGGCTTCGACCTCGAGGGCCCGTTCCTCTCGCTCGCCAAGAAGGGCGCCCACGACCCCGCCGACCTCCGCCGGCCGGCCGAGGTCGGCCCCGATGGGGTCGAGCCGCTCCTCGACGGGTTGCGGGTCATGACGATCGCCCCGGAGCTCGATGGGGCGATCGCGCTCATCGAGCGCCTCGCAGCGCGGGACGTCGCGGTCGCCCTCGGTCACTCGGCGGCGACGCTGGCCGAGGCTCGGGCCGGCTACGCGGCCGGGGCGCGGTCGACGACGCACCTGTTCAACGCGATGACCGGCGTCGACCACCACGCGCCCGGCCTCGCCGTCGCGGCCCTCACCGACGACGCCGCCTACGTCGAGCTCATCGCCGATGGCCAGCACGTCGACCCGTCGCTGTGGCCGATCGTCCTCCGAACGAAGCCGGCCGACCGCCTGCTCCTCGTCAGCGACGCCATCTCGCTCGCCGGGATCGGCGACGCTCAGGGACGGGTCGGGACGATCGAGGTCGAGGTCCGCGACGGGCGCTGCACGATCGCCGGGACGGCGACCCTGGCCGGCTCGGTGATCGCCCTCGACACGGCTGTCCGGAACCTCGTCCGGGCAGGCGTCCCGACCCCGACCGCGGTCTTCGCGGCGACGGCCGCGCCGGCCGACCTCCTCGGCGTCGCCGACCGTGGCCGGATCGCCGTCGGGATGAGGGCGGACCTCGTCGAGCTCGACGACACGCTCGCCGTCCGGCGGGTCATGCGCTCGGGGGCGTGGTACCCGGGCCCGGCTCGCTGACCGCCCAGCCGGCGTCGATGGCGAGGACCTGGCCGGTCACCATCCGGGCCTCGTCGGACAGGAGGAAGAGGGCCGCGCCGACGACGTCGTCGGGCGCGATCGGCCCGCCGGCGAGCGGCTGCTTGTCGGCGAGGTAGGCGCGGATCGCCGGGTCATCCTGGGCCCGGTGGCTCATCGGCGTCGCGACGAGCGACGGGGCGATGACGTTGACCCGGATGCCCATCGGCGCGTACGTCGCGGCGGCCGCCCGGGCGAGGGCCTCGATGCCGCCCTTCGTCGCCGCGTAGCCGTGGGTCGCGAAGTGCGTCGCGGCCGGATGCCGGGCCAGCTGGCTCGACATCAGCAGGAGGCTGCCGCGGCCACCGCCCGCTCCGGGTGGGCTGGCGAGCATCGCCCGGATCGCCGCCCGGGCGACGAGGAACATCGACGTCAGGTTCGTCGCGACGACCGCCTCCCAGCCGGCGAGGGTCGCGGCATGGAGCGGCCCGTCGCCGTAGCGGCGCGCGCTGATGCCGGCGAAGCTCGCGACCGCGTCGAGCCGACCGTACGCCTCGACGCAGGCGGCGACCGCCTCGTCGACGGCCGCCTCATCGGTCAGGTCGGCCGCCCGCCACGCCGACGCGCCGCCTGCCGCCGCGATCCGGGCGGCCAGGTCGTGGGCGTGGGCCGCGGTCCGGGAGACGATGAAGACCCGCCCGCCCTCGGCCGCGAGCCCGGCGGCGACGGCGGCGGCCATCCCCGTCGCCCCGGTGACGAGGCAGGCGCGGCCGGCGAACCGGTCCGATCGACTCATCCCTCACTCCGGCCGGGGGTGGCCCCGGTCACCGCCGCGACGAGGGCGCGACGCTCGGTCGCGGAGGCCCGGACGAGCGCCCCGCCGATCCCGATGGCGGCCGCTCCAGCCTCCAGGAACGCGATCGCGTTCGTGGCGTCGATGCCGCCGGTCACGATGAGCTCGACCTCCGGCAGCGGCCCCCGGAGCTCACGGACGAAGCCGGGTCCGACCGCCGAGCCAGGGAAGAGCTTCACGAACGTCGCGCCGCCGGCCCAGGCCGCGGCGATCTCGGTCGGGCTGAACGCGCCCGGGACGAACGGCAGCTCGGCGGCGAGGGCGGCGGTCATGAGCGCGGGATCGAACGTCGGCGCTACGGCGAACGCCGCCCCGGCCTTCCGGGCGGCTTCGAGCCGGGCGACATCGGTGACCGTCCCTGCGCCGACGAGGCCGGCCGACCCGGCCGCTCCCGAGGCGACCGCCCTGACGGCCTCGAGATCGCCGGCCGCCTCGGGCGCGTCGAACGTCACCTCGAAGACGCGCGCTCCAGCCTCGACGAGGCCCTCGACGAGCGCTACGAGCCGCTCTCGGGGCTCGACCCGGCGGAGGACGACGACGAGCCGCCGGGCCCGGATCGCGACCGCCACGGGACCATCGCGGAGCGCCGCGACCCGGGTCGGATCGGGGGTCACGGGACCGAAGCGACCGGCGCCAGCGGCTCGAGCACCGCGCCGTCGCCGACAAGCCGCGCCCGGAGGACGACCGGATCGACGGCCCGCGGCGCCGTCCCGGCCGCCGCCGCGAGGGCCGCCGCCGTCCCGGCCGCCTGGCCCATCGCCATGCAGGTCGCCATCGACCGGGCCGAGGCGTGGGCGTCGTGGGTCGAGGAGAAGCAGCGTCCGGCGACGAGGAGCCCTTCGAGCCCGGCCGGGAGGAGGCAACGGTACGGGACGCCATAGACGCCGCCGTCAGCGACGTACCGCCAGTCGGTGTCGCCGCCCGGGCCATGGTCCTCGATCGGGGCGCCGCAGAGGGCGATCTCGTCGGCGAAGCGCGCCCCGCCGAGGACCTCGTCACGGGTGAGGCGGTGGTCGCCGTGGACCCGGCGGCTCTCGCGGATCCCGATCGCCGGGCTCGTCGCGACGACGACGGATCGCTCGAAGCCGGGCACCCGGTCGCGGAGGAAGCGGTGGTACTCGACGACCTGCCGGCGACCCTCCTGCTCGGCCGCGGTCAGCGCCACGGGGTCGGTCGCGTCGACGTTCGGGATGCGGGTCATGTGGACCATGACGACGCCCTCGAACGGGGTCCGATGCCACGAGCCCTCGACCCGCGGGAGGGCGTACGCGCCGCTCGCCGCCGCCTCGCGCATCAGCGCCCAGAGGCCGGCCTTACCGACGGCGGAGGCGCGCTCGATGTCGACGTTGGCGAGCTTGAAGAGGGTCGACAGCGACTGGATCCGGTCGCCCGACCGGGCATCGTCGTAGCCGGCACCGGCCATCGCGCAGATGTCGGCGTCGCCGGAGGCGTCGACGACGACCGCGGCGTCGACCCACCGCTCGCCGCCCTTGTTCCAGAGCCGGATCGCCTCGACCCGACGGTCGGCGAGCCGCACGCCGGTCGCCCAGGTGTGGAGGAGGAGCTCGGCCCCGGCGTCGGCGGCCAGGCGCTCCCAGAGGACCTTCAGCGTCTCCTGGTCGTAGGTCACGCCCGTCCCCGCGCCATAGGTGTTCGGGCGCTCGAAGGCGACGCCGGCCTCGGTCAGGCGCTCGACGACCTCCCAGCCGAGGCCGCCGACGACACGGCGCGGCGACTCGCCGGGGGTGTAGAACGCGTAGAACGTGTCGAGGACCGCGGTCGAGGTCCCGCCCATGAAGGCGAGCCGGTCGACGAGGAGCGTCCGCGCCCCCGAGCGGCCGGCCGCGATCGCCGCCGACGCGCCGGCCGAGCCGGCCCCGACGACGACGACGTCATATCCCGGGGCGGTCATCAGCGGGGCTCCGGTGGGACCGCGGCCGCGACCGGCGCGAGCGCCAGCAGGCGGGCCGGGGCGTCGACGAGGATCGTCTGGACCGCCGCGTCACCGAGCCGCCGCCGGAGGCGGGGCACGAACGTCTCCATCAGGTACCGGAGGCCCGGCCCGCCGTCGTACGAGCGGTAGTAGTCGTGGGTCCCGAGGTCGAGGCCGAGCGCGATCCGGTCGAGGTGGCCGGCCGCGGCGACCGTCTCGATGAGGTCGAGCAGGTCGCTGTCGGGCCGGTACTTGATCCGACCGACGGTGTCGTACTCGAGCGTCACGCCCCGGGCCGCGAGCTCGAGGTGGACCTCCGGGTCCGGGTTCCGGTCGAGATGGGCGAGGGCGATCCGTGAGGTCGGCACGCCGTCCCGCTCGAGCCGATCGACGATGTCGGCGCCGCACGTCCCGACCTCGGTGTGGGCGATGATCGCCGCCCCGCTGGCCCGCGCAGCCGCGGCGATCGCCTCGAGGCGTCGGGCCTCGCCGCGGCTGATCCGCTGGTAGCTCGCGCCGGCCTTGATGACGCCGGCCCGAGCCGGGTCGAGGCCACGGTCCGGGTCGTTCCAGTCGTCGGGATGCATCCCCTCGAGGAGGTCGGCGATCGCCCGATCGGCGAGGGTCTCGATCGGAGCGTCGTGGACCCAGTGGCCGGCGGGGTAGTGGGCGTCGCGGTGGTAGCCGGTCGCGCCGATGACCGTGAGCCCGGTCCGCTCGGCGACGGCCCGGAGGTGATCCGGCCGGCGGCCGAGGCCGATCGGGGTCAGCTCGACGAGCGCCGCCAGGCCGCTCGCCCGGCCGTCGGCCGCCTCGACGAGGATCCGGTCGAGGTCATCGATCTCCTGGCCGGGCAGGGCCGGCGAGCGGATCGACAGGTGGTCGTGAGCGTCGGTCACGCCGAGGCTCGCGGCCGCCCGCGGACCGGTGACGGTCATCACCCGTCCGCCGGGACCAGCCGCGCTCGCCATGCCGCGAATCCTAGCGGTACCCTGTCCCCGCCCGTTCGGAGCCTGGAGGGCCCATGGCCGACCCCATCGCCGATCGCGTCGTCCTCGTCACCGGGGCGAGCGGCGGCCTCGGCCGGGTCGCGGCCCGCGTGTTCGCCGCCGCCGGGGCGCGCGTCGTCCTCGCCGGCACCGACCGCGACCGGCTCGTCGCCCTCGCCGGGGACCTGGCGCTCGCCGATGGCCGCTGGCTCGCCGTGGGGGCCGACCTCCGACGGCCGGACGACGCCAGGCGCCTCGCCGACGAGGTCGGCCTGCGGTTCGGGTCGGTCGACGTCCTGCTCCACCTCGTCGGCGGCTACGCCGGCGGGACCCCGCTCGTCGAGCTCGACCGGGCCGAGCTCGAGGGGATGCTCGACCAGCATCTCCGGACGACGTTCAACGTCATCCTCGCCGTCGTCCCGGGGATGGTCGCCCGGGGCTGGGGTCGGGTGATCGCGGTCAGCTCGACGAGCGCCCTCGAGCCGGGGCCGCGGATGGCCGCCTACACCGTGGCGAAGGCGGCCGAGGAGACGCTCCTGAAGTCCCTGGCCAAGGAGGTCGCCGCGACCGGCGTCACGGCCAACGTCATCGCCGTCCGGGCGATCGACGTCGACCACGAACGGGAGCGATCGCCGTCACCCAGGAACAGCGCTTGGTCGAGCCCGGAAGAGGTGGTGGCGGCGATGCGTTACCTCTGCTCGGCCGAGGGCGCCGCGGCCAACGGCATCCGGCTCTCGCTCGACGGCCGCCGGTGATCGTCGTCGGCGGGGAGGCCCTCGTCGACCTGCTCGTCGGACCGGACGGCGGCCTCGACTGGCGACCCGGTGGCGGGCCCTACAACACCGCCCGGACGATCGGCCGGCTGGGCAGCCCGGTCGCGTTCCTCGGGCGTCTCTCGAGCGACGCGTTCGGCCGGCGACTCGGCGAGCGCCTGGCCGGCGATCGGGTCCGTCTCGTCGTCTCCGAGCCGTCGGCCGCGCCGACGACGCTCGCCGTGGCCGAGGTCGATCGCGACGGCCAGGCGGCCTACCGCTTCTACCTGACCGGGACCGCCGCGGCGGATCTCGGGCCGGCGGCGGTGCCTGAGGCGCTCGACCCGCCGCCCGAGGCGATCCATGTCGGGACGCTCGGGCTCGTCATGGAGCCCGTCGCGATGGCGATGGAGCGGCTCGTCGATCGGGCGCCGCCGGAGGCGATCGTCATGATCGATCCGAACGCCCGGCGCGCGGCCATCCCCGATCAGGCCGCCTGGCGGGCCCGGATCGCTCGGATCCTCGATCGCGCCGACGTCGTGAAGGTCTCGCGCGACGACCTGGCGGTCCTCGACCCGAGGACGGCGCCGGAGCCTGCCGCCCGCCGGCTGGCCCGGCCGGGGCGGGTCATCCTCCTCACGGCCGGTGGCGAGCCGACGCTCCTCCTCGCCGGCGGGAGCGAGCGGTCCGTGGCGGGTCCCGCGGTGACGGTCGTCGACACGGTCGGCGCGGGCGACGCGTTCGGCGGCGCGTTCCTCGCCTGGTGGGGGAGACGGGGCCTCGACCGGGCAGCGCTCGGCGACGCCGCCCTCGCCGGCCAGGCGACCACGGCGGCCGCGATCGTCGCGGCGATGACCTGCGAGCGGCCCGGCGCCAGCCCGCCGACGCTCGCCGAGGTCGAGGCCCGCTGGCCCCGCTGGACGGAGGCGCCGACCGTCTGACCGCCCCGCGGCCCGCTCAGCTCGACCGGTCGTCCGGGATGATCGCCGTGGCCGCGCCCGTCGCCGTCGCGGGCGCTCGTGGCGGCACGGCCGCCGGGGTCGGGGCGGCGGAGCCGGTCGGCTCGACGGCCTCGCCAGGCACGGGCGGGGCGGCCAGGAACGCCACGAGGGCGGCCCGGGCGCTGGCCGAGGCGAAGAACGAGAGCCGGTCGCCGGCTGCGATGACGAGGTCGCCGCGGGGCACGAGGACGCCGTCGCCGCGCTCGACGGCGACGAGGACGACGTCCCGCGGCCAGGGGATGTCGGCGACGCGGCGCCCGGTGAGGCTCGACCCCGTCGCGACGTCCGACTCGACGACGACGCCCCGGGCCGCCAGTCCGCGGACCTGCCGGACGTTGCCTCGCAGGGCGGCCTTGTAGGCGGCCATCGCGTCGCGGATCGAGAGGACTCCGGTGAGTCGGCCCTCGGCCACGACCGGGGCCCACGATCGTCTGAGGTCGACGAGCGTGCCGATCGCGTCATCGAGCCCACCGGCGGCGTCGAGGAGCGGGCCCTGGGCGACGGTGCCGGACCCGACCGGCGTCGCCGGATCGACCGCGTCGAGCGCCTCGGCGTCGACGAGCCCGACGACGAGGCCGTTTCGATCGAGGACCGGGGCGCCCGGGACGCCGCCGGCGGTCAGGCGGGCGAGGGCCGTCGCGACCGGCTCGCCGAGCCGGACGACGACGCGGGCCTGGCGAGCGGCATCGCCCGCCGGTACGGCCGACAGGAGCGGCCGGGCGAACCGGAACCGGTGGGCGGGTGAGTCGGCCCGCGTCGCGAGCTGGCTGCGGTAGATCGTCCGCGACCCGACGACGAACGTCGCCAACCCGACAGCGACCATCGCCGGGGCGAGCATCGAGAGGTTGCCGGTCATCTCGGCGACCATGAGCATGACCGCCAGCGGGGCGTGGGCGACGCTCCCGAAGAGGGCCATCATCGCGACGATGACGAACGGGGCGGGGTCGGCCGGGATCGCCGGGGCGACCGGCTCGAGGAGGCGCCAGATCGAGGCGCCGAGCAGGCCGCCGATGACCATGCCCGGTCCGAAGATGCCGCCCGAGCCGCCCGAGCCGATCGAGAGCGACGTGGCGAGGATCTTCGCGAACGGCAGGACGAGGACGATCCAGAACGGGACGGCCATGAGCGTCTGGCGATCGAGGCCGGCCTGGACGTAGCCGTAGCCGGTCCCGAGGACGCCCGGCAGGACGATGCCGATGCAGCCGACGAGGACCCCGGCGATCGCCGGCTTCAGGGGCCGCGGGACCCGCCACCGGGCGAACCGGTCGGTCAGGCCGTAGAAGTTCGTGATGTAGAGGATCCCGACCAGGCCACAGACGAGGCCGATGACGCCGTACCAGCCGAGCTGGACCGGATCGGCGAAGCCGAACCGCGATTGCGTCCCGAAGATCGGGCTGAAGCCCTCGACGGCACCGAA
>Ga0335085_10014149_pt1 | contig 11662 bp, 6 predicted proteins | sample Lox_Sample_45_FD_206712 | JGI IMG/M metagenome (GOLD analysis project Ga0335085, IMG submission 206712) | Soil microbial communities from Loxahatchee National Wildlife Refuge, Florida, United States - Lox_Sample_4.5 | ecosystem: Environmental > Terrestrial > Soil > Wetlands | place: USA: Florida...
CAATCTCACCGATCGCACAAATCCCAGACGGGTAACGACGGCGCTGTTCTGGGGCCTCTACGCCGTCACATTCCTTCTCGGCTCGCGCCTGCCCGACGTCGTCAACGGAATGCTGGTGATCGCGATGGTTCTGATCGCGAGCGCCGGTGGCCTGCGTCAGGGCACCCCATCGTCCTCCACACCGGAGGAACGGCTCGCCAGCGCCCGACGGTGGAAGACTCTGCTCTTCGTCCCGGCCCTGGCCATCCCCACCGTCACGTTGATTGGCTCCTTCGTACTCAAGAAGGCCACCATCCGCGGAGTCGCGGTGGTGGATCCGAAGCAGGCGACGCAGATCTCGCTGGGCTTGGCCACGTTGGTCGGGCTCGCGGCGGCGGTCGTGATGCTACGCCCACCACCCCTCACCCCGATTCGCGAAGCGCGCCGCCTGATGGACTCGGTCGGATGGGCCGCGGTATTGCCGCAGATGCTGGCCGCCCTTGGAGCGGTCTTCGCCGCGGCGGGAGTCGGAACCGTCGTATCCACGCTGGCGGAGCGCTGGATCCCGCTCGACCACCGGATTGTCGTCGTTGCCACCTACACGTTCGGCATGGCGCTCTTCACGATGGTCATGGGAAACGCCTTCGCCGCCTTCCCCGTGATGACGGCCGGCATCGGGCTGCCCCTGATCGTGCATCGGTTTGGCGGCAATCCCGCCATCATGGCCTCGATCGGGATGGTCTCGGGCTACTGCGGCACCCTGATGACGCCCATGGCGGCGAACTTCAACATCGTGCCCGCGGCGCTGCTGGAACTCCCTGATGAGAACGCCGTCATCAAACGACAGATCCCGACGGCGATTCCGCTCCTCGTCCTGAACACCGGACTCATGTACGCGCTCGTCTTTCGATTTTGATGAGCGAGCCACCATCCCTCACCGCCGGCATCGCCGAACGATACGCCCGGATCGCGCTGTCCCACGTCGTTCGCCCGTATCCGCACAAGCTCGATCACGTCCTCACCGACACGCGCGATCTGCAGGAGCCCCGGGTGCTCCACCCGGTGTTCTACGGCAGCTTCGACTGGCACTCATGCGTGCACGCACACTGGCTCCTTGCACGGATCTATCGCGTCTTCGCCGACCTCCCGAGTCGCGAAGACATCCGCGCACGCCTGTCGAGCCAGCTGAGACCGGACAAGGTCGGGGGTGAGCTCGCGTACCTCGCCCAGCCGATGCGCGCGGGCTTCGAGCGACCGTATGGCTGGGCGTGGCTCCTGATGCTCGCGGCGGAACTCGAGCGGCATGACTCAGCCGAGGGTCGCGGCTGGGCGGACGCCATTCGGCCGCTGGCGGCCGCGTTCTGCGCGCGGTTCTTGGCCTTCCTGCCCAAGGCGACCTACCCGGTCCGGTCGGGGGCACATGGCAATTCAGCCTTCGCGCTCCGCCTCGCGATCGAGTACGCGACGGTCGCGCGGCACGAGCAGCTGCGGGGCTCGTTGGTCGACACGGCTCGAGCCTGGTTCGGGACTGACGCGGATTGCCAGGCATGGGAACCGGGCGGCGACGACTTTCTCTCTCCCGCCTTGATCGAAGCCGAGTGCATGCGCGTGGCACTCGGGCCGCCGGCGTTCGCGCGCTGGTTCCAGCGATTTCTTCCCAGGCTCGCCAAGCGCGAGCCGACGACCCTCTTTCGGCCCGTGGTCGTCAGCGACCGCTCGGACGGAAAGATCGCGCACCTCGATGGCCTCAATCTCAGCCGTGCCTGGTGTTGGCGCTCTCTGGCGTCGAGCTTGGCCCGCGATGACGATCGCCGGGAGATCGCCATCGAAGCCGCCGATCTCCATCTGGCCGCCAGCCTCGACGCGGTCGCGGGTGACTTCATGGGTGAGCATTGGCTGGCCACGTTTGCCCTGCTCGCCCTCGAGTCTGCACCGCCCGGCTGAGGAGGTCGGCGCCACTCCATTCAGCAATACGGGTAGGCCCGGGGCGTGCATACACCTCTTGGGTGCGTCGGCAAACGGGTCGGGCTGTCCAGGCGGCCACCGACATCACGCTGGAGGAAGGCATATGTCGACACTGTCACAGCGCTGGAGCGGGCGCTCCGTTGCTGGAATGCTCGCGGGGACCGTAGCCTTGGCACTCGCGGCCACGATCTCCGGATGCGGCCCGGCAATCGAGGTCCGGACACAGGCCGCACCCAATGCGGATCTCGCGGCTCACCACACGTTTCGAATCATGGAGACGCCGGCTCCGAATGGCCTCACCTTGCGGCCGGACGATCCTATGCTCGACAACTCGATGACGTACCGGGCAATCCGGGAGGACATCCGAGCCGACTTCATCTCGCGAGGCTACATCCCGAACGCGAACAACCCGGATTTCACGATTGCCTACTACGCGACCACCCAGCCGCGGCTCGACATCACGTCGTGGAACTATGGGTACTCATGGCGGGGCTGGCCGCGCGAATGGACGGAAGTCGCGCCGTACGAGCAGGGCACGGTGTTGATCGACGTGGTTGACGCGAAAACCAGGGAACTCGTGTGGCGCGGGCGAAGCAGGGCCGCCGTCTCGACGAACCCATCCGTCTACGAGAGCGAACTGTCGGCCGCGGTCAAGGCAATCGTGAACAAGTACCCGACCGCGACGCATGTCGGCCTCCGCTAGCAGGGGCGCGGCCCGGCGCTCGTGGCGGGGATGCGGCCCCGTGCCCGGCGCCCTGGTCGGCGTTCGCTGCATCGCCGCCGTCCTGAGCCGGTGACCAAACGCGACTGGGCGCGCCGCCGTATTGTATTGTGAAGCACGGCCGTGCCCAGCCAGGGGCGGTGGCCTCCCGCCACCGCGCTCTGAGGCGCTGGACACGGCCGTTGGGCTACGCACAGCTTTCATTCCTCTCTCTCATTGGAATCCGGACGACATGAACGCACCGCGAGGACCCCGAGGAGACGCATGCGCGATCGCACGGTCTTGATCGCCTGCGCCACAACCGTCGCCCTATGCTCCGGGTGCGCCAAAGCTCCACCCAAACAAGGCAGACCAGCGATCGCCGTCGCGCTCGGGACGGTGACCCGACAAGATGTACCGTTCTCGATCGCGGGGATCGGCTTGGTGACGCCGATGCAGACGACTCCCGTGGTGTCCCAGGTTGACGGCATCGTTACCGACATCGACTTCACCGAAGGCCAAGACGTGACGAAGGGCCAGGCGCTCTTCCATGTCGACCCCCGGCCCTTCCAGGCCGCGTACGACCAGGCCACTGCCGTCCTCGCGCGAGACCGCGCGACGGCGGACAACGCCGAGCACGAAGTGGTGCGCTACGACTCGCTGGTGAAAAAGGACTACGTGACGCGCGAGCAGGCCGATCAGGAGCGCGCCAACGCGGCCGTGGCCGCGGCGTCCGTACGGAGCGACTCGGCCGCCGTCGCGAGCGCCAAGTTCAATCTCGACAACACGACCGTCCGGGCGCCGATTTCGGGCCGCACCGGCGTGCTCATGCTCCACGTCGGCAATCTGGTGCACGCCAGCGGGTCGGTTCCGCTGGTGGTGATCAACCAGGTCGCCCCGACACAGATCCGCTTCCCGATTCCGGCGCAGGTTCTTCCGCTCATTCACAAATACTGGTCCGCCGGCGGCCTGGCGGTCACCGCGATTCCAGGCGGGACGACGCCGACGGCGCCAGCCGATTCCACCGCCCCCACCGGCCTCACCCCGGCCTCGGCGGAAACCACGCCCATCGCAGCCGCGGTCGCGGCCTCGCAGCAAGGTGAAGCCGGACCGGCGCAGCGGGGCGTGCTCGCCTCGTTCGACAACGCGGTCGATACGGCAACGCAGACGGTCCAGGTCAAGGCCACATTCCCCAACCCGAACGGCGTGCTCTGGCCGGGCGAGTACGCCGAGGCTTCCATCCTCGTGTACATGGAACGGGACGCGCTCGTCGTGCCGGCGCAGGCCGTCGTCACCGGACAGCACGGCCAGTACGTATACACCGTCGACTCCGCGTCGAAGGCGCAGCAGCGCACGGTGGTCGTCGAGCGACAGGTCAATGGCCTCGCGGTGATCACGGCAGGACTGTCCGAGGGCGAGAAGGTCGTCACCGACGGCCAGTCGCGTCTCACGCCCAACGCCACGGTCACGTTGCGAACGAGCGCGACGGATTCAGCCGGCGGCGGACGCGGTGGTCGCGCGGGACGGGGCGCCGGCCGCGGAGGGGGACGTGGCGGACGCGGCGCGCAAGCGGGGGCGTCGGGGGGACGGGGCACCACGGGCGGTCCGTGACGCCACGGTGAGGGACCGATGAGCCTGACCAGCTTGTTCATTCGCCGACCCGTCATGACGACGTTGTTCATGCTCGGCATTTTGGTCTTTGGCATCGTCAGCGACCTGCCGACCGTCGACTATCCGACGATCAGCGTCAACGCCAGCCTACCGGGCGCCAGTCCGGAGACCATGGCAGCGACCGTCGCGACCCCGCTCGAGCGCGCGTTCTCGGCGATCGCGGGCATCGACGAGATCACGTCGACCAGTTCCCTCGGCTCCACCTCGATCACGCTGCAGTTTTCGCTGGATCGAGACGTCGACGCCGCGGCGCAGGACGTCAACGCCACCATCGCCGGCGCCCTGCAGTTGCTCCCGTCGACCATCATTCCACCGTCGTATCGCAAGCAGAATCCCGCGGCGGCGCCGATTCTCATGCTCGCGCTGACGTCCAATACGCTGCCGCTTCCTGATCTCGACGAGTATGGCGAGACCGCGATCGCGCAGCGCCTGTCGATGGTCGAAGGCGTCGCCCAGGTCAACGTCTTCGGTTCGATGAAGTACGCCGTGCGCGTGCAGCTCGACCCGACGCAACTGGCCTCGCGAGGTATCGGCGTTTCCCAGGTCGCGGCGGCGATTCGGAGCAACAACGTGATGCTCCCGACGGGCGTTCTCTACGGCCGGAACCAGACCTTGACCGTCGCGGCCACGGGGCAAATGAGCAACGCCGCGCAGTTTCGACAGCTGATCGTCGCGTACAAGCAGGGAGCGCCGATCCGGCTCGACGAGCTCGGCAATGTCTCCGACGACGTGCAGAACAACAAGAACGCCAGTTGGTACGACAGCACGAGATCGATCGTCCTCGCGGTCCAGCGCCAACCCGGAACGAACACCGTGGCCGTCGCGACCGCGGTGAAGCAGGCGCTCAGCGAGATCGAAAAGGGGCTGCCCTCGACGGTCAACGTCGTGATTCAATACGACCGGTCGGTCTCCATCGGACGGGCGGTCTCGGATATCAAGTTTTCGCTGGTGCTGGCGTTGATCCTCGTCGTCCTCGTGATCTTCCTGTTCCTGCGGAATGTCGTGGCGACGATCATCCCGAGCCTGACGCTGCCGATGGCGATCGTCGGCACGTTTTCCGTCATGGCGGTGCTGAATTTCAGCATCGACAACCTGTCGCTCATGGCGCTCACGCTGGCCGTGGGATTCGTCGTGGACGACGCCATCGTGATGCTCGAGAACATCGTCCGCCATCTCGAGATGGGAAAGGCGCCGATGGCCGCCGCGCTCGAAGGAGCGCAGGAAGTCGGCTTCACGATTCTCTCCATGACGCTGTCGTTGGCCGCGGTGTTCCTTCCGTTGGTGTTCATGGGCGGCATCGTCGGCCGGCTGTTTCGCGAGTTCGCCATCACCATCGGGGTCGCGATCCTGGTCTCCGGACTGGTCTCGCTCACCTTGACGCCCATGTTGTGCAGCCGCCTGCTCACGCCGCACGCCCGGGAAAAGCATGGCAGACTCTTCAACGCATCGGAACGCGCGTTCGAGCACACCCTCCGCGCGTACGAGCGGAGCCTCCACTGGGTGATGCGGCACCGCGCGGTCACGTTGGCGTTCTCGGCCCTCATTCTGGGCGGCACGGTCTACCTCTTCTCGATCGTTCCCAAAGGCTTGTTTCCCAGCGACGACACTGGGCTGCTGAACGCGACGACGGAAGGGGCGCAGGGGACGTCGTTCCCCGAAATGTTGCGCCTCCAGCAAATCGCCGCGAAGCGCCTCGCCACGGACACCAACATCGCGTCGTTCACCTCGACGGTCGGCGGGTTCGGCGGCGCCACCAACCAGGGCTCCTTCTCGATCACGCTCAAACCCGCGGGCCAGCGTCCCGCGGCGGATTTGATGGTGGCCGAGCTGACGCGCAAGATGGGGAACATCGCCGGCCTCAACGTCTTCGTGTCGAACCCGCCGAGTATCCGCATCGGCGGCCGCTCATCCAAGAGCCAATACCAGTACACCCTCCGTGGCAACGACGTCGACGAGCTGTACCAGCAGGCCAACGTGTTGTTGACCAAGCTGCGGCAGATTCAGGGGATCACGAGCGTCACGTCCGACATGCTCAACACCAACCCGCTGGTGACGATCGACATCGATCGCAACCGGGCGGCCGCGGCCGGCGTCACGCCCGCCGCGATCGAGAACGCGCTCGCGAACGCCTACAATCAACAGCAGGTCTCCACGATCTACACGGCGACCAACGAGTTCTGGGTCGTCATGGAGACCGTGCCGCGGGCCCAGGCCGACGCGAGCGTACTCAACACCTTCTATGTCCCGGGTGCCGGGGGGCGCCTGGTGCCGCTCAGCAACGTGGCGCACTTCACGCCGGGCGTGGGACCGCTGAGCGTGGCGCACTCGGGGCAGTTGGCCTCGGTGACGATCTCGTTCAACCTGGACCCCGGGGTATCCCTCGGCACGGCCGTCGACAAAGTCAACCAGGTCGCCCGCGCCACCTTGCCGGCCACTATCACGACGGGCTTCTCCGGGACGGCCGCCGCCTTTCAATCCTCGGTGCAGGGGCTCGGGTTGCTGCTCGTGATCACGATCTTCGTCATTTATATCATCTTGGGCATTCTCTACGAGAGCTTTATTCACCCCATCACGATCCTGACCGGCTTGCCGTTCGCCGCCTTCGGCGCCCTCCTGGCGCTGGTTCTCACGCACAACGAACTCGACGTCTACGGGTATGTCGGCGTCATCATGCTGATCGGCATCGTGAAGAAGAACGCGATTATGATGATCGATTTCGCAATCGCCGATGAGCGCGCGGGGCATCGGGCGCCGGCGGACGCGATCGTCCAGGCGGCCAGTGTCCGCTTTCGCCCCATCATGATGACCACCGTGTCGGCGATCGTCGGCACGCTCCCGATCGCGATCGGAGTCGGCGCCAGCGCGGCGTCGCGCCGTCCGCTCGGGATCGTGGTCGTCGGCGGCCTCGTGTTCTCCCAGATCGTCACGCTCTACGTGACGCCCGTCTTCTACACGTATCTCGACGATCTGCAAAGCTGGTTCGGGCGGTTCGCCGCGGCACCCGGCGCCGACACGCCGCCGATCCCCAGCGCCGGCGGCCCCGTGCCCGCCGCGGGCGATTGAGCGACCGGCCATGAACTTCACGACGCTCTTCATCAAACGCCCCGTCATGACGACCCTCGTCATGGTGGGCATCCTCGTCTTCGGGATCGCGGCGTACCGCCAACTCCCGGTCAGCGATTTGCCGAACGTCGACTTTCCCACCATCACGGTAACGGCGCTGCTGCCGGGGACCAGTCCGGCCACCATGGCCGCGACCGTCGCCACGCCGCTCGAGAAATCGTTCTCGACGATCGCGGGCATCGACAACATGACGTCGACCTCCAGCCTCGGGCAGACGCAGATCGTCGTCCAGTTCAGCCTCGATCGCAACATCGACGCCGCGGCGCAGGACATTCAGGCCTCCATCGCGCAGACGCTCCGCACCCTGCCCCAGGGCATTCTCCCGCCGTCGTATCAGAAGACCAACCCGGCGGACGCTCCCATCTTGACCCTCGCGCTGACGTCGGATCAAGTCCCGCTGTCGACGCTCGACGAGTACGGCGAGACGACCCTCGCGCAACGCTTGTCCATGGTGGGCGGCGTCGCCAACGTGATCGTCTACGGCACCCAGAAGTATGCCGTGCGCATCCAGCTCGACCCCGCGCAACTCGCGACGCGCGGCATCGCGCTCGAAGACGTGGCCACGGCGGTCACGAGCCAGAATGTCAACATTCCCACCGGCGTGCTGTGGGGACCGAAGACGGCGCTCACCTTGCAAGCCACGGGACAGCTCGACAACGCCGACGCGTTCCGCCAGATGGTGGTCGCCTACCGCAACGGCGCCCCGGTCCACCTCGACGAGGTGGGACGCGTTACCGATGACGTCCAGAACAACAAGACCGCCGGGTGGTTCAACCAGGAGCGCTCGATCGTCCTCGAGATCCAGCGACAACCCGGCACCAACACCGTGCAGGTCGCGGGGCGCGTCAAGGCCGCGATCGCGAAGCTGCAAGCCGAGATCCCCGCGTCGGTCCAGGTCCGGACGATCTACGACCGGTCGGTCAGCATCGAGGAGTCGGTCGACGACGTCACGTCCACGCTCGAGCTCACGCTCGTCCTCGTCGTCCTCGTGATCTTCCTGTTCCTCCGCAACGTGTCGGCCACGATCATCCCGAGCATGGCGCTCCCGATGTCGATCATCGGGACCTTCTCCGTCATGTACCTGCTCGGGTACAGCCTCGACAATCTCTCGCTCATGGCGCTGACCCTCGCCGTGGGCTTCGTCGTCGACGACGCGATCGTCATGCTGGAGAACATCGTCCGCCACCTGGAGATGGGGAAGCCGAAGATGCAGGCCGCGATCGACGGTGCCGCGGAGGTCGGCTTTACGATTCTGTCGATGACGTTTTCGCTTGCCGCGGTGTTTATTCCCTTTCTGTTCATGGGCGGTATCATCGGTAAGCTCTTCCACGAGTTCGCGGTGACCATCGGCGTGGCGATCCTCGTTTCGGGCTTCGTGTCGCTCACGTTGACGCCCATGCTCTCCAGTCGATTCCTGCGCTCCGACCATGGCCGGTCGCACGGCCGCGTGTACAACGCCACGGAGCGCGCCTACGATCGGATCCTGGGCGGCTACGATCGCAGCCTGGCGTGGGTCATGCAACGGCGCCCGCTGACGCTCGTCTTTTCGGCGATCATCCTAGTCGCGACCGGATGGCTCTTCTGGTCGACCCCCAAGGGCCTGTTCCCGACCGACGACACCGGACAGCTGCTGGCGACGACCGAAGCGGCCGAGGGCGTGTCGTACGACAAGTTGGTCGCGCAGCAGCAGGAGGTCGTGGCGGTGATCTCTAAGGACCCCGACGTTCTCTCGGTGACATCGTCCGTCGGCACGACGGCCGCCGCGAACCAGGGGCAGCTCACGATCGATCTCAAGCCGCTGAGCGAGCGCCACAACAGTGCGGACATCGTGTCGCGCCGGCTCGCGCAAGAGGTGCAGACCGTGCCCGACATGGCGGTCTACATTCAGAATCCGCCGGCAATCTCGATCGGCGGCCTCGCGTCGAAGAGCCTTTACCAGTTCACGCTGCAGTCCGGGAGCATCGGGACGCTCGACAGCGCGGCGCTCCAGCTGACCGCGGCCCTCCAGCAACAACGGATGCTGACGGACGTGACGAGCGATCTGCTGATCTCGAGCCCGCAAGTCACCGTGAACATCAACCGCGAAGCCGCCGGACAGCTCGGCGTGTCGGCGGCGGAAATCGAGAATACCCTCTACGACGCGTTCGGCCAGCGTCAGGTGTCGACGATCTATACGTCGACGAACGAATACTGGGTCGTGATGGAGCTTGAACCCAAGTATCAGCAGGACATCCCGTCACTGGGCGCGTTGTGGGTGCGGTCGACCACCGGTCCGGTGATCCCGCTCAGTTCCGTGGCCGCGTTCCAGACCAGCGTCGGCCCGGTGACCGTCAACCATTCCGGGCAGCTCCCCTCCGTGACGATTTCGTTCAATCTCGCGGACGGCGTCTCCCTCGGCGCGGCGCTCAAGGTGGTCCAGAGCGAGGCCGCCCGCCTCTTGCCGGGGTCGGTGAGCGCCAACTTCTCGGGCATCGCGGCCGCCTTCGTCGGCACGCAGCAGGGATTGGCCCTGCTGCTCGTCCTCGCGGTGTTCGTCATCTACGTGATTCTGGGCGTGCTGTATGAGAGCTTCATCCATCCCGTCACGATCCTGACGGGTCTCCCCTTCGCGACCTTCGGCGCGCTGCTCACGCTCAACCTGGTGGGGCTCGACCTCGATATCTATGGATTCGTGGGCATCATCATGCTCATCGGCATCGTGGAAAAGAACGCGATCATGATGATCGACTTCGCGATCGAGGCGCAGCGCGCGGGCAACAGGACCCCGGAGGCCGCGATCCTCCAAGCGGCCAGCGTCCGGTTCCGTCCCATCATGATGACGACCATGGCGGCGCTGATGGGCGCGCTCCCGATCGCCGTCGGCTGGGGCGCGGGGGCCGCGACGCGCCGGCCGCTGGGCGTCGCCGTCGTGGGCGGGTTGGCGTTCTCGCAGCTCGTCACGCTCTACGTGACGCCGGTGTTCTACACCTACCTGGATGAAGTGCAGACGTGGTTCGCCCGCGGGAAGGAGCGCCAGACCGTCCCGAGCGCGCCGCCAACCACCGTGATTCCCCAGACGCCGTAGCACACCGCGCGCCACGCTCCGGCCCGAGCGCGCGACGCACACGCCCGCGCACGGCCGTCCACTCGTGCGTGCCGTCGGAGAACAGGCTGGCCGCCGGTTCGTCGCGGCGCGCGGGAAGATCGTCCGTCGGTCCGACCGAATGATGAAAGCGCAGTCGGGATCACCCTGCTCTGCCGAATCCCGATGAGGCGCGACCCGCTTAGGACGGTCCCCTGGACCGCCGCCGGGTTCGACTGGCGCGGTTGGCCAACAAGAGGCGCCATGGCGACGCCAGTGCGATCGTCCTGGTAGCCGGTGGTGCGTGGTGCGCGTCGCCTCCCATGGATATGCACGCGTGCCTGCGGATCGTGCACAGCAACTCACCTCATGTGCAGGTCATCTCGCGTGACATGCACGTCGCGTCTCACGATGTGCACGTCGCGTCTCAGGCTGTGCAAGCCGCCTCTCAGGCCGTGCAAGCCGCCCCTCAGGCCGTGCACGTCACCTCTCAGGCCGTGCACGTCGCGCCTCAGGACCTGCACGTCGCCTCTCAGGACCTGCACGCGCCATCTCACGATGTGCAGGTGATTTCTCAGGACGTGCAAGTGGTCGCGCGCGATGTGCAAATGCCAGATATCCACATGCCAACGATCTCTGGTCGCGGTGCGGGTCGCCTCTCTCCACATTCACGGAGCCTCTTTCCACATGCAAGCAGGGTCGGAGCGTGTGCACACGACCTCGGCCGGCGTGCACGCGCCCTCGCGGCGTGTGCACGCTCCATCACGACGTGTGCAACTTCACTCGCGGCATGTGCACGTCGCCTCGTCGCACGTGCACGCTCGCTCTCGGCATGTGCGCGCGACCTCAGCGAGATGTGCAAGTCGCCTCGCGGCCTGTGCAAGCGCGCTCCTCGCATGTGCAAGGAATCTCACCGAACATTCAAGAACGCTCGGCGAACATGCAGGTATGCTTTATCCACATTCGGGGAGGGCGGCGCCCCAGGCGAGCCCGCGCCGTCATCCAAGTTGGGGGTGGCGGGTTGCCGGGCTCACACTGCGTCGTACACATTTACAGCGGCGGGGCGGACCCGCACCCACCACCCGCGCCGTCGACGGACGCCGCGGCCCGCCGTGCCTACATCCTCGTGAGGTGAATGATGACGCGCGCCTGGCATGTCACGA
>Ga0335085_10014150_pt1 | contig 11661 bp, 11 predicted proteins | sample Lox_Sample_45_FD_206712 | JGI IMG/M metagenome (GOLD analysis project Ga0335085, IMG submission 206712) | Soil microbial communities from Loxahatchee National Wildlife Refuge, Florida, United States - Lox_Sample_4.5 | ecosystem: Environmental > Terrestrial > Soil > Wetlands | place: USA...
GCAGATCGCGTATTCGGCGAATCCGCCGTGCGCGCCTTTGGGCATCGCGACGACCCGTCGGCCCTGCCATCCCTCGACCCCTTCGCCGCACGCGTCGACGATGCCCATGACCTCCATGCCCGGGCTGAACGGCAGTTCGGGGCGGACCATCATGTTGCCGCCGGTGATCCGCTCGAGATCGTTGAGGTTGAACGGTATGCCTTGTACGCGCACACGGACTTCGCCGGCCTCGGGGCTCGGTACGGCGACCGTGTCGAGGCGGAGCACCTCGGTGGGGCGTCCGTACTCGTGCGTTCTCCAGGCTCGCATCGTGCGTGCTTCTTCGGGCATCGGCGCACCAGTCCTTGCGTCTCGGTCGGGCGTGCCACCGCGACCTGGAGTAGCTCGCCCTACCGGCGGGCGAGGAAGTCGACTCGGCGGTCGAGCACCGCGCACGGCAACCCGGTTCGCGACCCGAAGTGGTAGTGCAGCGCGCCGCGATTCCGCTGTCCGGCGCGCGACGTCATGTCGATCAGCGAGGCGCCGTAGATCCCGTGCGTGGCGAATGCACGCGCGGCCTCGTCGATCAGCTCTTCTCGCGTACGTGACGCGTCCGCGGGCATCGGACCGATCCTACGATGCTCGATTTCGGTCGTTTCCCAGACCGAAGGAGAGATCCGACCCGGGTGCAATGACCACTTCGGGCGATCCGTGCAGGCTCGGAAGTTATTGGCGTACGCTTCGCCCGTGCCGAGCGCGGGTACGCACCCGGTCCTGGGTTCCTGTGGGATCGTGATCGTCGTTGCGCTCGCAGCCTCGTGTTCGAGTGGTGGTGGGCACGTCGCGACGAAGACGCCGTCCTCGAACGCAACGAACGCGTCGGACGGCACGACCTCGGTTCCGTCGCGCCCGTCGTCCTCGGTGCCGCGGCGCACGAACGAGTCGAAGAAGGTGTCGGGCGCGTCCGCGGGCGCGCGATCAGCCGTGCGCGCGACTCCCACGAAGCTCGGGACTCTTGTGATCCCGTTGTCGGGATCGACGTCGGCCTCGGCGATTCCCGGCACGACGGTTCCGAGCGGTGGACCGCCCGCTACCGCGCCGCGCGGTCCCGGGCCGACTCAGCCGCCGCCGACGATGGTGCCGGTGGGTCCCAAGCCGTACGATCCTTCGAAGCCGATCGATCTCGGCGGCGAGCCGGGCGTGACCCCGGCCGAACAGCACCGGGCCGAACAACTCGTGCGCGACACGCTGAGGGATCTTCCCAAGTATGCGAACCAGAGCGTGGCGTATGCGGCCGGTTACCGGTCGATCGGCGACGGGCCGTTCACCGGTTACGACCACTGGGTGAACTGGGCCTACGTCAACGACGGCCGGATTCTCGACTCACAACACGTGGAGTCGCTCGTCTACCGCAACGACGGCGGGCACTGGACGCTGGTCTCGGCGATGTACATGCTGCCGTTCGGTACGCGTTTCACCGATGCGCCCGACGTCGGCGGCGCGCTCACTCAATGGCACGTCCACAACAATCTCTGTCTCGCCGACAATCCGAGCGATCCGTTGCAGAAGGTCGTCACGGGATTGGTCGACCCCGACAGCGATTGTCCGCCCGGGACGACGAAAGCCGGCTCGTCGCCGATGTTGCACGTCTGGATCGTCGCCAACCGGTGCGGGCCGTTCGCGCCGCTCGAAGGCGTCGAGGCCGGCCAGCCTCCGCCGGGTCAGACGCCGTTGTGCGACACCGGTCACGGCTCTACTTCCTGAGCCGTTTGCGCGTAACACCAAGAGGGACCAGGACCGGGAAAGCGCCCACCAGACCGCGGACAGGCGGAAGAGGCAGCGGCAACGGACAGGGCCGGCGGCGCGCAGGGCAAAGGGAGAGGTCGAGGGCGCGCACGCGCACGCAAACAAGGATGGGGCGCGGACCAGGGTGGCGGGGAACTGCCTTTCAGCCAGGAATCGGGCTCGCCATATACGCTCCCAACCGGGCAATCGGTGCGCGTTCGCGACTGCAAACGCGCCGTCCGCGAGTGGCCGGATTACGCGTCGCCGAGCCGGGCATGGTGGGGTAGGTCACACGCGAGATTCGGGACGCGCGTTCGGGGAGACGGATCGCGTCGTTAGCATGCCCCTCTCGGGCATCTACGTGTGCGCGCCCGTGATTGCAGTGGGTGTTCTTTTGTCGTCGGGAGACGGCGCGCGCCCCGCGTTCGTCGCCTTGTCAAGCGTGAGATCCGGACCGCGTGTTTGGGGACAGGTCCCGCGTCGTCAGTGTCGGTTTTGTCGCGCTGGTTTAGGTGGTGGTGAAGGCGGCGATGCCGATGATGGGTGCCGTGGGTGGGGTGTTGGCGAGGCTGCCGGCGAAGGGTTTGTTGGAGAAGTCGAAGACGCCGCCGTCACTGGCGACCATGAGGTATCCGTTGCCGTAGGCGACGAGGCCATTCACGGGCTGGCTCAGGTGTAGGCCGCCCAGGGACCCTCGGAACGGTGCGCCGAACGCGAACACGCCGCCGTCGGAGGCGACGAGCCAATACCCACGATTGGTGGGGGTCGGGGCGATCCCGACGATCGGCTTGTTCAGCCGCAGGTTGCCGGTGGAGCCGTGGAAGTGGGCGTCGCCGAAGCCGAAGACGCCGCCGTCGCTGGCGACCATGTAGTAACCGTGGCCGGTGGGCGTCGCGACGGATGCGATGATCGGTCCGTTGAGATGCACGCCGTTCAGGTCGCCGTAGAGGTGCGCGTCGCCGTATGCGTGTGCGTGCCCTTGGTTGGTGAAGAGCCAGTATCCGTTGCCGGAAGGGGTCGCGGCGATCGTGCTGACGCGTTCGCCGGGCTCGAGGGTGGGCTGGCCGCCGTGCGGGTGGGCGGCGCCGAAGCTGTTGACGTTGCCGGCGGCGTCGGTGGTCCAGTAGCCGCCGCCGTCACGGCGGGTCGCGATCGCGACCGCGGGCCCAGACGCGTTGCCGAACCGCCCGGCGTTGCCGAACGGATAGACGTGACCGTCGGCACCGACCATCCAATAGCCCGCCCGGGCGACGATCGTGATCGCATTCGACGGCAACGACCACGCGCCCGAGCCGATCGCGTTCTTCGCGCGTACCCGGAACGTGTACCGGCCCGCCGGAAGGCCGGCGACCGTTGCATGCGTTTGCGTGCCCGAGACGGTGACGGTCTTGGCGCCCGACGATACCGACACGTCGTAGGCGCTGATCGCAGAACCGTGGTCGGCCGGAGCGGTCCAGGTGACCGTCACCTGCGAACCGTTCAACGTCGCGTGCACGTTGGTTGGGGCGTCGGGCACCTTCGCGAATGCTTCGGCGGTCGCGATGACGTCGCTGGCGGTGAGCTCCGGTTCGTCGTCGTCGTCGGCCACGGGGCTGGAACCGTCGGCGAAGAACGGCGTGTCACGGACGTTGTATTGGATGTGTGCCCAGTCGTTGTAGCCCGCGAGGCTGGGACGCCGACTACTGATGTTCGTGAGCGCCAAATCGGCAAAGGTCGGAATCGGCCTCCCATTGGCCCGCGTGAGTGCGGTGCCCGATGCAGGCTTCGTGTAACTCGCAGTCACGATGTCGGTGGGCGCGACCGGCGCGGCGAGCGTGAGGTAAAGCCAGGAGCCGAACAGACGGACCGGCTGGGTGGCCGCAAGCGACGCGGCGGTGCCGTTGACTTTAACGGTGAATGCGCTCGCGACGGGCACGAGCCTGACATCGAGCGGGGCCGCGAAGGCGACTCTGACGTAGCGTCCGTCGACCGACTGGGATTCGGTCGGCGCGCACGCCCTGATGGTGTCGATGCGGTTGATCGGTTCGCTTACGTCGGATTCGAGGGTGCCGTTTTCGTTCCAGTCGATGGCGCCGGCGGCTGGTTCGGTCCAGATGAGTCCCCCATGGCCGAACACCACCTGGCGGCCCGCGACCCCACCGATACCCGCGTGCTCGTCGAGTGACGCCAGGTTCAGCCCGGAGGCGGCGGAACGGGAGTAGTCGAGCGGCCGGTTTGGGTCGCCGTTCAGATACGGGAACTGCAACGTGTAGTTCATCACACTCAAATAGTTCGGCTTGCAGTTCACACTGTCGCCACCGCCATGGCCGAGACCGAGCGTATGACCGAGCTCGTGCATGAACGTGCCCGCCTGCGCCGCGCGTTGACCGCCCTTCATCGTCGCCCACTCGTCCGGGCCCCACCACTCGCCGAGCGTGACCATGAAATCGTTGCCACCCTGGCCTGTCGCAGGGTTGTACTCGGCGATACCCGAGGAGTCGAAGTTATCGCCTGATTGCGCGTCCGCGAACAGCGCGTAGCGGTACACGAGCTTCAACGCCTCCAGAATGTCGGCACAATGCTTGTCGGCGCGCTGCGCCGGCGTCCCGAAGTGGCCCGGACAGCGCGCGCCGGGGGTCGTCTGGTTGTCCTTGACGTCCCAGAAATCGCCCGCAACGTGTGATGCGGGATTGAAGTCCGTCGGTGAAGTCAATCGCGCGAGCTGCTCACCGAGCTGCGCATGTAAGTGCACGCCGGTAGCGGCGTCGGGATTGTCGACGGGCGCGTTCGCGAACGCGGTCACCACATCCGACAACGCACCCGCGACCGGCGCGAGGCCCGGCATGTAATCGACCTCGACATACAAGTCCTTGTGGTTCGGGTCCGCGCCCGCCAGCGGCACGTTCACCGTCGAACCGTCCGGCTCGTGGATCGCGATCTGCTGATCGGCTTCCCAACAATCCGGAATACCGTCACCATCGGCGTCGCGCATCGTGTCAACAAACGCGACAGTCAACTTGTCGGGCGTGATCGTCGGACAATCACCGACCGCCTTCAGCGACCAGGTCGCGTGCGCTTCTCGCGTGTCGTTGCCGTCCGTCCCGCCGTTCGCGCACGGATCGTTCCCGTCTAACGGCGGTCCGGGAAGATCGCACAGCGCCGTCGTGACCAGGTAGTCACCGTTCCCCACGATGACAAAATTGCCGGACGAATCGACGCGCACCTGCGTGTCACCAAGACTCCCGGAGTTGTCGCTGTTGACGGGATCACCGAAACTGAAGACGGGCCCGGCGTCCTTCTCCGCGCCCGAGTCGATCTCATTCGACGTCCCACACGACGACGACGTTGCATCCGCGCGTGTGCCTTGCACGCCCGTGTACGTCCAATCGCCGATCGCCCGCGGCGGATTCGTCGAACCATCCAACCCGAACCCACCGAAGTACGCCTGACGCCCCACCACGTCTGCCGGCGTATACCCGCCCTTCGCCATCACCGAGATCGTCTCGTCGTTCGTCACCGGCTCTGGTGTGCCGCCCGGCATGCACACCCCGTTCGCGACGGTCGTCGAGTTTTGATTAACGGCCGAGTAGTCCTCGGAGAACTGGCCCGGCTGCGTGTAATCCACGGTGCACGGAAACGGAAGCCCTGAATACACGCAGCCTGGTGGGCCTGTGAGCGTGCCGTTCGCCGTCATCGCAAAGCTCTCAGAGTCGTCAAGGCTGTACGCCGTGGCCTCCAAAGCTCCATCCGAGAACAGGCCCGAAACCGAAACGTTCCTCTGGTCGGTCTCCGACAGCGTGTACGTAAAATCCCAACTCTTCACCAGCGCCAACTGCTGCAGTTGCACCGACGTCAATGCCGGCGCCGGATCGGGCACCGCCGCCACACCCGGACGCGCCGAAACCACACCCAACCCGCTCCCCGCGACACACACCACCGCGGCGACAACCAACCAACGCCGCCAGCGCACCCGCATACGGCGCCCCCTCCCAGCGGTACGTCGCCCAGTCTTCACCCCACTGCCGGGCCAGGCAACCTCGCGCACCCCGCTGACGCGTCGCCCAAATCTCCCCGACCGCAACCCCACCAGCCCACGCCCAACCCGAGCAGACGGCCACACAACAGGTGAGGACGGTGCCCCCGCCGCCTCGAACGTCAAACCCCGCGCTCCCGATTCGCACCGCAACATCTCCTGGAATCGCCGTCCAAGACCGCCGAGCAAGACTTCTTACCGCTCACGCATCGACGTTCGGGCACGCAGGAAAACTCTGGGCGACCTACGCCGCGGACCGACAACACTGCCCCAACATCCCGCCACGGATGTCGGAACCCACGTGACCGAGGAGAATTCGATCGAGGACGCTCGCGAACGCGAGCGCGCCATCCTTCGCGACAGCGATACGCGGGACAGATCTGACGATCCGCGCGGACACGCAACTCTTCGACGAGCGTCTCATGCTCGTCGAGCACCGCGGCGAGGTGCGAACCCTTATGGGGTCGATCCCGATCATGAACACAACAAACCTCCTGCTTGCGATCAATCAGTGACGCCGCGGCCGGCAGACCTGAAGAGAGTCGAATGCCCGATCCTGTTTCGAGCCACACCGCAGCCGAGCACCGGCAGGAGCTCAGTTCGCTCAAAGGCCAACCCGACAAGCAGGCGGCAGGGCATTCTCGAGACCACCCACCGGCACCCGACACCGTACGAGCACACCAACTCGCGCTCGCACGACCATCATCATTCAGGCAATCTGTGCGCTCGGCGTTGGTGCAGAAATGAGCAGCGGAATGTCCTGGTACCGGGCAACACTGGCGTGATGAGCGACTCAGTGGAGCGGGTGCGGCGACACTTCGAGGATGTCGCCGACGCCGAATGGGATCGACTGTCAGCAACACCGCGTGGGCGGGTGAGCTTCGAGTTACATCGCCGGGTCTTGGCGGAGTTCATCGAACCTGACATGCGCGTGCTCGAAGTGGGCGCCGGTCCTGGACGGTTCACGATCGAGTTAGCTCGCCTTGGCGCACAGGTCACCGTCACGGATGTGTCTGAAACCCAGCTCGCGTTGAACGAACGTCATGTGCGTGACGCCGAATGTGAGGATCGGGTCGCGGCTCGATTCGTCCTCGACGTTCGTGAAACCGCCGCGCGGGTTGGTACGGATGCCTTCGATGCGATCGTCGCCTACGGCGGGCCGCTGTCGTATGTCTTCGACGACGCCGAGGTCGTCTTCGCTCAACTCACGCGAGTAGCTCGGTTCGGAGGTTTCGTCCTTGCGAGCGTCATGTCGTTGCCGGGATCGGTGCGATTCTTCTTGCCCGTTGTGCTGCGTGAAATGGGCGAGTATGGCCGCAGCGTCTACGACCACATTCTGGCGACCGGCGATCTCCGCGAGATCGGCAAGGCCGATCCGAACAGTCACACCTGCCGAATGTTCCGCTGGTGCGAGATCGACGCAATGGTCGCCGCCACCGGCTGCATGCTGCGCACAGCATCGGCGAGCAACTGGATGTCGCTCGGCGACCAAGACGCGCTTGCACAACTTGAACACGACGACTTGTGGAACTGGTTCCTCGATTGGGAGGTCCGACTGTGCCGAGAACCCGGCGCGCTCGACGGTGGCACGCACACGATCTTCGTGGTCGAACGGACCCTCAAAGGCGCGCCATAACTTGCCGCTATGCGCTCGCCGAACGGCGCGGGATCGGGCATTATGCGTGCGCGATGGACACGAGGTGGGACCTGATCTACGAACTTCGCTCCCACGAGGAGGAAGTTCGCCAGATGCAAGAGGTGAGCGCGAAGGGCCATGGCTTCTCGACCACCCCGCACCTCTTCGGGACCGAGGAGTGGTGGGCCGCAATCGCCTCGGGGTCGATCGAGCGACGAACCATCGAAGGCACCATCACTGAGGCGAAGCCGGAGAGGCTGCCGGATCGGCAAGAGTTCCGCATGCTCACGCAGGACGGCGCTGAACTCATCGGTGTTCGCCATGGTGACCCGACGCGCTACGTCGAGGGACTCCGCATTCGATTCGAGTACGTCACCCTCCAACGATCGCCCGACACGCCGCCAGAGTTCGGGACGACCGCTGACGTAGTCATCGCCGTCTGGATCGAGCACAGCCAGAAGCGCACGCCGTATCTTCACTCGGTCCTGCCGCCCTTCCCGTGGCCGATCGACTTCGACCGCGAACGGGCATAACTGTCGCTCGGCGCTACCTCGCGAGTGGTGTTCGCACGAAGTTGACGACGAGCCAGACGAGGCCGCCGACAACGCCAATCGTCGCAAGGACCTGCAATGCTCCTAGCAAGAGCAGGCCGTGTGTCTGATCGGTCGGTGCGAGGACCAGACGGGTGTTGGCATAGAGGCTGACCGCGAGCACGACCACGCTCACGACGATGAGTAGTAGTTGTTTGGCGCGCCTCACGCTCGGAGATCCTACGGCCTCATTCGCCGCGCCCGAACTGCCGATCTGCGGTTCCTATGCCTTACGACCAGAGGACAATCGCGCGTTGCGCCGCTTCGCGTACTTCGTCGCCGCTGATCACGATGCTGGTCTCTTCCATCCCCGCTTGGGACCATTCCGCGATCACTTCGAGTGGCCCCGGTGTGGGAAGCGGAAACACCCACTGCTCGAAGCGGAATCGACCCCCACCGCCGTTGAATCCACCCGCGACGATCACCGGTTCGGACGGAACTCCGTCGTCATCCTTGGCAACGTCGTACGTGGAGGCGGAAGATCTTCCCGCGGTTTGACCGTTCGAGAATCGAACGCCGACTCGCGGAGCCATGTCTCGCATCCCTCGTGGGGAGAAGGGACGCGGAGGGGGTGGCGCTGGTATCTCGCCCGCGTCGGCTTGGTTCGTCTTGACCGCGCTGATCAAAGAGAAGGTCGCGAACCCACCCATCTGAAGTTCGGGAGGAAGGCGCGGGCTCGTGATTCCCGTAAACACGAGCTGGAAGCCATTTGTGTAGACACGGAGGTGGTCGAGCGCGAATGCTGCGACGTCGGTACGGCCGAGAAGTCGGGACACGCCAACAACGGCAGGCAGCGTGCCCTCTGACGGACGATCCCATCGCGGTGCAGCCCAGGTGTGTTCTATCTGTTGTGGTGGTTCTGGCGGAGGTGGTAACGGTTCGAAGAATGGCATGGCGCGATGATGCTGCCCACGGCCCACGCGCGCCAAAGCGCCGCTCTGCCCGTACGTATCTGCCGATCTGGGTTGCCCGCATGGTGCATCCTGGGGCGTTGGCGGGCCAGTGCGTCAGTGGGGCGTCCGCGTGCGTCCCGCGGAAGAACTCGCGGGCGGCGTCGAGCTACACGATCTCGGGGACCGTCGGGTGAACCTCTCGTACGTGATCTTCCCGCCGTACCGTCGATGTGTGGCCTCGCCACGAGAGCATCGCGATTGGCGCTCGACTACGCGGCACACGTCCTCGGCGCGTCCTCTGCTGTCATCAAGATCCTTGACCGTAACGAGGCCACGCCACCCGCGTCGTAGCCCGGCGAGCGACGACGGCAACGCCCGCACCGGTTCCGCGCCCGTGCCACCGGTCGCACCGACACCACGATCGCGTCCGCGGCCTCGTCGAACGCGATACCTCAACGACCGTCAGCCCGAACCCACACGCCCGTTCCCATACGCTCTTATCCCGCACCCCGCTTGCCTCCTCGATTCGAGTCGTCGAACAACTCCGAACCTAGGAATCGAGCGGGTGTACACGCGGACCCACCACAAAACCACCCACGAGAACGACAGGAGAGCGAGATATGGCGTCGTCGCCACGTCTACCGAGGCGCGATCACTTCAGCGTGACGGTCACCGCCTGCGGATGGACGTGACACGCACCTCCGGTCACCTTCACGTCGTTCACCCTCGATTCCTTCGCCCCCGAGCGAACGTCGATCGAGTACGTGCCCGCACGCTCAAGTGGTCCGTAGTAGGTGCAGGTCCGAGGATCACGACCCAGCCCCGGCAGAGTTGCCGAGAAGGAGCCGTCCGTGACGACGACCGTTGCGTTGCAGATTCGCGTTCCCGCCGCGTCAAGCACAGTGATTCCGAGAGCGTTGACGCCCACGGACGTGCACGTTGCAGAACGACAACTGGTCAGGCCCGTTGCACTTGTCAGCGCAACCAATACGGCGGACAGCCATGAAAGGCGCCGCTTCAAGGCGTACCCCGCACGCACGCATAATGCCCGATCCGGAGTCATCTCGGCGGGCGCATAGCGGCAGTTCTGGCGCGCGCTCTTTCGCGCGATACTGAGCGAACTGCGACTGGCGGCACCGAGCGTGGAATACACCACGAGGGAGCCTTCGAGTTGGGACCGGCCGCCTGGGTCCCGGCCCTCAGAGGCCGCCACCCATGTCGGACTTCGCTGACGTTGATGCCACGGCAGATCCACGCACGCTGATTGCGTACCTCGACATGTCCGCGGTCGCGTCAGGCCGGATGAAGCACTACGTTGCCGCCGCGCACGCGCTGCGGCGACCGACGAAGCCTGTTCTCGATCTGGGATGTGGCGCTGGCCACGATGTGGACCTGCTGCGTTCTCTGGGAGTTTCGGCAGTCGGCACTGATGTCAGTTCAGTCATGATCGAAACGGCCGCGGCACGAACGCACGTGCCGGTCGTGCGCGCGGCCGGAGAGCACCTGCCGTTCCGTGGTGATGCGTTCTCGGGATGTCGGATCGAACGTGTACTTATGCATGTCCGAACGCCGGAGACCGTGCTCGGCGAGGTACTTCGGTGTGTCGAGCGGGACGGGCTCGTGACGATCTTCGAGCCCGACTGGACCAGCCTCTACATCGAGGGAGCATCGGAACCGTGGGCCGGTTGGCTCAGCAACGTTGAACACCCTGCGATCGGCCGTGAACTCGGGACCTTGTTGGACGACATCGGGTTCGCCGTCGTTGATCGTGTCGAAGAACGATCGTGGTGGTCCTTCGAGCACTTCGAGCGGATCACCAATCTCGAACGCTCGGTCGATCGGGCCGTCGCAGCCGGGAAGATCAACGAGACAGACGCACGGCGATGGATCGCCGAGCAACGCGAACGAGCGGCGGAGGGCTTGTTCCGGGCCGAGCTCTCGAAGGTGCTCTGGGTCGCGAAGAAGCCCACGTAGCACAGCATCGCCGCGTCGAACGCGCACAGCATGCCCGATCCCGCGCTGCCGCGATGACCACCTGAACCGGCAGCAGTTCGGGCGCGATCACCCCGGCGTCTCGGCAAGGGTGCGGAGAATCTCATCGACGACGCGTACTGCTGCCGGGGAGGCGTCGACCATGATCGCGCCGCGACGCAGGTAGTAGTCGTCGGTGACCGCGTGCCAAGCGCGCAGCAGCTCCAACTCATGGGGCTTCGTGCCGAAGGTGTGCGTAGTCCTGGTTGCGAGTCGGCGCTCCATCGTCGCCTGGTCGATCGACAAGAACAGAACCTCGTCGAAGTACGACCACACGTCGTCCTCGTTGCCGACGTGACCGCACAGGAAGACCATATGGCCCGCGCTCTCGTCAGCGAGCCGACGCACCCGCTCCGGTTCGGCTCTCCACTCGTTTTCCGAAAGAAACTCCGGTGTGCGATGCGCCTCGACGAGCAGCGGAGTAACGACGCCGGTCACCCTATGTGTCCACTGCGCGATCTCGTCCTCGTCCGTGTCGAACGCGCGATAGCCGCGGCGCGCGAGCTCCCCTCGTACGGTCGACTTCCCGGCCCCAGAGATGCCCGTGACATAGATCAAGGTCACTCCGCACCCCTGCTTCCGCTCGTCATGGATCGACCGAGGACGAGCGCATAATGCCCTGATGGTTGAGTTCGTGTCACGCGCTGCGGTTGGTTCGTAGCGTCGAGGGTTCCGGCGGATCGGTCTCGAGAATGCCCTGCCGCCCGTTGGGTTGGCTTGTGAGCGATGGGGCCG
>Ga0335085_10014151_pt1 | contig 11661 bp, 13 predicted proteins | sample Lox_Sample_45_FD_206712 | JGI IMG/M metagenome (GOLD analysis project Ga0335085, IMG submission 206712) | Soil microbial communities from Loxahatchee National Wildlife Refuge, Florida, United States - Lox_Sample_4.5 | ecosystem: Environmental > Terrestrial > Soil > Wetlands | place: USA...
CCGTCTCGACGGTGGCACGGCGGGCCGGGATCAGGCTCGGGAAGCAGCCGCAGTCGTACCGCTGCCGGATCCACTTGTCGTGCACGATGGATTCGTCGTCATACCGGATGACCTGGTCGAGCCGGGCCTGGACGGCGGCGAGGAGGGGGGCAGGTGCTGGGCTCATGATTGACTAACGGTATGCCGATCGAGGGTGAATATGAGCCCAGTCCGCGAGGCTGGGTGCGTGATCAGGTCGCGGAGTACGAGAGTTCCGGCGGAACCCGGGCCACCACGCTGCGGGACACCGGGCTGCCCGTCGTCGTCATCACCAACCGTGGGGTGCGCAGCGGAAAGGTGCGCAAGACGCCGCTGATGCGGGTCGAGCACGACGGCCGGTACGCCGCGGTCGGCTCGCAGGGCGGCGCTCCGGCCGATCCGGCCTGGGTGCACAACTTCCGGGCCGAGCCGCGGGTGGAACTGCAGGACGGCCCGGCCAAGCAGGCCATGGTGGCCCGGGAGCTGACCGGCGGCGAGCGCGCCGAGTGGTGGGCCCGGGCGGTCGCGGCCTACCCGCCGTACGCCGAGTATCAGCAGAAGACTTCGCGGGTGATCCCGGTCTTCGTGCTCGAACCAGCCCGCGGGGACTGACCGCCGTAACGGCTCTGAGCAGGCACTGGCGTTAAGAGAAACCGAATTTCATACTAAACCGATCGTAATACTTGACATAGCGGGATGGCGCGGCGCAGGCTGCAAGCAGAGACCCGAAACCGCCTGCCGAAAGGTGCCCTCGCATGACCAGCGTCCAGGACCGCCCGGCCGCTCTCCGGAGCCAGCCTTCCTACCAGCAGATCTCCGTCACCCAGGTCGGTGGCGTCATCGGCGCCGTCGTCGGCGGGATCCGGGCCGGCCGGGACGTCGATCCGGCCGCGGTGGCGGAACTGCGGGCCGCGCTGCTGCGGCACAAGGTGGTGTTCCTCCGGGACCAGCAGCATGCCACCGACGCGGACCAGCGGGCGTTCGCGCAGCTGCTCGGCCCGCTGACCAGGCCGCACCCGACCGTGGCTGGTGACGGGACCGCGGTGCTGCCGATCGACTCGGAGCAGGGCAAGGCCAACAGCTGGCACACCGACGTGACGTTCGTGGACCGGGTGCCCGCGATCAGCGTGCTGCGCGCGATCACGCTGCCGCCGTATGGCGGCGCGACCGTGTGGGCCAACACCGCCGAGGCTTACCAGCGGCTGCACCCCGGGCTGAAAGCGCTGGCCGGCCAGTTGCGCGCGGTGCACACGAACTTGTACGACTACGCCGCCGGCCGGCCGCAGATCGGCGGGGTCGACGTCAAGGAAGAGGAGTACCGGGCCGAGTTCCGGCACCTGGAGTTCGAGACCGAGCACCCGGTGGTGCGCATCCACCCCGAGACCGGCGAGCCCGCCCTGCTGCTCGGTCACTTCGTGCGCTCGCTGCGCGGGCTGAGCAGCGCCGACTCGGCCGACCTGTTCGCGCTGCTGCAGCGGCACGTCACCCGGCTGGAGAACACGGTGCGCTGGACCTGGCGGGACGGGGACATCGCGATCTGGGACAACCGGGCCACCCAGCACTACGCGGTGGCCGACTACGACGACCTGCCCCGGCTGCTGCACCGGGTCACCATCGCCGGTGACCTCCCGGTCGGCATCAACGGTGACAGCAGCGTGGTGCGCAAGGGCGACGCCAGCCACTACTCCCCGCTCGCCGCCTAACCGGGTTCCTGGACAGCTATGGCTGGGCCAGCTCTGAACCGGCTACCCGGGCCAGTGGCAGCTGGTGACCTGGCCCCCGGCGACGGTGACGGCCGCCGCCGGGGTGTCCTGGTCGCGCCAGATCGTGTACGGCCCGGCGGTCAGGTCCTGATAGACGGCCGCGTACCTGGTCTGGCCGGGCAGCCGCCGCGGCCGGACCTGGCTGTGCGTCCGCCGCGTGCCGGGATCGTCGACGCGGCTGATCTCGATCTCCGCGCCATCCAGATCGGCCGGGGTGAACAGGACCAGGGCGCCGACCCCGGCGCCGAGGTTCAGCACCACGGTGCCGGGACCGGACGGGCCTGCGATGGGCTCACTCATGCCGGACCTCCTCAGGACGGCTCGTCGTACCCGCTGTACGGGATGCCGAGGTACGGGAAGTGGCCGAGCGGGGTGGCGTGCACACTGGCCGGGGTCAGCCCGTCGGTGAGCTGGCCGGCCGCCGCGTCGGGCTTGAACGACTTATCGACCAGCGCGTACGTGACACCGGCGATGGCCCGCAACTCGATCGCCACCACGTCGTCGGTCACCCGGCGGCCGTTCGGGAAGCCGGCCGCGTCCCCGCCGAGCAGCCCGTAGATGCTCGCCTGGCTCGCCGGGGTGGGCGGGATCGAGGTGTTCAGCCGGAGCATGTCGGCCAGCACCGTCCCGGTGAAGTTGGTGAAGCCCGGGACGATCCCGGCCGGTATCCCAGTGAGCAGGATCGCCTCCAGATCGGCGCGCGGCTTCTTCGCTGCGTCCAGTCCAGCCAGGTGCGGGAACACCCCGGGGTACAGCACCGGGAGCAGGCCGGCCAGCTCAGGATGGGTGACGTACTCCGCGAACCGCTTGTCGTCGGCGGGCGGCAGCGAGTTCCACTGGTCCTTCTTCCCGAGCGGGACCAGGACCTCGTTGAACAGCGGGTTGCCCAGCCGCGATACCTGCCGGAACGGCCCGCTGTTCACGTTCTCGCCCTTGTCCGCGTCCCACAGCGTGACCCGCTGCCGGCTGGCCGTGGTCCACACGCCGATGGTCGGGTGCCCCTTCCTGGTCAGCGACGAGATCGGCACCTGGATCGCGATCGAATGCACGTTCAGGTTGCTGGTGGCATTCACCCCGGGCGCGGCCGCAAGCTTCAGGCCGGGGATGTTGAACGTGGTGTGCAGGTTCTGGAACGGCCGCAGATCGCCCAGGTCGAAGATGGAGCCCAGGTCGACGTAGAACGCTTCGGCCCGCTGCCCGGCGAACACCCTGACCCCGCCACCCAGATCATGCACCGCGGCGGCGGCGATGCCCGGGTAGTCCCTGGCCGGGGTGGACAGCGGCCCGATGTTGCAGGGCGGGCAGGCCAGCCTGGTGCCCAGGGTGCGTGGCGCCCGCCCATGCACCACGGTGACGTCATAGAACTGGCGGCGGTTCCAGTTCGGGCTGCGCAGCGACTCGATCGGGCCGGTGTTGTACAGGAACGTGTCCGGGTCGGCCAGTTCGGTGCGGAACCGGAACTGGTAGGAGATCTCCGGCCGGCCGTCCCCGTCGTTGTCGATGTGGATCTGGTACAGCACGTCGTCGCCGAACTCGTAGAAGTTCGGCCCGCCGGCCGGCAGTTGCAGCGGGACGTAGTTGGCGATCAGCGTGACGCTGTCTTTCCGGTCCGGGCTGACGAATGCGTACAGGTCGGTGCTGTCGGCCACCGGGTCCTTCGAGATCTCCGGCGCTTCGCGGTGCGACGACATGTCAGTTACTCCGCCCGTTGAGGGCCCGGGTGATCCGGGCGGCCAGGTCCTGGTCGTGGATCCGGGTCTGGCTGGTCCCGGCGAACAGCTCGATGTCCCCGGACCGCGCGTCGCGCACGTGCACCATGATCGGCCCGGCCGCTGACTGGCCCGGGCCGCTGCCGCGGGCCAGGTCCGGCCGGCGGCTGGCGGCGGCCTGGCTCACCGCGGCTCCCATCGCGGTGGCGGCCAGGCCGGCCGCACCAGCGGTGGCGGCGCCCTGCAGCAGGGAGCGCCGGGACATGCGGCGTCCCGGGTCCGGCGCGGGCGCGGCATCCTGATTGGGCATCACAATTCCCCCTAGGTCTGGTGGGCAGGAACATCGCGGAAGCCACGACCAGGCCCCAGGCCGTGCCGTCTCCCGGTCACCCCTCTGCTGCACTCTTCGCAGCCGGTGCGCGGCCAGATTGGTGACCGATCGACAGTACTGAGAGTCACCTGTTAATGACAGTCCGAAACGCTCCGGGGCGGCTTTGCCCGGCCTTGCGGCGATTACTCATGCAATGCTTTGCAGATGAGTGATCCAGACGTGCTGGCCGACTTTGACCAGGCGCTCGCGGGCACCGACCAGATCGTCTCGGGCATCAAGCCGGGCCAGTGGTCGGCGCCCACGCCGTGCGGCGGCCTGGACGTCCGGGCCGTGCTCGGCCACCTGGTCACCGGCCACCTGGTCTTCATCGCCCGGGTGCAGGGCCTGCCGGTCCCCAGCCGGGCCGCGGACCACCTGGGCGAGGACCCGGCGGCCGCGTTCCGGCGCAGCGGGCAGGCGCTGCGGCAGGCGTTCGGCCAGCCGGGGGTGCTGCGCGAGAGCTACCAGGGGCCGCTCGGGCCCGCCCCCGGTGTGTTCCTGGTCCAGGTGCGCATCGTGGAACTGCTCGGCCATGGCTGGGACCTGGCCCGTGCTACCGGCCAGCCCGCGAGCTACCCGGCCGGCCTGGTGGAGCGGGCGCTGGCCCAGGCCCGGGCGGGGCTGGCCGACCGGCCCGGCGGGCCCGGCGCGCCGTTCGCCGCCGAGGTGCCGGTGCCGGCCAGTGCGCCCGCCATCGACCGGCTGGCCGGGTTCCTCGGCCGCCAGCCCTGACCCGGGGTGGGCCGGGTGGCACAGTGGACGGCATGGCGACTGACTCAGCACACCGGGCGGTGACCATCGAGCGCACCGCGCCCGGCCGGTTCACCGCCGTCAACGACCGCGGCGGCCAGATCACCCTGGGCACCGGCGGCGACCAGCGGTTCACCCCGACCGAACTGCTGCTGGCCGCGATCGGCTGCTGCACCGCGATCGACGTGGACATCCTCACGTCGCGGCGGGCCGAGCCCGTGTCGTTCCACGTCGCTGTGGAGGCCGACAAGGTTCGCGACACCAGCGGTAATCACCTCACCGGCATCGACGTGGCGTTCAATATCGTGTTCCCTGATGGTGCGGACGGGAACGCGGCCCGCGACCTGCTGCCGGATGCGATACGGAAGTCGCATGAGCGGCTGTGCACGGTGGGCCGCACGGTGGAGCTGGGCACGCCGATCAGGGAGCGCGCCGTAACCTAAGCCCCGCCCGCGAGCTGCCGGTCGCGTTGCTCCAGGCCCAGCGGGCCGTAGGGGTAGTCGGGCGGGCGCGGGTCGCTGACCGCGTCCAGCGCGGCCGTTTCCGCCGGGCTGAGGTGCAGCCCGGCGGCCCGCAGGTTGGTGTCCAGCTGGCTGGTGGTGCGGGCGCCCAGGATGGTGGCCGTCACCCCCGGCCGGTCGGTCACCCAGGCCAGCGCGACCTCGGCCATCGACACGCCCCGCTGGCTGGCCACCTCATGCACCGCGTCGATGACGTCCCAGGTCCGCTGGACGCCGCGGCGGTCGTAGGCCTCCATGCCCCGGCCCGGGTCCTCGCCCAGCCGGGTCGCGCCGGCCGGCCGCTGGCTGGGCGAGTACTTGCCGGACAGCCAGCCGCCGCCGAGCGGGCTCCACGGCAGCAGGCCCAGGCCCGCGTCCCGGGCCGCGGGCACGATCTCCCACTCGGTCTCCCGTACCAGCAGGCTGTACTGCGGCTGCAGGGTGACCGGCGGGGCCAGGTTCAGCTCCCGGGCCACATGCACCGCCTTGGTCAGCTGCCAGCCGGTGAAGTTGGAGAAGCCGTAGTAGCGGACCTTGCCGGCCCGGACGAAGCCGTCCAGCGTGCGCAGCGTCTCGTCCAGCGGGGTCCACGGGTCGAACGCGTGCACCTGGTACAGGTCGATCCCGGCGCCGCCCAGCCGGGCCAGCGAGGCGTCCAGCGCCCGGGTCAGGTGGCGCGCGGACAGCCCGCCGCCGTTGGGTGAGCCGTCCGTCGGGAAACGGCCCTTGGTCGCCAGCACCATCGGCTCGGTGACGCCGCTGGGCCGGCTGGCGAACCACCGGCCCAGGATCTCCTCGGATCTGCCCTGGCTGTACACGTCGGCGGTGTCGATGAACGTGCCGCCCGCCGCCGCGAAGCGGTCGAGCTGCTCGTGTGCCCCCGGCTCATCGGTTTCGGTGCCGAACGTCATCGTGCCCAGGCAGAAGCTGGACACCGCGCAGCCGCTGCGTCCCAGCGTTCGATAGTCCATTCAACCGACCCTATGCGGGGACGCCCGGTACCGGCCGGGCCGCGGTGCGCAAGACTGGTGCTAGCCCAGTCGGCGGGATTGGCCGGTCGGCGGGATTGGAAGGTCGGCAGATGGCGAAGGGTACCCGGATCGGCTCCGTGGTGATGTTCGTGCAGCAGCTCGACCGGTCGGTCAGTTTCTATCAGGACGTCCTGGCCTTGCAGGTCACCGATCGGACCCCGACCGCCGCGCTGCTGGTCAGCCCGGAGGGGTCGGAGCTGATCCTGCGGGCCATGGGCAGCAGCGGGGCGCACCCCCTCGGCGCGGTCGGCGTGCAGTACGTGATCTGGACCGCGGCCGACCGCGACGACCTGGACCGGTGCGAGCGGGTGCTCAAGGAGCGCTCGGCCTACCGGGACACCCGGGGCAGCGACGGGATCGTCCTGATCGAGGGGCACGACCCGGACGACAGTGTGGTGATGATCGCCTACCCCGGCCCGGAGGAGCGGCCGCTGCGCCACCTGCCGACCCGCATCTACGGCTGGTAACCCCCGGCGCCTGCTCCGGTCAGGCCCGCTCCGGTCAGGCCCGCTCCGGTCAGGGCTGCGGCGGGCGCGGCCGGGCGGCTCATCCCCTCCCTGGTGCCCTTCTGGAAGCCGCCGAACAGCAGCGACAGCACCAGCAGCACCACCAGCGCCGCGACCAGCATCAGCAGCCAGCCGACGCAGCCGATCCGCCGCCTCGGCCGGCCGTTCCGGCCGCGGCGCCTGCGCCGGGGGCGTTCTCGCAGTAACCAGCCGTACATGACTCCTCCACCCGCTGACCGGCCCCGTCTGTACCCGCCATCCACGCCGATTAACGGATGGTGCGTACCCCGGCCGCTGCCGGGTAGCTGGCAACCGGCGCGGCGGCGGGCCGTCCGCGCCCCGGCGCCAGGATGGAGGCACCATGACACGCACCGTGCCCGGTCAGGACGTGACCCGCAGTGCCCCCAGGCGGGGCTTAATCGGCCGGCTGGCCGTGGCGGCCGGCGCGATCGCGGCGGTGGCCGTGCTGCTCGTCGCGCTGTCCGCGGTCCATCTGCTGCCGACCCTGCGCAACCCGTTCGCGGAGAGCACCTCGGTGCGCAGCCAGCCGGTGCTGCTGAAGTCGATCACGGCGCTCAGCCGGTACCAGGCGGCCAGCGGGTCGTTCCAGGTCGTGGTGGACCTGACCAGGAAGACGGCCTACCTGCCGTCGTTCCTCGAAGGCAGCGAGACGCTGTTCATCGGCCAGGGCAGCGAGATCGCCTACGTGAACTTCGGCCAGCTCAAGGGCCAGGCCGTCAAGGTGTCGGCGGACCGCCGCTCGGTCACCATCCGGCTGCCACGCGCCCAGCTCGAGCCGGCCGTGCTCAACGTCCGCCAGTCCTACGTGGTGGCCCAGCAGCAGGGGCTGCTGAACCGGATCGGCAACTTCTTCTCCGGCAACCCCAACAGCCAGCAGCAGGTCTACATCGCTGCCCAGCAGAAGATCGAGTACGCGGCCCGGCAGAGCCCGCTGCTGGCCCAGGCGCAGCACAACACCGTGGGCATGCTGACCGGGATGCTGCACTCGCTGGGCTTCCAGCACGTCACGGTCACGTTCAGCTAGCTACCCGGGCCAGCAGCGCCTTGGCCACCGGCCCGGCGCTGTTGGCGCCGAAGCCGCCGCCCTCGACCAGGACCGCGAAGGCCAGGTCGCCGCGGTAGCCGATGAACCAGCCGTGTGACTGCTTGCCGTTCCCGTACTGGGCCGTGCCGGTCTTACCGTACACACCCGGCCCGAAGCCGACGCCGGCCGCGGTGCCGCCGGTCACCACGGCCCTCATCATCGGCCGCAGCGTGTTCAGGATGGCCGCGCTCAGTTTGTGCGGCCGGGCGGTCTGCTTCGGCATCGGGTCGGTCACCAGCAGCGGCGGCCGCCACATGCCGTCCTCGATGGCCGCCGCCACGGTGGCCTGGCTGAGCGGGTTGACCAGGTCGGTGCCCTGGCCGAACGCGTCCGCGGCCAGATCCACCGGCTCGTGCGGCGTGGTGAAATGGCCGAGCGTGGCCGGGATGCCCAGGTTGGCCTGGGCGTTGAAGCCGAACGTGCGGGCCATCGCGGCCAGCGCCGGCCCGCCCAGCCGCTCCGAGGCGAGCATGGCGAACGTCGTGTTGCACGAGATGGCGAACGCCTGCTGAAGGTTCGTGGTGCCGAGATGCTCGTTGTCGTCGTTGTGGAACACCCGGCCGCCCAGGTCGGCCGTGCTCGGGCACTGCACCGTGCTCGACGGGGTCATGCCCTGCTTGGCCAGCCCGGACGCGGTGATCACCTTGAACGTGGAGCCGGGCGGGAAGATGCCCTCCAGCGCCCGGTCGAATCCGCCGGGCCGCTCCACCACGGCCAGGATCTTGCCGGTGGACGGCTGGGTGACCACCATGTCGATGGGCTTCTTGGTGGAAGCCGACGACACCGCGGCCGACGCGGCCATCTGGACCTGCATGTCGATGCTGGTCCGCACGGGCTTGCCAGGCACGGCCGCGAACCGGGCCGCGGTCATGTCCACGTGCTTGCCCGGGCCCTGGACCGCGATGGTCAGCGACGGCCGCCCGGCCAGCTGGGCCTGGTAGGACTGCTCGATGCCGCCCGAGCCGATCTGGTCACCGGCCTGGTACGGCGCGCCCAGCGCCTTGGCCTGGGCCTTGGTCGCGGCCACCACCGTGCCGGTGAGCAGCTCCAGCGACCCGGACTGGGCCTGCATGGCGGCCGAGCTGAGCTGGGTGGTGCCGTCGGCGGCCAGGATGGGCGCACGGGCGGGCCAGACCGCGCTGAGCGCGAAGTGCTCACCGGCCCGCAGGCCGGGGTACACGGCGGCCGGGCTCCAGCTCACCCACCAGCGGCGGTTCCGGTCCACCAGGCTGAGCTGCCCGTGGTATGTCCAGGTGTGCCCGCTGGCCATGGTGACCGCGGCGGTGAACTGGGCCCTGGCGGTGCCGCCCGACGAGGTCACCGAGCCGAGCCGGGTGTGCAGGCGGCGCTGGCCCAGCTGGGCCGCGTACTGCCGCAGCGGGCCGGCCAGCCCGCCATGCGGTACGTTCACGCTGACCTTGCCCATGGCCGGGTAGTCGCCGCGCTGCCAGCCGCTCAGGTAGCTGGCCGCGGTCTGCTGCGGGCTGCCGGTGGTGCGGGTCAGCAGGTACCCGGCGGCGCCGCCTCCCAGCACCACGACCAGCGCGGCCACGGTCACGATCACGATGATCATGCGCCGCCGCCGGCGGGGCCGGGGCCCGCCCGCGGGCGCGGGCGGACCGGGCGGGCCGTAGCCGGGGGCCGGAAAGCCTGCGGGTGGAGGGGTCCTGGCATGGCTCACGAGCCCCAACGATAGCCGCGGGCAGCAGGCAACCGGTCCGGAACGGGCCTAGCCGGGTGCCGGGCGGCGGTTTGCCTGGGTGCCGGGCGGCGGGTTGCCTGGGTGCCGGCCGGCAGGCTGTCGGTGCCGTCGGGCAGGCTTGTGCCATGGCGGAGAATCTCACCCTGATGGCCGTGCACGCGCACCCGGACGACGAGGCGTCGAGCACCGGCGGCGTGCTGGCCCGGTACTCCAGCGAAGGCGTCCGGACCGTCGTCGTCACGTGCACCAACGGCGAGTTCGGGGACACCCCGGGCGGAGTCAAGCCGGGCGATGACGGGCACGACGAGGAGCAGGTGGCGCAGATCCGGCTGGCCGAGCTGAGGGAGTCGGTCAAGCACCTCGGGGTCACCGATCTGGAATTGCTCGGCTATCACGACTCCGGCATGGTGGAGTGGGACTACAAGGCCCGGCCGGACGCGTTCTGCAATGTGCCGCTGGCCACCGTTTCGGCCCGGATAGGCGGGCTGATCGAGCAGTACCGGCCGCAGGTCGTGATCACCTATGACGAGAATGGCGGCTATCAGCACCCGGACCACGTGCACGCCGCCCGGAGCGCCGCCGCCGCGGTGGCCGGCACCGGCATCCCGGCCAAGCTGTACCTGACCGCGATGCGGATCAGCGACTGGGCCAAGCTGTGGACCGCGCTCCGCGACGCGGGCGTGGACGTGCCCGACCGCGGCGACTTCCCCGACGAGACCCGGCGCCAGATGGAGGCGGCCGAGGCCCGCATCACCACCACGGTGGACATCCGCCCGGTGCTCAGCCGCAAGCGGTCGGCGCTGCTGTCACACGCCAGCCAGATCAACGACTCCTGGTTCAGCAAGATCCCGCCGGAGGTGGCCGAGCAGGTGTTCGGCCTGGAGAGCTTCATCCGGGCGGTGGACCGCACCGGCGCCCCGGTGCCCGAGGACGACCTGTTCGCCGGCCTGCGCTGATCAGCTGACTGCTATCGGCGCGGCAGATCATTTACGAATTATTGCCACGGCGGACCATTGGCAGCCCGCCCCGGGCGGGGTTTGACTGTGCAGTGCGGCACCGGGCTGTGCGCCCCCGGACTCGCCGGGGTTGCCTGAGGCCGTCATTCACCGTGGGCAACGGAGGCCGTGGCATGTCACGTTCTGCACGTACCAGCAGCCGTCGCAAGTGGCACTTCCCGGGAATGGCGGCCGCCGCCATTTTACTGGCGGTAGCCCTGGCGCCCGCCGTCTCGCTGGCGCCGGCCAGCGCGACTACGGCCGCCCGGGGCGCGAGCTTAGCGAGCGGCGCGCGCTCGGCCAGTTCCACCGCGAACTGCCCCTGGCTGAACCAGTCGCTGCCGGTCAGCCAGCGGGTGCACATGCTGCTGGCCCAGATGACCCTGCCCAACAAGATCAACATGGTCACCGGCGGCGGCACCAGCGAGCCGTATGTGTTCTATATCCCGGCCATCCCGAGCCTGTGCGTGCCGGCCATGGGCCAGGAGGACGGGCCGGTCGGGGTGGGCGATGGGCTCACCGGGGTGACCGAGCTGCCGTCCGCGGCCTCGCTCGCGGCCACCTTTGATCCGTCCCTGGCCAACCAGTACGGCCAGGTCATCGGGTCGGAGGAACGCGGCAAGGGGGCCATGGTCAACCTGGGCCCGACGGTCAACATCGACCGTGACCCGCGCTGGGGCCGTGAGTTCGAGGCGTTCACCGAAGATCCCTACCTGAACGCGTCGCTGGCCACCAACGAGATCGGCGGGGTGCAGAGCCAGGGCGAGATGTCCCAGGTCAAGCACTTCGCGGTGTACAACCAGGAGACCAACAGGAACACCGCCGCGGACGACGCGATCATCAGCCAGCGGGCGCTGCACGAGATCTACCTGCCCGCGTTCTGGTCGGCCACCCAGGTGGCCCACGCCTCGTCGGTGATGTGCGCCTACAGCACGATCAACGGGCAGTACGCCTGCCAGAACGATTACCTGCTGCACAAGACGCTCGACCAGCAGTGGGGCTTCCCCGGCTTCGTCACGTCCGACTACGACGCCACCCACTCCACCGTGGGCTCGGCCGGCGCGGGCATGGACCAGGAGATGCCCGGCCCGGTCTACTATGGCCCGGCGCTGCAGGCCGCGGTCGAGGACGGCCAGGTCAGCATGGCCACGCTGGATGACATGGTGTCCCGGATCCTGACCGAGATGTTCCGCTTCAACGAGTTCAACGACC